>OBLW0100004536.1_pt1 | contig 10595 bp, 10 predicted proteins | sample 1520161 | NCBI WGS metagenome assembly OBLW01 (sample SAMEA3539309, study PRJEB22396) | soil metagenome | biome: tundra; feature: field; material: soil | place: USA | collected 2010-05 | depth 0.15 m
GTTGTCGGTGGCAATCACCACGGACGCTTCGGCTCTCATCACGCGCAGCACCTGGAACAGCTCAGCGTTGACGTGCATCCGCGCGCAGTCGAGGTCCAGGCGGCGACCCAGGAAGTCGTCGCGGAAGCGTTTGTCGAGCTGGATTCCCATCTCGGCGATCACCTGGTCGGAGGACAGCAGGCCCTTCATCCACTCGTTCGCGATGCCGCGTTCGCTGGCGAACACCCCGGCCATCCCCGCTTCGAGCCGCGCGTGCAGCGGGTGGGCCGCACTGCCGCGTATCGAGACCCAGAACGGGTCGCGGGAGAGCACGCCATGCCAGTCGGAGAAGATGACCCGGCCCCACAGCGGCACCTGTCTCATACAGCTCCCTGGGTATGGCAACCCGCGATCATCTGCCGTAGCAGCGCCCTTGTCAGCCGCGCCAGTTCTGCTGGGTCCAGCGTGGCATCAAGCCACGCAACTGTACGATTCCTGGCCGGCGAGCCTCAGGAAGTAGGAGCGGGTCGCGGCGTTGAACCCAGCATCAAATGTAGATATGGCCGCTGGGGAACTTTCCGTGGTGCGCTCATGCACGGTGTCCTGCGGCTGATCAGCAGGCGGGTAGAGCCAGCACGCCGGGAGGGCGGTATGCCGACGACATCGAGGACTGATCCTGGCCGGACTGCCTGAACCTCGGCAACAAAGTGCCGCTGCGTTAGTTTTGCAGTAAAGGCACGGCGACGTAGACAGTCTTGCCTGGGCCTTCGCTGTCGTCTACGACTCCGCGTGCGCCGCCATACAACTCGATCAAGCCATCGAGCAGCTCCAGGCCCCGGCCTTGTTCATCGTCGGCGGTAGCTTGCTGACGGACTGGCCGACCGGCTCCGTCGTCGTGGACTTGTGCCCACAAGTCTCCGCAGGCGTAGGACAGGGCGACCTCGATCGGCCCTTTGCCGTGGCGCAGGGCGTTGGTGGTCAGTTCGCTGATGATGAGTTCAGCGAGTCCGGTGTGCTCGCCAAGGCCCCAGCCAGTAAGTGCCTTGCGAGCCAGTTCGCGGGCGCGGCGGACCTCAACAGGGTCTCGGCCAAGCTGGCAGGTGGCAGAAAGCTCGCGTGTCATGGTCGTCGGCATTCACAACTCCCGACGCAGACAGCAGGGGACGTCAAAGCGGTCACATCCTCACGGCAGCGGTTCTGGCGGAGGCGGGGATTTGGCTGTGCCCACACTGGCAAGACCGTGACCGTCACGTCACTTCCCACGCCGGGAAAAATGTGGTTCCCAGCACCAACGCCGTCCTGATCTGCAAGGACAATGCTAGCGAGGGCGACGCGTTCCCACGTCCAGGCGCGATCTTCCCGCCTGATCGGCCGGACGGTTACCGTTGACCACGATGGCAGCTGCCCGGCGCAGTTCGGAACGGTGAACGGATATGCCCTACGCGAAGACCAGCCTGCGGGCCGAGCGCCGGGCCCTGCGGGAGAAGATGCGCGGGCTCGGGCTGAGCCACCGGCAGATCGCCTTCGAGTTCGGCCGCCGGTATGGCCTGCGTCCCCGGGCCGCCTGGCGGCACGCATGTGGCTGGAGCCTGACCGAGGCGGCGGAGCAAATCAACACCTATGCCACGCGAGCCGGTCTCACGCCCCGCGGCAACACCGTCGCGATGACCGGCCCTCACCTATGCGAAACGGAGAACTGGCCCGGCCCCGGGACCACGCCCGCTGGCCGCAGGCCCACCCCATACCTGCTTGCCTTGCTGGCCGCGGCCTACGGCACTCCGAGCGTCCACGATCTGCTTGATATGGCTGACTACGAGCGCATGCCCGCCGCTGACCGGCTCATTCTCGACAAGAGCACCGGCACGAGCGAACACCACGAGGCTCCCGCAGCCGACCGCAAGGGGACCGCTGCTATGGATCGCGGCAGCACCGCGCACATCCAGGTGGCTTCGCCCCGGTCCCTGCCAGCTACGCGCCCGGTGCCACCGGCCCATGTACCCCCAGCGGCCTCCGGGGGCGCCATTGTGGCGGAACTCGCGCCGCTGGCTGCTGCGCTGCTGTCGGCACCCGGCACCGACCAAATTCATGTCGGTCATCTAGCTGAACAGGCACTTCACGCATGGAGGCTGCGGCAGGCATGCCGATACCGCAAACTCGCCGAGAGCCTGCCTCAGGCGCTGGTCAAGGCGCGCAATGCCACCCCTATGGGGCCGGGCGAGGACCGGCACCTGTCCAGGTTGGCCGCGTTGACGCACCTGTACAACACGGCATCCTCTCTGGCTGCCCGCCTCAGATCGCTTGAACTGGCGGGCATAGCGGCAGACCGCGCCGTCCAGGCGGCCGATGGCTCAGGGGACCCGCTCCTGCGCGGCGCCGCCGCATACCGGCTGGCCAACGTCTTAATGTCGGCCGGGCAACACGGACCCGCCCGGGCCATCGCCATTGGCGCTGCCGACCGGCTGCGCCCCGTCATGACGGCAAGCAGGTCCCATACGGCCATGTGGGGTGCGCTCCTGGCCACCGCGGCGCTTGCGGCTGCCCGGACTCGCGCAGCAGCAGAGGCGTGGGAACTGCTGGGCGCATCGAAAGTCGCGGCGGATCAACTTGGCACCGAGCATGCCGACCTGTTCTCGATCTTCGGATCGGCCAACTGGCTCATCCACGCGGTGAACGTCGCCGCCGACCTAGGCGATGGAACCGAAGCAGTCCGCCGCGCTGAGCGGGTGCCCGCCGGGCAACTCCCGGCGTTCCTCGCTGAGCGACGGACGTTCCTTCTCCTTGGAAAGGCCCGCGGTCATGCCTTGTGTAACGACGCGACGGCCGCGGCGACTGTTCTCCTTGACGCGGAGCGAGCAACCCCCGAGGAGGTTCGCCACAACGCCGCTGCGCGCTCGCTGATCTCGGACCTGCTGGCCGGCAGCCCGATTCGCAATGAGCAGCTACGCAGACTGGCTGCCAGAATGAGCGACGCCAGCAACGAGGCAGCGACTGGAATGCCACAGTGACAACCGAACCGGCGCAGCGCGTGTTGTACATCGTGGCCTGCGGAGGGCGCCCAGCTGGTGATTTGCCGGAGTTCGCCGGGTACGCCCAGCGTCAGGGCTGGGACGTGTGCGTGATCGCCACCCCATCAGGCATGAAATTCCTCGACGCCGACCGCTTGGCCAGCCTGACCGGCCATCCCATCCGTTGCGAATATAAGCGTCCCGAAGACCCCGACGTCCTGCCGCCACCTGACGCGTTCGTGGTAGCGCCCGCCACCTTCAACACAATCAACAAGCTTGCCGCCGGCATCTCCGACACCCTGGCGCTGGGGCTGCTCAACGAAGCTCTCGGAGCAGGGCTTCCCATCATCGCCGTGCCGTTCCCGAACAGAATGCTCGCCCGTCACCCCGCGTTCGTCGCCAGCGTCAACACCTTGCGTTCCTGGGGAGTGGATCTAATCTTCGACCCTGAGCGCCACCGGCTCCCGGAACCAAACCAAGGAGAATCCGGCAGCTCGCTGTTCCCTTGGATCACGCTGCGCGAGAAAATCGCCACCTTGCATGCCGACCGGCATGGGTGAATGTCGCGAACCGTTTATTCCCACCACGGGGAATGACAGCACGGCGAACCAGGTACCAGGCTGAGGGCATGTGTTCGTCCCGCGCTGGTGGACCTGGCACAGCACGGCCGCCGACGGCTCCGATATCTGGGAGCTGAAGGACGGCCCCGCGGACGAACAACTCTGGCTGGACGCCGCCTACGCCGACCAGTCGCTCATCACCCAGGTCGGCCCGCTGCACGCCGACTACGCCAGCCACGGCGACCGGCCGAGCGGGCTGCCGACGTCGTCATCGACGCTGCCGGGCCTGATCGTACAACTGGCCCGCCAGGGGTACCTGGACGAAGGTCCCGATGTCCTCGATGTCGGCACTGGCTCCGGGTACGGGTGCGCTGTGTTGACGACCCGACTCGGCGAGCAACACGTCGCCGGCGTCGACATCGACGAGTACCTCACGAAAGCGGCCGCCGGGCGGCTCGCCTCCATCGGCCTACGCCCACAGGTGGTTACCGCTGACGCGACCGGCCCGCTACCCAGAACCTACGACCGCTGTCCGCCCGATCCCGCCAAGCTGGCTCACCGCGCTACGGCGCGGCAGGCGCCTGCTCACCACCATCACCGGCACTGCTCTCATCCTGACCGCCGACAAAACTGACGATGGCGGCGCGGCCGGCCGCATCGAATGGGACCGCGCTGGGTTCATGCCCACCCGGATCGGCAGCGACTACCCACCCCGACTGCGCAAGCTGTATGAAACGGCTTACGACAGTGACGGTGATCAGATCACGCGCGGGCGCTACCCCGTCATCAACGTGACCGAGGCATGGGAAGCCTGGTCCATGCTCGGCGTCATCGCCCCAGGCCTCGAGCACCACTACCGCGAAGATGGTGCCGCCCGGACTGCCTTGATGCTCCACGCCCACGGCTCCTGGGCCCGCGCCACCAGCGCAAACGGCGAAGCTCCGATAGTGCACCAAAGCGGCCCGCGTCGCCTGTGGGATCTCCTCGACGACATCCGCGACACCTGGCTCCGCGACGCCTCCCTGCCCCTCTACGGAGCCAACGCGACTATCAGCCCGGATGGCGCCATCCACCTCCGGCGCGGACGCTGGCAGGCCACCATAACCTGACAGCCAGGAAGGAGACAGCCGACAGGCCAGGAGGCAGCCGAATGCTTGTCGTCACCCTGGCCACGGAGCCATGACCGGCGGGAGCACGGCACTTGCACGGCTGCTGACCGAGAGACCGGTCGCCGTGAATTCGGATAAGGCCGCCGCAGATAGCAAGAGCAGCCGTAAGATCACGTTCGCGTCATGGCGGGAGGAGATGCGTTCGCTCCCTGCAGTTTTCGGGCGGTCAGATGGCAAAGATGGGCGGTCGGCGGGCTCCAGTTCCTCTGAACACGGCGGTTTCTGCTCAGATGAGGCGGATGCCCCGTTCCTCAACTGGTCCGGAGATACTGATCCGCAGGGAGCTGCACCGCCGTGGCCTCCGGTTCAGGGTCAATCATCCACGGCTTCCCGGTCGGCCGGACGTCGCATTCACGGCCGCACGGCTGGCCGTGTTCGTGGATGGGTGTTTCTGGCATTCGTGCCCGGACCACCGTGTTTTCCCGAAAAACAACCGTGACTGGTGGCGGGACAAACTCGAGCGCAACGTCGCCCGTGACCGTGAGAAAGACGCCCAGCTTGACCTGATGGGCTGGGTCGTGGTGCATGTATGGGAGCACGACGATCCGGCCGTAGCGGCGGATGCGATTGAGCGGTTGTGGCGTTCGAGGCGGCAATTGGCGGCGCGCCATGCCGGGCCACGGCCCCTGGAACGTGATGTGTGAGATCCTGGTGGACGTCCTCAACGGTGCAGGGAGGTGACGGGATGCCGGCATACAGGTCATCGGCTATCACCCCGTCCGCGGCACGGCTGACAGAGTCTTTGCGTGACATCGGATATGACTTCTCCTCCGCCGTCGCCGACATCGTTGACAACAGCATCATGGCCGGTGCGGCACGGGTGGATATCCTGATCGAATTCGACGGGACCGACTCGTGGGTCTCGGTCACCGACGACGGCTGCGGGATGACCGCAAACGGGTTGGTCGAGGCACTGCGTTACGGGACCCGTCGTACCTACGCCAGAGGGGACCTGGGACGGTACGGGCTGGGGCTGAAGACGGCGTCGTTGTCCCAGTGCCGTTCGGTGACTGTGGTGAGCAGCAGATCAGAGTCGGCGACGCGGACAGCTGTGCGGATGCTCGACCTCGATCTGATCGCCGAGTGGGACGAGTGGCTGGTCGTCGATCCCGGCCCGGATCCTGCGGTGGAGCAGGCGCGGGGTCGGCTCGCGGACGGTCCCGGAACGGTCGTGATCTGGCGCAAACTGGACAGGGTGCTGCCGGAGAAACGCCCGGACGGCGGGTGGGCGCGGCGCCGTCTAGCGGCCATGGCAGCCAAGACCGCTGAACATCTGGGCATGGTGTTCCACCGTTTCCTCGAGGGCACCGGCGGCCGGGATCTCGTGATCACGGTGAACGGGGAGAAGGTCCAGCCGTGGAATCCCTTCGGCCCCGGTGAGCCGGCCCGCGCGGAGCTCCCCCCGCAACGTTTCGAGGTCGTCGTCGGCGACGTGACCGGAACAGTTTCGCTGCAGCGGTACGTGCTGCCGTCACGCGACCATTTCAGCTCTCCCGCGAATTTCGAGTTGCTGTCAGGCCCGCTGAACTGGAACAGGCAGCAGGGGCTATACATCTACCGTGCCATGAGGCTGGTCCAGTGGGGGGGCTGGAGCGGCATCCGCGGCATCGACGAGCACACAAAGCTCGCCCGGGCGGCCCTGGACTTCGACACCGACCTCGATGCAGTGTTCAACATCAACGTCGCCAAGATGCGGGTGACGATCCCGCCGCAGCTGCGGGGGATGCTCGAACGGCCGATCAACGAGCTGTGCGGCCGGGCCGACGACACCTACCGAAAGACATCGCGCCGTGACGTGACCGGCCCGGTCGGCGACGGCGACCGGAGGCCGCCGTGGGCCGCTCCCGACCCGGCAGCCCGGGCGGCTGATGACGCGGGACTGGCCTTGCGGGCCGCGGCGATGCATGCGGGCGAGTATGCGGCGTTCCAGCGCATCGTCGCAACTCTGCGGGAGCAGGCCCCTGGCGTCGCCGAGACGCTGGGCCTGCACTCCTGACCTAGGAGCTCGCGGGTCAGAACAGGAAGGACCGGCGCTGAGCGTCAGCCTGCGAGCTCCGGCAGATTCCGCCCAGCGGGCATTCCGCACACGACGGTGCGAGGGGGCGGCACACAGCCGCCGCCAGCTCGACCAGTCCGAGGTGGGCGTCACGGGCGTCGCTGCCGTCGCCGATCATCCGCGCGACCCCGAGCCGGCCATCGGTGAGCCTGTTGCGCCGGTCGACCTGCTCCCCGGTGAACCGGGCCACCACCCGCAGCACCCCGCGCCCAGCCAGCACCGGCTCTTCTGACTCGTCTTCCGCACCTGCCGCAACGGCAAGGACAGCCAAGTCCGCCACCGCCTCGTTGACACCCGGGATCCGGCGGACGGCATCATCGTCGTCCAGCTGTTCCGGGCAACCAGCCAGCAGTCCTGCAATTTCCAGGATCCGCTCGGCCCGGCTCGCGCGCCGGATCCACTTCGCGATCTCGCGCAACTCCGCCTCAGCGGCCACAGTGGCGGCCGGGGTCTCCCATCGCGCGACCAGCGGCCACAGGGACTGCATCTGCTGGCCGACCATCCGCTCCAGCAGGATCTCAGCCGATATCACCTGCCAGCGGCTCCCCGCCCGCAGCCACGGCACCGACCGCCGCGGCAGCGAACTGAACCAGCCGGCCAGTAGGGCCGCTATCTCCTGCGTCGATGGCCCCGCCGGGCGTGGATCACCCAGGCTTTCGCGGATAGCCCGGCCTAGATGCTCGCCCACTGCAGGCGGCACTGCGTTACCGATCTGGCGGAACGCGGCCGACGGCGGACCGGCGAACCGGAACCGATCCGGGAATGTCTGCAGCCGGGCCGCCTCCCGGACAGTAAGAGTGCGGTTCTGCCGTGGATGGATGTACCAGTACCCGTCCTTGGCGATGTGCGCCGTGATGGTCCGGGACAGCTCGTTTTCGCCGAGCCTCTTGTACTTGTCGTCGAAGATGTCGTCACGGTACCGCTTCATATCGTCGGGAAGATCGGAGTAACGGGTCGTCGAATCCATGAGCTGGAAGGCACGCTCGTCATCCTCACGGACCGGGCGCGTAATGTGATCGAACACCTTCCCAGCATCTACGCCACTTATTCTTTCGCGCATCCGAGACTGAAACTGAGTCACAGGCCCGCCGTAGTCCGCCCATCCATCCGCTCCACCTTCGGGCCGCCATCCGCCCTCCACCTCAGGCAAGTCCCCGATTGCATTCCATACAGTGGTCTTGTCCAAAGTCTCGCCAGGCCAGCGAAACTCGACACCGTCCCGCAGCGCGACCAAGATGAGGCGCTGACGGAACTGCGGCACGCCGTAACGCCACGTATCAATGACGCGCTCCTCGACCGCGTAGCCCAAACTCTCCAGCTCCTGCACGATGGTCCGCAGGATGAGCATCTCCCTGTCCAGCGCCATATCCGGCACGTTCTCCATGACCACTGCACCAGGCAGGGCAAGGTGAACGACGTCCAGGAACGAACGCCACAGATATTTGCGCTCGTCCCTGGAATCGCGTAGACCGTGACCAACGCGGTGGCGGATCTTGCTTCGGCCAGCCTTGGAGAACGGCTGGCACGGGGGACCTCCGGCCAGCAGCTCCACGCCCGCAGCTGACACCAGCCTCCCTACCTTCCTCACCCGGCCGATATCACTCAAATCCCAGTCCAGTGCTAGACCACCGAAATGATGCCGGTGCGTCTCAACCGCCTCGGCATCCTTGTCAGCGGCCAGCACCACGCGGTATCCGGCGGCCTCAAGCCCGAGGCTCAGGCCGCCGGCGCCACTGAAAAGGTCTGCTGCCAGATGAGCGCCCTCGGCCCGGAGACGAGCCGTGTAGGACAGGAATGCCTCCTCGTCCTCACACCTCTGTGGATGAGCGGCCAAGCGGACGAAAGGGCCCCGAACCAGCTTGACACCGTAGTGGCCGCCCTGGGTCACCGCCGTCCCGTCTCCCATACGCCCTCCAGTCTCAGCACACCGGCAGCGTAACGCCTGCCACCGACGTAACCGCGCCGATGCGGTTCCGCTGCCTCACGAGCCGCCGAGGCGGGGCACGGCCGGTGACCCGCGGTAAAAGGACAATACGAGAATCCGGTGCCGGCCCGGCGATACCGGACGACATTACGCCCAGCTCACCGATGTGCGACGGGGCTTCGCAACCTGGCCGAGGACAACAGCGACAAGAAAGAATTCTCCGCTGGAGAACGAACCGGAACCATATACTTCCGGCAATCTGCCACGGCCCTCGGCGATGGCACATGCACCAGGCACGGGATCAGGCTCCGGTCGTTGATCCGCTCCGGGTGAGGCCACGCGGCAGGCGTGCGGGCCGCGACGGAGGTAGCCGACCGTGGAATAACGAGATCGCCAACCCGCATCCGGCGGGAACAATCGAGTCACTCAGGTCGCTCGATTACAGCACCGAGGCTGCGGTCGCCGATCTGCTCCACAACAGCATCGGCGCGGATGCCACGCATGTCGATGTGGTGTTCAGCTGGGACGGCCGGGACTCGTGGGTCGCAGTTACCGACGATGGCGGCGGGATGACCGAACCTGGACTGGTCACGGCGATGACCATCGTGGCCCGCGGTCTGGGAAAGATCATCACGGACCTGGCGGTGGCCTTGGCGCTGGGCGGGGACTGCCTGGCCGACGGCGAGACTCCGGGCGCAGCCGGAACTGTTCGGGCCGGTCGCCTCTGATCCGGTGGTCTCCCGCCTAGCCGCAGAAGCGCCGCGGACGCTGAAGGCCATCCGCGCCGCCCGGGCCGCAGCCCGGCAGCGGACCTAGGAACTGGCCGCAGAAGAGGCGCCCGGCGCGGGCGCGAGCTGGTCACACGCGAGCTGGTCACAGACGACATCGACGCGACCATCGTGACCTCGTGCTCGGAGAAAGAACAGGCCACGCTCACTTGGAAGAAAACCTACGGCCATCACCCACTGACCGTCTTCGCTGATCACGGCGCGGAAGGCTCGGGCGAGCCGTTGGCTGTCATGTTGCGAGCTGAGAACGCCGACTCCAACACCGCAGCCGGCCACATCGAGGCCACCCAATTTGCGCTGGCCCAGCTGCCCCGCCACCTGCTATCCGCGCTGACTCCGGTGGCGGCACCCACGACTACCTGGCCTGGCTCACCAAGCCAGGACGCTGCCTGGCCTACCCCGTCGGGTTCGCCATCACTGAGGACGTCCAGAACGCCATCCTGAAGATCTCCATAGCGGCATGGACGCCCGCCTATGACGCCGGCGGCCAAGTTCGGCCCGGCGCCTGGGTCACCGAGATCACCGGGATGCTGCACCTGTCCTCCTGGCCGAAGGAATGAGGGTCATCGTCCGGAAAGAATGTCCCCACCCTGGCGCTCAGCTGCGGTTCACCGACATCGATGGGCACAGGTCCACCTGCTTCTGCTTCGCCCCTAGCGCCAAACGCGGCCAGCTCGCCGATCTGGAACTACGCCACCGCCGCCGGGCCAGGTGCAAAGACAGGATCCGCTGCGCAAAAGACACTGGCCTGCGCAACCTCCCCCCATGGCTTTGACCAGAATCAGCTGTGCTGCGAGCTCGTCGCGCTGGCGTGCGACCTTCTGGCCTGGACGCAGATGCTCGCCCTCACCGGCCCAGCCCGCAGGTGGGAGCCAAACGGCTGCGGCAGGGATCTTCACCTTTGCCGGGCGTATGTTCCGCGGCGGCCGCCGCAAGCGGCTTCCGCCTCGCCGCCAGCTGGCCATGGACTGCGGAGATCACCACCGCCATCACCCGCCCCCAAGCCCTCGAACCCCGCTGACCAGCCGGAAACCACCCCTGCGACCAGGAAGGACAACCACGGCCAGTGGTAGCCAGCCCATTCGGCGCGACAGCCGGGCCGCCACGCTGACAG
>OBLW0100004537.1_pt1 | contig 10594 bp, 5 predicted proteins | sample 1520161 | NCBI WGS metagenome assembly OBLW01 (sample SAMEA3539309, study PRJEB22396) | soil metagenome | biome: tundra; feature: field; material: soil | place: USA | collected 2010-05 | depth 0.15 m
TCTGGCTGTGGGTTTCGCTCGCGGAAACACCCATGCAGAACATCTCAACCCCGCACGCCATGCCGCGCTCCAAGCCCTTTTCGTTGAGCACCAGGCCGGAGAGCACCGCGCCGGACGGCTTGCGCCCCGGCACTGAGAAATGCCGGAACAGCGCGTCGGTGTCCGCCATTTGCGGCACCTTGACTGGGTGCACAAACGAGCCGAGCTGGATGATGTCCACCCCGGCGGCAAGCAAGGCTTCGGTCCAGCGGATCTTCTGTTCGAGGGGGACGACCTGTTTCTCCGCCTGGAGACCGTCACGCAGCCCGACTTCGTGGAGGACGACTTTCCGCGCGTCCTGCCCGGGAGCAAGGGCCGTCATAGCTTTGCGGCGATCGCTTGCGCCATTTGCAGGGTCGTGCTTGACCCGCCCATGTCGTAAGTGCGGACCTTGCCTTCCTTGATGACCTGGGCCACCGCGCCCTCCAAGGCGACGGCCTTGCTTCCCTCGCCCAGCCAGTCGAGCATCATCTTGACGGCCAGGATCGTGGCAATCGGGTTCACCTTGTATTGGCCCGCGTATTTCGGCGCCGAGCCATGGGTCGGCTCGAATACTGCCAGCTTCTTGCCTATGTTGCCGGAGCACCCAAAGCCCAACCCGCCGACCATCTGGGCGCACAGGTCCGAAATGATGTCACCGTATAGATTCGGCGCGACCAGCACGTCGTAGTTGAAGGGGTTCTTAAGCAGCCACATCGTCATGGCGTCGATGTTGGCATCGTCCATCTTGATCTCGGGGAACTCTTTCGCCACCGCTTTGGCGGCTTCGAGGAACAGCCCATCAGTTGCGCGCACGACGTTGGCCTTATGCACAACGGTGACTTTCTTGCGCCCGTGGGCACGCGCGAATTCGAAGGCAGACCGGACAATGCGCTCCGATCCCGCACGCGTGTTGATCTTGCAGGAGATGGCGTATTGATCCAAGGGGAGTTTGGTGAAGGGCGCAAAGGGCTTCGCGAGCTTGGCAAGGGTGTCCGCCAGCTCTTGCGGCACAGGCGCAAACTCGACCCCCGCATACAGGTCCTCCGTGTTCTCGCGATAGACTACCAGGTCGATACCCTCTTTGAAGTTCAGGGGGTTGCCTGGGTAGCCCTTGCAGGGGCGCAGGCAGATGTAGAGGTCGAACAATTGCCGCATCCGCACGATCGGTGAACGGTAGGTCAGCCCCTTGTTTTGCAGCGCGGGTGCCAGCTCGGTGGCGGTGATCTTGGCGGGCTTGGAGGTGATGGCGCCGAACATCGCGGCATCCACATTCTTGAGCAGCTCGATGGTGCGCGGCGGGAAGGCATCGCCTTCCTTGCACCAGAACTCCCAGCCAATATCCCCAGGAATGTACTCCGCCTCAAGGCGGACCTTATCGAGAACGATCTTCGCCGCTTCGAGGACATCGACTCCGATGCCATCGCCGGGCAACCATGCAATCTTATATTTTGCCATAAAATGTCAGGGCACACGCCCCACCGCACTAAACTCCGATGTACCAATTTCCTCGCTGTAACCCAAGCACAGTAGTTCCGCCCCTAAGGAGGCACTGCACCGCGATTGCTATTCTTTACGCACATTTTGCCGTGGTTCAGCGTAATCGCAGTAATGGCGTGGACAACCTGCCCGGTGCAACCAGTTCTCCGCCTGCTGCTGGCGTGTTGCTAGCGTGTGGTGAGCGTGTTGTTCCATAGGGAGTCCATAGGGAGTCCATAGGGAGTCCATAGGTACTCCATAGGAATTGCCTGTTTCCTCCACCCCCGGCTTCCCCATTCCGGACTCCGCACTCCCCTCGATACTGAGGGCCGTTCCAAATCCGCCCTGCTTTTGTAATTGCGCCATCGCACCCGCGAGCTTATAGGTATACTGATCTGGTTGTTTCACTGTAACCTTTCTTGGGGGTTGCTTAAGTAAAGAGTGGCGGTGAGGACCGTTTATGAAGGCGAATCAAATCTGCAAGGACTGCCGCGTGCCGCGCTGGGCGGGCGCGCCGGCGGGCCTTTCGTTTTCGGGCCGCGATGCATTGCGGATGCTGAGGCAGCCCGGACTGCAAAACTGCGCCTCCATGACAGATTCCAGCGCAAAAGAAATTGCGAAATAGTTCGACACCGCTTGTCCTTTGCGTTGTCTATTATCGCTAAGCAGGAAAAATTATGAAAAACCTTAGGTTGTTGGATCAGGTGGCAGCAGCGTTCGGCCGAAGAGGCATTACTATCACGTTGGGGGCCGTCTGGCTCCTGTTCACCATGCCGGCCTGGGCCGCGCCGTGGCAAGTGGTGCGGGGGGAGGTGCCCGCCGCGGTGGCCAATCACAGCTTGCAGCCGCTGGCACGGCTGGCCTCCACGAACCGGCTGAACCTCGCCATCGGTCTGCCCGGGCGCAACCCGGAGGCGCTCGCCCGCTTGCTGGCGCAGCTTTATGACCCCGCCAGCACCAACTTCCACCAGTTCCTCACCACCGAGCAATTCACTGAATCCTTCGGCCCCTCGGATCAGGATTACCAGGCCGTCATCGCCTTTGCCAACGCGCACGGCCTGACTGTCACTGCCACCTACCCCAACCGCATGATCCTGGATGTCAGCGCTTCCGTCGTTGAGATCGAAGCGGCCTTTCATGTCGCGCTGGGGGTCTATCAGCACCCGACGGAAAACCGCACGTTTTATGCGCCCGACGTCGAGCCGTCGCTCGATTTGGCGGTGCCCATTTTGAGCATCAGTGGTCTGGACAACTTCTCACTGCCGCGCCCGCGATTCAAAGCCACACCCCTGGCCGAGGGGCAAGCTGCCGCGCCCCAGGCCGGCTCCGGAACGGGCGGCACCTATATGGGGAACGATTTCCGGGCCGCTTACGTTCCGGGTTCGCCTTTCGCCGGCACGGATCAAACCGTGGGCTTGCTGGAGTTTGACGGTTACACCGCCAGCGACATCACCTATTACGAAACCAAAGCCGGACTGCCGAGCGTTACGCTGTCCAACGTCTTGCTGAACGGAGTCAGCGGGCGTCCCAGCGGTGGCGGGGGGGAAGTCGAGGTTTCCCTGGACATTGAAGTGGCAATCGCAATGGCGCCGGGACTCTCCAAGGTCATCGTGTACGAGGCGGGCAACTGGCACGACATACTTAACCGCATGGCCACTGATAATCTGGCCAAACAACTGAGCTGCTCCTGGTACATCCCTGGGGGCGGACCCGACGCCGTGGCCGACCAGATTTTTCAGCAGATGGCGGCTCAGGGCCAGGCCTTCTTCAACGCGTCGGGCGACGCCGATGCCTATAGCGGACCGATTGATTTTCCGGGTGACACGCCCTACATCACGCAAGTCGGGGGAACGACTTTGACCACGAGCGGGCCGGGCGGTTCCTGGGTCTCGGAGAAGGTTTGGAACTGGGGTGGCGGCACCGGCAGCGGGGGCGGCATCAGCACCAGCTACGCGATTCCGGGTTACCAGACGAACATAAACATGACGGCCAGCCGGGGATCGACCACCAAGAGAAACACTCCGGATGTGGCGTTGACGGCGGACAATGTCTATGTGCGGGCTGATGGGACGGACTACAACGTTGGCGGCACGAGTTGTGCCGCGCCGCTGTGGGCTGGCTTCACCGCATTAATCAATCAGGCCGCCCGGGCCAGCGGCTCGCCCGTGGTCGGCTTTATCAACCCGGCAGTTTATGCGCTGGGCAAAACCACCGCCCTCACCGCCAACTTCCACGACATTACCATCGGCAATAACGAAAGCCCCACCAGCCCGACGAAATTCGTCGCTGTCCCCGGCTACGATCTTTGCACCGGCTGGGGCACGCCCCTCGGCACCAACCTCATCTACACCATCGGCGTTCCCGAACCGCTGCGCATCACGCCCGGCTCGGACCTGCTCTTTACCGGTCCGGTGGGCGGCCCGATCGCCCCGACGTCCCAGAGTTATTCCCTCACCAACAAGGCCAGCGGGTCCTTAAACTGGAGTGTTACCAAAGACGCCACCTGGCTCACTGTTTCTCCTGTCGCGGGCACGCTCACTGCCGGCGGTCCGGCGACCAACGTCATCCTGAAACCGAACGTGCTGGCCACCAACCTGCCGGCCGGGAGTTATAGCACCACGCTGTGGTTCACGAATCTGAGCGATTCCTTCGGTCAGCCCCGCCAGGTTACCCTGGCCATCGTTACCCCGCCCATCATCACTTCCCAACCGGTCAGCCAGGCCGTTTTCCAGGGAATGACGGCCAGCTTCACCGTCGGAACTGCCAGCAATGCCTTGCAATACTACCAATGGCAGTTCGACAACGGCATCTACCAGACCAACTTGACCGATGGCGGCAGCATCTCCGGGTCGGGGACCGCCACGCTGACGGTCAGCAACGTTTTTCCCGCCAATGTCGGCGCCTACTCGGTCGTCATCACCAATGCCGCGGGCTCCGCCACCAGCAGCGTCGCCTTCCTCAGCATCGTGCCTTGGCGTCCGGTCATCACCGTGCAGCCAGTCAGCCAGACCATCCTCCCCGGCTCGACCACCACCTTCAGCGTCGCTGCGGTTGGCAGCCAGCCCTTTAGCTATCGCTGGCAGCGAAACGGAACCAATTTAACGGATGGCGGCAGCATCATCGGATCGGCCACCAGCACCTTGACCGTTACCAACGCCACGGCTCCCAGCGTCGGGACCTATTCGGTCGTGGTGAGCAATACCCTCGGTTCGGCCACCAGCGCCGGGGCGGTGCTGGCCCTCATTCCTGTCACAGTCCCCGGGGTGGTCCTGGACACCCTCTACTCGTTCGCCAGCACCAATTACGGATTCAATCCTTTTGCCGGCCTGACGCAGACCAAAGACGGCAATTTCTACGGCACCGCTCTCTCAGGTGGTGCCAACGGTGACGGCACGGTCTTCCGAATGACCACCAATGGCATCGTCTCCCTCGTGCATGGGTTTAACTACAGCACCGACGGAGCTGTGCCTTACGCCGCGTTGACTCTAGGCGCCAATGGAAGTCTCTACGGTGTCAATTACTTGGGCGGCTCATCCGGTTACGGCACTTTGTTCCGCATGACCACTAACGGCGTAACCACCACCTTGGCGTCGCTCAACTATACAACCAGCGGCGGCTACCCTGTCGCCGGGATGGTTCAGGGCCGCGATGGCAGTTTCTATGGCCCAACCCTCGAAGGCGGTCTCTCCGGTTATGGCACACTGTTCCGGGTGACGTCTGCCAACTCGTTTTCCACCCTTCGCTCTTTCAACGGCGACAATGGTGAGAATTGCTCCTCCTTGCTGTTGCAGGGTGCCGATGGCAATTTCTATGGCACTGCCGAATACGGCGGCACCAACGGCGGCTGGGGAACGGTCTTCCGCACAACGGCCGCCGGCGTTATCACTCCGCTCGTCTCCTTCGGTTATGTCAATGGCGGCATTCCTGTCGCCGGCCTCGTCCAGGATACCGATGGCACCTTCTATGGCACTACCTATTACGGCGGCACCAACGGCGTCGGCACGGTTTTTAAGATGACCGCGGATGGAGCCCTCACTTCGCTCTATTCCTTCAGTGGTGGCGCCGATGGCAGCAATCCGTTCGGCGGGTTGATCCTGAGCCGCGACGGCAACCTCTACGGCACGACGGAAAGCGGGGGCAACTACAGCTCCGGCACCGTCTTCCGAATGTCTCCCGACGGCACGCTCGTCACCTTGGCCCACTTTGATGACTTCCAGGGCGCGAACCCCGAGGGCATCCTGGTTCAGGGCGCGGATGGCAATTTGTACGGCACCACCCCCAATGGCGGTCAGGCAAACGAAGGCGTCATCTTCCGTCTCAGCATCAATTCCCCGCTCCAGATTACCCGGCAACCGCAGCCGCAACTGGCCTTCCTCGGCGATACTGTCTTCTTCAACGTCGCGACCTTCGGCAGCCTGCCCGTCTCCTACCAGTGGCGGAAGAATGGCAAGAACCTGACCGATGCGGGCAGCCTCTCCGGCTCGAGCGCCCGCACCTTGCTTCTCACCAACATTACTATCGCCGACGCCGCTAACTATTCCGTCGTCGTGAGCAACGCCTCCGGCTCCGTCACCAGCGCCAGCGCACGGCTCGAAATCCTCGTGTCGCCTCCCTTTATCGTCTCGGGACCAGAGGATGAGACCGTGCTGGCCGGCGCCACCGCCACCTTCAGCGTCGATGCCGGCGGCGACGAGCCGCTCTACTTTCAGTGGCAGAAAAACGGAACCAACTTGACGGACGGCGGCAACATTCTTGGTTCCGCCAGCAGCACCTTGACGATTAACAACGCCGCCGCCGCCAGCGCCGGCGTCTATTCTGTCATCGTCAGCAACGACCTCGATTTCGTCACCAGTGACGGCGCTCTGCTGACGGTCGTTCCGGTTACTCAGCCGGGCGCTTTCTTCTACAGCCTCCACCCCTTCACCAGCAGCGCCAGTGGCCTTAATCCTTATGCGGGTTTGACGCAAGGCAAGGATGCGCTTTTGTACGGCACGACCCTTAACGGCGGCGGCTCGGGCTACGGTTCGGCTTTCAGGGTATCCGTCAGCGGCTCATTCACTCTCTTGCACTCATTTACCAACGGCTTGGACGGCTCCGCTCCCTATGGCGGACTGGTGCAGGGGAAAGACGGGAATTTCTACGGCGCGGCTTATCAGGGTGGAGCATACTCCTCCGGCACGGTATTCAAAATGACTCCGACGGGCCGCTTCACCTTCCTCTACTCGTTTCTCGGGGGCGACGATGGCAGCGAGCCTGCCGCCAGCCTTATCCAAGGCGCCGACGGAAAACTTTACGGCACCGCCTACCAGGGCGGCACCAATGACCTCGGCAGCGTTTTCAGCATCACCACCAATGGCGCCTTTGCCCCGCTGTTTTCGTTCGATCAGGACAACGGCGCTAATCCAGTGGCTTCTTTAGTGCAAGCGACCAATGGCGTTCTCTACGGCGTCACCTATCTTGGCGGCACGAACGACTTCGGCACCGTCTTCAGCCTCACCACCGATGGTGCGCTCACCACCCTGGTTTCTTTCAATTATGACAACGGGGCGTATCCCGTCGGGGCTTTGATCCAGGCCAGCGACGGCCTTTTCTATGGCACCACGGGCGCCGGCGGCACCAATGGCGGCTGGGGCACCATCTTCCGCATGACGGCGGACGGCACCCTCACGACCCTCTATTCGTTCTCATACGACGATGGCGCTTATCCCGGAGCCGGATTGGTGCAAGCCACCGATGGCAACTTCTATGGCACCACTTCCGAGGGCGGCTGGGGCGGCCAAGGTACTGTGTTCCGCATTACCACCAACGGGGTCCTGACCACGGTGATTTGGTTCAACGGGGCCAATGGCGCAAATCCACAATCCCCGGTCATCCAGGCGCGTGACGGCTCGCTCTGCGGCACCGCCGAGTACGGCGGCACGGGTTACAATGGAGCCGTCTCCACTGGCGATGGCCTCATCTTTCGTCTCATTCTGCCTATGTTCCTGAGCAACCCCTTCACGCAAGCCGTCGCGACCGTTGACGCGCCTTATGCCGCCTCGCTCGCCGCCAACTCCATCCGTCCGGCCGGCGACACCGTTCTCTTTGCCAAACTCAGTGGCCCGGCCTGGCTCAACGTGGGCAGCGACGGCACCCTCTCCGGCACGCCCGCCGTTTCGGACATCGGCACTAATGTATTCGCCGTAAGCCTATTCGACACCAATGGCTGGTCCTGCGCCGCCACCATGCGGGTCACGGTGGTGCCCTCGCCTTTAATCAAGGCCGCCATTGTGCGCCAGGGTCCCAACTTGTTGCTGAGCTGGTCCGGTCGCACCCCGCCTTACCAAGTCCAAATGGCGACCGACCTCAACAATCCTGTCTGGGTGAACATCACCGGCCCCATGAACACCAACAGCATGACGCTGGCGCCAACAGCCGCCGCCGCTATGTACCGAATCCAGGGCCAGTAAACAGACAGGATGCGCAGGATGAAGCGGAGCCAACCCTCCGCGTTCGGATTCTCATCCCGTAAAGCCTGTAAGGCTAAGCGCCTTCTTTCCGGCCGCTTTTGGGCTTAGTGGCACCGGAGCGGAATCGGATCACTATATAATCCCGGGTTTCGACCAGACGGAAGCCAGACTTTTGAATGTCTCCTGCAACCCCGGGCATGTGGGCCACTCCCCACGGCACGATGATATGCTCCGTTTGCGGGAGCCGGGCATGGAGTTCTTCCAGGAGACGCCGATTGCGCTTCCGCAGCAGATCATCCAGGAGTTCCTCCTCACAATGGGGAGGCGCTGAGAATTGCAGCAGCTTCGACACGGTCTCGGCATTCACCCCCTTTGAATGAAGAAGCGTGCACAGGTTGAGAAAACCAATCGTGTTCGTGGTGAACTGTTCCACGTCCACATCCGCCCACACCATTTCGCCCTGGGTGGGGTTAAACTCCTCCCCTTGCTCGGTCACGCCGAGTGAGGTCGCCATGCGCTTGTAGCTGAGTTCGTTGGTAAGCAGATTCCGGCGGTCGGTGACTCCTTCCATCAGAATGATCGAGTTGGTCGGGAACGATCGCGAGAGCTTCTGGTAGAAGTCTGCCTCGCCGACGTGCGCCATCGGAACCAATCGGATCGTCTTGCCGTCCTTGCGAACATATTGTCTCGTCTGAACCGTCATGCCTCCCGGGCGCAGTGTCAGGAAGCCTTCGCTGAAATGATTCAACGCCAGGGCAACGGCCAAAACCAGATAAACAATGACAGCGGGCAGTATTACGAAAATGTTTACGAGCAGGAATACCAACAGGTTCCGCCAGCTAAACCCCCGGGCCGCAAGCTGTTTCTCCCCAACCAGTGGCCAGTGTAACTTAAACCCACCCTGGACCAGGTAGAGGATGCTCAAGCCGAAGAGGACCTGCACAAGGGAGATGACCCAGGCCACCGGCTGGAAGTGGCCGTAGAAATAGATGAACACCGGAACCGCGGCAAGCAACCCTGCAGGATTGAAAAGTGCGACCGGAAGAAACAGGCGTTTGGGAATCATTGGCGTGAGCCCCATCAGGCCGTAAATCACGAGCGCCATGAGGAGGGCGAGCAGGGACACAACCGCGCGCAGCCAGGCCAGGAGGTGGATACCAAGGAAGAGAATCAAAGAGTCATCCACCAGCGAAACGACTGCGTCGGCTAGGAACAGTCCGAGGCACAGGCTCAGCAGGAAGGCGAGCAACTGTCTTGCGGAAGAGGACTTGCGAGGTGGCTCCGGTGGCAGTAGCGGAGGAGAACCGGTGACCCAGGGAGGCGGAGTGCCGATCACCGGAGGCTGAGATTCTGGCAACGGGGGAGGCACACCGACACTCGGGAGAGGAACATTGGACGACTGAATCTTTGGGTCTGTTTGCATGGCCTGCTCGGTCCGACGCAACGACCTTAGCGCAGAAAGCAGAACGGATGCAAGTGTGGCGGCAACCATCCTGATTGCCAGTGACCGCAGAATTCCAAATAGGACAAGCAATTATAGTCGCCTGATGGCAGCTCGGGCATAATACTCGGTCGCGGAAAACAGAATGCCGGTGCAAAAGACTCCTCAATTAGAGAATGAGCCCAAGCGGCGAGCGTCCAACCGCGGCACACGGGCATTTCTTGGGCTGTTCATACTGGTTGGTGTGGCTGCGCTCGGCTGCGGTGCCTGGACTCTTCTGCAGAGTCTCCGCTGTGAACGTTGGCCGACGGCGGAAGGGATGATTGAAACGGCGGAGATGCGACGTGAGTCCGGCAGCCACGGCAGTCACACTTACTCCGCCAACATTTCTTACAATTATCAGGTGGCAGGCATCCGTTACGACGGCACGCGGCTGGCTTTTGGCGCGATGTCAGCCTCCTCGGAATACGCCCAGGGAATTCTCAAGCGCTATCCGGTCGGGAAAAAGGTTCCGGTCCACTACGCCTCCGATAATCCCGAGCTGGCGGTGTTGGAAACGGGGATTCACGGCGGGACCTGGATCTGTTTCGGCGTGGGGACGGTCTTCGTGCTGGCAGGGTGGATGTTTATGCAACAGTCCTCGTCCGCCAATCGGGCCGGACAGACTGCGCAAACGACGCAAACCAACGTGGGGCAGCAACAGCCGCCGGTCTTGATGGGTGTCATCTTCATGCTGATGGGTTCGTTCGTATTCTTCATGGAGCCGTCGGCAGGAACACCGCGGTGGATTCTTTATGCCGTCGGCGGGTTCTTCGTTTTGATGGGGGTGTTCCTGCTGGCGTTGCATTTGCAGAACAAGCTGTATTCAAAAATCCTGATGTGGGCCGGCCTGCTGACATTCCTCGTGATATTTCATTGGGTGTCGTTCGGGACGGGCGAACGGATTGGGACAACCACCAGTCCGTTTTCCCAACACATCGGAGTGAGCGTGCGAACGCCGTTTGCCGTGTTCACTGTCTTGTTGGATATGGCCATACTAGCCTTTGGGGGTAGACGGCTGATAAAGGGCAGGAAAGATTAGAACACACGTCTATGAAACAGACATTTATCGCCGGAGCCCTTGGTGCGTTGATCTGGGCTGGTGCTTTGGCTGAGGCGGGCGGCGGGACTCGCGTCATTCCCCGTCCGCTGCCGTCTCATCCGGGCA
>OBLW0100004538.1_pt1 | contig 10589 bp, 7 predicted proteins | sample 1520161 | NCBI WGS metagenome assembly OBLW01 (sample SAMEA3539309, study PRJEB22396) | soil metagenome | biome: tundra; feature: field; material: soil | place: USA | collected 2010-05 | depth 0.15 m
CGCACCACTGTCCACAGTCAAGGACTACATCACCAACCAGAAACGACCAGACTAGACAAGGTTTCCTCCCTACCCTGAAGGGCAGGGTTTCCACCCCAGATCACCGATGAGTGAGCAGGAGCAGCTTGCTTTCGGTGTTGGTGCCGGTGCGCTGCTGGGACCGGGCAGTCCACGTCGAACCGATCTCGACGTGCCGATTGGCTGCGTCGACGTTCATGAAGGTCGTCATCCCGACAATCCGGCCGGTGTCGTTGCGCCTGAGCGTGAACGGCAACATCGTGCCCGCATCCCTGAGGCCAACCCGCCGGTCGATCTCAGCGTGCATCTCCTGCGGACCCGGGATCGAGGTGTACCACAGGTCCCAGAGGTTGCCGTCGCGCACTGCCTCGACCAGGCCCTCGTGGTGCTCCGCAGACAGCGGCTCCAGAGTCACCAGCTCCCCGACCAGGACGACCTCCGCAAGGAAGCTCACGGTCGACACCTTACCCAGGCCGCCCGCAGTCCCGAGAAGCACAGCCGGCCCGCAGGCCGCCAGCACCCGGCAGGTTTGCCCCCTTCCTCGGTTGCTCGCCTCAGGGCCATGACGGCGCGCACCGTTGCCTGCTTGGACCCCGCCGGGTTCGGCGAACCCTGGGCGCTGCCGTGGGTCGCGACCGCCTCGGCGCACAGGTCAGGTCACGGTGGCAGCCGGAGGCCGCCACCTCGAACCCGATGGCGGCCTCCGGTACTGACCGGTGCTAGCGGCGAACCAGCCTCACGACGGTGAACCCCCCAGCGCAGATCGTGACGCGGGTGGAGCCGCCGGTTGCGCTGGCATCGCCAACGCGTCCAACCGGCTTGCCCGTGTTGTCGTACTCCAGCTGCTGGGCCACGAACCCCTTCGGCACCGTGATGGTGCGCGAGCTGGTGGTGGTGGTGGAGCTGATGTACAGCGTGGTGTTCCCAGCTGGCCCGGTGACCGCGACCGTGGAGACCTGCGGCTGGATGAGCAGTGCGTCCACCGATGCTGTCCCGTTGCTGCGACCGACCACGGTGCTCGCACCCGCGGGCAGGGCCGCCGGCAGCGTGAACGGGAAGAGCTTGCCGGGCGCGCCGGCGATGCCCTGGGCTCCCGCACCACCGTTGGGCGTGCTGCCCAGCCGCGTGGTCCCCGCAGACCAGAAGGTGCTGCCGGCGCGAGCCTGGCTCTGGTTCACGATCGGGTACAGGTTCCGAGGCTGGTCGGAGACCGGTACCGGGATGGACACGCTTGCTCCGGGGTTCAGCGCAACGTAGGCACCGCCGGACCAGATGGCTGCACCGGTCCATGCGGAAGCCGGCGTGACCACCGACCCGCTGCCGGTGATGGTTCCCGACTCGGCCTCGACGACGCTGATCCCGTTGACCCCGACCGTCTTGTTGATGCCCAGGGCCTCGGCCTTGAGCGCCGGGTTCGCGTCCAGGGCCTCCATGGTGAGCAGGGTGTGGATGGTGGACTCGGCACCGGAGTTCAGGTTGACGTTGCCGCCGGGGTCGATGCCGTCGATGGCGTCACCGGTGGCCGGGTTGTAGGCCGGCTTGGCACTGGGGTTGGCACCGAAGAACCAGGCAGCGGTCACCGCGGCCAGGTGCAGCAGGCCGGGAGCGTTGGCCGCCTTCGCGGTCGCCACCAGGCCTTCCACGCGGCAGTCCACGCCGTAGGCGATCTGCGAGTCGTTCGGGGTCGGGGTCCACTGGTTGACCGGTCCACCCGCGGCCAGCAGCTGCGGGGTGAACTGGGCCATGTCCTTGACCGCGGCGGTGAGCAGGTCGGGTCGTCCCAGCGCACTGGATGCGGTAGCCAGGGCGGCCGGAGCCATCCCGCCCCACGCGTGCCAGAACGTCCGTGACTGGGTCCACGGCAAGATGGCGCCAAAGGGCCACTGGTTGACCGAGCCTGAGGACATCAGGGCGATTCCCTGGCTCAGCTGGGTCAGTGCGGTGGTGACCACGGCGTCGGCAGGAGCGGCTCGGTGGTAGGCGGCGAGCCCCAGCACTGCCTCGCCCGAGGCGTCCGCCCCGGAGTTGATCAGCCAGGCCGGGACCTTGACCCCGGTGGCCACGTCGTAGGTGCCGTACTTGGCCAGCGACTGCTTGTTCAGGGAGGCGACCGCCAGGTGCAGCCGGCCGGCAAGGAAGGAGGCGAACGCGGGGTCGGTGTTCTTGAAGTCGGCGTACCCCTCGCCCAGGGCCCATACGGTGCGTGAGAGCCAGTAGGACTCGGCCGAGTCACTGGGGTCGGGCAGGTCGCCTGCCACGGCGGGGTTCAAGGTGCCGTCCTGCTGCTGCCAGAGCACCACGTTGCCCGCGTTGGGGCCGGTGGTGGTCTGCAGGTAGGTCAGTGAGCGCAGGGTCTGGAAGGCGTGCGCCCTGCTGGCCGCGCTGCCGGTCTGGCGCCAGTCCCGCAGGTAGACCACCGCGGTGCGGGCGATGTCGTCCGCGTCGTACGCGCCCTGGCCGTAGTAGGTGACACCGCCCGGGCCCGCGCTGGGGTTTCCGCCGCCGACATGGGTGTAGTTGTCGTAGGAGTTGTAGTTCGCGTAGACCCACGGGGCCTGCGCGGTGGGCTGGGAGGCCTGCTGGTAGGTGCTGTGCCCGGCCACCGGAAGCAGCGGGACCGTGCCCAGCAGCCAGTTCAGGTGGGCCAGGTTGGTCAGCGGGGCGCTCGCAGGCCGCCCGCCGGCTGCTGCGGGCGCGGGAACTGCGGCAGCCACTGCGCCGACTGCCAGGAACATCGACAGCCCGGCCACCAGCGCTACGGGTCTTGTCAACAGTTTGGACCGAAGATCGGTTCTGTTCATCAAGCTCTCCAGTTTCGTGTTTGTCTGCGGCCGCCGGTGCCAACACCGGCGCGGCCGCGTCAGGTAAGTGCCAAGCCCGTCCTGAGCCGAACGGCTCTTGTACCTCCGATCTTCGTCACTGGGAAACAACACGATGGGACGGCCTTGGTGGTCGTGGCGGGTGGCGCCACAGCGACCCGGGCGCTAGAAATGGGTGACGCAGTAGGGCTGCTCGCGGTGGGCGAGCAGGGCGTCGAGCAGGTGCAGGGCGGCCGGGGACGTGGAGGTGACCTGGCCGGTCCGGGCCAGGGTGCCGGCTCTGACCCCGCCCAGGTACAGCGAGCCCAGCGCGGCCACGCCCATGGACACGTCCGCCGGCGGGTCCTGGGAGTCATCTGGGGTCACCGTGGCCTTGCCGTGGTGCACCGACAGGGCGAAGACGCCTCCGGCGATGTCCAGCGGGTCGCACACGGCAATGCGCAGGTCGCCGTCGGCTTCGTAGCTGCGAGCCTCCAGTGCCACGACCGGGTCCAGCACCCGCAGCCACAGGCCGTCGTCCTCGCCGGTGACCTTGAAGCCGCGCCGGTCGGCCATGGCCCACTGCAGGGGGTCGGCCATGGCGGCGTTGGCGAACCTGACCGTCGCGACGAGGTCGATGGACGCCAGGAAGTCCCAGAGGCCGAAGTAGGCACTGGCAGCGGCCCAGATGATGTCCAGGACCAGGATCGTGCGTGGTTCGCTGTCCCAGGGCAGGATCTTGTAGCTGACGTAGCCGTCGATTCCGCCGGCCGCGTCGTAGTGCAACGCCGCCCGGGCTCGCCGGTCCGGCTCCGGCGCGTCGTCGGCCCACATCCCTGCGACCTTGGCCGGATAGGAGGCGGGCCGCTTCACCGACCCCAGGGTCTGGGCGTGAAAACGGTCAAACAGCTCAGGGGCTATCTCCAGCAGCTGGGCCGGGTCGCTCACCTCGACGCTTCCGGCAGGAGACACGGTGAGCGCGAACCGGTCGCCGGTGTCGACCTCGACTCGCCGGCTGAAGGTGGCGGCGCCGAACCCGAACCGGCCGTAGATGGTCGCCTCCATGGAGCTCAGAGCCGCCAGCGCCCTGCCCTGGTCCCGGGCGGCACGCAGGTCGGCGGTCATCAGCTCGCGCATCAGACCCCGGCGGCGGTGGTTGGGTCGGACGGTCACGCTGGCGATCAGATGGGCGTCCAGTGACCTGCCACCGCCCACGTTCAACGGCTCGACGAAGCTCGCGTAGGTCGCCACGGGGCGCGCCGGGTCCCAGGCTCGCGCGGGCCGGTGGTTGGCGTAGGCCCCGGTGAGCACCCGCTGGTCGCACTCATAGGCCTGCGCGACGCGCCACAGGTGCTCGGGGGTGGGCACGGGCTCCTGGAAGCCGAGCGCGCAGGCCTGCAGCCAGGCGGTGGTCTCCTCGTTGGCGTGGTCGCCGGTGCGCCCGGCGCGAAACGACCTGAACCGGTACCCGGCAGTGCCCGTGCCGGTGCCCATGGCGGTGCCCATGGCGGTGCCCGAGTCGGTACCGGTGCCCGTGCCCGGAGCCTGCCTCATGCGCCGGCCCGAACCACGGCGACGCTCATGGCGGCCCAGCCGCCCGGTGGCAGGCTCACCGCAACGCTCGCCCCTGCCGGAACCACGTGGGTGCAGGCCGCCTCGTCCGGCGGGCCCACCGTGACCTTGCCCTGGTCCCCGCCGCCGATGATGGGCAGCTCGATGGCCGTCTGGACGGGCAGGTCTGTGCTGTTGAACAGCAGGAACGAACCCTGCCATGGCGCGGCTGGGTCCAGGTGTTCCCGGTAGGAGTCCACGCTCAGGACCATCACCTCGCGGTCGGCTGCGAACGCGTAGGCGTCCCAGAGCAGATGGGCCCGGAAGGTGAAGCCCGCGCCATAGATCTCCTGGCCCATGAACCCGGCGTCGTTGGGGCCCTCGAGCATCGGGACGTCCTCGAACGGGATGAAGTCCAGGGGCATCGGCCCGTACATGTCCGGTGAGCACCGGGGAAAGAAGGAGAAGTTGTTCCGCCGGCCGTAGTCCAGGATCTTCAGGGTGGCCGTAGGGTCCTGCTCAGAGCCGATCGCGGCCGCAAGACGGGCATCCGCCTCGATGTTCTCGAAGAAGGCGGGGTAGTTGATGTTGGCGCACGCCAGGAACATGCCCAGGTGGCAGACCTGCTCCACCCGGGCCGAGGTCTTGTCGTCATACCAGTACATCATCCGCAGGGTCTGGGCCCGCAAGTACGACCGGGCCTGGTCCCACTCCGGTTCCCCGGTGAGCTGGTGCAGACGGTCGGCGGCGTCGATGGCCTGCGCGATCAGGACCACCTCCTGCAGGGCGGCGTCGATGGGGACGTTGACCAGCGTCCTGATCGCGGCGCGCGCCTCGTCCAGATAGTGGGGCTCACCGGTCCTGGCGGCGAGGTCGACCATGAGCAGGGCGTAGGGCCCGGCCACGGCGTACGCCGAGCCGGGGCCGATCTTGCGCAGGGACGCCTTGTCGAACTGCAGGGGGAACAGGTACTGGGTCCCCCTGGCGAGCGGGACCGCCACGGTGTCGATCTCCTGGCGAATCCGGGCGAGCAGCAGCTCGTCGTCGCGCTCGGAGTACAGGAACCACAGCTCGGCGAGAATGTAGACGTACTGCCAGCTGCCCATCGGTGTCGGGCTCTGCGCCAGGCCGCTGAGCACCTGGCAGCGGTCGCGGCCGACCTCTGCGCGGATGAACGAGTCCAGCCTGCCGGCCAGGGCGCCGTACGGCCGGTCTGGGAACGCGCAGGCCAGCACGTCGATCGGCCGCAGCGCCCACAGCGCCGACTCAAGACACGGTTCGTCGCCGTCCTGTTGCAGGCCGCGGGCCGCCATGGTCGTCTCCCAGGCGTCCGAGCGACCGTCCACATAGCTGAGCAGGTACTCCCCTGACTGGTCCGACCCCCAGGAGTGCTCGGTACTCATCAGGTCCGTGGCGCAGCCGGCGGCGAAGTCGGCCCAGCTCGTCGCGCGCGCCGGCCAGTGGCCGGTGGACGACCTCAGCAGCGGCACAGCGCTGGCGACCAGGTCGGTCAGGGCGTCCTGCTCGGACGCCGGTGTCGGCTCGCCGTCGAGGTGCTCGGCGGCCAGGTACCACGAGAACACCTGCGGGCCGGCGGGGAAACGGTGGCCGCTTTGGGCGTGCGCCAGCAGACCGATCTCCGCTGACGGCGCCCCGTTGTCGTACAGACGCCGCAAGCCGCAGCTGTACCCGTAGAAGCGGGCAATGGTGTCCTTGCCCATCCACGACATGGACGTCATGTCGAAGAACATCCGGAACTGCGCCTTCAGGTACGGGTCGTAGTAGGACAGCGCCGGGAAGTCGTTGCCCCGGCCCTCCCCGTTCCACTGGGTGGGGTTCTGAACCAGTGTCTTGAACCACACGTGGTCGCCGCGCTCATAGGGCGGCAGCGGCCCGAGGTTCACACTGATCTGCGGTTCGACGCTGCGGTGGGGGCCGATGGCGAACCCGCCGGAGTCCAGGACGATCCGCAGGTGGAACCAGTCGGTGCCCGGCACCGGCGCCACGGTGCCCTGCCAGGTGTAGCTGGCCTCGACCCCTGTTCGCGACCCGCTGATCGCCAGGGCGTGCGGGCCACCGGTGACCTGGGTGGGGCGAAGGTCGAAGGACTCTCCGGCCACGAGCGTGTTGCCGGCTGCGGTCACCGGTCGCCAGAGCTCGCCGTCGGCGACCTCGAGGTGGAATCCGTACCCCTTCTCGCCCGGGGTGAAGACCAGCCTGCTGCCGGCGGTGGCGACGAACATTGACGAGCTCAACGAAGGGTCCTCTCGGGGCGCGCGGCGCCTGGTGGGCTGGGACAGACAGATAGCTGGGTGGGGCCTTACCCCTTCACAGAGCCCGCGACACCGCCGACCAGGAACTTCTGCAGGAAGACGTAGGCGACCACCAGAGGAGCGGCCACGATCATGGTCGCCGCGGCCAGCAGGCCCCACTGGCTGGTGTAGGTGCCCTGGAAGGCGAACAGGCCCAGGGTCAGGGGCGACTTGGCGGGGTCCGGAAGCAGGATCGTGGCCAGGATGATGTCGTTCCACACACCGATCGCCTGCAGGATGAAGATGGTCGCCAACACGGGCTTGATCAGCGGCGGCAGGAAGGTGAACATGAAACGCCAGTACCCGATTCCGTCCAGCGCTGCGGCTTCGTCCATCTCCTTGGGTACGGACTTCAGATACCCCACCAGGAGCAGAGGGCCAACCCCGAGGCCGGAGGCCATGATCAGGATGTAGCCCAGAGCCGTGTCATACAGGTTGAGGCGCAGCACAAGCTGGAACTGCGTCATGAGGGCGTTGGGCAGGAAGAGCATGGCCACGAAGATCCCGTACCAGAGCTTGCGGTGACGCACGTACCCGCGCGAGACGGGGAAGCCGACGGCCAGGGACACGACGGTGTTCAGGGTCGCGGCCACACTCGTGTACATCACACTGTTCATGAAATAGGCACCGAAATGCCCCTTTTGCCAGGCTTGCGCAAAGTTCCCGAACGCGAACGACTTGGTCAGGCCCACCGGGTCCTTGTAGAAGCCCGCGGTGCTCTTGAGCGCGGTGTTGATCAGGAAGCCCAACGGAAACAGGTACATCACCATGATCACCAGGACAAAGAGGTAGCTCACTATCTTGCCTGGCGTGAAGAGCCGCCGCCGGCGACGATGCTCGCGCTCCGGTTGCAGGGGGGCTCCGGGGTGGCCCACACGTTTGCCACTGGTCAACGTGGTCATGCTTTTGACTCCTGCTTGCGTAGGTACACCAGGACGGCTATGGATATGATCCCGACGATCACGAACTGGACCATGGAGATTGCGGCGGCATAGCCCTGGGACTGGCTGGATCCACTGGAGGTGCCTCCACCAAAGGCCTGGGTGAAGACGGCCAGGGACAGCAGCTGGGTCGCCGGGTTGTTGGGCCCGGTCAGCACGTAGGCCAGCTGGTAGCTCTGCAGGGAGCCGACGATGCACAGCAGGACATTGGCGGTGAACGACGGAGCAAGCAGCGGAACGGTGATGTGGCGAAGCTTCTTGCGGGCGCCCGCGCCGTCGATGCTGGCGCACTCGTAGAGCTCCTCCGGGATCGCCTGGATTCCCGCGAGGAAGATCACCACCGCCAGACCCAGACCCGCCCAGACCTGCACGAAGATCACCAACGCGAGCGCAATATGCTGGTCGCCGAAGAATGCCGAGTTCGCGCCGAACCAGGACCAGATCGACGCGGCAGGACCGGCTGACGGGTTGAAGATCAGCGACCAGATCAGGCCGATCACGGTGACACCGAGCACGGTGGGCATGAACACGACAGCCCGGTAGAACGTGCGACCGCGAAGCTTGGTGCTCAGGACCACGGCAATCAGCAACGCAATGAGGTTCTGAAAGATGGTGACCGAGAAGGCAAAGACCAAGGTGTTCGACAGCGCGTGCAGGTTATAGCCGAGCTTTGCCCCTGAGAAAAAGGTCAGGTAGTTCTCTATGCCCACCCAGTTGACGGGAATATAGGGAAGTCCGCGGATGTCGGTGAAAGAGATCACCACGACGGCAACGGCGGGCACAATCGCAAAGACGAGAACGAAGCTCATGCCCAGGCTGAAAGTGCTCCGCAGCCCGGCTCGTCCGCCGAAAGGATAGAACTCCGACATCGTTTAGCGCCCTTCGCTTGCTCTGGGTGGGTGGGTGGGTGGCTGTCGGCCCGGCCGCAGGCGCCCGGGCCGACAAGCTTCTTAGAGACCAGCCAGCCAGTCCTTTTGAGAGTGTGCCGCTGCTTGCTGGACCGTCATGCTCCCCAGCGGAGCCACCTCGACATAGTTGAACGGGAACGTCGCGGCGTTGCCCGCTTTGGGGTTACTGAAGAAGACGGTGTCCCAGGCCGGCGAGAAGGTCTTCGTGTAGCTCTGGATCGACTTCAGGAAGTCGCTGGTGGCGATATTGGGTTCCGCGGAGGCGAACCCGGCGAGCGTGACGAACTTCGTGTAGTTCGCCGGCTGGGAGAAGAAGTCAAGATATGCCAGCGCCGCGGTCTTGTTCTTTGAGCTGGTAGGCACCGCGAGGGTGAGCTCGACCTTCCCGCCAAGGGTCGCGTTCGCAGTGGCGGTGTCGCCGGTGGGAATCGGGAAGTAGCCGAACTTGAACTTCGAACCGACGGCCGAGGCGATGGTCGGCTCGTTCCAGGTCCCGTCCGCGGTCATCGCGAACTCGCCGTTGGCGAAGCCAGCCGGGATGGCGGTGTAGGCAACGCCGGTGAAGTTCTTCTCGGCATACCCGTACATGCTCGAGACACGGTCCAGGACCTTGGTGGGCAGGGCGTCGGTGAGGCTGACCTTCTTCTGCCACAGACCCTGGTTCAGGCTCGTCTTGTCCTGCGCGCTCGGGTACAGGCCCTGCACCGCCGACACCATGGTCAGACCGGCGGGCCAGCCGTCCTTGCCACCGATGCCCAGGGGGGCAACGCCGTTGGAGGCCAGCTTTTTACTCAGGGTCACGAACTGGGCCCACGTCGTGGGAACCGACAGACCGTACTTGGCGAAGATTGCCTCGTTGTAGTAGACGCCGGTGTAGTAGCTGACCCCGGTGGGGACCGTGTACTGCTTTCCCTTGAAGTCGGTCACCGCCAGGACGGACGGGGAGAACCTCTTCATCATCGGCTGGCTGGTCAGGTCGACATAGACCCCTGCCTCCGCAGCGCGCGCGTCATCCCCCTCCGCGCTGGCCGGCACGTAGGAAGGCACCGCTTTGGGGCCGGCCAGGGTGATGTCAACGTTGCCCGCAGTCAGGCGCGAGGAGTTGGTGGCCGCGAAGTTCGCGTTCGGAACGGCATCGAACTGGACGGTGACAGCGGGGTACTTCTTCATGAAGGCGGCGTTGACGGCGCGGAAGCCGGCGTCCGAAGCGTCCGAGCTGGACACGATGAACTTCAGGGTCCCCGTCGGGGCGCCGCCGGTTGCCGTCGAACCTCCCGAGCCTGACGAACAGGCTGCCAGAAGAGCGGCGGTGGCCAGGACCGAGACCGCGGCGATGGTGCGCCGGTGGGCGCGAGCTGAGGGTAACGACGATGTTGTCACGTGAACGAACTCCTAAGGGTGAGCACAACGAGCTGTGATGGTGGGAGGCGGCAGGGGTTGCCCGCAGCGGGCCGGCGGTGGTGCGGGCAACCCCTGCCCGCGACGGGAGCCGGGCACTGTTGGCCTGGCACGTCTGCGCCGTAGCGGGCGAGTCGTCGCGGGCGCCACCGGGTCGGGGAGCGAGACCTGTCCATACGCGGGGACCTCACAAGGTCACCGGCTGACCGGTGCGCGCCGACTGCTGGGCCGCGTTCATCAGGGACACTGTCCGCAGCCCGACGTGGCCGTCGGGTTGCGGATTTCGCCCTGCTGCGACGCCGCGCAGGAACTCATCGATCATCGCCGCGTCCAGGTCGGGCCCAAACGGCAGCCAGATGGGGTCCCTGGGCCCGAAGCCGTCGACGTGGGATGCGAACGGGCTGATCTTGACGGAGCCCTTGGTCCCGACCACCTCAAGGGTCAGCCCGCCCCAGTTCGGGGCACTGGTCGGCTGGCTCCACGAGCAGTCGATGGTGGCGATGACGCCGCTGGGGTAGGTGATCGTCACCATGCCGCCGGTCTCGACCGGCACGCCAGCCTCGGCGTGCAGGATGGCGTTGGACACCGCGCGCACCGAGGCTGCGCTCTGTCCCAGGAGCGCGTCGAGCAGGTCGGCACAGTGCACGATGTGGTCGACGAAGC
>OBLW0100004542.1_pt1 | contig 10583 bp, 7 predicted proteins | sample 1520161 | NCBI WGS metagenome assembly OBLW01 (sample SAMEA3539309, study PRJEB22396) | soil metagenome | biome: tundra; feature: field; material: soil | place: USA | collected 2010-05 | depth 0.15 m
GAACAACACCTTGCCTGTAGTATAACTCGATATTTGGGCCTGAAGATATGTAGAAGCGGGCAAGTGGGCGATCCGCGGACACGGAATTTCAGGGTGTTCCGGGTCAGTGTGGATGCTCGGCGGGAGGACGCGAGGTGATCCCAGCAAGACGTCTGCGCCGGGGAAAAATATGCTCAGTGCCGGTCGAGCACCCATTCATTGTTTTGCAGGAACTCGACTGTCCGAACAATTCCTTCACGGATGCTCAATTGAGGTGTCCAGCCGAGTTTCCGGATTCGCGAGCCATCCAAGAAAATAAACGGGCTGTCGCCGATCCAACCGCGCTCGCCGCCGCCGTATCGAATCTCCGGGGAGACGCCCAGATGCTCGGAGATCCAGCCGATCGAATCATTCACCTCGCAGTACTCGTTCAAGCCCAGGTTAAAGACATTGACCTTAGCGTCGGCCTTTTCAATCGCAGTGAAGATCGCTGCCAAGCAGTCTTTGACGTAGAGATAGGACTTGCGCTGCCGGCCATTACCTAGCACATCAAGGTATTCGGGATGGGCCTTGAGTTGGCGGTAGAAATCGAAGACGTGGCCGTGCGTGTAGCGCTCGCCCAGGATGGATACGAAGCGGAAAATGTAGCCCCGCATGCCAAATCCTTCGCAATAGGCGGAAATCAATCCTTCGGCGGCCACTTTCGATGTGGCGTAGAGCGAGGTCTGGATTGGAAATGGAGCGTCCTCGGGCGTGGGAAAGACTTGAGGCTCTCCGTAAACCGAACCCGTGGACGCGAACGCGATCCGCTCAATGCGGTTCGCCCGCATGGCCTCAAGGACGCTCCACGTGCCGATGGCATTTTGCTCCAGGTCCTTGCGTGGATGCTGGAGACCGAAGCGGACGTCCGCGTTGGCGGCCAGATGAAAAACAAATTCGCAGCCCGCCATTGCGCGCGTTAACTGCGGCAAGTCCAGGAGATCACCCCGTTCCAGCCGAAAACACGGAGACTGGGTGGCTTGGTTCAAAAACGCCATCTGGCCAGTAGACAGGTTGTCGAACCCGACAACAAAGTGACCGTCTTCGAGGAGCCGGTCCACCAAATTACTACCGATAAAGCCGGCCGCGCCGGTCACAAATGCTCGCAAGATGCACCTTTCAGGAATCCAGGACGGTTCCGGTCACTCTGTGCCGGCCGCGGCGGCCACCGCTGTGCGGCGCTCGTTCAATCGACCCAACGACGCCCGGATGGCGAAAATATCGCGCACGTTCCGAATGTTTCCGCTCAGGAGTTGCAGCCGGCTGTCCCCATCATCACGCCAGAGGATCGGCACTTCTTTAATGCGGTAACCGAACCGGTGGGCCAGCGCAAGGATCTCGACGTCGAACATATAACCGTCAACCTTCTGCATTTGGAACAACTCCAGCGCAATCTTCCGTTGGAAGAACTTGAATCCGCACTGCGTGTCCTGTATGCCCGGCAACCCAACCACGGCGCGCATGAAGTAACGAAAGCCTTTCGAGCCGATCTGCCGGTACCAGGGCTGGTACCGCCCGATCTGGGACTCCGCGAGCCCACGCGAGCCGGTCACGACTTCAAAACCCTCCACTAAGAATGGCTGTATCTTGTCGTACTCGCCGAAGGGAACTTTATTGTCGGCATCGGCGTAGCCGATAAAACGGCCGCGCGCCAGGGCCACAGCCTCCCGCACGCCCCGCCCTTTCCCGCTGCGCACCTCGTGTCCGATTACCGTCAGATCCGGATTGCCACCGGATTTGTCGCGTACCACCTCGCGCGTACCATCGTTGCCATCGGCGGCGACAATGACTTCCACGTGAATGTTCTGGCTCTGAAAATACGCGAAGGCCTGATCGATAGTCGAAGCGATCGCCCCGCACTCATTGTATGCAGGCAGAATCAGACTGAGATCGACATTTCTAACCATGGATGAAAAACAGTATAACCCATATTCTGCCCAGAAAAAACGCTTACGTTTCCTGTTCTGAAGCCCTGTCATCCCTTGACTCTGCGTCGAACAGTTGTAGACCTGAAGCTATTCCACGCGGGAACTTCTCGGCAAAGTTTCGCCAGCCGGCCTGCAGGTTCCTGAAAAGTCCACCTCGGCTTCATTTTGTATCCGCCGTTTTGGGCTGTAAAGAAACGCAACCAGCGCAACTTGGATCAGAGCCTGGAGATCCAAAAACAGATCGTATCCGGTCCCGTCAAGACGGCTAGATCGCATCCGCTGCCGCACCGGTTAATGGACTTGGAGGCCCACCTGCGAAAGTTGGTATATTGCCCTGGCGGAATTCGCTGTCTCGTCACCTGACGGGCGGTTCGGTGACAGGCTACCACTCCGAGATTCGCTGGACGCTCACTACTTCACTACTTCTCCGGGCGATCTTGGGTACAGCTTCATTCCGATCACCAGATTGCACCAAAAGAACGGTACGGGCAGGGGGAAAAAAGACCGCCTTTCAATTTGGAAATACGGCCTGAGCTCTGAAATCACTTCACCGGGGACGTTGATATGTTCACGTTCAATGAACCATTTATAGGATTGGCGATAGCGCTTTTCGAAAAGGCGCTGAGCGGAAATCCGTCGGGCGATGCCGTATGCTAAGGAACCTTCGCAGGGGAGTACGACCTGCAGAAAACCGCGCTCCTTGTTGCAAAGGCGGTACATCTCTTGGATGGCGCGTGGTAGGTCTGGCAAGTGCTCGAGGATATGGATTGCGATGATCCGGTCAAAATATCCATCCGCAAAATCGAGCCGGTCCTGGCAGTCTCCGAGTATCGCGTTCACGCCAGGATGGGCTTTGTGGAGCTCATCGATCACGTTCTGCCTTATGTCCACCGCGAAGTAGTTGGCACGCTGCTCGGGATTCAGTTTCTCATAGCGTAAGTGCTCGCCCAAGCCCGCTCCGATTTCGAGCGACCGAAGGAAGCCCTCGCCCGCCGTGCGGATCACATAGCCGTGATCAAACTTTTCCAGAATTCCATATCGGCGGGGCAGAGTCTCCAGCCAGTACTTTATGAAGTCATCACTGATCGCTCGCTGCTCCGCGGTTAACTGAGGAAGAATCTTAGGCCATTTTTGCCCCTGTCTCTCTTCTGGGCTGGCGGTAACGGGTCGCGGCATCCAAAACCTCATTGACAGCATACATGCTGGCTGCGCAATCCGCAAGAGCACCTCCTGTCGACCTCTGATTCAAGGTGTGCCAGAAGCGGCGGGAAGCCATTTCGGGCCGAAGTGTATTATCCTGAGAGTTCACGTTTGGTTTGCTTGGTTCCTGCGTACGCAACGCGTGCCCGTGTTCGCAATCTGAGCCGACCAAAGACGAAAATGACCTATGAACGCATTCTTGCTTACTTTAGCGCTCTTTCTCTTTTGGACTGTCACTGGGCTTGCCTTCGTCTCCCTGCTGAACACACAGCGTAACCTGCTCAGGAATGCCCTGCTATCTCCAGCCGTCGGCGCGTCCCTGACTGTCCTTCTGGTCATTTGGGCAAACCGCATGGGCTTGCCCGTCAAGCACGCCGGCCCGGCCGTCACAGTCCTCCTGCTGTTCGCCGCTGCCATTATCCTCTGGCGCGTCCGCCCGGTCGTTCCCTATTCTCGTCTGAAGCTCTTTCTCCTGGTTCTCCTTTCTTCCGCTCTCCTCACCGGCTACCCGATGTTTCTCTACGGATTGAATTGGGTCAGTTACTGTAATGATGACATGGCCAATTACTGTCTGGGCGGCAAGCTTTTTCTGAACCACGGGTTCTTTGATATACCCAATTGGCAGACCATTATCGACAATCGGGACACCAGCCTCAATTACTGGTTTCTTGAGGTCTTTGCCGGAATTCGCGCGGGGTCCGAGGAATTACTAGCTTGGGTTGCCGGCAGCACCGGGCTAACGACTCACCAGATCTTCATGCCGACGGTTCTTGCCCTCCAGTTGGTCCTCATCGCGGCAACCGCGGCGATGGTGCTGCGAAATCGGACGCGCCGCACAGCCGCACTCCTGGTTGCGCTGTGGACTGCAATCTCCGCGTTGGTAGCACTTGGCACCCTATACCAACTCATTGCTCAGGTCTTCGGATTATCGCTACTGGCTGCCTTGGCCACTCTGCTTCTCTTTCCATTTCGTCGCGAGTCACCCGGGCGGTTGGGGCGAACTTCTGTTCTGCGCGGTATCCTAGCCGCCGGTCTCTGTGTCGTCTACCCGGAAGTGCTTCCGTTTGCAGTTCTTTCCTTTTTTCTCTACCACGGTCTATTGTTGGTCCGCCGTCGGGAACTCTTAGGAAATGTAGCTCGCGGTTTGGGTCTCAGCCTCGGCTGTACCGTAGTCTTAAGTTGCATCTTCCTACCCGGCGCCATTACCACCATGCTTCGCCAAGCCGGCGGTGGGATGCAGAGTATTAAACCAGGGGCAAGTCTTTTCCCCTTTTATCTTATGCCGAGCGCCTTCGCATACCTATGGGGCTTCTCTTATATCAGCGGCCCCGTCGACACAGCAAGTATCAATATCTTTACTCTGTTCGGTATGCTGCTGTTTGTTTTATCCATGACTGGCACTGTGGCGCTCGCCTGGAAGGGAGAAGCCGCCGCAATCATGACGTTTATTATGGCGGCGCTCGCGGTGCGTCTGTTTTTGCTCCCCATGGATTTTGGTTTGTATAAGATAGCGATGTATATACAGCCATTTCTGATCGCTTCCGTTGTCCTGTCCTGGGATGGGTTCCTGGCAAGGTGGAGTAGGTCTCGTGCACCGCGGACGACGCTCATCATACTAGTCTGCCCCTTGGTCCTAGTTGCGGCCCTCGGCATGCGGGCCGAGACTTACTATGTGTCACGAAGCAGGGGCATCAGCGGATCGGGCTTTATTGAAATACCTAATGCTTCGGAATCTGGTCTGCTATCGACATTGAAGAGGATCGCGCAGAGTCCCAGGCAAGCCGTAGTATTGACGGATACGCCGAATGTGGTTCTGGCAAAAGTTGAGAGCCTTTACTTTGCGGGATCGTCCTTTTGCACGCCGGCGTTCGCCTATTTTGACAATATTACCGGGTTCCGGCCAGCTGGGATCTTTCGAAAGGTTCTGGAACTAACCAGGCCTTCCCTGGAGAAGGAAGCCGTTTCCGCCAGCGAACGCCGCGAGGCCGGCACCAAGCACGTTCAGTTTGATATGCGTGGCGTGTTGCCTCAACCGAACGGCTTCGATATTGTTGATCATGCCGACGAAGTTGGGAGTCGGGACTTCACACTACTCGCTTCCGGTCCGCGACAGGGCATTGTGAACCGTAGAGTTAGCGAGAACAGCGTGCCTGACGTGAGAGCGGTACCGTCTGAGCAGGTTCACAATCACTTAGTGTTTGTGGCTTCTCGGCTCGGAACGGGCTACTATTTAGCAGACAGATCTCAAGGACTCGTCGCGATGTTCCAACCCGAAAGTGACTTCTTCTTTCGAGGTGCAACTATGCAAGCGATCGGTAGAGACATACTGTTTCAAGTGCTCCGTCCCAGTCAAAAGATGCGCATGGCCCTGGAGGTTACCGCGACGCTTAAAGCGGACGGCCGGAACCGGATACCGCATATCAGTGTGATTGGCAAGGACAGAGTTCTTGTGGGAACTGAAGGCCGCGGTTCAGCCCGCCTGTTCTCCCCTCCCGTTGAGCCCCAAGTCATTGAAAATGGTAGCTATATCCTTGTGGACATGGGAACTAAAGGGGCGCCCTTCCCAGACCGTCGGTGGGGCGTCATGCGATGGTACGGTACGGATGTGCCGAACGATTCTCGCCGGGTCGTTGGTTTCGGTCGCGATATATCGGCGATCTCGGAAGCAGAATATGAGGCTCTGCGGCCGCCGGATTATTTAACAAAGTTCCCAGACGACCTGGCAAATCGGGCGCTGGAGTACTCCGGTATCTATGAGGATGGCTGGATCGGGGAAGCGAGTTTTGCTGTGTTGAACGAACCGGGGCGTCTGTCGGTTCTGGAGGTATCGCTCATGGTGCCTGCGATTCTCGGAACGGCTTCGTCGTCCCATATCAATGTTTTGCTCGATGGAATTGAGGTCGCCCAGAGGAGTTACCTGCCGGGAGAAGTTCAGCTTCGCGTTCCGATGCCCTCGGCAGGCGGCAAGCATCGTATTGCGCTCGCATTCGACCGCAGCATTCATCTACCTGAAGAAGACAATCGACCCGTTTCAGCCCAATTGCGCTTCATGGGATTTCGAGGTGAGTCAGCGGACACCGCGCCGAAGGCCACCATTCATTAGGAGCGCCAGCGTAGCCTGCGTACTCATTCCCATTTCTCACCGCGATCTTCTGGGACAATGCGGCGCAAGGTATAGATATCCGTGGCCTGCAGTCGCTCACGCCATTTGCCGAGGCTTGCCCAGGGATCCCAAACGGCGCTAATTAATTTTCCCGTGATTCCGTCGCTCGCTTCGCTACCCAGATACACGCATAGATTTGCCCCTTGTGCCAACGGAGTGCCGCCCGATTGCTTCTGGCGCACACAGGCATCGTAAAAGGCGTGGCCGACCTGCTCGGGGCCACTCTCCAAAACCTCGTCCAAGAGGCGGGTGTTCAGAGCTCCCGGTGCCACCAAGTTTACGTCGATGCTGCGACTCCTCAGCTCTTCCGCCAACGTTTCCCCGAATCGCACCACGGCGGCCTTCGATGTGGCGTATGCACTCAAGCCGGGAAGCGGCTTGGTTGCCCCTCCTCCGGATAGAATGATGATCTTGCTCCGTCGGGCACGTTCCAGCAGCGGCAGGAACGTGCGACAACAGAGCACTGGTCCCAGCAGATTAATATCGATCGCCCTACGCCAGGCATCCCAGTCCACAGCATCAATGGTGCCCTTGGGACCGTATACTCCTGCGTTGCAGACCAGAATGTCGAGTACGTCATGGATCCTCGAAAACCGTTCGAAGACCCGCTTCATGTCGGGTTCACTGGATACATCCGCCGGCTCTGCCAAAACCCGGCCGGGGGCCTCAATTTCCAATCGCTCACGGGCACTCTGCAAATCGGCGTCGGTCCTCGCGCAGATCAGTACATTCGCGCCCTCGCGAAGGAACGCGCGGCTGATTTCAAACCCAAGCCCCTGGCTTGCACCCGTAATCACAGCCGTCTTGCCCGCTAGCTTCATCGGTTTCTCCCCACGGAGTGGTAGCGTATCCGCCCGTCATGGCCGAGGGTTCTCTCGAGATGACCAGACGGATCAATCACGAGTGCAGATTTCATTCGCTGCACGAGTGTCTCCGGAAGCAGTGCTTGGAACTGCGGCCATTCCGTGGCAACCAGAAGGACGTCGGCTTGATCCAACGCTGCTTCGGGGGTCGCGGCAAGATGGACGGCATGCGGAATCTCGGGCTGCCTGACTTGTACGGCCGGGTCGTAAGCCCTCACCGAGGCGCCTTCTCCGCACAACCAACTGCACGTTTCCACCGCTTTCGAGCGACGTAGAGCGCTGGTGCCCGCCTTGTAAGTGAGTCCCAGGACCGCGACGGTCTTACCGCGTGGGGGGCCGACCCACCGTAGAAAATGATCGTATAGCCAGTTCTGGTGAAGATCGTTGCTCGTTTTCACGCCTTTGAACAATGCAGGTTCCACACCGTTACTCGAGGCAACGTCTTGAAGGAAGGTGATGTCCCGCGCGAGCGTTCCGCCTCCGTAAGCCGCACCCGGATGCAGGTAGGCCCGGCGCCCAATACGAAGATCGCTCTTCAAACCGCGCTCCACTTCGATGGCGTCCGCACCAACCCGCTCAGAGATCCGGGCAATCTCATTCGCAAACGCTACCGAGGTGGCCAAGAATGCATTAATGGCGTGTTTCGTCATTTCCGCCGATTCGACTGACATCCACTCAATTTGAGCCGTGAAGGGCTTCCAAATAGACTCGAGAAGCTCTTTGTCCTCGCGTGACCGAACTCCAACCACCACCCTGTCGGGCTGCAGGAAAACCTCTATTGCTTTGCCCAGGCGAAGATTCTCGGGCGCACAGGCAAACCGAACCCGGGTGTTCAATGCGAGATCTTTATAGTGCTTTTCGAGCCTCGCAACGGAGCCGACTGGCATCTGCGAGGAAATCAGCATGATTGCGCCGGTGGACATCAACGGTAGCAATGCGATCGCCTGATTTATCACAGAGTCGACATCGGCAATATCATTGTCGTCAACCGGGGTATCGAAAGCGATCCACACTACCTCGCTCCCCGCAACGGCTTCCAGTTGCGAGCTGAACTGGAGGTTGCCGGACCTGACCTGCGCTTCGACCATCTGGGCAAGCTCTGGTTCCTGAACAGGCAACTCCCCGACTTGCAGCCCCGCAATGACGTTTGCGTCCGGGTCGATAGCGGTCACCTTGTGTCCCACCGAGGCCAAACACGCTGCCGTCACGGTGCCCAAGTGCCAAAGCCCAACTACCGCTATTCGCATCACGCCTTGCAGTGTAACATAGGGTCAGCGCCGGTGAGCACTCACCAACCAACCTAGGCAAGACAGGGCAGACAGGACTGCGCCGCGGAGTCGGCAGACATCGATGAACACCGCCCGTACCAGGGCTGATGAAAGGGCATTTCTACGTCTGCGAAAGCACCACTGTTCCGTGGAAATCAAACCGCCAGCGGACCTCCTGCAGCCCTGCCTCACACAACGCGCGCCGCAAGCGAGTCTTTTCCTCGGTGTATAACATGAGGAACCCGCCGCCGCCCGCGCCGACCAACTTACCGCCCAAGGCGCCGTTACGTAGCGCGAAGCTATAGTATTCGTCAATGTTACCGTTGCTCATCCCTGTGGTCCGGTTCTTTTTGTGTTCCCAGTGCCGGTGCATCAGTTCGGCAAACAGGTGTAGATCGCCATTCTCCAGTGCCGACTTGCTCTCGCAACCGATCTGCTTGACGAAATGAAGATTATCCAGCATTTCGCTGTCTTTCTGCCGGCTTCTGGAATCCTGGTCCTGGAGAATCGCCGATGCAGAGCGGGTGAAGCCTGTGAAGAACAGAACCAGATTGTCCTCCAGATTACGTAGCGTCTCTGTCTGCAACCGAAGGGGCTGGACATCGACCGTGCCATCTTGCTGAAAATGGAAGCAGGTAATCCCACCGAAAGCGGCGATATATTGGTCCTGTTTGCCGATCGGTTCGCCGAGAATATCGAGCTCGATATGGCATGCTTCCTCGGCTAGTTCGCGGCGCGAGATCTGATCGTTCTGGAGCATGTGCAAAGCCCGCAGCAGCGCGGCCGTAAAGCTGCCGGAAGAACCCAGCCCGGTTCCTGCGGGAATATCGGACATGCTAGTGATTTCCAAATGCGGGTAATGGACGCCAACCAGCTTCAGGGCCTCGCGGACGATGGGGTGTTGGATCTCGCTGACACTCCGCACCGTTTCCATCTTGGAGTACTTGACGATAATGGCTTCCTGAAACGTTTCGTGGAGGGTGATGTAGACGTATTTGTCGATGGCCGCCGAAATCACAAACCCACCGAATTCCCGGTAGTATGAAGGAAGGTCGGTGCCACCTCCGCCAAGCGAAATCCGCAATGGACTGCGCGTGATGATCATGTTCAAGGCTCAAAGAAGCGAGGATAATAGTTACGCTATCAGGCATCGAGTGCTATGGCAAGTATCGGTCACCCGATCGGTCGCCGATTAGCCGTCGCGTACACGGCCAGACGGCGCCGCACGCGGCCGATTACCGTCTCCAGCAACAGTTCTCGAAGAACTTGAGTTACGATTTCGTTCTGTGGACGTTGTTGTTGTCACACGCGCCACGGATGCCCAGTTGCTTCGGTTTTTCCTAGCCAGCTATGAGGGCTTAGGATGGCAGTGGTCGGCGGGTATTGGATATGCGTCGGAAGGGCGCTGCCTTTGGGACATTCGGCTGCCGGCTGGCACTAGCCCAATTTATCTTATCGGGTATCGGCCTTAACTCAAGTGCCTACTGCAGCGCCCAAGTGCCGGTCTGCACCCACCCGGTATCGTGGTCTTCATTGTCCTTGACCCAAAAGTAGACCTTTTCGGCCGCCGTCGTGTACGCGCCCCGCAGCCCCATGCCCAGGTTCAGCACCAAATCGGTCCCGGATGCCGAAACCAGGGATGACGTACTCCCATAGACGGTACACTGGCTGTTCTGCAAGGTCCCGGAGGTGCCCGGTGTCAGCGGCCCCGACACTGCCGTCAGGGCATCGTTGTAGAGATAAAGACTATTCGAGGGCCAATAATAATACCCGTGACACGTGTTTTGTGGAATCGCAACGCTCGGGTTTACCAGGAAGTAGACCAGATAGATGTCGGCATAACCGTCCAGGTCCCGTGCGGTGACGGGGAACGTTTGCGTCATCGTCGTCGCGTTCGTCAGTGTCCCGACAACCACGCTTGGCAGTTGACTTGCTATGGTCCAGGTTCCGGTTTGCACCCACCCGGTGTCATGGCCTTCATTATCTTTCACCCAGAAGTAGACCTTTTCGGCCGCAGCGGTGTATGCGCCCCGCAGCCCCAACCCCAGGTTCAGCACCAAATCCGTCCCGGATGCCGAGACCAGGGAAGACGTACTCCCATAGACGGTACACTGGCTGTTCTGCAAGGTCCCGGAGGTGCCCG
>OBLW0100004543.1_pt1 | contig 10582 bp, 8 predicted proteins | sample 1520161 | NCBI WGS metagenome assembly OBLW01 (sample SAMEA3539309, study PRJEB22396) | soil metagenome | biome: tundra; feature: field; material: soil | place: USA | collected 2010-05 | depth 0.15 m
ACCGACCGCGCGCTCACCGCCTCCGGTAAACATCGCACCCTTCTGGTATTCAGCCTCGGTCTTGTAGAAGTATGAGCCTTGCTCGCGAACGGAGATGTACACAAGCTTTGTGGCGGGCGAGTAGGATGGGCTGAACCAATTGGTGGCACCGTACAAACTCGGCCATACCAGAGTACCGTTCTGGCTAGGCTCCATGGATGCGTCCACCTGCGGCCGGCCGCTGTCGTCGATGCCCTTGGTCCAAGTGGCCTTCGCAAACGGCTTGGCGGAGAGAAATTCTCCGGTGGTTCGATCCAGCAAGTAATAGAACGCGTTGCGATTGGCCAGAGCCAGCAGTTTGCGCGGCCGGCCGCGAACGACGCCGTCCACGAGCATAGGTACATTGGTCGAGTCGTAATCATGAGAATCGTGCGGAGTAAATTGGAAGTGCCACTTCAGTTGTCCGGTGTTGGCGTCCAGAGCAACCAAAGAACATGAGTACAGATTGTCACCCTGGCGTCCGTCGGGATTCCAGTCAGGTCCGGGATTGCCGGTGCCCCAATAAAGAACATTCAAATCCGGATCGTACGCGCCAGTTACCCAGGCCGGGGCGCCACCTCTCGTCCAGCTGTCGGCGGTCCAGGTCTGGTTGCCCGGCTGGCCCGATCCGGGAACGGTCCAAAAGCGCCACAGTTGCTTGCCGGACTTGGCGTCGTAGGCGTCGATAAAGCCGCGGATGCCGTATTCCCCTCCCGCGATGCCGACCACCACTTTGCCGTCGATGGCCAACGGAGCGCCCGTCAGCGAGTGTCCTGATTTGTAGTCGGCCACTGTCGTATCCCACTCCAGCGCTCCATTCCTAGCGTTGAGAGCAAGAAGGTGTGCGTCGAGTGTGCCGGCGTACACCGTGTTGTCGAGAATTGCGACGCCTCGGTTGACACGGCCACAGCATACCTGGATATCCGCGGGTACTGGACGAACATATCGCCACAGACGGCGTCCGCTGCGGGCATCGACGGCGGAAACGGCGTCCGGCGGCTCAGTTAAGTATAAGATCCCGTCGACTGCGATCGGCGTAGTCTCAAAATGATCCATCTGCTCGATCTGATAAGTCCATAACGGCTTAAGCCGCGCGATGTTAGCCGGTGTGATTTGCGCTAAAGGAGAGTAGCGCTGGCCGTTATAAGTCCGCGAATAGGTAAGCCAGTTCTGCGGTTCTTTGTTGGCGTTCACGATGCGTGTATACGGTACCTGGGCGGGAAGAACGACAGCCACGAAAGCGCCTGTCAGGAAGAATCTCATTGCTCACCTCGCAAGGAAGACAGGTAGGCCACTAAATCCTGCAGTTCGCCTTCGGAAAAAATCGTCTTATAACTCGGCATCGTCGATTTAGTGGGGCTTTCTTGGAGCTCTGAAAGCGCCGACTTGCGGAAAGAGTGGAAGCGTCCCGAGGCTTCCAGGATCTGGATCGTAAAGTTGTCCTCGTTGAGGCGAATCCCGCTTACCTTCTCTCCCTGGCGAGTGACAGCGCGGACTGGCACAAAGCCCTCACCGGCCTCCGCATTTGGCTCGATCAGCGATTCACGAAGACCGGCAGCGCTACGCCGGGCGCCGATATCAGAAAGGTCCGGGCCATAGGCGCGGCCTTCTGCACCGATGGTGTGGCAAGCCGCGCACGCGCCTTTGCCGCGGAAGAGTTCCTTGCCTTTGACGATGTCACCGGCAACTTGGGGAGGCGTGGCGTTAGCGCCGAGTACTCGAACGTAGGCGGCGGCAAGTGTCACGCCTTCAACTCCGAGGTGCCAGGATGGCGGCATTTCGGTGCCGGGAAGACCAAACAATATAACTTGTCCGAGTTCTTCATCGGTCCGGGCATGCCGCAGCTTCGGGACGGCCAGGCTAGGCCCCTTGCCGCCGCGCCCTTCCGGACCGTGGCAGCCGGCGCAACTGGTGTCGAAGACGCGTTTGGCTCGCGCGAGATCGATTCTTGGCGGAGCCGCGGCCGCCGGATTCACTTGCGACAAAAACATGAGGAGCGGGAGAAGGGGCAACATGGCGAATCGATTGGCATTGTAATACACTGCAACCCAGCGCCGGGCGGCGTCGCCACGCCATGGCCCTGCCCGGCATGAAACCAGAAAGAAATCACAGCACTGGGAGCGGTGACCCGATTGGTCGCCCGCGCCGGATTTTCAATCGGGATGAAGTGGTGCGTCTGCGGGGAACGGGACTAGCGTATCGAATCAATTGCGCAGCTCAGCGTTGCGGCTGAGACACCATGCACGCAATTCTGGAAGTACCGATGCGTAAAGCTGCATAATTTGAACGTGGTACACTGGCGGACGGCAGAGGCTCCTATTAGCAAGAAATGGTACAACTTGTTCGTCTCGGTTGATTCCGACGCCGATCAGGAAAGCTCTGTGGCGCCGCGCAGCCCGGCCCAGACTGTCGCTGATATCGCCTCGTCGATTGCGGCCGAGCCGAAATTCACGGCTCCCATTAGCGCCGCCGCTGGTTTCGATGAAATCTATCGGGCGGCGGAGATTCAGCCTCCACCGCATGGCTACACAATCATGAAGATCGCCGAGATGCTGCAGAGCGAGCGCATCCGTACGCTTCCGGCCGAGGTCAAGAAGAGCTCGATCTTGCTCGCGCTGGACGCCGCCGAAGTGAAGATCGAACAGGTCATTGAAGATGCAGTGAAACGGGACCGCGCTCTGGATGGTTTCGAGCGGGTCCAGCAAAAGGCCTTGGATGATCTGGAGGCCCGCAAAGCACAGGATAATCAGCAGATTCAAGCCGAGCTGGACCGCCTGGTCCAAGAACACAACGCGCGCATCGAAGCTAACAAAGATGAAGTGGACAAAGAGCGCGAGCGCTTTTACGGCTGGAAGTTGCAGAAACAACAAGAGGAACAAAAAATCGCCGATTCCGTATCCTATTTCGTAACGGAAAATCCCATAACCACCGGCGGCGTCGCGGCTGAGCCACGCGCATCCCAGGCAACCAATAAGACATCGGCTCCGAAATCGTGAGTTGATTGCAGAGAGAGGGGGAAGTCTTTATGTTTAGACGGCTTTCGCGCATGTTCCGCTCCTTTTTCGGGTTTTTCATCTCTGTCGCTGAGAACCCCGAGCTGATTCTTGAGCAGAACATCCGCGACATGAACGATCAGGTTCCGCGCATGAACGAGAGCATTGCCATGGTCAAGGCAAATGCCACGTTACTCGAAAAAGAAGAGACCAAGTATAAGATCGACATCAACAACCTCACTGCCAAAGTGAAAGCAGCCATTCAGGCTGGTCGTGACGATCTAGCTGGCAGCTTCGCGGTGCAACTGGAGCAGGTTCGAAGCGCCATGGCCCGGAACCAAGACCAACTCGCTACCGCCCGAGCGGCTTTCGATAAAGCCATGGCGGTGAAGAAGGCGTTCCTGCTGGAAAAGGAGCGTAAGACTCGGGAGGCGCTCAATGCCATCGCCGATTATCGCCGCTCCCAATGGCAGAAGAAAGTAGCAGACGTGATGGAGCAGTTTGAAGTCACGGGCATCAGCTCTACTCATGACGAAATGGTGCGAAAGATAGGAGAAACTACAGCGCTCAACGAAGCCCGCATGGAGATGGCGTTGGGCAACGTTGATCAGCAAAAGGTTAAAATCGAAGAAGAAGCGGAACAGTTACGCGCTAACGAACTGGTGAAGCAGTTCAAAGTGGAAATGGGGCTGATCGCTCCGGAGGCCGCTCCAGAAGCGGCGCAGAAGACGATCGGAACACGGGAAGCGCAGAAGAGCATGTAAGGAGGGAGAGATCAGAAATCAAATCCTTGATAACTGGTCACTCATAAAATCATGTCTGTAAAAATCGAGAAAGGCGGCTGGTTTCTTATTTTCCTGATCGGGCTGGGCTTGGTCGGCTACAGTCTCGATAGATATGGCATCGTCAACCTGCGTGGGCGGTTTGCGTCGCGCTCCGACGCGGCCGGCGAAAAACTTGATCCCACTAAACCTCTGGTGCTGCCGGTAGCCGCCGCGGCCGATTCCAGCTGCGGCAACGTGCGCGTACGCGTGAACATCTGGGTTGGTTGTGCTGCCGGTCTGGTCGCCAACGGAGGCCTCGACACCGCATCGGGCTCCATTTACGACAAGAAGGGCCTCAAGGTCAGCTTCAAAATCATTGACGACTGGACCGAAGGCGCCACGGCGCTCGCCACCAACAACGTGGACGTCATGCTCACCACCGCCGATGTCTGGGCCAAAGACTATGCTCAGTTTCAAGACAAGGGATTCGGAGCGCATGCCTTTTTCATGGTGGATTGGTCCCGCGGCGCTGATGGCGTAATCGGTAAGCAGGGCATCAACAGCATCGAGGATCTGGCCGGCAAGACGGTGGCCTTCGCGCCCTACACGCCGTCGCATTTCTTGCTGTGGAACGGGCTGAAAAGCTCCGGGCTCACAACCGATCAGCGCCGGGAGATCTTTTCCAAAGCCGTACACACCAAGGACGGCATTGAGCCCGCGACGTTGTTTGCGCAGCAGAAAGTGGATGCCGCGGTGGCCTGGGACCCGGATATGAGCGACGCGGTTACCAAGCGCGCCGGGTCGAGGAAAATCTACGATACCCGAGTCGCGAATCGCTTGATCGCCGACATTCTCGTCGTCAGCGATCGCTTTGCTTCACGCTGCCCGCAGGCCGTGGTGAACCTCGCCCAGGGCTGGCTCGAAGGCGTCGAATTCATCAAAGCGCAGCCCAGCCGCGCCTACACTTTGATCGGCACCGTCAAGGATTTCAATATCCCGGAAGACCTCGCCAAGACCATGCTCGGCGGAGTCAAACTCGCCGACTATGCGGATAACAAATCTTTCTTCGGCTCGCGCGGCGCGGATTCCGACTACAACAATATTTTCAAGATGGCACAGGATATGTACCGCGAGGAGCGCGTCATCAAGCGCAACTCCGAACCGGAATCGAGCGTGGACCGGCGCTTTATAGACCAGTTGAGCGGCAAATTCTCTAGCGCGTCTTCCGAGCCGCCTATCGAATACAAGGAGCCCGCCAAAGGAGCTCAACCCATCGCCACACAGCGCCGCTCCATTTACTTCGAAACGGATTCGTCCAAGATGGGTCTCGATTCGCGCGCCGTGGTGGACGAAATCGGCAGCTTCATGAAGGCATACGAGAACACGGTGGTGGACATCGACGGCAACACCGATGCGACAGGATCGCGCGGGCACAATGTCGAGCTTTCACGCGAGCGGGCGGAAACCGTCAAACAGTATCTTGTGGAAAAATTTGGTTTCCCCCCCAACCGCATGCATACGGCGGGCAACGGGCCTGACCGGCCGATCGAAGATAATACGTCGACCGAGGGCCGAGAGAAGAACCGCCGTACCGATATCAAGGTTTATGCCAACACCTCAGGCTAGCGATGGCACACTCACTCCGCGCTTGCCATCGCTGGCTGCTTGACAGCAAACCCGAGAGTTGGCAGGCGAAAGCGCCTGCCCCACTAATACTCAGACCCATCTGCGTCAATGTGGGGCAGGCGCTTTCGCCTGCCAACTCTTCACAGCGAAGCAGTGCGTCCGCCCCCCCAAATGCTTGATCTCCTCGCCATCCGCAAAGACACATCGCGCCGTACGCGCCTGGCGCTGGGGGTGTCAGCCTGGGCCCTCGTGGTCCTGGCTTGGTTCGCCGCCACGCACTGGGACATTCTGCCTCCTTTTTCCCTGCCCAGCCCGCTCGGCGTAATGCGCGCTTTTGCCCGGCTCTGGACCGAGTACGATTTGCTCGGGAATGTCATGCAGAGCTGGTGGCGAATCGCCCAGGCGTTTCTGTGGTGCGCCGTTGTGGCCATTCCGCTAGGACTGCTGATGGGCAGTTTCCGATGGGTGCACGACTTCGTGAATCCTGTCGCCGCTCCCATGCGTTCCATGCCCATCACGGCCTTCCTTCCCGCGTTCATAGCGTTATTCGGAATGGAGGAGTCCATGAAGGTGGCGTTCCTCTGGTTCGGCATGTTTTTCTACCTGCTGGCGCTGGTGGTCGAGGAAGTGAATAAGGTGGATGACAGCCTGCTTGAGACCGCCTGGACCTTGGGTGCCAAGCGGCGCGATATTCTGTGGCTGTTGTTCCGTGCCTCCTTCCCGTCCATCTTCGGCTCCTTCCGTATCCTGTACGATATCGGCTGGACTTACGTGATCCTTGCCGAAATGGTCAACGCGCGCAAAGGTGTGGGCTATATGGTGGAAGCGGCGCGCAAAGTGCTCGATTTTGAGCGCGTCTACGCCGGCATTATCGCCATCGGTATCGCGGCGTTTCTGTTCCGATTTCTTCTGACGTTCGTGGAAGGCCGGCTGTTCCCTTGGCGCAGGGTTTCGCGCTCGCCCTCGGAACCGCTTCTGGCAGTGGCCACGGGCACTCCATTGAAAGCTCATCGCCATGCCGAACCAGGTTAATATGAACCAGGTTAAGATCAGTGTTCATGGCCTCTCCCGAAGCTTTATCGATGCTCAGGGAAACCGCGTGGACGCGCTGCGTGACGTGAACTTTGAAGTGGAGGACGCTTTCGCGCAGGATGGCCGCGATATTGGGGAGTTCCGCGTATTGCTGGGACCATCCGGCTGTGGAAAATCGACGCTGCTGCGGATGATCGCCGGGCTCGACCACCCCGATAGCGGCCACGTACTCGTGAATGGCAAACCAGTGGACGGCCCCGGCCGCGATCGCGGCATGGTCTTTCAGAAGTATACGTCGTTTCCATGGTTGACGGTCGCCGATAACATCGCTTATGGTCCCAAGATCAATGGGGTGCCGGCCGCTGAACGCGTGGAAATCGTTAAACATTTGGCTGAAGCTGTTGGACTCTCCGGCTTCGAGAAGTCCTACCCGGATACGCTATCCGGCGGAATGCAGCAGCGCGTTGCCATTGCACGGACGCTCGCCAACCGGCCCCAGGTAATCCTGATGGACGAGCCGTTCGGCGCGCTCGATGCTCAAACCCGCGGCGACATGCAACAGTTGTTGCTCAAGGTCTGGGAAGAAACCGCCAGCACGATCTTATTTGTGACACACGACGTTGATGAGGCCATTTATCTGGCCGACCGCATTTTCGTTTTGTGTGCTCGACCCGGTACCATTGTGGAAGATATCCCGGTGCCGTTCGGGCGGCCGCGAGACCCCGCTGTCAGGCAGACGGCGGAGTTTCACGAAATGCAGCAGCATGTACTCGCTTGCCTGCGCCGCGCCCCCGGAAAGGGCCAGGTGAGAGTGAGCGTTTGATGCCGCAGGATGAATCGGCCAGCCCCGAAATCAATTACCTCAAAGAGGCCGCCAAGCTGCAATACAACTGGATCTCGCTCGCCGGCATCGCCGGTTTCGCCATCGTGTCCGGCAGCGCTCTGCCTTTGCTTCTAGGCATCGGCCTTGAACTCATGTATCTAAGCCTAGTGCCCCAGAACCGCCGCTTTCAGCGCCTGGTCCGGTCCTGGAAGTATGCCGAAGAGAAGCGCCGGGACGGCCGGCGGCTCAGCGACATGTTTCAGGAGATCCCACCGGAAATGCGCCTGCGCTATGCCGATCTGGACAAAATCTGCAAAGCGATTTGCGCAAATTACAGCTGCCTGTCATCCACCTCGCAGATCTTCACGCAGCAGATGGATGACCGGCTGCAAGGCCTTCTGCAGGCTTATGTTCGGTTGCTGCATGCTGCGTGGCAGCATCGCGAGTACCTGCGAACCACCGATCTCCACGTGGTCGAGCGCGATTTGGCCCAACTCCAGAAGGAGCAGGATTCCGACTTGCCCAAGGTGCAGGAAATCAATCGCAAGCGAATAGAGATCCTGAACAAGCGCATCGAGAAATTCAAGAAAATCCGCGAGAACTGCGAAGTCATTGATGCGCAATGTGCAGCCGTTGAAGACGTGCTGGCTCTGATCCGCGATCAATCCGTCACCATGCGCGATCCGCAGCAATTGACCGAACACCTGGACGACCTGGTGCGTGACGTAGAGCAGACCGAAGGGACCATCCGCGAGGTGGAAAACATCTTCGAGAACGTCCCCGATATCGGCGGCCTGACGCCCGGCGGCATCTCCCCGCTTGCTTCCGATTCCGGCAGCGCTGGAAGCGACGGATCCGCGCGGAACCGGGTCCGGAACTAATCCCTATGTCAGGCACCCCCACAGCTTCCCCCGAGATGCCCGAATGGGCGCAATCGCTTTCTGAGAAGTACTACTCGCGCACGGTCTCCCTGTTCGTGCTGTACGGCAACGTGCGCGACCTGGTTCCACTCGATCGGCTCGGCTCCGTCGAATACGTTCCTTTGGCCACCTTCCTCAATGAAGCTCTATTTGGCCGGCGCGACCTGGTGCTGTCCTACGACCGCGGCGGCGGGTTGAGCTTCGCGAATCCCGCCATGCAGACCGATTTCCGCAACGCCCTCTCCGGCTACGACAGCTTTCACCAAACCAACTATGCGCAATCCCTGCCGCGTAATCCGGACGGTGTGTTGAACATTCTGGACAACTATCTCCGGCTCCGCATCGCTGACGGCAAGAAGATCGCCTTAATCATCGATTTCGCCGAGACCATTGCACCCGCCGGCGATGTCTCCGGCATGTCCGCCGACGACCGCAATGCGCTCGTCATCCTGAAACGTTGGGCGCAGAACGCTGCATTCTTGCGGGCGGACATTACCATATGCCTGATCGCAGAGAATCGGATCGAGTTAAATCAGGGAATCGTTCAGAGTCCCGGAGTGGCGTTGATTCAAATCCCCTTGCCGGACGAGAGTGAGCGGATTGAGTTCATTCGCACGCAATTGGCATCCACGCCCTTGCCAGCCGGTTCTGACGTTACAGACTCCACGCTGGCGACCCTGGGCGCTGGTCTCAAGCGACTGCAACTGCAGAGCCTCATTTCGCATGCCGTGCAGAACCGGCGGCCCCTCACCACGAAATTCCTTACACAACGCAAGAAGGAACTGATCGAGGCCGAATCCGGAGGATTGCTCGAATTCGTCCAAAGCCGATTCGATCTCTCCATGGTGGCCGGGCTGGAGCAAGCCAAGCTAAAGCTTCAGAATGCTGCTTCCGCCATCCGCTCCGGCCACACTGATGTGCTGCCGATGGGCTACGTGATCTGCGGGCCGGTGGGCACCGGCAAAACGTTTCTCACTACTTGCTTTGCCGGCGAGGTGGGCATCCCGGTGGTCATGCTCAAGAATTTCCGTAGCATGTGGCAGGGCGTAACCGAAGGCAACCTGGAACGTGTGCTGAACCTGTTGCAGGCCATGTGCCCGATTGTGGTGATGGTGGACGAGGCCGATGCGCAACTCGGCAACCGCTCGATGTCCGGCGACAGCGGCGTAGGCAATCGCGTCTTTGCCCAAATTGCGCAATTTATGGGGAACACCGAACTCCGTGGCAAGGTGATCTGGTTTCTGCTAACCAGCCGTCCGGACTTGTTGCCGGTGGACCTCAAGCGCCAGGGGCGGGCGGAGGAGCATATTGCGCTGTTCTATCCAGAAACGAACGAAGAGCGCCTGGCGATGCTGAAAGCAATGATGAAGAAAACGGCTATCAACCTGGCGTCCGCGGACGGCGAGAAGTTTTTCCTGGAGCATTCAGTCGGCCTATCCGGCGCCGACATTGAAGCTGTGCTAACTCGCGCACGCATGAAGTCCGTGCTGGAACAGGATGCAACTGTCGACGTGGAGGATTTGAAATCGGCCCTCCAGGATTTCATTCCACCGTCTTACCCCACCGAGATCGAAATGCAAAATCTGGTGGCCGTTTTGGAATGCACCAGCCGGAGTTTGCTGCCGGCCAAATACAAGGAAATGGATCGCGCGGAGATTGCGCGCCGTGCCAAGGAACTGGCCCTTCTAAGCCGCGAATAAGGATATTCGGAGCAGCAGTCATGAGGCCTCACTCGATCACGTACTAAACAAGCTCTGTGGCGCCTGCACTTAAGACTTCCGGGTGTGGTCCGCAAATATTCCGTCCAGTCAGAATCAGCAACATTGTTAACTATCGCGGTTTAATGCGATTGATTCTGTTGAGGGACCGGGAAACCGGTGTTGAGCCTCCTTCGCCCAAATGTAATCCGGCACGTTGCTTAACAGTTTGTAGGAGTATCCGCTCTCACTGGAGCGCCTCTTCCCTATGCTTTTGCTTTATCCCCGCCACAATGCTGTTCGCCGATTCCGGCGTGGCCTGTAGTCGGGCAAAGGTGGCCGCTACCCTACCAAGCGACCGGCGCTTTTCTCATCCAGGCCTCGCCAGATTGCCAAAGCGCCTGATGACGATGGACGACTCATCACCTGTGGGCAGGGCCTCCCGCCACTTAGCGGACTTCCATGCGGGCCGCCCAAAACGGCGGGGAATGCTTTTGAAGTGCGCGTGTCGATATGCATCATTCGCCGCTCGCCAGCGTCGGTGCGCTGCGTGCAGTGGCGAGCCCTCCAGGCCACCAGTTCCAATCGCCTGCAATACGAAGAAGCGCAGGGCCGATCACAATGCGAACCAGTGTCGCGTCAATAAACACGGCTACCGCCAGCGTAAATCCGATCATCTTAACCACCAGGAAGGTTCCGAACGTGAACG
>OBLW0100004545.1_pt1 | contig 10579 bp, 6 predicted proteins | sample 1520161 | NCBI WGS metagenome assembly OBLW01 (sample SAMEA3539309, study PRJEB22396) | soil metagenome | biome: tundra; feature: field; material: soil | place: USA | collected 2010-05 | depth 0.15 m
CCTCTGGCCTGGGAGCCGCCTCCCGGAATCGAACCGGGGACCTACGCATTACGAGTGCGTCGCTCTATCCGACTGAGCTAAGGCGGCACGCCGCCGGGTCTGGCAGCGCCAAGAGTCTACCGGTCCCCGCAATCACCCCGGGCCCGCACTGTTTTCCTTGATCGCCGTCGCGAGGTTCGCTAGCGGCACAGGGTCCCGCTCCGCGGGGCCGCCAGGGTGAGCAGGTACTGGTTCACGATCCCGTCCACGCACGAGCTGCCCATCATGTACGCGGTGTGCCCGTCGCCGTTCCAGCCCAGCAGCACCCCCGACGCCAGGTCGCCCGCGAGGGCCACCGCCCAGCGGTACGGCGTGGCGGGATCCCGCTCGTTCCCGACGACGAGGATCGGGGGCGCGCCCACCGCGCGGATGGCTGGCAGCGAAGGCGAGGTCACCGGCCAGTAGGCGCACGGCAGGCTGCCCCACATGATGGCCTCGCCGAACTGTGGCGCGGCTTTCGCGGCGGCGGCTGCCGCGGAACTCCAGGCCCCGAGCGCTCGTGACCACGGACGGTCCAGGCAGTCCACGGCCATGTTCGCGTCCGCCAGGTTCGAGTAGCTGCCGCCGGGACTCCGCTCGTACAGCAGGTCGCCGAGATCGACCAGCAGGGTGCCGTCCCCGGTGAACGCGGCCTGCAGCGCAGAACGGAGCGTCGGCCAGTACCCCTTGCTGTACAGCGCGGTGACGACCCCGTTGAGCAGGAGCGCCCCGTTCGCTGACTGGCCGTCGCCAAGGTCATTGATGAGCGGGTGGCTGGTGGCCTTGGTGATGAGAGCCTGCAGGCGCGCGATTCCGGCGTTCACATTCCCGCCATGGCCCAGCGGGCAGCCCGCGCGCGTCATGCAGTCGGCGGCGAACGAGCGCAGTGCCACCTCGAATCCCTCGCTCTGGACGGTATTCATGCTGAAGGGGGAGGTATCAGGGTCAATGGCCCCGTCAAGCACCAGAGCGCGCACGTGGGACGGGAACAGTTGCGCGTACCAGGTGCCCAGGTAGGTCCCGTATGACTTGCCCAGGTAGGTGAGCTTGCGGTCGCCGAGCGCGGCGCGCAGCACATCCATGTCCCTCGCGGCGTTCGGCGTGCCCACGTAGGGCAGCAGCGGTCCGGAGTCGCGTTCGCATCCACTGGCGAAGAGCCTGCTCTCCGAGACGATCGTGGCCAGTTGCGCCGGATCGACCGGGGTGTCGTCGGTCTGGAAATACCTGTCCAGCTGCGGCCCAGTCAGGCAGTGCACAGCCGGCTCACTGCCGCCCACGCCCCGCGGGTCGAATCCAACCACGTCGAACCGGGCGCGCACGGCGGCGGAAATGACGCTCCGGGCCTGCAGCGCGTAGCTGATGCCGGAGCCGCCCGGGCCGCCCGGGTTGATCACCAGCGAGCCGGTCCGCTTGGCCGGGTCCGTGGCGGGGAGCCGGATGACCGGCAGTGAGAACCGGCGCCATGCGGGGCGGCTGTAGTCGAAGGGCACCAGCAGCCGCGCGCACTGGAACGTCTTCGCGCAGGTCTGCCAGCTCAGCTTCTGCGCGTAGTAGCCGGCCAGGGTGACCGGCGGCGGAGCTGCCGGTATGGCTGGCAGGGCGGCGCCGGACCCGGCCGGCCCGTATGCCGGAGCGCCGGACGCGCGCAGGCGGCGGGCAGTGGTTCCGGCGGCGACCGGGTGCCTGGCCGCCGGGGCCGTGGCGCAGCCCGCGATCAGGGCAGCCATCACCGCCGCGAAGGCAGCGATCTGGATCGCGCCCTGGAGCCGATCCCTCACCCGGCCGCCCCGTCAGCGCTCCCGCCAAGCGCCCGGCCCGGCGCCCCACCGCACGGGCTGGGCCCACCCGAAACACTGGGCCCACCCGAAACACTGGGCCCACCCGAAACACTGGCCCCGCCCGACGCATTGACCTCCGTGCGGTCACCGTACGTCGACTCATACGCCTTACGGGAGCCGCAAACGCTGGCCCGCGAGCAAGCGGTCTTCCGGCCGTCCCTGGTCAGTTTCACGACGACCTTGTCGCCCGGCACGTTGTGCCCGGTGACCACGCCGACCCCGTCCGGGGTCTCGACCGACTCCCCCAGCGCGGGGGCGTTGTCGCGGAACTCCTGGTACAGCGGATGCTCGTACTTCAGGCAGCACATCAGCCGCCCGCAGGCGCCCGCGATCCGCAGCGGGTTGACCGGCAGGTCCTGGTCCTTGGCCATCCGCACGGAGACCGGCTCGAAGTCTTTGAGGAATGTGGAGCAGCACAGGTCACGCCCGCACGGCCCGATCCCGCCCTGCAGCCTTGCCTCGTCCCGGGGCCCGATCTGCCGCAACTCGACCCGGCTGTGCAGCCGGCCAGCCAGATCGCGGACGAGCGCGCGGAAGTCAACCCGGCCGGGCGCACTGAAATACACCGTGAAAACGCTCTGGGAATCGACGTAGTCCACGCCGATGACCTTCATCGGCAGACCGTGCTCGCGGACCAGGCGCCGGGCCGCCACCCGGGCCTCGGCTCGCCTGCTCCGGTTGACCTCGTCCCTGGCCAGGTGCTCGTCGCCGGCCAGCCCGGCGCAGACCGGCAGGCCGCCCACGTCCTCGTCCACCCACTGCGGCGCCCACACGCACTGAGCCACCTCGGCTCCGCCGTCGGTGGGCACGAGAACCTTCGCTCCCACGGCAGGCATGTAGGGCCCGGGGTCCACGTAGTAGAGCCGGCCATACCGCTCGAAACTGACGGCCATCATCATGCCCACCGCCACAGACTACGGCGCATGCCCCCAGATTGCGCCCGCAGGCGGCCAACACTTCGGGTGATCACGGAAACATCCGGACGCAGCGGCCCGAAAATCTCGTGATCACGCAAAGAGGTTTGCCCGGGGGATGGCCCCCCGGACCAGCAGAGCGTGATCACGGACTCCCGGCGCCAGATCACCGGAAGCGTGTTCCATCCGGTTGTCAGCCGGCGAGGAGGGAGAGAGTCATCTCCTCGACGGCGAGCAGCGGCGCCACGCTCACCGCCAGCCGCTCGCGGCACGCCATGATCGCCCGGATCCTGCGCACCGTGGACTCCGGCGCCGACGCGGCCGCCATCCGCCGCAGCTCGGCCTCATAGCCGGCGCTGGCCAGCTCGACATCAGCCCCCAGCTGCACCGTGAGCATGTCGCGGTAGAAGGCGGCGAGATCGAGCAGGGCGCGGTCGAGCGCGTCCCGCTTCAGCCGGGTGGCGCGGGACTTCTGCCGGTCCTCCAGGTCTTTCAGGGCACCAGCGGCGCCACGGACAGCCTTCGCGACGCCCTTGCCCGTCGATCCCTCACCGAAAGCCTGCCGCAACGCCTCCCGTTCCGGCATGTCTAGTTCTTCTGTAGCCGCCGCGGCTTCTTGCTCCGCGGCCTTGACCAGGGCGGCGGCCGCGGCCAGCGCCGGGCCCAGGCTGGTGACCCGCGACGGCACCGTGAGCACGTCCTGGCGCCGCCGCGCGGCATCCGGGTCAGTGGCCAGCCGGCGGGCCCGGCCGATGTGGCCCTGCGCTGCCCGGGCGGCGGCCAGCGCGCTCGCCGGGTCGACCCCGTCCCGGCGAACCAGCACCTCCGCTACCGCCGCCGACGGCGGGGTACGCAGGACCACCAGGCGGCACCGGGACCTGATCGTCGTCACAAGCTCCTCAGCGGATGGCGCGCAGAGCAGCCAGACGGTGCGCGGCGCGGGCTCCTCGATGGCCTTGAGCAGCGCGTTGGCGGCCTGTTCGGTGGCCCGGTCCGCGTCCTCGAACAGCACCACCTGCCACCGGCCGCCCGATGGCGCCGCAGCGGCCCGCAGCACCAGGTTCCTGGTCTGTTTCACCCCGTAGGAGAGCCCGTCCGGCCGGACCAGCATCAGGTCGGCATGGCTGCCCGCGCGCACCTGGCGGCACGATGCGCAGTGCCCGCAGCCCTGGTCCGGGCAGAGCAAGGCCGCGGCGAACGCCCGCGCGGCCACGGACCGGCCGGATCCCGGCGGACCAGTGAACAGCCAGGCGTGTGTCATGCCCAGGACCGTCTCGCCGCGCAGCACCCGGGCCGCCGCCGACGCCGCCTGCCGCAACTGGCCGGCCACGCTGTCCTGGCCGACCAGGTCGCTGAAAACCCCGCGGTCGGTCATCGGACTCGCGGCGTGCAGAGTCCTGCTTTCAGCCGGGGAGGAAACGCCGCATCACCCCCTCCGGAATGTCGGTGGCCGCCACTAGATTCGATGTCAATCCACGATGGCCGGGAAGCTGCCGGTGTTCGCCTCGGCCACGGAAGGCACCGGGTCGGGCAGCAGGTCACGGAGCCGGTCCTGGATCTCGTGGCTCAGTTCGTCGGCTGGGCGGGACGCGTCCAGCATCAGATAGCGCTCCGGCTCGGCCTGGGCCAGGGCGAGGAAGCCAGCCCGCACCCGCTCGTGGAATTCGGTGGGCTCGGCTTCCAGCCGGTCCGCGGACCGGGCCCGCCGCCCGAGCCCCGCGGTGGGCGGCAGGTCCAGGAGGATGGTGAGGTCGGGAACGAGGCCGCCGGTGGCCCAGTGATTCAGCCGGGCCACCTCGCCGAGCTGCTGGCTCCGGCCTGCGCCCTGGTAGGCGAGCGACGAATCGACATAACGATCGGTCACCACCACCGCCCCGCGGTCAAGCGCGGGAACGATGACGGACTCGACGTGCTCGGCCCGGTCGGCCGCGTACATGAGCGTCTCCGCCCGGGAGGAAAGGCCGGTATGCGTCGTGTCGAGCAGCACAGCACGCAGCCGCATGCCGACCTTGGTGGCGCCGGGCTCCCGGGTGGCGATGACGTCAAAACCCTGGTCACGCAGCCAGATGGCGAGCAGCCTGGCCTGCGTGGTCTTGCCCACGCCCTCGCCGCCCTCCAGGGCGATGAGGAGGCCGTGCCTGACCACCGGCTCCTTGCCGTTGGGGTGGCCGGGAACCGCGGCGAACTCGTCGCCGCGCAGCACGGACGCCAGGTCATCGCGCAGCGGCACACCCCGGCGGTCGTCCATGTGCCGGTAGGAGACCACGCCGAGCCAGATCGCGACCGCCGCGGCGAGTAGCAGCACCAGGTTGTAGCCGATCGCCGCGTAGCTGACATGGCCGAACCGCAGCGGGGAACTGGTCATCTGGTGCACGAGTGCGGTGATGCCCGCCGCCAGGAACGGGGCCACCGCGATCACGGCGAACAGGATTACCCGGATGGCCGACTGCAGGAAGGCGAAGGTCCGGCCGCGGGTGGCGTCGTCCACCTCGAGGCCGACGATGGTGTAGCCGGTGACATAGGCGATTCCCGCGGACGCGCCCAGCAGGACCACGAGCACGACCACCACGACCAGGTTCGGGATCAGGCCGATGAGCGCGAGCGGAACCCCGGCCCCGACGATGCTGAGGCCGAACAGGCGGCGCCTGCTGAAGCCCTTCAGGATGCGCAGGCCGAGGAACATGCCGAGCGCCAGCCCGATGAATACAGCGGAGAAGAGCGTGCTCCAGCCCGCGCTCCCGCCGTGCAGGGTGTTCTTGATGTAGGAGGGGCCGAGGCCGACGACCACGCCGCCGGCGGAGAACGCGCCGACCATGCCGATGATGAGGCCCCGGACCACCTGGTCCTGGCCGAGAAACCGCCAGCCTTCCCAGATGGTCTTGGCCACGGACGGCGCGGAGATGTGCGCGCTGACGTTGCGCTTGGGGATCTCCCGCAGTGCATAGATGGTCAGCGCGGACACGGCGAAGGTCAGCGCGTTGAAGTAGAGCGCCAGGTCCACTTGTCCGTTGTTGCTGAAGTAATGCGAGACCTGGCCGAGCGCCCCGCTCACTTTGGCGAGCAGCGCGAAGATGAGGCCTGCCACCGGGGCCGTGCCGAACGTCGTCAGCAGGCTGTACTGGTTGGCCTGCTCCAGCTTGTCCGGCGGCACCAGGTTCGGCACCGAGGCGTCCTTGGCCGGCGTCCAGAACAGCGAGGCGCAGGCGGCCAGAAACTGCACCGCGTACATCCAGGTCAGCTTGTTGACGAAGCCGAACGACAGGTCCAGCGGGATGGACAGGTAGAGCAACCCGCGGACCACGTCGCCGATGATCATGTTCAGGCGGCGGTCCATCCGGTCCGCGACCGCGCCAGCCAGCGGGCCCAGCACGAGCGCCGGCAGCAGAGAGGACAGCCAGACGCCGCTTACCGCCGCCCCTTGCGCGGCGAGCCCCTTCCCGGCCAGGGTCAGCGCGAGCGTGGACAGCGCGACCAGGCTGAGCCAGTCCCCGAGACTGGACAGCGACGTCGCAATCCACAGCCGCCGGAACGGCCTGATGGACAGCACGCCACCGCGTCCAGTTGAGGGGGATCGGAAGTTCACTGCGCCAGGGTATCCACACGGGGCCGCTGCATGTGGCGTGCCCGCTCGCGAATGTCCGGACTTGCCGGAACACTCTAGGAGCCGCTACGCGACCTCGTGGCCGCCGCGGAGCGGGCGCCCGTGGTAGCCCGGCCCGATTTGGCTCCCGACTTGGTTCCAGACGACTTGGTTCCGGACGCCTTCGTTCCGGACGCTTTGGCTCCCGACGCTTTGGCTCCCGACGCCTTGGCCGCTGGCGCCCGGCGGCGTGGGGCGGCCGGGCCGGTGGCCCGGCGATCAGCGAGCAGTTCGGCGGCCCGCTGCGGGCTGAGCGATTCCACCGCATCGCCCTGGCGCAGCGAGGCATTGGTCTCGCCGTCGGTTACGTAAGGCCCCCACCGGCCCTCCTTGGCCACAATGGGCCGGCCGCTCGTGGGGTCGTCACCGAATTCGCGCAGTGGCGGCGCGGCCGCGGCCCGGCCACGGCCACGGGCCTTGGGCTGCGCGAACAACCCCTTGGCCTCGGCGATGGTCATGGTGAACAGCTGCTCTTCGTCCTCCAGCGAACGGCTGTCTGTGCCCTTCTTCACGTAGGGCCCGTACCGGCCGTTCTGCACGGTCACCGGCTCGCCGTCCAGTTCGCCGAGGGTCCGCGGCAGGGTCAGCAGCCGCAGCGCGTCCTCCAGCGTCACCGTGTCCAGGGCCATGGAGTTCAGCAACGAGGCGGTGCGTGGCTTCTCTTTCGAGCCTTCTTCCAGCACCTCGGTCACGTAAGGCCCGAACCGGCCGCCCTTCGCGATGATCGCCCGCCCGGTAGCCGGGTCGGTGCCAAGCGGGAGGTCCCCACTCGGCTGGTCGAACAGCTCGGCGGCGCGCTCGGGGGTGAGCTCATCGGGGGCCGTGCCCTCGGGGATGTTGACCCGCTGCTCGTCGCGCTCCAGGTAGGGGCCATACCGGCCGACCCGGATGGTCATGTCGGTGCCGGCCAGCGGGAACGAGCTGACATCGCGCGCGTCGATGTCACTGATGTCGCTGACCAGTTCCTTGAGGCCCTCCTCACCGTCAGCGCCGAAGTAGAACCGGCGCAGCCACGGCACCCGGGCCGCCTCGCCCCGGGCGATCTCATCGAGTCCGTCTTCCATCCGCGCGGTGAAGTCGTAGTCCACCAGGTGGCCGAAGTGCCGCTCCAGCAGGGTGACCACGGCGAAGGCCAGGAACGACGGGACCAGCGCCGTGCCCTTCTTGAAGACGTAGCCGCGGTCCAGGATCGTGCCGAGGATCGACGCGTACGTGGACGGCCGGCCGATCTCCCGGTCCTCCAGCTCCTTGACCAGGGTCGCCTCGGTGTACCGGGCCGGTGGCCGGGTGGCATGCTCGGCCGCGGCCAGCTCGAGTGCGGTCAGCGCGTCACCCTCGGTCAGCGCGGGCAGCCGGCGCTCGCGATCGTCGGCGTCGGCATCGTCGTCGGCGCCTTCGACATAGGCCTTGAGGAAGCCATAGAAGGCGATGATCTTGCCGGAGGCAGCGAACTCGGCCTCCTCGCCGGCCGAGGACCGGCCCGTGACCCGGACCGACACCGATTCCCCGGTGGCGTCCTTCATCTGCGAGGCGACGGTGCGCTTCCAGACCAGTTCGTACAGGCGCCGCTCATCCCCGGACAGACCGGCTCGCGCCGGGGTACGGAAGCTGTCCCCCGCGGGCCGGATCGCCTCATGCGCCTCCTGGGCGTTTTTCACCTTGCTGGTGTAAACCCGGGGCGCCTCCGGGACGTATTCGGCCCCGTAAAGCTCACGTGCCTGGCGGCGGGCCGCCGTGATCGCGGTCTGCGACAGCTGGATCGAGTCGGTCCGCATGTAGGTGATGTGGCCGTTCTCGTACAGTCGCTGCGCCACCGACATGGTGTACTTCGCCGAGAAGCCGAGCTTGCGGGAGGCCTCCTGCTGCAGCGTGGTGGTGCGGAACGGCGCGTACGGGGACCGCCGGTAGGGCCTGCGCTCCACCGACTTGACCGAGAAGTCCGCGCCCTCCAGCCGGTCGGCCAGGCCGGCGGCCTGCTCGCCGTCAAGGTGCAGTACCCCGTTGCCGCCCGGATCCACGGCCGAGCCGCGCAGTTCCCCGGTGGGGGCGAAGTCCCGGCCCTGCGCCACCCGGCGGCCGTCGACCGAAACGAGCCCGGCGGGAAACGAAAGATTCACGTCGGCCGTCGCGGCCTCGCTGGCGGCCGCGAACACCGCCTCAAGGTCCCAGTACCTGGCAGTGCGGAAGGCGATCCGCTCGCGCTCCCGGACGACAACGAGCCGGGTGGCGACTGACTGGACGCGGCCCGCCGACAGCCGGGGCATGACCTTCTTCCAGAGCACCGGCGAGACCTCGTACCCGTACAGCCGGTCCAGCACCCGCCGGGTCTGATACGCGTCGACGAGCCCCTGGTCGAGTTCCCTGGGGTTCGCCACGGCCTGGGCGATCGCCTCGGGGGTGATCTCGTGGAAGACCATGCGGCTCGTGGGGACCTTCGGCTTCAGTTCCTGCAGCAGGTGCCAGGCGATCGCCTCGCCCTCGCGGTCCTCGTCAGTGGCCAGCAGGAGTTCGTCGGCACCCGCGAGCAACTGCTTCAGCTTGGAGACCTGCTGCTTCTTGTCGGCGTGGACGACATAGAGCGCCTCGAACCCGTCATCCACGTTGACGCCCAGCCGTGCCCACGGCTCCTTGCGGTACTTGACCGGGATCTCCGCGGCCTTGTCAGGCATGTCACGGATGTGGCCGATGCTCGACTCGACCACGTACCCCTGGCCGAGGTATCCCGCGATGGTGCGCGCCTTGGCTGGCGACTCGACGATCACGAGCCGTCGGCCAGCGCCGGTAGGCGCGACGGCGCCATTCTTGGCCGCGGCGCTCTTCTTGGCCGTCGCACCCTTTTTGCCCGTCGCGGCCTTTGCGACGGCACCCGCGGTTGCTGGCACGCTCTTCACCCTCTAGCCCGGTACCCTTTCCCAGCCCTCGTCATGTTCCCCCCATCCGTCACCCTCAACAACTCCGCCGTGGGTCGCGGGTGTTCCCCGCAGGCCCAGCGGGCGCCCGTCCCTCCCCCCGGCGGGCGCCCCGTCCGTTCCCCGGCCAGCATCCCTTGGATCGCCGCTGCGACGAAATTTTTTCTCGCCGCCGATTGAATCACAGCGCTCCCCGCGCACAATGAGTACTGATGGCCGAGTATTCCTACCTCGTGCTCCACCTGCCGCGCGGAACGTCACGGGACGCAGCGCGGCGCATCCTCACTGATCACGCAGAATACGGTTACTGGGAACTTGCCAGGCTCCGGCTGAACGCGGACGGCAGCAGGAAGGCAACCCTGCGGCGGCCGATCATACGCCCCGTCCGGACGCTTTGACCACTGCGCATCGAACGCGATGCCGGCGTCAGCGCCACTGCTGCGGCCGGGCACGGTGCGTGCCGCTGGCCACCCCGCTCTGCTGCGCACTGATCACTCCTCGTTTTCCGTCACCCCGGCCCCGGCGCTCCCGGCCAGGCCACGCGCCGCCGGCCGGCCGGCGGCAGGTGGTCACTGCGGCCACGGACAGCTCAGGACACGGTGGCAGCCCAGCTGACCGTGGCCGCCTGAGCGGGGTGGTGACCACCGTCGGCCGCGACGATCTTCCGGGACGCTGATGCCGGCGGTCCTGGCCACGTCGCGGCACGCCCGCGCCTATACACGGACACTCACGCGTAGCTCCGGGGTCATGGTCCGGCACCGGCTCTCAGCCGACCTTCCTCGTCGCAGACCGGTTCGTGCGGGCCTGTCCGTCCGGGCGCCCACGGCTGGTTCTTAACCGGCAGGACCAGTCTCGCACAGTGCGTAACGATAACACTACCCAAAGTGCTCATCGGCTGATTTCAAGAAACCGCCGCACCTGAAGCGGTTCACGCCCGCCAGGCCCGGGACTAGCAGCGATCGAGGAAGGAGTCCAGGACACGCACGCCGAACCGGAGCGCATCGACGGGAACCCGCTCGTCCACCCCGTGGAACATCCCGGAGAAGTCAAGGTCCGGCGGAAGCTGCAGCGGGGCGAACCCGAAGCACCTGATGCCGAGCCGGCTGAAAGACTTCGCGTCCGTGCCCGCCGACAGGCAGTACGGGACGACCTTCCCGGCCGGGTCCTCGGAGATCACCGCGGAGATCATCGCATCGCACAGGTCGCCGTCGAAGGTGGTCTCCACCGCGATGTCGTGATGGATGAATTCGCGGTGCACGG
>OBLW0100004546.1_pt1 | contig 10577 bp, 7 predicted proteins | sample 1520161 | NCBI WGS metagenome assembly OBLW01 (sample SAMEA3539309, study PRJEB22396) | soil metagenome | biome: tundra; feature: field; material: soil | place: USA | collected 2010-05 | depth 0.15 m
TCGGCCTGAACCGGTTCGACCCGTGGATCAGCTACGTTGTGCTGATCGGGATGGCGCTGCTGGCGCTGCACCTGGTGGAGAAGCCTGCGCAACGGAAGCTGCGGCAGTGGATGGGTGCGTAGGACTGGCTTCTCTCCCAACGACGAAGACCGGCCCGTTGAGGTTTGTCGTCTCCCACCCTTGCGACAGAAAAGAGTCGCAAGGATGGGGCACCCAGCGTTGGTGACGGACTCAAAATCAAGGGAGGGAGTGGAAAATGGCAAAAGCGTACAAGAGCGAAGCATTCGCAGCGCTGCACGAAAGCATGTCTGACCTGCATCAGATCGGTGCTATCGACAGCAAAACCATGCGTGAATTCGATCGAACATGTCTTACACCGGTAATGCAATTGTCACCGGCAGCCATCCGTCGGATCCGGACAAGAGCAGCAGTGAGTCAGGCCGTGTTTGCTGCGCATTTGAATGTGACCACAGGGGTGATCAGCAAATGGGAACGGGGAGAAAAACAGCCGCGGGGACCAGATGCAAAACTGCTGACTCTTGCCGCCAAACACGGCATTGCGTCCATTGCGTAAAGCGAGCCGGCGGTTTTTGAAACAAGAAGCCCAGCCTTGGCGGCTGGGCTTTTTCGTGATGGGCGATGGCAATTGCGGTTTACGGAGTAATCGACTGCAACGCGTGGTTGCCGTGAGGAACGGAGACGATTGCGGTGGGCTTTGCGCCTGTGGGGTAGGGGGTGGCCTGGTTGGCGGTAATCGAGCCCGCGTTCGGGTCAAGGCGGAAGCCGGAGACTGAATTGCCAAGATAGTTGGCGGTGTAGACGAACCTGCCGAGGGCCGGATCGATCACGATGGCGACGGGCTGTGTGTCGGTGACGTTGTTGGTGCCGCCGCCGGTGGCGGCCACCGCGATTGAAGGCGTGCCGGTGCTGAGGTCAATGGCGTAAGCCGAAATTGAAGAATCAAGAGAATTGGCAACGTAGATGAATTTGCCGCGCGGGTCAATTGCAATTGCGACTGGCTCGTTGCCGGTCTTGAAGGGGCCATTGAGCAGGAAGGTGAGGTGGTATTCAGATTGAATCGAGAATCCGATCAACTGGTTCGAGGCAAAGTCGGTGACGTACAAGAACCGATTGGTGGGGTCGCCGGCAAGGGCTGAGGGCTTGACGCCGGCCTTGAAGGGACTGTTGGCGGACGGGGTGAGCAAGCCGCCCGTGGCGACGCTGTAGCCGAAGACCCAGCCGGGATTCGGCGCATTGGGGTTCGTTTGCCCGCCGGGATTGTAGGCCGCCTGATCGTATGCAGCCACGTAGACGGCAGCGTTGTTGGCTAGAACCGTAACCGCAGTGGGAATAATCACGTCGGCCGGATTGGAAGGAAGGGTCAGAGCTGCCTGAAAGGTCACAGCGCCAATTGTGCCGTCAGAAGAAAGCGCGTATTCCGTGAGTTGACCGCCGGTGAGCCCGGAGACCACATAGAGGTAAGTCCCGGCCTGGTTTACGGCGATGGCGATAGGCGCCGTGCTCAAGGTGACGACGTCTTTTTGCGTCGGTTCGCCATGCAGGGCAAGGGCGAAGTGAACCACGGATTTGTCCTGGTTGGCTACATAGATATTTGCGAAGCTGGCGGAGACGGCCATGGCGACCGGTTGAACTCCGCCACTGGATACCGACGCGGGCCCTGGGCGCAATGCGCCGGATTGCGAGTCAACCGCGAAGATATCGATCTGTCCGCTGCTGGTGGAGCCCGAGCCGGCAGAACTGGCCACGTAAACAAAGTCGATGGTGACGATCTGGCAGGCAGTCAAAAGGGTGGCCACAAGGAGGCCGATAGTAGAGACCAGAAAGAGCTGCCTCAATTTGCTGAACTTCATGCGCTTCCTTCATCGAGGGCCGTTAAAATTATGCCCATAGAAAACTGGTTAGGTTGACCCGTATTCATTGTAAAAGCCCGCTACGGGGTGTTGCTACGTTGTCCGGCTCCTGCCGGAGTGGCCCGCAAGTGGCCGCCTGAAATTTTCTCGCTTTGCTTAAGGTCTTCACATCATGTGCCGGCCATTACTTGGTTTGTGCCTGGCTGCCGTGTGGAACGGAGGCGATTGCCGTTGGTAAGGCGCTGGACGTAAAAGGAGAATTCTGCGAAAGAATCAGCGAACCGTCGGTCGAATTCATTTGAAATCCACTGACAGTGTTGCCAAGAAAGTTGGCGGTGTAGAGATACTGATGCAAAGACGGATCGATGCCGATGGCCACCGGCTGCGTGCCGGTGGAGTAGGAGGCGATGCGCGCCAGCGCTCCGTTGCTGAGGGAATACGCCGTGATCGTCGCGTCCTGTGAGTTGGATACGTATGCGTGGGCGCCTGCGGGGTCGACGATAATGGCGGAAGGCGCATTGCCGGTGGGAAATGAACCCTGGAGACTGAGGACGCCAGCGGTGGCTGAGTAGGCCAGGACCATGTTCTTTGCGCCATCGACAACATAGACATACTGACCGTTGGCTGCGATTGCGGTGGGATGGGTTCCCGCCAGCCAGGGCGAACCCGCAAGCGGAGTGAGTACGCCGTCAGCGCCGGTGGAAAAGCCGAAGACATAGCCGGCGTTGTTTGTCGTCTTGTCATAGGCGGTGACGTAGACCGCGCCGCCCGAGGCCAGGGCTGCAACGGCGGTTGGCGTCAGCACGTGGTTCGGGCTTCCTGCGACGGCGAGCGGCCAGTAACTGGCATTCAGAGCCGAATTGACGGCCGGCGGTGACAGCGAGTCGTCTTTGGCAACGGGATAGACAGCCAGCGAGCCGGAGCACGGCGCCGCGTTCGAGCAGGTGGGCAGCGGCTGGTAAGTGTCCGCCACATACAGGAACGACCCGGCCACGGCGACCGCCATGGGAAAGATCCCCGGCGTATTCACGGTGTTCTGTGGATAGAGCTTGCCGTCGTTGCCGATGATGAACTGAACGATAGTGTTGTCGTCCTCATTGACCACGTAGAGGTCGGCGAAATCGGTTGAGACGGCATCGGCCACAGGATTTCGCCCGCCGGAAGGAAAGGGCGAGGTGGGAATCTGCCGCATCATTCCCGACTCGGAGTTGACCTCGAAGACGTCGACCAAGCCGTAGTTGTTGGGTCCCGCGGCCTTGGCGCTGGTGACGTATACAAAATCCACCGTAAGCGTGGCACAGGCGGTGAGAAGGCCGGCTACCAGGAGGCTGCCCAGAGAGACCAGCAGCAGCTGGCCAGATTTGTTGAACTTCATGCGCATCTTTCGTCAGCAGGCCGGGATTGCAGGCCTGCAAAAAAATCAGGTTTGGAATCGAACACCTGGCGCTCCAACAATGCACGCGCCCGGCATCCGGCTACGTTCTTTTCAAAATCCCGGAACCTGAGGCGGAAGCCAACCGGCCATGCGCGCCTCAGTCTCATCCGTGTTCCACCACGCTAGTTGGTGCGTGAGTTGACCAGGCAATATGTGGCCGGCCCAGTTACAGTAAAGCTGCTTCCGTTGACCAAGGGGCGCAACTGGCCAGAGCTTTGATCGATCGATTGCCCGGTTACGGTTGAGTCGTTGAAGTTGGCCGTGTAAATGAACTGGTCCGATGGGTCCTCGACGATGCATTGCGGACCGGAACCGGTGACGAAGGGCAGCCCCGGCATCTCAGTGAGCTGATGGGTGCTGGGGTCGATGACGTATCCGGTGATGCCGCTTCCCGTGCTGCCAGTGCCCTGGTTGGCCAGGTAGAGCCACTTGTTCTTGGATTCGGTGATGGCGTAGATCGGGTTTTCCTGTGTGGGGTCATCCGGCACAGCGCCGCCGGTCTGGGCTTGCAACGCGCCACCGGCACTGACGGAGAAAGGCAGTATCTGGCTGTTCGCGACGACCGACCCATTCACCAAGACCGCTTTGTTGTCCAGCACATAGACGAACCCGCCGGCGCTCAAAATTCCAGTACCCACAGGCACGCCCGCTGGAATGCTGCCAACAAGTGGGCTGCCGTCGTTGATAGGCTGCGAACTGTTCTGGCTCACAGTCAACTGGCCGCTGTTGTAGGTATACGGGAAGACCGCATTGCCACCGGTGTAAGGGTAGGATGTGTTGGGCGGTCCGCTCAAAGTGAGGACATTGGTGGCCGTCAACATGAAATCGACGGGATTGGCGGGGACCGGGAAATAGGGCAACGGGCACGTAAGCAGGTTGTTTGGGCAGTTTTGCGAAGTGACCTGGGTATTGGTTACCACCGACAGGCGTCCCGTGGTTGGATTGACTTGGAAGACCGTGATATCGCCGCAGGCGAGGAGATTATTGCCCAAGGCCGAACCGCAATTGGGATTCGACCCGTTCGAGGGAGAATCGTGGTCGAGTACTAAAAGGTAGTTTCCGCCGCTGTCCGCGATGATCCGGAACGGATTGGTTCCCTGTGAAAAGAAGGTTTCCTGCGGAGTGATAATGCCGTTGGCGCCGACGGCGAACTGGGTGATATTTGAGTTCAGGCAAGGGTCAGCGGAGGTACAGTCCGCACCGCCCGAGGCGGTGACGCCGCGGTTGAGGACGTAGAGAAACCGGCTGGCCTGGATCAGGACGGCGCGAACCGGGTTGGCCCCGCCTGAGGAGATAGGCAGTCCGTTGATGGTTCGCAACTGCCCTGTATTGTGATCGATTTTGAAGCCGCTGATCATACCGTTGCCGGAGGCCTGGGCAGTCGCCGTGCTGGTGACATATAGAAAGCCGACCGTATAACTCTGGACGCAAGACGTAACGCCGAGGACGCCGAAAGAAAGAGCGCTCAACAGAAGGGCCTTGCCAAATTTCGTGAACTTCATGCGATTCCTTCATCCTAGTCAGGCGTGCGCCGCCAAGTTCGATAGTTCCACAGCAGAGCTGGGGTTGGGATTGGTCCCTGATGCATTGTAAAAGGCTGGGCTGGGTTATGCCTAGTTTCCCCCTCACACGCCGCGTTCCGGCTCGGTAGCTGTCTATTCGATTACTACGGGACTCCGCCCACCCGAAGGAAATGGCGACCTGGGAGTCTGCCACACGCGTTGACCATGCCAGCTACCAGGAGGCTGGCCGCGGAGATCAGCAGCACAACGCTAACCGCTGCGTCCGGAGACCAGGCACCATGTAGCCGGGCCAGTTACTGCAAAGCTGCTGCCTTTGAGCAAGGGCCGCAACGCGCCTGAGTTTTGATCGATCGATTGCCCGGTTACGGTTGAATCGTTGAAGTTGGCAGTGTAAATGAACTGATTCGATGGGTCCTCGACCAGGCACTGCGGGCCGGATCCGGTCCCAAAGGGCAGCAAATTCTGCATCTGGCTGAGCTGATTCTTGCTGTCGATCACATATCCGGTGATGCCGCTCTCCGTATTGCCTGACGTCGTGTTGTTGTTCCCCTGGTTCGCCACGTAAAGCCAATTCTTCCCGGACGCGACTATCGCATAGATCGGGTTTTCCTGGGTTGGGTCATCCGGCACAGCTCCGCCGGGCGTCAGCGCGCCATTGGTTCCCAGGGAGTAAGGCAGTATCTGGCTGTTGGCCGCGATCGCCCCATTCACCTTGATCGGCTCGTTGTCGAGCACATAGATGAGTTGGCCGGCGCTCAAAATTGCCGTTCCCTGGTTGATGCCCAAAGGCTGCGGACTGTTAACCGTCAACTGGCCGCTGGAAGCGACTGTGTAAGGGAAGACTGAGGCGCCTCCAGTGTATGGGTAAGAGGTCGGGGCCGGTCCGGTCAAAGTGAGGAGATTCGTTGACGTCAGCATGAAATCGACGGGATTGGCCGGAACCGGAAAATAGGGCAAGGTGAGTTGGGAATTGGCTACATCCGACAGGCGGCCTGTGGTTGGATTCACCTGGAAGACAGAGATATCGCCGCAGGTTTTGAGGTTGTTTCCGAGGGCCACGCCGCAGTCAGGATTCGATCCGTTCGACGGAGAATCGTGGTCAAGCACATAAATGTAGTTTCCACCGCTGTCGGCGATCATCCGGAATGGATTGATTCCCTTCGACAAAAAGGTCGCTTGCGGAGTGAGAATGCCGTTTCCGCTCACGGCAAACTGGGTGATATTCGAGTTAAGGCAAGGGTCAGCGGAGGTACAGTCCGCGCTGCCCGAGGCAGTAACGCCGCGGTTGAGAACGTAGAGAAACCGGCTAGCCTGGAGCAGGATGGCGCGAACCGGGTTGGCCCCGCCGGAGGAGATAGGCAGCCCACTGATAATCTTCAACTGCCCCGTTTGGTGATCGATGCTGAAGCCGCTAATTATGCCGTTGCCGGAGCCCTGGGCAGTGACTGTGCCCGTCACATAAAGATAGCCGACCGTATAACTCTGTACGCAAGACGTAACGCCGAGGACGCCGAAAGAAAGGGTGCTCAGCAGAAGGGCCTTGCCAAATTTCGTAAACTTCATGCGTTTCCTTCATCCTGGTCAGGCGTGCGCCGCCAAGTTCGATAGTTCCACAGCAGTGCTGGGTTGGGATCGGCTCCTGATGCATTGTAAAAGGCTGGGCTAGGTTGTGCCTAGTTTCCCCATGACACTGGGCAAAACTTCATAATTTTTGAGCGGTTACGGGTAATCCAGTCACAATTGTGCGTGCGCTTGGCTGGGCCCCTGAGCCACGGCAAATTGCATCCCTGGCCCAGGGGCTTTCTGTCCTGCTACCACACGCGGCAGGAGCTTGCCGGGTACATTGGCTTGCCCTGTGTGCAACTGAACGCTTTGCCAAATTCATCGAAGTTCTGCACGCTGCCGTTCACGCGCCAGCGGCCCGGCGAGTGAGGATCGGTAAGCGCAGCCTGGCGGGATGACTGGTCGGTCTGGTTCTGGCACCACACCTGGGCAAATCCCAGGAAGTAGCGCTGCGCCTCGCTGTAGCCGTCGGTCTTTTCGCTGATGGTTTTGCCGTCGGCCGCCAGGGTGTCCAGCAGGGCCATGTAGGCAATGCGCAGGCCGCCGTTGTCTGCCGTGTTCTCGCCCAGGGTGAGCTTTCCATTCAGCTTTTGCGCCGGTGTGTCGGCCTGCGCCGGAGCCGCCTCAAAGCCGCTGTATTCATTGGCCACACAGTCCGTGCGCTCGGTAAACTTCTTTCGGTCCTCCGCGGTTTGCCACTCGCGCAGGTTGCCCTTGCCGTCGTATTTCGATCCCTCGTCGTCAAAGCCGTGGGTCATTTCGTGGCCAATCACGACGCCGATGCCGCCAAAATTCACTGCCGGATCGGTCTTGAAGTCGAAGAACGGCGGTTGCAGAATGCCGGCGGGAAAGTTGATGTCGTTGAAGGAAGGGTTGTAGTAGGCGTTGACCGTGGGCGGCGTCATTCCCCATTCCTTTTCGTCAACCGGCTTGCCCAGCTTGGCAAAGTCGTAGTTGCGCTCGTAGACGGTTTGGCGATGGAGGTTGCCGATCAGGTCGCCCCGCTCCACCTTGATGCTGGAGTAGTCGCGCCACTTCTCCGGGTAGCCGATCTTGTTGCGGATCATGGCCAGCTTTTCTTCCGCAGCCTTCTTCGTGGCATCGCTCATCCAGGGCAGGGTCTTGATATCGTCGCCCAGGGACTTTTCAAGCGCCGCCACCAGCTTGTCCATGCTGGCCTTGGCGGCGGGGGGAAAGTTCTGTTTGACCCAGTCCTGGCCCACAGCCTCGCCCAGCGCTTCGTCGGTCAGCGAGGAGCACTGCTTCCACCGCGCCGTGGGTTCCTTTTGTCCGGCGAGAGTTTTTCCGAAGAAGTCGAAATTCTCATCGAAAATTGCCTTTTGCAGATGCGTAGCCTGTCCGTGCAGCACATGCCAGCGCAGGTAGCTCTTCCAGGAGTCCAGCGGTTCGGTTGGAATCAGTCCGCTCAGGGCCTTGAAAAAGTCCGGCGTAGCCACATTCAGGGTGTCGAAGTGCCCGATACCGACAGCTTTGAAGTACGCGCTCCACTCGAAAGAAGGCGCAAGCTTCTCAAAGTCGACAACCTTGTAGATGTGGTAGCGGTTCTCCGGCTCGCGCAGATCGGTGCGGCTGGTGGAGGGCTTGGCCAGTGCGGTTTCAATCTCCATTACGGCGGCCGCTTCCTTGGCGGCCTGGTCGGGTGTGTCGCCGGCCAGGACAAACATCTTCGTCACATGCTCGACGTACTGCTTGCGGATGCCGGTGAAGCGCGGGCTGTCCACAATGTAGTAGTCGCGGTCGGGCAGCGACAATCCGCCCTGGAAGACCACGGCGATTTGCTGGCTCGAATCCTTGTCGTCCTGGGTGACTCCGAAGTTGAAGAAACCGTCCGGGGTCCCGTCGTTTTCGAGCTGGCTCATCAGGGTTGGAAGCTGCTTGGCGTCGGAGAGGCCGGCAATCTTCTTGAAGGCGGGTTGCAGGGGCGTCAGGCCCAGCTTTTCCACCGTGCCCTTGTCCATGCAGGAGGCGTAAAAGTCGCCAAACTGCTTTTGCAGAGGAGATGTCGGGTTTAGGGCGGCGGCGTCCAGTTCCTGCCACAGCAGGTAGCGGTTGCGCTCCCTGAGCAGCGAGAACGACCGCACCCAGCGCGTTTGGTCGTTAGGCACGGGATTGGTCTTTACCCAGTTGCCGCAGGCGTATTGATAGAAGTCGGTGCAGGGATCGGCGGTTTTGTCGATCGCAGAGAGATCGAAGCTCCTGATGGCGGCAGCCGGTGCGGGCTTTTCGGTGTCGGTTTGCGGCGCGGCAGGCGCTTGGGCCAGGGCGGTTCCGGCCGCCAGCAACAGAATGGAAGCGAATCGAGTACAGTTCATCGAATGTCCTCTTGAAAACGCGGTCTTCCGGCGAGTCCTCGGCGCTAAAAACGCCCGTGGATGGAGGCCAGGATTGAGTTTGGAGCAGGCAATTCCGTTGGGGTTGCACTGCTTAGCAGCCTATCATGCAGAGCGCAGGGCGCGCCTGCACTTTGTGACCTGTAGCGGAGCCGAGGGACCAGCGTTTGCGGTTGGCCTTGAAAGGGAAAGAAAGCCGTTTGCAAGCCGAGCAAACGATGGCAAGGGATTGGTTGCCACCACCAGTCCTCTGGATACGGGGTTCGGGTTCTCGTATTTTCCTAACCTGCACATTGGCGCCAAAGGCTGGTATCTGATAGCGGCCCAGAGCGGAATCCATCCAGGCTCGGTTACCAAACTCGGGGGAGGTAGGAGCGACAACCACTTTCGGAGATATGCAGTATTTATCGAATTGCTTAATCCTCAAAGGTGGTAGTATTGCTCACCCCGGGATCCCCAATCCAAAACCCGGCGAGAAAAGAGGTTGATTCATGCTTGGAGAACAGATCGGCGAAACCAAAGGCAAGAGACTCGTAAGACGAGTCCTCTCCACCGACCCACCTACAGTTGAAGTATCGTTTGAAGACAGCGGCCAGATGTGCGGCGTCCCCACCACCGGCATGGGAACCTATACATCGGTCATCCGTCCGGATGGCTCCATCTATGGCCAAGGCCAGGGAATCAATATGACGCCGGATGGCGAGGGCATCGCGTGGACGGGAACGGGCATCGGCAAATTCGGGCCCGAAGGTGCCGTCAGCTACCGCGGCATGTTGTTCTTCCGGACCACATCGCAGAAGCTTGCCCGCCTCAACAACGCGTGCGGTGCATTCGAATACGAGGTAGATCCCGCTGGCAACACTGTCTCCAAAATGTGGGAGTGGAAGTAGGGTTTTAGAACCCAGTGCCGATAGGCAGTCAAGCCTCCCCAATTGCCTTTCGCGGTTTGATGTCGGGGGCTTATTCCCGGCATCGAACCGAAAGCAGGCCAATGCGCTCAATGAGCCGGTCTGCAACTCATTCCAAGTTTCGGTCGCGGGTTTCCCGGAATAGCTCTTCACTGACAGAGGAATCACTGCCGCGTTCCTTACAGCATCTTTGCTACACTCCCATTGCGGTTACCCTCAAGGAGGATTCTGGATGGTTTTGCGGCTGAAGTTCGCGGCATTGTTGTGTCTCGGAATCGGTGCGGTCTCACTTTCTGCTCAACCGGGCGCGCAGCCTGCGGCCAAACGCACCCTGGTGCGCGCGGGCCACTTGCTCGATGTCAAGACCGGAAAATTGCTCGATGCGCAGACTCTTATTGTCGTTGGCGAGACCATTCAATCCATCGCGCCGAGCGCAACCGTCTTTGCGCAAGCAGGGGATGCTGTGATCGACCTCGGCGGCCTCACGGTGCTGCCCGGGCTCATCGACGTCCACACGCACCTGACCGGGAATACTGACTTCGACCCCTATCGCGAACTGACCACGACCGACGCCAAAGAGGCCATCAACGGTGTGGTGAACGCGCGCACTACGCTGCTGGCGGGCTTTACTTCCGTTCGAAACGTGGGGGCGGGCGGCTATACGGATGTGGACCTGCGCGATGCGGTCAACTCAGGGCAGATTCCCGGCCCGCACATGCTGGTGAGCGGGCCGGCGCTGGGCATCACCGGCGGCCACTGCGACTACAACCTCCTGCCCATCCAGTATCACCAAGTTGGGGAGGGCGTTGCCGACGGGATCGCCGCGGTGCAGCAAAAGGTGCGGCAGAATATCAAGTACGGCTCCGACCTGATCAAGATCTGCGCTACGGGTGGGGTGCTGTCCAAGGGGGACGATCCGCAAGCGG
>OBLW0100004547.1_pt1 | contig 10577 bp, 6 predicted proteins | sample 1520161 | NCBI WGS metagenome assembly OBLW01 (sample SAMEA3539309, study PRJEB22396) | soil metagenome | biome: tundra; feature: field; material: soil | place: USA | collected 2010-05 | depth 0.15 m
TGCCATTCTCCACCTCTTGTTTGAACTGCGCGCGGAATGGCTCCAAATCCGATTTCAGAAACCGGATATTGCGACCCATCACGCGGAGGTGGGGTATCTGCTTACGCTCACTCCAAAGATACACCGTTTGGGTGCTTACGCCAAGGAAGCGGGCCGCTTCCTTGACGGTCATGGGCAGTTCGGGGTGAGTAGCGAATTGGGCGTGATCGGACATGTCGTTCGTTTCAAAGCGCCTGCTTTGAATCTCCTCGTTGAGCAGTGTTGGCGTTACGGTCATTGCGTCCGGCGGAACTGGTTCGGCTCCAGATCGGGACCGGCGCTTTGGATGAGCCGATCTTCTCCTCCCCGTTGTGCGATTCGGCGGCAACGGTGATCGTCGTCCGCGCCTCCAGCAGCAACTTCTCTTCAAGCGCCACGAGTTCTGCTTCTGCGCTCTCCGGGCTCTTATAACAACCGGCAGTATCGATGCAGGCCTGGCGAAATTCTTCGCATTGGCTGCCAGAAACCGGCAGGTCGCGCAGTGTGGCAACCTTGATGAGTTGCACGTTCTGCCCCGGCAGAAGGACAGCAGCGTGCTGATTTGGTTGCCGCTTGAGTTGGGCCTTCTTCAGATACAGCTGCTCCTCCAGAGAGCGGAAAGTGCGGGATGTCAACTCGCGGTACTCGTGGAATTCGTAAAACGGAACCGTGGTTTCGGTTGTACCGCTGGAGTACGCGCTCTGATGGCTACTGCTGCGACTGGAACCGCTGCCGGATGATCGGCTGGTGCTGGTCAAGGTGGGTAACGACCAAAAATCGGAGCCTGGAATCCATACTTGTCCACTGGCTAGGGAAGAATGATCCACCTGGCCGGAAGATTCGCCGTCGCTCTCGGATGAGGAGTAGGCCCGAACGGTCCGGGTACTTTCGACGGGTTCGAAGCCGCGGTGCCAGATTTCATCTTTGACCTGGTTGGGATCGAGTTCCCCGGTGAAGAGTTCCCTCGCGACGAGATCAACGTCTTCGTCGTTTAGTCCACCAAATACAATTTTGGTGCGAGCATTCGTCAGGGTCGAATAATATACTTCTGGGTCTTTTTCCTTGAATTGACTCAACGACTGGTGACTAAGTGTACAGTGCAGGCCGTATTTTCGCCCACCGTCGAGGATCTCGCACATGTCCTTGGTCACGAAGTGCTGGGCTTCGTCAACGAATAGGTGGAAGGCCTTTCTCTCTCCCGGAGTTCGGGCAAACGCCGCAGTGATGAGTTCGTTTACGAGTAGCGTACCCAGAAGATGCTGATTGTCCGCGGAGATAGTATTTTGTCTCGCGAGGTTGACGAGTAGGATCTTCTCATGTCGGAGAATTCCAGGAAAATCAACCGTGTTCGTGTACTGACCAAGCATCGGGCGTATGACCTCGTGCTCCACAAAAGGCTTGATGCGGTTGAGCGTGGACTCAATTCGCTCCTCCCTTTTATCGATCTTCATACTCTCAAGCCAATCCCACTCTGCCCGAATACGCGGATTTGTTATGCGCCCGCAGATGGCCGCGCGAATGGCGCTTGGACCGGTGGTCACCAAATGCTGGGCCTGGACGAGCGTGAGACCAGAAGAAACCAGGGCATAGGCGACGTTGAACAACCACCGCGCTAGCCGGGGGGTCTCCTGGAAGGATCCCTGGCCAAAACATTTGCGAATGGCTTCCATCAAAGCGACCACCTGATACGTCATGACTCGCGCGTTCCGGGCGATCGGATTAAATCCAATCACCCTCCTCGTTTCGGACACATCAAAAGGAACAACGCGGCGACGAAGCTGGAGTTGGGGCTTCTGTATGGACAGCCAGGCGCAGAAGGCGAGTATTCGGTTATAGAGATCTCCGTGGGGATCAAGTAGCGCAACGCCGTAGCCCTGCAAGATTAAACTCTTGATCGCCGCTTCCAAGAAGAAGCTCTTGCCCACGCCGGTGGAGCCGAGCACGTGCATGTGCGTTCGAAGGATCTTGGGAGTCAGGAAGACGGGTAGGGAGGATGCCAAGTCAGATCCAAGCAACAGACCGGCGTCGGGCGTCATTCTCCGGCGCTCAACCTTCTTGCTCCAGTAGGGCGCAGCATCGTCGATTTGTTGCCACGCTGGAGTTGGAGTTGGGGAATCCCAGTGAGATGCCACGTTATTTCTCCTCAAAAATGCGCGTGTCCACTTTCAACTCGGCATGCTTCTGCTGGTAGAGCTCATTTACGAACTGTAGGTCCTCGGTCTGCTCCTCGGGACTGAGTGATCGATCTTTAAGAATCTGATCGCGCTGCTGCCGGCGCCATCGTTGGAGCTCAATCAGGCTCTGTAAAGGCCGAAGGGACTCATGCAAGTCCCAGCGGGCGTCGAGTTGGCGGCGTTCGCAGGCCCGCTGAAGCTTCTGTTCGTCTTCGCTCTTTGCGTCCGATGCTCCGCCCTCGACATATCGTTCCAAGTTTTGTCGTTGATATGCCGCCTTGTCGTGCCGCAAGTGATGTTCTTCGCTGTCCGCACGCAGTTTTGCAAGGTTTGCGGTCTTTTCCGTTTCCTTCTCCTCGTGCTCGCGTGCCAGTCGTAGGTATTCGCTCTTTTGGCGCTCCATCGCGACTCTGGCCGCGATCAGACTCTCGCCGGCTTGGTACAAGGTTTCCCACTGCTTCAAGATTGCGCGCTCGCCGCCCTTGCGGAGTCGAACCCTGGCACGTTGAATGTACTGCTCCAGAAGACCGGGGGCTTCCGAGAATTCCGCCAAGTCTTCTCTCATGCGGTTTTCGTGGAAAGCATCGAACGCGGCGGGGTCACTCCGGCGCGGCACGGGCGTAAGGATTTCGATTTTAGCCTTTGGTAGCATGGCGTTTCTCAAAAGAGGCGACATTATCAATCGGCGTATAGCGCACGATTGTGAACTTTTCCGCTACTGACAATCGAGGTACTTCTGGGTTTTCCATCGCAAGGCGATAATTCCGCTCCGAAATCTCGTCGATGCGTGCAACGTTCTCACGGATTTCGGCGCGCACCAAGTGGTGGTAGTCCACGTGAGGCGTCAGAATCTTGAGAATGGCGGGTGTCATTTCGACCAAAATCAATGCCAAGGTGATCAGCCATGAAAGGCGGTAGAGGGCGTCAGAGCTATGAATGACTTTGTCCAGCGCTTCGTAGCGTGTGACAAAATCCGTCACTCTCCCGACCTCTTCGCGCTGGAAACCGCCTTCCAGACGACGGCGGTCTTCGGGCAGAGTCCGCTCCATCTGGCCCAGATCTTCGCGGGCCTCGCGAATCCGCTCCCGCACGGCCGCCTGCTGCGTCTGGGCGTTCAGAAAAACTGGCCCAGCACCGCTCATGCCGGTCCTGCCAGGGCCCGAGCGCCCTGCGAGTTCCTGATCCATGACGCGGCCCCAATCAGTGTCTTGTTTACGCAGTTCTGACAGGGCAGCTTCTAAGCCGGCCCGGCGTTGATCGAGTTGGGACTCTGTCGCCGCCAGGTGCTCAAGTTGCTGCTTATTGTCCTCGCGGTATTGGCGCTGCAACTGTTGGTCTACGCGCTGTTGGAACACATACAGTTCGATGGGAATTGCAGTCAGCGTTCCGAGGAACAAGGCCAGGAACGGTCGCACTACAGCGGTCGTCTTGTCGAGGCTTCCCGCGATTTCACGATCAAGCAAACCGACGAAGACCGACCACCCAAGAGCCATCCATGGGATGAGCCCACTGGGGGCGTTCAGCGAGGAGAGTGTATAGTAGGCGGCGCCAAACGCCAACGCGGCGGTGAAGAGCACAAAGGCGCCAAACGCCGCCTGCGTCGCCATCGCCCATCGGCTGCACACCGAGACTAAGCGGGTATCGGTCTTAGAAAGCCAGAACAGCATCACAGTCAACGGATTGCGAACCGGCACAGGCGGCGGCAGGGGACGCCGCGCCGTGGTCTTCGTTTCGTCATTCAGAACAGTGTTCATGGATTGTTCCTCTAAAGTGCACTGTCAAGCCGCACGGCCCACGAGCCTCAGCAGACCCTCACGCTGGGCGGGGTTGACACAATCGAACATTGGTGCCGATACCGGCACGAACGCAGCTTCCCGCCTTGCGATGGCCCGCGCCAACGGCGCGAGCAGACTGAGCGGGCAATGAATTCTCTTGCCGGGGAGGAGCAAAAGGTCTAGTCCGGCCGTGCCGTCCGCGCTAACGTCATTTAGGATTGCGGCTCTGCACGAAATCAACTCGGACAGAGCGGCACTCTTCAGCGCGAAAACCGGCTCTCTCTCTTGCTTAGGGAGGGCATGAGCGACCTCATTGGCTTCACGAGCGAAACGGCTGAGGGCAAGAAGAAGATTCTCGGCCGCCCCGCCCGACATGAGCGCCGAATAGGCAATCCTCTTAAGGGCCTTAAGTCGCGCGCGGTTGTGGCCACCGAGACGGTGCGCCACCCGACCGCAGTCGTGGGCCAAGCGGCGAAGCGCGAAAAGCAGGTCATCCAGAGCCAGTGAAGTTGCGTCCATGAAGCCAGCTTGCGGCAGTTTCAGAAGATAATCACCGGCTCCGTACCCCCTCCGTATCCCCCCGTAGCCGCTGTCAGGTATCCTGTAGGGACCATCGCGTCGGACCCAGAGTTCGCCCTGTGGCTGCCACGTATCCCATTGACAAAACATGGGTTATGGGCTACAATGAGTTGTCAGAGTGGGCCTCCACCTCAATTGAAACGAGAGTTGAAGCGGGGGCCGACTTGGATGGACTAACTGGTTAACTCCACCCGCTCGTCTGGCTGAACCAGCACTCAGACGACCTCACAGGGTTTGCCCCCAATATCCTCAACTGGGTCGCCAACGGGCTTCGCAGCCAAGAAGGAGGAGAGCCGCCGCCGTTTTCCATGTCGGAAGGCGAGCGCTCAAAGCCGATCCGAATCACTTCCGATTCGGGTCTTTTTTTGCGCCTGCCCCGAAATGTGCAAAAAGGGGGCGGATGGTTGCCCGACTGCCCCCTCCGCCAGACCAATGGATTGCACAAGCTACGACAAATCACTGATAAAGCGGGAGTTGTTCACAACTTGCACCTCGTTCGGGACAGTAATCCTCGGCGATTCTTCCCCCGTGCGCCCAGTCGCATGAGGGAGCGTCTGTCTTCGGGCGTGGCCATAACATGCCCAGAAGCGATCAAGAACTGCTCCGCTCCGTCGGTCCTTAACTGGCAACTCGCTGTATTTAAATGGCTTCAAGTGCGACGGTTACGGTCAAGCTGTTGTAGAACAGCCTGTGAATCACTGACAAGTTCGCCGAGTGTCGGTACAATCTCACAGTATAGTGCCACTTCCTCTGCCAAGCCGCCCGCGCGACCCTAAGCTGCCCTTAGGGGTGCAAAGCCAGGCGAGGCCTTGCTTGACGCCCCAGGAGAAGGATGATGTCCTTGAAGCTCTCAAGCGCATCGAATCTAGCAAGACGTTTGGTGGCGTTCCTCACTACCTGGAGTGTCTGAGGTTCGTCGTCGAGAAGACGCTCGCTGGGTGTGACGCTGAGCGACTTTCAGCTTCAAGGCTCGCAGCTGACCTTTTTGACGGTGCCAAGAAATCGAACGTTGCGCCAGAATTCGGCAGAATCCGGCTGAAGCTACTCAAGTACTATACCGTTGAGGCACCAACAGATCCCGTAACAATCGAGATTCTTGAAGGGGCCTACGTCCCCACGTTTTGGTTCTCGAAAAAATCCCCCGGCGATGGTAAGAGTGAGGTCCCAAATGTCGTAACCCCACCCCTTGCGGCCACAGAGATCGATCAAAAGCAAGTCTGGGACTTCCCGCCCATCAACCCATTCTTCACCGGACGAGATAAGTATCTGGAACGCGTCCGCGAATCCCTAGAGAAACACCATTCCGTAGCTCTCACCGGACTTGCTGGGACTGGCAAGACGCAGACGGCCATCGCCTATGCCTACCGTTACCAAGACCGATATGACCGTCTGATGTGGTGCAGCGCTGAATCGGAAGGCGCGCTGATGTCCGGATTTGCAGTGCTTTCGAGACGGTTGATGGTCGCGCCGAAGGACGATTCAGACTTGAGACTAGCGGCCGATCGCGTCCGCGGCTGGCTTCAATCGAACTCGCGATGGCTGCTGATTCTCGACAATTTAGAGGATCCGAGCGTGATACGCCATCTTGCCCAGGCGTTCATGGAAGGGCACGTGCTAATAACGACCCAGATGCACGCGACCGCCGATTTCGGCGAGCGAGTGGAGTTGCTGGAGATGAAGCCAGCGGAAGGTGCACTTCTAGTGCTCCGTCGCGCCAAACTCCTCCCGAAAGATCGGCCCTTGGAGGCGGCTTCGGAAGTCGACCGAAGGCTGGCCTCCCAGATTTCAGTGCAAGTGGGTGGCCTCCCCTTGGCCCTAGATCAGGTCGGGGCGTTCATAGAAGAAACGCCCTCAACACTGGAGGAATCCCTACGGTTTTACGCCACCGATGGCGCTAACCTCCGCGCACGCCGGGGCAACCTTGCGGCTGATCATGCCCCGGTCACGAAAACGTTTTCTCGATCCTTCAAGGCCCTAGCGGAGAGAAGCCCTGCAGCTGCCGATATAGTACGTGTTTGCGCATTCCTGGCGCCTGATGCAATCCCAGAGGAGATATTCACACAAGGTGGGTCGGAACTGGGCGAGGGCCTGTCGTCTCTCTGCGACAAACCTTACGCATGGACCGAGGCAATTGAAGTGGCAGGGAGGTTCTCCCTCATACGGAGGAATGCAGCTGCCAAGATTCTGTCTGTTCATCGGTTAGTCCAAAGTGCACAAACGGACGAGATGGACGCGGATACGCGCTTGCTCTGGTCGGCGCGAGTCGTACGAGCTTTGGACAAGGTGTTTCGCGAATACTCATTCGTTGACCAGGACGTCCAGAGGCAGATTCTTCCCCACGTCCAAATTGCGATCCACCTTGTGAAAGAACTCCATTTTGAATTCGAGGCTGCCGGACGTCTTCTCTTCAAGACTGCTTCTTGGATGTATTCCAGGGAGGAATGTGCCGAGAGCCAGCAACTTTTGAAGCGTGCTCTCGAAATACAGGAAAAGGTTCTGGGACCAGCCCATTCGGATTCACTTAAGACGCTCAGGAGTTTGGCTGAGTCCTATGATTACAATGAATTCAATTTCGCAGAGGCCGAAAGTCTGTATCAGCGGATACTCGCCACGCAGGAAAAGACACTAGGTCCATACCACCAAGACACGTTCGCATGCCTCCGGAGTCTCACCTGGTTTTACGAACAACAGAGTCGTTACGACGAGGCAGAGCCCTTAATCAAGCGGGCGATCGCGATCATTGAGAAGGCCCAGACCTCGGACCACAGTAATACGATGCAATGGAAACTACACCTGCAAACGACCTACTCTCTCCGTGCTCGCTCTGAGGAGCGCTCGTTGTTGTACCAGCGAGCGCTCGCGATTAGAGACAAGGTACTTGGCTTAGAATCGCCCAATCCCATAGGTCTTGACTTTGTTGAAGAATTCGGTTACTACGCACACCGATATCAGGAGGCCATGCCACTATTCAAGCGCGCTCTGGCGATCAGCCAGAAAACCCTCGGTCTAGACCATCCGGAGACGGTCCGAAGACTCGAAGAGCTAGCCTGGTTCTCCTCTAGGATTCACCGTTTCTCGGGCCATGCAGAATGGCTTTTCAAGCAGGTCGTGGCGACGCGGGAGAAGACACTGGGTCCAGACCACCCAGACACTCTCCAGGCTATGGAATATCTGGCCGATTCTAACCAGGCCCAGCTCCGCTACCTCTGCCATTCCGACAAGAGCGAAACTCTGTATGAACGCATTCTGTCCATTCGAGAGAAGAAACTTGGGCCGGACCACCCAGACTCCATCCGAAGCTTCTACGATCTGCTGTGGTTTCGCCGAAAGTCCCATTCGTTTGGAGAGTCCGAGCGACTTTTCAAGTCGGCGGTTACGCGCACGGAGGAGATCTTGGGACCAGACCATTCGGGTACGCTCACGAACATTACGCACCTCGCACAGTTCTACCACGAAAACCGACGATACAGCAAGGCCGAGCCATTGTATCAGCGGATACTCGCCACGATGGAGAGGACACTAGGACCAGATCATTCAGATACGCTCACGCAGATGACGCGCCTGGCGGACTTTTACATCGACCAAGCTCGATACCGAGAGGGTGAACAGCTTCTCAAACGCGACGTCGCGATCTGTGAAAAGGCTTTCGGTACGGAGCATCCCAATACGGCAAGAGGCTACTCCGAACTCGCACGCCTCTACTTCGAGCGAAAGCGTTATGAAGAAGCTGAGTCTCTGTACCGCAGCGCAGCGGCGATCAGGGAGAAGGCGTTGGGGCCGAATCACGTGAATACAATGTTGACACTCGGGATGCTTTCCGAGTTGCTCAAGAATACTGGTCGTCGGACTGAATCCGAGCAGACCCTCGCGCAGGTCCGAAGAATTCAAGGACTTTTGGAATCGGAGTGTAAACTCTGGGATCCGGATGCCCAGAAGCGGTGGGATGAGAACTTCCGAAGGGAGCATTCTGGTTCTGAGCGCCTGTTCGATTACCGCAAGAGCCGCTCCAGGGAATGGCTGTTCCAAATTGGTTCCGCCGTAGAGGAGAACCTCAGAATCGCGCAATGTCGATTGTGCGCGTTGATTCGAAGAGTTGCCGCTAGTTCAAGAGCGCTAATTAATGGCGCGCACTCTCGGACCTAGGGCAACGACGTCGCTTGTCGTAGATTTGGGTGGTGGTGATGTGGCGGTGGCCGAGCAGGTCCTGCTGTGACCCCGAAGAATTTGGTAGCGACGTTCTATTCGTAAATGTCAAAGGCCTCACGAAGACAAATATACGACTGCAGGGCGGCAGCCGGATAGCGCGCCTTTGGGTTGAGGACCGCAAATGCAGGGAACAACCAAACCTTACCTCCGCTGGGAGGAATTGCTGGTAGAAATATGATGGCACTGACATAGCTCAAGTCCCTGTCGGCACGGGTGAGCCAAGTGGCAATCACGCTGGTTGCTACGGAAGGATTCAAGATAGCTCCGGTTTGAATCACCACAATCCCTGGTGAGAATCCGCTGAGTTGATCGAGGGCTTCCTTCAGGCATCCCCGCATGATTCTTTTCAATTCCACCTCCGGTGGCAGCATCGGATGGCCTATCCCGGAAAACTGGTCCTGAGCCGCTCCAATACGAATATCGGCTACCGAGGGGATGCAAAACTCAATTGGCAACGATTCGCCGCAGTGTCGTATAATCTCTTCACTGATGATGTTTTTGTAGGTGCGTGTGACAATGGCGTCTGACTCGGGATCGCCGGACAGCATTCCGAGCGCGTCTGGCAACAATTCAATCGCACACTTCGGTGCATTGGTGCCGGCGAAGCGTTCAGACATAATGTCGGACGTCGCAAACATGACGTCCTCGGTCAAGCGCTGCACAGCCGCTTGAATTCTGGTTTCATCCAGCCGTTTAAGTTCGAAAAAGACTTCTTCCAAACCCTTTGCCACTGCCAGGTCCGCAGCTCTGCCGCCGGGCGCTGGGGGACGAAACTCGACGGCAAAACCGTTTCGTTTGAGAAGTGCGGCCATCCCGAGCTCAAAACGGACACCCCCAAACTCCGACGGCTGCTTCAGTCCGTGGATAACCGATCGGATTCGAAGAGCTCCATCCATTTCCAGCAGGTCCGCGCCCAGTTCGTACTGGAACTCTAACGGACCTGTTCCTTTGCTCAGCAGCCAGGGCGCAGCAGGATGTCCGTGACACTCTGATGACCATTCTTCATCGAACACCTCGACGAGACGCTCGACTGCCCGGTCAATCTCGTCGAGGGTTGGATCGCCTCGTAGAACGTCGCGATACTGGTCTTCGTGCCACCACTTCTCGCCAAACCAAATGCGCATAAAACCAGCCTATCGAAAATAGAACCCGCACGTTTGCTTTCGAAACCTAAATCGAAATGCGTCCTTCAATGTTGCGGGTGATCTTCTGGTCGCGAAGGTTGTAGAAGCGGGCGTGTACACCGAACATTAGCCTCCATTATCGGGGACTATCAAGGGACCTGAAGACAACAACCCCTTCGTCTGTTGGCATAAGGCAGAACCAATAGTCCTCGGGCTTGTGCGTACCGCCTGGTTTTATCTCGCGAATTGGACCTCAATCACGACCGATGCCATCCCTCTGGCAGGACATCAGTGCAGGCAGAGGTCAAATAGGCACATCATGCGAAGCGCTCTCTGCCGTCGAACGGCGGCGCTTGTCGTAGATCTGGGTGGTAGTGATGTGGCGGTGACCGAGCAAATCCTTCACTTTGGTGATGTCGACGCCGGCATCCAACAGCAGGGTCGCGGTGGTGGCCCGGAGAGAGTGGGGGATATAGACATTTACGCGGCCGGTGGCACCGTCGGCTGTGGCCGTCTCCTTGACGGCACTGGGTAACTGCTGCAGGTAGCCTTCAACGAGTCGGTACATGGTGGCCGAATCCATCGGGCGGGCGGCCAGTTTCTTGCTGCGCGGATTGAGCCGCGGCCGGAACAGCGGACCGCTGGTCAACTCCGCGTTCTCTATATATTCCCCAATGGCCTGGGCAGCCTGAAAGTGCAGT
>OBLW0100004548.1_pt1 | contig 10574 bp, 7 predicted proteins | sample 1520161 | NCBI WGS metagenome assembly OBLW01 (sample SAMEA3539309, study PRJEB22396) | soil metagenome | biome: tundra; feature: field; material: soil | place: USA | collected 2010-05 | depth 0.15 m
GCGCCCTTGGCGCATGCTGACGGAAACCCGATGACGTAGCGCAGACCTCCGAGTCTGCCGTATCGCCGACTTCCAAGTCGGCAGGGCGCGGAATGGTGTGCGCGTTGAATCCCAGTGCACACGCAGGTTTGGAAACGTGCGATACGGCAGACTCGGAGGTCTGCGCTACACCCTAACGGTTCAGGATGCGTCAGCGGAGTTGTGCCTCAGACCACTTAGCCGCTGAGGCTGCCCGAGGAGTTCGGGGTTTGGTGAACACCGACGGCGCGCTGGGGACAGCACGCCCTACCTTCACTGGCCCTTCGCCAACCTCTGCGCAAACACGCCGAGATGATTGGCCACCCGCCGCTCCACGCCCGGCGGCGGGCCGCACGGACGGTTGAGCACGACCGGCGCGCCGTCCGGCCCTTCGATGACCAGCGCGGTGCTCCCGCCGCCGTCGAGATTTAGCGCATTGTAAGCGCCGAGCTTGCGGATCCATTCCGCCGTTTCGCCCGTGCTGGCGCTCTCGCTGTAGCCGGGCTGCCGCCCGTCGATCGCCATCAGAATGAGATACCGCCCATTGCGGCTGATCCCGACCGCCGAACGCGGATGATGGTCCTTCATGCCACCGTTATTCCGGCCATCGATCAGCAACGCATAATACCCACTCAATCCGTTGTAAGCCTCTTGGGCGTCCACCGGCGAACGCGCCACCCAGGCCCGGCGATTGGTGCTGATCAGCAACGCATCCCACTTGTTGGTGGTTTCGCACAAATCACCCCGCGACAGAGACAGGCCCTCCACGTGCATTGGGTCACCCCGTTTCTTGGCAAACACGTCAAAGACTGACCCGTTGAGCGCCACCTGGCATTTGAACTCGGTGAGGAACTCAGAAGTCGTACGGCCACCCCAGGCCCGGGTCGCGTCGTCGATGCGCGGCGTGACGAGGAAGTCGATGGTCGGCTCACGCAGATCCACCCGCACCGCGCGGACTTGCAGCAGCCGCGGGACTGCGGTTGAGCCCTCGCACATCTCCACGCCGCGAAAGATCGGCTTCCAGCGCGAGGTCTTCGCGTGGGCGACCGAGTCCACCGGCTTCCAGGCCGGTGCGTTGGTGGTGGTTGCCGCCCGCGCCGCGGGCATCGGCTGTCCGCCCACGACCATTGGGCCAAGCACCAGGAGGAAGGCCGGAACGACTCGACAAGCCGCTCCTGAAATCCGCCTGAGCAGCGCGGCAACCATCGGGAACAAACTCGTCTTGAGGGGGTGAAAAGTATCTGCTGTCATCCAGCCAACCTTATCACGGGCGATTCACGATTAGCAATGTTTAGCCGCCTGAAGGGTGAGGAGCCTCCAACCCCGGAATCACCGCCCTGTTACCCAATCGAAAGCTCATTGACGTAACTCCCCCGCCAGAACGCCTTGGACACTGCGAACTGGCAGGGTATTGCTACGGCGTTGGCGGGGTAGTGGCACGGTGTTGTTCGCTTGTTGTTCAAGACATCCATCTCCGCCGGGGTCAGGCCGTAGTCTTGGTTGACGAGGTTGTTGAGGGTGCGCTCCAGTCTCAAGGTCTCGGCGGCGCGGGCACGGGCGGGCGTGCTGAAAAGCTGAAATTGGGAGAGCAGAAAGCGAAAATCGCGAGACGGAGGGCGCGGCGGTCAGCGGGAGTTTCTTGCCCCGGATGCGCTTTGAAGGCTACGGCGTCAAATGCCTAGAAAGATTGGCTAAAAGCCGGCGGTGGCGGTCCGAAGAAATGGCGCCAATCCTGCCCATGATGGCGGAGAGCGGAACCGATTGGAGGAAGCTCAGGCGGATGAGGGAAGGCCCAGTCAGCCCGGTGAGTCCGAAGTCCGGGTCAGTGGCGGAGACTTGCTCGTCAAACCCGCCCACAAAATGCTGGAGCTGCCTGCTCACACCGCACACCAGCCAGTCCCCGAAGCCCGGCAGTTGGCGCAAAGCCACTGCCGGACGCGGCTTAGCTTTTCCATCCGCCTGTCTGAGCGACAGGAGAACAACGGCTCCCTCTCTCATGGCCGATACTGCGGATTCGGCTCGATGATTGCAGCCGCGCTATAGTCCGGTTCGTCGGGGGCGTAGGCACGGGCGAGATTTGCCATCGCCGCGCGAGTCCAGTCCTCACGTTCGGCATCAGGCACCCCATCGTCCTCGGCTGGCAGCAGGCGGGCGACGGCCTTTTGTCCGCGTGCAATGACGAACTGTTCGCCCCGTTCGACCGCCGCCAACATCACGGCCGCATTTTTCTGGAACTCTTCTACCGTGGCTCGGCTCATATTGATAAGCCTAGTTTGGTTTCAGCGCCAAATCAACCAAACAACCGAATTCCCGCGCGGATGTCCTCTCCCGGCGGATTTCCTCTCCCCCCTTGACTCCGTGGTCCGCGCTTTCCATATTAAGTATCCGATCTCCGTGGTTAGATGGTTAGTATTTGAAGCACTATGGCCAAGCTGAAGGTGAGCTGGACGCCGCCGAAATCTCGCGGCCAATCGACCTCTCAACCCGCCCCCCTGCCCGCTGGCCGTCCAGGCCGCCGGAAGTCGGCAGCCACGAGTCCCGTCACGACCGCGCCAGCCACAGCCTCGTCCGGCGCCAAGCTGGCTGCGCCCGAAAGCCAGGCCGGGCTTGACCTCACGGAAAAGATCAAAGAGCTGGTCCGCTTGGCGCAGGAGCAAGGTTGCCTCACTTACAACGATATCACGGAGGCCTTGCCCGACGATCTTACCGGGCCGGAGGCGCTCGACGAGATTTACGTCAAGCTGCGCAATCTGGAGGTCGAGATCGTGGACCAGTCCGAAGTGGACCGCGTCAAACAGCCCGAACCGGAAGAGGAAGACGAGAAAGTGCGGCTCGATATCCTGGACGACCCGGTCCGCATGTATCTGAGGCAGATGGGCCAGGTCCGGTTGCTGACGCGGGAGCAGGAGGTGGAAATCTCCAAGCGCATCGAGGCCGCGGAAGCCGAAGTCAAACGCATTATCTGCGGTTTCGGTTTTGCCGCCAAGGAGCATATCGCGCTGGCCGAGAAGCTGGTTTGCGAGCCTCCCAAAGAACGTTTCGACCGGGTCGTTGTGGACAAGAAGGTCGAGAGCCATGAAGCACATCTCCGAGCCCTGCGCAAACTCATCCCGCTGGTCCGCGCAGCGGACGAAAAGGTTGATGAAGCCTACGCCAAGTGGCAATGTTGCGCCTCCCCGGCGAAATGCGGCCGGTTCCACGCGCGTTTCCAAAAGCTCGACCGCCAACTCCAGGACGCCTTTGGCAAATTCTTCTATAAGCAAAAGGTAGTCGAGGAGATGGCCCTGGTGGCGGAGAACATCCGAGACAAATTCCAAGCCAGCCTGCGCCTCATCCAGGATCAACAGGCTGCGGACCAGCCACCGCCCCCCCAGGCCGTCGTTGAGTCGGAGCGGCGGAAAATCCAGGCGTTGGAGCGCTTTGTGCGCGCGCCGGCGGCGGACTGCCTCAAGGCCTGCGACCAGTTAGAGAAGTTCTCCGCGCAGGCGATCCAGGCCAAGACGGAGATGGTGGAGGCCAACTTGCGCCTTGTCATCTCCATCGCCAAGAAATACACCAACCGCGGCCTTTCCTTCCTGGATTTGATTCAGGAGGGCAACATTGGCTTGATGAAGGCCGTCGAGAAATTCGAATACCAGCGGGGCTACAAATTCTCGACTTACGCCACCTGGTGGATTCGCCAGGCCATTACCCGCTGCATAGCCGACCAGGCCCGCACGATCCGCATCCCGGTACACATGATCGACGCCCTCAATAAACTGCTGCGCGCGCAGAAGCACCTACTTCAGGAGTTGGGTCGCGAGCCCTCCCCGGAGGAGATTGGCGGCGAAATTAACTTCCCCGTCGAACGGGTGCGCGCCCTCTTGAAGATGGCACAGCAGCCGATCTCGCTGCAAACGCCCGTCGGCGACGGCGACGAGACCAGCTTCGGCGATTTCATCGAGGACAAAGCCACCGAGAGCCCGATCGAGAAGACCAGCTTCAGCCTGTTACGGGACAAGTTGACGAACGTGCTGACGAGCTTGAGTGAGCGGGAGCAGAAAGTCCTGGAGCTGCGCTTCGGTCTGGGCGATGGCTCTTCGCGCACGCTGGAGGAGGTCGGGCGGCAATTCCGCGTCACCCGCGAACGCATCCGCCAGATTGAGGCCAAGGCCCTGCGCAAGATGCGCCACCCCACCCGCATCCGCCAACTGCACGGCTTCCTCGAAGTCCAGCACCCACGACCGGCTACCTAAGCGAATCTCACAATAATGACTTGCCTAGTTATGCTTAAGGATCGGAATTCGACGAAATACAGTTCAGCGTTCACGTTGATTGAGTTGCTGGTGGTCATTGCCATCATCGCCATCCTGGCGGCGCTCCTGCTGCCGGCGCTAGCCAAGGCCCAGCAGAAGGCGAATCAGGCCAATTGCACCAGCAACCTGAAACAGACCGGGCTGGCCTGCTTTCTCTACACCCAGGACTTCACCGATTACCTGCCCGGCCCTTGTTGGTCAGGCATGTTCTGCATCTACCAGGATACCAATCCCGGGCAGTCGATCGCGCAGGATCCCAATAAGTATTACGGAGCCCTGGCAGCCTACATAGCCACGTATCTGGCGAGCCCACAGCCCTCGGGCATCGCGCAGACTTCCCGTGTCATGATATGTCCCGCAGGCTGGAAAAGAATACCCCCCGGCCAGACCTTCACGGTGCCGTCGAGCGTGCCGGTCCTTTACTTCTCCGCCAGTTCCATCTATTCGGACCCGGACAATCCCACCGTCGCCAACCATCTGTTCGATTACCCATTCGGGCGCCCCAACGGCCCTTTCGCCCCAATGCAGAAGATTACCAGCATCCCGCGAGTGTCAGATCAGTGGGCCATCACGGATGCGGACAAGCTGAACGTTCCGAATACAGCAAGCTACTTTGGCTGGCTGCCCGATCAGCCGGTGCATGGCACCGTCAAGCCGGCCTTGCGTCAATACCTGTTCTTCGACTGGCACGTAAAGTCCAAGAAGACAACTCCGTAGGGCTTTGGATTCGCAGCGCGGTTGCCGCCCAAGGTTGCCCGCCACCAGCTCCGCATCGTTGAATGCCGTCGCTGCCATCGTTTCGGTTGTTATCATATCACCGCATACGTGGTCAGGAAGGGAGAGAAGGTGACAGGAAATCGTGATAAGTTACGGCGGATGCACTTTGCGGAGCGCCGGTCTCCAAGCGGGCTTAACGTGTTCTCAGGTGCAAGGTGTCCACCAAACCACCCACTCGCTCTAAGCCGGTTCGGATGCCGGCGCTCCGCCTGCGAAGCGCGCGTATGCCAGCGGGAGTTCGAAGGGTCTGCCGGGATGAAAGGGGCTCTGGAGCCACCTTCAAGCGTGTTGGTAGCGTGTTACCCCGGACCTGCTACGGTGTTATCCAGCCCACTTAGCATAATTACTATATGCTTGTTAACCATATGGGTTTCAGTCCAAACGGCGAGCACACCCACGACAGCGGCTTTGAAAGCTCTCTTTCTGTGGTCCTGCACGGGCCAAGGGTTCCCCTTAAATCACTCCCCGGGGCGCTTGGAGACCGCCGGGTCGAAGACCGCCGATCCGGTCGCCGCCATGGGGGGCACCCGCGGACGGGTGGAGATGTTGGGAATCTCGAACCAGCGGATCGGTGCTTTGTAGAGCTCGTAGGCGACGACGTCGGCAGGATTCAGGCCCTGGATCAGCGCCCACATCACAGCGGCCGATGAGGCACTGTAGTAAATCCGGAAAACCTGCCCCGGCTCGTGTTTGCCGTCTCGCAATCGCGCGACGAGTCGCAGGTGGAAACGGTCCAGATCAATTTCATGCCTGACGGCCAGAACCACGTCTGCACCATTCGTCTGCTGGACGAGCGGCTGGAGGCTTGCCTCTGCGGTGTCGAGCAATGCGCCCGCGCGGTCCCACGTTGCCACGCGCTGCCACTCGCCCTCCGGCAGACCAATCCTGCAGGCCAGTTTCCCGGGGGCTTTGCCAAAGCCAACGACCGCGACGGAACCGGTCAGGGTGTTGGTCGGGTAGAGGCTTGCGGTGAGAACCATTTGTGGCCGGGGCTCGAAGGCGAGCGGCAATTCGTAATCCACCGCCGCACTCCCCGTTCTGCGGGTCAGGATGGCGAATTCAGTCCTGGCCTTGCCGCCGCTATCCTGAGTGGGGAACTCCAGCCGGTCACCGGGGGATTCTGCAAGCAGCGTGCCATCCGGACGCCACCACACCAGGCCCGAGCGCGGGCTGCTGGCGATGGCCACCACCTCGAACTGCACGCCGTTGGTCAGAGTCACTTTGTATTCGCCCGGCTTGGCTTGAGCGACAGGCAGCGGACGTGCCGGCAATGCGGCTGTCACCGCGTTCGTGGCGGGGCGGGCGTCGGGAGCGCTGACGCGTGCGGGCTCGCGTAACCCCTGCCGCGGAACGATGTGCAGAAAGATTATTCCGACCGGGATAGCGAGCAACAGCATCACCGCGACCGCCCCGAGGGCAACCGTCTTCCACACTCCGCCGGACCGGGACACTGGCTCCTCCGCAATTTCCGGCGGGCTTCCCCGGCTCAGGCGTGAGCGCCAGCGGCGGGCAAACACTTCCGCCACGGCCACCCCTACGCGCTGGCCATTCGCCAAATCCAGGACGTAGCCCTTCTTCAACCAGAGCCGCTTGCCGTTGAACCACCGCACCTCTCTGACCGCAACTATGTCTTCCAGGATCACGGTAATAGGCGAGCCTACGACCGGAATCAGCTCCAGCCGGTCCGCGTGCAGCACCGCCAGGCCCGGCGACTCGAAAGGCCTGCGGAACATCAGGCATTCCGCAACCTCGCCATTCGTGCGCGGGAGCGCCGCCTTTGCGCTCCGGACGCGATGACCCACTATGCCATAAAGCACGGCGAACCCGAAGGCCGGCACCTCGAGGGCAAAGAGCCAGAGGGCCTTCAGCCCCCACCAGTGCAGGAAGAGCGGGAGGGCGAGCGCAACGACCACCACCGGCACGATCAGGAACAAGGAAATGTACTCGTTGTTCCACGGCCAGGAGTCGCGCCAGCGCGAGATGCGGACTGGGCTGACAACTCCTCCGGCTGCGGCCGGCGCGCTACGCCCTGCCGTGATCGCATCCAAGTCTGTCTTCACCTCGCTGGCCTGCTGGTAGCGGCGGTCCGGCTCCTTTTCCAGCGCATGCAGGACCACTTCGTCCAAGCGCACATCGACCTGCACCCGTTTCGAGGGCGGCTGGAACTTGCCGAGCGGCAACTCGCCGGTGAGCATCTCGTAGAAGACGACGCCGAGCGAGTAAATGTCGGCGCGATGGTCCACGGTCGCGGGCTTCTCCACCTGCTCGGGGGCCATGTAATGCGGAGTGCCCATCACCTGCTGGTCTGCGGTCAGCGGCTCGGGCCGGCGGTCGGGGCCGAGAAGCTTGGCGATGCCGAAGTCCGCGATCTTCACCCGGCCTTGCTTGTCGAGCAGGATGTTCTCGGGCTTGATGTCGCGATGGACGATGCCTTGCTGATGGGCGTATTGCAGCGCTTCGCAGATGGGAGGCACGATGGTGAGGGCCTCCTCCGGGGTGGTTTTGCCCGCGCGCAGCAACTGTCGCAGGCTGGCGCCATCCACGTACTCCATCATCAGGTAGTAAAAGCCGTTGGCCTCACCGAAATCGTAAACGGTGACAATATTCGGGTGGTTGAGCCGGGCCAGGGCTTTGGCTTCGCGCGTGAACCGCTCGGCAAACTTGGGATCGCGCTCCTTTTCCGGCGCCAGGATTTTGAGTGCCACTAACCGCTCCAGCCTCGGCTGGCGGGCTTTATAGACCACGCCCATGCCGCCGCGGCCCAGGCATTCGAGGATTTCCAGTTGCGGGAAATGCCTGGCGATTTCGGCAGGCGAGGGCGGCGGCTGGAGCACCTTCGTGCCCGCCGCGTCGAATTCGCCTCCGGCATCCGTGTGGGTGGCCAGGCCAACGCCCAGCACGCAACGCGGACAAAGACCCTGAGGCGCATCCGCCGGCAGAGGCGCGCCACACCTGGGGCAGGTTCGAGAAGGCGAAGGCGGAGGCGGCGCTGAACTCGGGGGATGGACCGGCGGCACGGCGGCTGGTGAGTTCCGGTGCTTTACCAATTGCCACAGTGCAAAGCACACGAATCCGATCACCCCCGCTGTCATCAACAGAAAGAAGCACAGGATGACCACGATTTCCCCGCCACCGAGATTGAAGAGTCCAAACATCGCGTTGTTCATATACCCCTTCCTACTGGAAACCCGCCGGAAGGTTACTGGACACAGTTTTCATACGCTGAGCGCGGCAAACAGATGTTTCAGTTCATCCTGAACTTCTTCGGGCGTGGCCACGGTGTTCGCGATTTCCTCGCGCAATAGCTCTCGATATCGTCGCCGCAACCGGTGTGCAGCAACTTTTACCCCCGCTTCGCTCATGCCCAGATTCGCGCCCAGCGAGCGATACGGAATCTCCGTGCGCCCGCCGCTGAGTGTGTCCTTGAGGCCGAGGAACAGACCTTCGCGCCCGGCGTCGATGTATTCCCGCCGCAGCCGGCCCAGCACGACGTCCAGCAGCGCCAGCGCCCATTGGCGGTCAAAAGCCCGGTCGGGAGTGTCGCCCGGGGCGACCGGCTGCGCAAAGCGGGTCTCAGCGGTGTCGAATTCCAGCGGGAGGAGCTGCGCGCCGCCGCCTCGCTTCTGGGCGCGGGCCTTTGCCCATTCGTTGGCGAGAAAATGCTTCAAGGATGCGAGCAGGAAGGAACGGAAACGGCCACGCGCCGGATCGGCCCGAGCGACGGTGTTGCGCGCTAGCAACCGCGCGAAGAATTCCTGGGTGAAGTCCTGCGCTTCCTCCCGCGAATGCCCCGCCCGCCGGACGTAGGCGTAGAGGGGATGCCAATAGGTCTGGCAGAGCGTCTCCAACGCCGCCCGGGCACGGGGCGTATCGCTATGGCCGGCGGTCAACACAACCGACCAATGCGTGGTCACGAATACCTGTCGCCGCGGCTCAGTCCCTCCCGCAGTCGGCTCCGGCGAGTCTGTTCGCGTCGAATCGCTCACCGAACCGAGCCTAGCGGGAAGGCGTGAAAGCGCAAGCGGCGAAGCGATGCGCGGGAACTTAGGGATCAGCCGGCCCTGTTCGTTTGGGCACAAACTCCTTCGCGCGGCGTTGCGCTTCGGCAAGCTGGTCGGGCGTTAGCTGGCTCTCCAAATCACTCGTGGTGATGCCACCATTGGCCGGGCCCGGCTGGTCACTCGCCACCGCCGCCCACTTGTAAGTCTCCACTAGGTCTTGCGTCACACCCTCGCCCTTGGCGTATTGCTCGGCTAAAGCCTCCGCGGCCGCGCCAATCCCCTGCTCGGCTGCCAGCTTGAACCAGCGAGCGGCTTCTTTGTCATCCTGCGCGACGCTCTGCGCCAACTGGTAACGCAGCCCCATGCTGTATTGGGATTCCCCTTGCCCCTGTTCCGCCGCCTTGCGAAACCAGCGTGTCGCCTCCGCGTAATCCTGCGGGACCCCCTGTCCCATCACATACATGACCCCGAGGCGGTGCTGCGCGATGGGATGCCCCCGTTGGGCGGCGGGCAATAGAAGTTTGAGCGCCTTGCTATAATCCCCGAACGACCAGGCCTCGCTGCCGCCCTTGACCGTTTCGTCGAATGCTTGAATCTCCTGGGCGGAAGCCGCTTGCCCGCCCGCTTCCGCCGGCTGCAATTGGAAATCTATTTGCACCTTCCCATCTCGCTGGAGGTGAAGGCCCTGGGTGGTGCGGAGCGTGAACAGCTTGGTCTGATAAGCCGAGGCCGAGGCCGCCAAAGTGTGTTCCTCAGCCCAGGTGCGGAGCTCATAATGACCCTGGGCATCGGTCCAGGCCTGCTGCGGCGCCCGGTTGGGGCGGGCGCCGTAGGCATTGTCATCCACCCGCGCCCCCGGGATCGGGATGCCCGTGGTGGCGTCCGACACAGTGCCGCGGACCACGAATGTCGGCACATGCGGTTTGATTTGCTCTTGGACGAGTCTGGCTCGACTCCGTGCCTTGCTATATGCCGGCAGCGCAATGGCGAACAGGATCGCGCAAACTGGTATCGCAAGGACGAGCATCACCGCCGCCACAATCACCGCCACCACCTTCCACGCGCCGCCGCTACGACTGGGCTGGCCCAGCGCAATCCCCGGCATGGGAAGTCCTTTGCCAAATGACTCGCGCACTTCGCGGCGGCTGAGCACGACGAGCGCCCAAATGCCGATCGGCAGGCCGATCAGGTTCCCAGGAGTAACCAGAATCGCGAGGATGGCGCCAGCGATAGCCAGGGCATAGGCGCCGAGCCGTTTCATCATCAACCCCGCCGCCAGCATGATACTACTCAGCACGAGCGCGGAGAGCGGCACCACCAGGAGAAGAGCGGAAGGGGGACCTCCACGCCGGGCCACTACGCCAGCAACAATGAGGAAGATCAGGGGAATCGCCAGCCAGTTCAGGATGGCGGTGACGACCAAGCCGGTCCCCGGGCCTTTGACTTGCCGCCAGACATTGTCTATCGCGGGAGCTGCTGCAGC
>OBLW0100004553.1_pt1 | contig 10571 bp, 9 predicted proteins | sample 1520161 | NCBI WGS metagenome assembly OBLW01 (sample SAMEA3539309, study PRJEB22396) | soil metagenome | biome: tundra; feature: field; material: soil | place: USA | collected 2010-05 | depth 0.15 m
AGTCGGGCACGCTGACCTACCAGATGATGCACGAGCTGCGTGACATTGGTTTCTCGACCGCGGTGGGGATCGGCGGCGACCCGGTGATCGGGACGACTCACATCGACTGCCTCGCGGCCTTCGAGGCCGATGAGGAGACCGACGTGATCGTGATGATCGGGGAGATCGGCGGCGATGCCGAAGAGCGTGCGGCGGCCTATGTGGAGCAGCATGTCAGCAAGCCGGTGATTGCTTATGTGGCCGGGTTCACCGCGCCGGAGGGCAAGACCATGGGCCATGCGGGCGCGATCGTCTCCGGTTCCGCGGGCACCGCCCAGGCGAAGAAGGAAGCGCTGGAAAAGGTGGGAGTCCGGGTAGGCCGGACGCCCAGCGAAACCGCCCGCCTGGCCCGCGAGATCATGCAGGCCCGCTGAGGGGGCGTCCGTATGTCGAGCCGCCGGCTTGCCGGGGTGGTCGCGGGGTTCTGATGCTGGGCACGAGGCGCCCTTGGCGTTGGCTTCCGTTGGTGACGGGTACGCCTGCGGCTCGACACACGGACGCCCTAGCACATGTGCGCGGCGGCGCGCCTCCACCTGGATAGCGCTGTTGGTGGCCAGGATTGGGCCTTGTGACCGCTTCCGCCCCGCCCACCGAGCAAACCGGTGCCCGCCTGGGTGCCCGGCCCGGGGCCGGGGAGGGGCGCCCGCTGGCCGTCACTGGAGCGATCGCGGCCGCCGCGGCCGCCGGCATCGGGCTGGTGGTGCTTACCCTGCTGGTACTCGCGGGCTGGATCGCGGCACCGCATGCTGGCCTGGGCCTGCCGGGGGTGTTGCGCACCGCCGCGGCCCTCTGGCTCGTCGGCCACCATGTCGGTTTCACCCTGCGCGGCGCGGGGCGGATCGGCATGCTCCCGCTCGGCCTCGTGGCGCTGCCCGGCGCCCTGCTCTGGCGGGCCGGGCGCTGGGTGGTGCGCAAGGGCAAGGTGTCCAGGCTCGCCGAGGTCGGCTACGCCGCGCTGGCTCTCGCGGTGCCCTACGCGCTGCTCGCCGGGGCGCTCGCGCTCGCGAGCAGGTCGTCCCTGGCCACGCCGTCACTCGTGCAGGCTGTGCTGGCCGGGTTCCTGCTGGCGCTGGTGGCCGGGGGACTCGGCGGCGCCCGCGCCCTGGCGCCCTGGCGGCGCCTGGTCCGGTTGCTGCCGCCGCAGCCGCGCTGCCTGCTGCTCGGCTCGGTGGGTGCGCTGACCGTCCTGATCGGAGCCGGGGCGATCCTCGCCGGTGCGTCGCTCGCGACCAGCATGGCCGGTTTCCGGTCGGTGGACAGCGCGCTCGTCCCCGGTGCGGTGGGCGGCGTGCTGTTGCTGCTGGCCCAGATCGCCTACGTGCCCAACGCGATCGTCTGGGCGGTGTGCTTCGCCCTCGGCCCCGGGTTCGCGTTCGGCGCCGGCACGGTGGTGGCGCCGACCGGTTCGGCGCTCGGGCCGCTGCCGATGCTGCCGATGCTGGCCGCGCTCCCGTCCGGGGCGCATTTCGCCGTGCCCGGGTGGGCGTCCGTTGCCGTGCTGAGCGTGCCGTACCTGGCGGGCGCGTTCGGGGGACTGCTGACTGTCCGGACCGCGCCGACCCCCGCGTTCGAGGTCGCGCCGCTGTGGGGGTTCGGATGCGGCGTGGTAACCGGCTGCGCGATGGGGGTGCTCGCCGCGTTCGCCGGCGGACCGCTCGGCAGCGGGCGGCTCACCGCGGTGGGGCCGTCAGCCTGGCAGGCGGGCCTGGTGACCATCCTTGAGGTTGGTGTGGCCAGTGCGGTGACCGCGGGCCTCGTGAACTGGCTGTGGATGCGCCGGGCGCCGGTCGCGGCGAGCGAGCCCGATGGCCCGGCTGGCTGGGCGGACAGTCCTGGCGACGCGGTGGATGAGGCCGGACATGACGGCGGGCACCGGATCTACGTCGATCCCTGGGCGGAGGACGAGGGCAGGGGACACGACGCCGAGGGACCGCGGCCGGGGCCCGCGTCGCTGCCGTGACCGGGCAGGCATACGAGCGGGCCGGGCATGTGAGCGGTGGGGACATGCGACCGGGCGTGCCATGTGACCGGGCCGGGCGTGACCAGGCAGGTCACGGCGGCCTTGGTCACCGGCCGGAGGTGACGCCCTCGACCGCGTGGATGAACTGGTTCCGGCACGCCTGCTGGGCCGCGAGGGTGTTCGCGCCGCTGTAGCACTGCGAGTACCTGACCGCCTGCTTGCCGAAGGCCGCCAGCCCGATCAGCAAGAAACCACTGAGCAGCACGCCGAGGGTGCCGATGATGATCGCGGTGACCGATCCCCTCGGGGACATGGTGCCGCTCTGCCGGGCCCGAACGAGTGAGGTGATGGCGAGCCAGACCGCCAGCACGCCTGCCAGCAAGGTGAAAGCCACGATATAGATGCCACGCTGGAAGTTGTGGAGCCCCCCGAGTAGTCCGAACAGGCTCAGCAGCGCCAGGAACAGGCCCGCGAGCGCGCGCTGCTGGTGAGCGGGCTCGGCCGGCAGCACGGACCGGGTTTTCGGCACGGGTGCGGGACGCGGGGGCGCCATCGGCTGTTCTCCGGAGGGGTCGCTGGGCGGTGGCTGCGGCGACAGACCAGGAACGCCATCCTAGTTTATAAGTGCGCCGGGCTGCCTCGGAGGACGGCTTGACCAGGCAGCTTCCCGCGTCGGGTGGGCTACCCCGGCGCGGCGTCCCGCTCGCCGTTGCGCGCGGCCGCCCTGTCCTGAGGCACCCGTGCGTCCGGCCGGAGATGCGGACCCCGGCCGGACGCACGGGGGGCCTCAGTTCCACAGTGACCTGCCTGGCCGGAATTGCCGGCCTGCCGGTAAGAGACGTTGCTCTTGCCGAACGTGGACTACTTATTGGCCCTTTGGGCGCTGGCGCCATCAGGTCCCCGAGCGGGTTCGTGCTCTGGCCGCTACACCATGACGGCGCCACCGGCGACGTCCAGGACGATGCCAGTGATCCAGGCCGCATTGTCGGAAGCGAGATAGAGGGCCGCCCGGGCCACATCCTCAGGCGTGCCAAGGCGCCGTAGTGGGTGCATTCCGGCCAGCGCCTGTTGCTGAGCCGCTGGAATCTGCTGCTTGTTGCGCTCGGTGAGAATTGTTTCCGGAGCTAGGCAGTTGACCCGGATGCCATCGGGGCCGACCTGCGCGGCAAGGTCCTGAGTGAGGATCTGGATGGCTGCCTTGGCGGCCGCGTACGGGACCGGTGAGCCCGGGTGAGGCCTGCGGGCCGCGGCTGATGACATGGTGATGATGCCGCCTGACTTCCGCTCCTTCATCCCCGGCAGGAAGCACTTGATGGTCAGGAACGTCGCCGTCAGGTTGCCGTCCACAGCGGCGCGCCAGTCTTCCTCGCTTGTCTGCTCGAGCGGCCCGGGCCTGGTTGGGCTGCCGCCGGCGTTGGCGACGAGCAGGTCGACCGGCCCGAGTTCGTGCTCGACCTGGACGCGCATCGCTTCCAGGTCGGCGAGCCGTGTGACATCGGCGGCCACCTGCATCGCACTCCCGCCGGCCTGCCGGATGCCCGCGGTGACGGCGGACATCGCTGCGGCGTCCCGGCCGTGGATGACCACGTTCGCGCCCTCGTGTGCGAAAAGCGTGGCGATCGCCGCGCCGATGCCGTGTGAACTCCCGGTCACCAGCGCCACCCTGCCCTGGAGGCTGCTCATGGGCAGTACGGTAGCACAATCATTAGAGACCAAATGGTTTGAAATAAAAGCCTTTGATATCGATGCATGGAGCCTGGGCGCGGCGCAGCCGCGCGGACGTTATCGTGGCCGCATGCCCGCACGCCTGGTCGTCCTCGTCTCGGGCGCCGGAACCAACCTGCAGGCCCTGCTCGACGTGTCCGCGGATGAGGCGTACGGGGCACAGGTGGTGGCCGTCGGCGCGGACCGCGACGGGATCGAGGGGTTGGCCCGCGCCGAGCGCGCCGGGGTTCCCGCGTTCATCCACCGGGTCAAGGATTTCCCGTCCCGCGGCGACTGGGACCTGGCGCTCACCGAGTCCTGTGCCGCCTTCGACCCTGATCTGGTGGTCTCGGCGGGCTTCATGAAGATCGTGGGCCGCTCGTTCCTTGGCCGGTTCGGTGGCCGCTTCATCAACACGCACCCCGCGTTGCTGCCGTCGTTCCCTGGCATGCACGGCGTGCCGGAAGCCCTGGAGTACGGGGTGAAGGTAACGGGGTGCACCGTCTTCCTGGTCGACGGGGGCACGGACACCGGCCCAGTGATCGCCCAGGTGGCGGTGCCCGTCCACGACGACGATGACACGGCGGTCCTGACCGAAAGGGTGAAGGTGGCTGAGCGCTCTCTGCTCGTGGAGACCGTGGGCCGGATGGCCCGCGCAGGTTGGTCCGTCCAGGGCCGGAAGGTTAGGCTCGGCCGGTGACGAGGGTAGCCATCAGGCGCGCGCTGATCAGCGTCTACGACAAGACCGGGCTCGCGGATCTCGCCCGCGGGCTGCACGCCGCGGGCGTCGAGATCGTCAGCACCGGCAGCACGGCGGCTGCCGTCAGCGCGTCGGGCGTGCCCGTGACCCAGGTGGAGGAGCTGACCGGTTTCCCGGAATGCCTCGACGGCCGGGTGAAGACGCTGCACCCGGCGGTGCACGCGGGCCTGCTCGCTGACCTGGCCAAGCCCGCGCACCGTGCCCAGCTCGACGACCTGGGCATCGCGCCATTCGAACTGCTCGTGTCCAACCTGTACCCGTTTGAGGCCGCGGTGGCAGGTGGCGCGCCGCCGGAGGAGTGCGTCGAGCAGATCGATATCGGCGGCCCCGCCATGGTCCGGGCGGCGGCGAAGAACCACCAGCACGTCGCGGTCATCACTGACCCGCTGATGTATGGCGCGGTCCTCGGTGCGGTCGCAGACGGCGGGTTCACACTGGAGCAGCGGCGCAGGTTCGCGGCCCGTGCCTACGCGCACACCGCCGCCTACGACTGCGCTGTCGCCTCCTGGTTCGCGTCCGCCTACGCGCCGGATGACACGGCGCGGGAGACCGGCTGGCCAGACGTGACCGGTGCGGTGTGGACCAGGCGCGATGTGCTCCGCTACGGGGAGAACCCGCACCAGCGCGCCGCTCTCTACCTGCGGGGCGGTGCCGCCACGCCGCCGGGCGCCGGCGCCGGGCCGGGCGCCGCGGGCATTACCGCCGGAAAGCAACTGCACGGCAAGGCGATGTCGTACAACAACTACGTGGACGCCGCGGCGGCGTGGCGGGACGTGTTCGACTTCACCGAGCCGTGTGTCGCGATCATCAAGCATTCCAATCCCTGCGGTATCGCGGTCGGGGCCGACCTGGCCGAGGCGCACCGGAAGGCGCATGCCTGCGATCCGGAGTCCGCGTTCGGCGGGGTGATCGCCGCGAACGGGGTCGTCACCGGCGACCTGGCCCGCCAGATCGCGGACATCTTCACGGAGGTCGTCATCGCACCGGGTTTCGATCCGGATGCGCTCGACGTGCTGACCGCGAAGAAGAACCTGCGGCTGCTGGCGTCCCCCCCGCCGCCGGCGGCCAGCGGCCCGGAATGGCGTCAGGTCGACGGGGGCGTGCTGCTCCAGACGCCGGACCTGATCGACGCCGCCGGAGACGACCCGGAGCACTGGGTGCTCAAGGCGGGACCGCCTGCGGCCCGCGAAGCCCTCGCCGACCTGGCCTTCGCCTGGCGGGCCTGCCGGGCGGTGAAGTCCAACGCGATCCTGCTCGCCTCGGGTGGCGCCACGGTGGGCGTGGGAATGGGGCAGGTCAACCGGGTGGACGCGGCGCGGCTCGCGGTCACCAGGGCCGGCGAGCGGGCCAGGGGGGCGGTCGCGGCCAGCGACGCGTACTTCCCCTTTCCCGACGGGCTGCAGGTGCTGACGGAAGCGGGGGTCGCGGCCATCGTGGAGCCCGGCGGTTCCATCCGCGATGAGCTGGCGATCGCGGCAGCGGAGAAGGCCGGGGTCACCTTGTACTTCACCGGGGTGCGCCACTTCTTCCACTGAGCGCGCCGCTTTCACCCACTGAGCTGCGCCAATGAGCGTTATTCAAAACCGACCAGCGACCACGGGCCGTAGGCCCGTGCGAGCGGTCGGTGCGCAGGTCACGCGGCGGTGAGGCTTGGCGGATGATTTGAATAACGCGATTTTTGAATAAGACACAAGGCCTGCACGAAGGGTGGACAGCGATGAACGCACGCATCCTCGATGGCCGGGCCACGGCCGCCGTGATCAGGGTTGAGATCGCCGAGCGGGTAGCCAAGCTGGCCAGTCGCGGAGTGGTCCCTGGGCTCGGCACGGTGCTGGTCGGAGATGACCCGGGCAGCCGGGCCTACGTCAACGGCAAGCACCGGGACTCGGTCCAGGTCGGGATCGCCAGCATCCGCCGCGACCTGCCCGCCGACGCGACCCAGGAGCAGGTCGAAGCCGTCGTCGACGAGTTGAATGCCGATCCTGCCTGCACCGGCTACCTGGTCCAGTTGCCGCTGCCCGCAGGGCTGGACGCCACCCGGGTGCTGCACCGGATCGACCCGGCCAAGGACGCCGACGGCCTGCACCCGCTGAATCTCGGCCGGCTCGTGCTCGGCGAGGCCGGGCCGCTGCCGTGCACGCCCCGCGGGATCGTGGAACTGCTCCGCCGCTACGACGTGCCGATCGCGGGCGCGGACGTCACGGTGATCGGCCGCGGCATCACCGTCGGGCGGTCGCTCGGCCTGCTGCTCACCCGCCGCAGCGAGAACGCGACCGTCACCCTCTGCCACACCGGGACGCGGGATCTGGCCAGGTACACCCGGGGGGCCGACATCGTGGTGGTGGCCGCGGGCCGGCCCGGGCTGCTGACCGCGGACATGATCAGGCCCGGGGCTGCCGTCCTTGACGTGGGGATCACCCGGACGGAGGCGGGCCTCACCGGTGACGTGGCCGCCGGCGTGGCCGAGGTGGCCGGGTTTCTCGCGCCCATGCCCGGCGGCGTGGGCCCGATGACCCGTGCCATGCTCCTCGCCAACGTGGTGGACGCCGCGGAGCAGCATGCCTGAGGAGCAGCATGCCTGAGGAACGGTAGGCTACTAATGGGTAACATGTCCGGCACTCCGCGGGGACCCCGCGGCAGTGCTGGCGAGAATCGTTTGACAGTCTTGTGGTGCTCTGCTGGACGCCGGCAGGGAACGCGCGGGCAGGAGGTCGGCAGCCGGTCATGAATATCGTCGTCTGTGTCAAGCAGGTCCCCGACACGTGGGCAGAACGCACGTTGCGGCCGGATGACTCGCGACTGGACCGTGCGTCCGTGGACGGGGTGATCAACGAGCTTGATGAGTATGCGATCGAGGAAGGGCTGCGCCTGGCCGAGGCACACGGGGGCGAGGTGACCATCCTGTCCATGGGCCCGGACAAGGCCAGCGAGTCGATCCGCAAGGCGCTGTCCATGGGCGCCGACAAGGCGGTGCACCTTATCGATGACGGGCTCGCCGGGTCCGACGCCCTGGCGACCTCCCTGGCGATCGCCCAGGTGCTCGGCCGGACCGGGTTCGACCTGGTGATCCTCGGGTCGGAGTCGACCGACGCGCGGATGGGCGTGCTGGCCGCCATGCTGGCCGAGCGCCTCGGCGTCCCGCAGCTCTCGCAGGCCAGCAAGGTCGAGGTCGACGGCACCGCGATCCGGATCAACCGGCAGGCCGAGTACGGCTACGACACGGTCGAGGCGGTGCTTCCGGCGGTGGTCAGCGTGGTGGAGAAGATCAACGAGCCGCGCTACCCGTCCTTCAAGGGGATCATGGCGGCCAAGAAGAAGCCGGTGGAGACGCTGAGCCTGGCCGATGCCGGGATCGACCCGGGCCAGGTGGGCCTGGGCTCGGCTGCGACGGAGGTGGTCAGCTTCGCGAAGCGGCCGCCCCGCCAGGCAGGCACGGTCGTCAAGGACGAAAGCGACGGCGGCGTCAAGGCCGCCGAGTTCCTCGCCGCGCAGAAGTTCATCTAAGAGAGCTGGAGAGGCTGCCGTCCATGGCTGAGATCCTCGTCCTCGCCGAGCATTCGGGCGAGAAGGTCAAGAAGGTCACCTGCGAGTTGCTCACCCTCGCCCGCACGTTCGGTGAGCCCGCGGCCGTCTGGCTGGGCCCCGGCGCGGAGGCTGGCCGGGAGCGGCTGGCCGAGTTCGGCGCGGTCAAGGTCTACGTCGCTGACGGCGATGATCTCGATGACTACGTGGTAGCGCCCAAAGCCGAGGTGCTCGCGGCACTGGTCGCCGCGCATTCGCCCGCGGCGGTGCTCGTGGCCGCGACGCCGGAGGGCAAGGAGATCGCCGGGCGGCTGGCGGTCAAGACCGGCTCGGGCGTGATCACCGACGCGGTGGGCCTGGCCGCCGGTGAGGATGGCACGGGCCTGCTCGCTGAGCAGTCCATCTTCGGCGGGGCGATCGTCGTGCGGTCCCGGGTCCGGACCGGCACGCCCATCGTCGCGGTCCGCCCGAACTCCACTGCCGCCGAGCCCGCACCGGGCCCGGCCGAGCTGGAGCAGGTCGCAGTGGAAGTGAGCGACGCCGCCAAGGCCGCGCACATCACCGAGCGGGTGGTGCAGGAACGCGGGGAGCGGCCGGAACTCACCGAGGCGGCCATCGTGGTCTCAGGTGGCCGCGGCGTCGGTGGTGCGGAGAATTTCACGCTGATCGAGAAGCTGGCCGACTCGGTCGGCGCCGCTGTCGGAGCATCCCGCGCCGCCACCGACGCGGGCTGGTACCCGCACCAGTTCCAGGTGGGCCAGACCGGCAAGACCGTCTCGCCCCAGCTCTACCTGGCCGTCGGCATCTCCGGGGCGATCCAGCACCGGGCGGGCATGCAGACCTCCAAGACGATCATGGTGATCAACAAGGATCCCGAGGCGCCCATCTTCGAGCTGGCCGACTTCGGCGTGGTCGGTGACCTGTTCACCGTGGTGCCGCAGCTCACCGAGGAGATCGAGAAGCGCGCCGGATCCTGAGCTCAGGTCCTTCCGGCGATAGCCGGGGCGCGGCGCACACCTGGAACGCCAGCTAGGCTGAGGCCGTCATGAGGTACATCGACAGCGCGGGCGGACGCCCGCGGTCAGCACAGGACTGCGTGGTGTATCTGGACCACGCTGCGACCACGCCGATGCTGCCAGCGGCGATCGTCGCGCTGACCGAGGAACTGGCCCAGGTTGGCAACCCGTCGTCGCTGCACAACGCGGGTCGCCGGGCCCGCCGGGTCGTCGAGGAGTCCCGCGAGCAGATCGCGGAGGTGGTCGGTGCCCGGCCCAGCGAAGTGATCTTCACCAGTGGCGGCACCGAGGCGGACAACCTCGCGGTGAAGGGCCTGTACTGGGCGCGCAGCGCGGCCGACCCGAGGCGGCGCCGGGTGCTCGCCACGCCGGTGGAGCACCACGCGGTACTCGACTCGGTGGCCTGGCTGGCCAGCCATGAGCAGGCGGAGCCGGTGTGGCTCCCGGTGGACGCCACTGCGGTGCTCCGCCCCGACGTGCTGATGGACGCCATCAGCACCGACCCGGACAGCGTGGCCCTGACCACCGTCATGTGGGCAAACAACGAAGTCGGCACGGTCGAGCCAGTCGCGGAACTCGCGGCGATCGCCCGGGAGTACGGCATTCCCTTCCATACCGATGCCGTCCAGGCCGCCGGGCAGCTGCCGGTGAACTTCGCGGCGAGCGGCGTCGATGCGCTGACCATCACCGGGCACAAGATCGGCGGCCCGGTTGGCGTGGGGGCGTTGCTGCTCGCCAGGGGCGTCCGGCCGGTACCGGTCATGCACGGTGGTGGCCAGGAGAGCGAGGTACGGTCGGGCACTCTCGATGCCCCGGCGATCAGGGCATTCGCGGTCGCGGTCGGCGCCACCGTGGCGGGGCGGGATGACGAGGCCAGCAGGCTGGCCAAGCTCAGGGACGACCTGATCGCCCAGGTCCTCACGGCGGTCCCCGACGCCATCCTGAACGGCGCCCCACCGGGACCGGCCAGGCTGCCAGGAAACGCGCACTTCTCCTTCCCGGGATGCGAGGGTGACGCCCTGCTGATGCTCCTCGATGCCCGCGGCATCGCCTGCTCCACCGGCTCGGCGTGCACGGCGGGGGTGGCTCAGCCGAGCCATGTGCTGCTGGCCATGGGCACGGATGAGGCGCGGGCCCGCGGGTCACTGCGTTTCTCGCTCGGCCACACCTCCACGCAGGAGGACGTGGACGCCCTCGGCGCCGTGATCGGCGAGGCAGTGGAACGGGCCCGCCGGGCGGGCCGGTGATCTGCCCGCGACCTGCCGCCCCGGGGCTTCTCAGGGCGACCGGGCCCGGCGCTGATTCGCATAGCCTCTGTAGACGATGACTTCACTTCGCGTGCTGGCCGCCATGTCGGGCGGCGTTGACTCGGCGGTGGCCGCCGCCCGTGCCGTGGACGCCGGGCATGACGTGACCGGCGTCCATTTGGCGCTGTCCGCGAACCCGCAGTCCTACCGGACCGGAGCGCGCGGCTGCTGCACGCTGGAGGACGCGCGTGACGCCCGCCGCGCCGCTGACGTGATCGGCATCCCGTTCTACGTCTGGGACATGGCGGAGCGTTTCGACCGCG
>OBLW0100004555.1_pt1 | contig 10566 bp, 9 predicted proteins | sample 1520161 | NCBI WGS metagenome assembly OBLW01 (sample SAMEA3539309, study PRJEB22396) | soil metagenome | biome: tundra; feature: field; material: soil | place: USA | collected 2010-05 | depth 0.15 m
TGGCGAGGTAGGTGCGGGCCCGCTCCAGCGTGGCGGCGCTATTGACCCGGACCAGCACCGCCTGAAGTGGCAGCGCGGACAACGGCATGGTGTAGGCCGGGTTGGCGTGGCTGACGAATGGCTTTGTGCTGTTGCGCGGGTTGTCGCTGTAGGCCAGGTCCCCGTCCAAGACCTGCACAGCCGCCATGCTGGGCGCGCATTGCCCGAGCACCGCCAGGTCCCGGATCACCGAGCAGCTCACGACCCCGATGTACTGTCCCTGGTAGTTCGGGTTCGCTGCCTGCGGCAGGGAGTACAGCGGGTACACCGTGGTGCCGTGGATCGCCCGCAGCCCATCGATGATGGTGGCTCCGGCGTGGGGCGGCAGGCCGGCACCAGTGCCCCCGTTCATTCCCGAGAACGTGTCGAGCAGCACGTCAGACAGCGCGGCCGAGTTGGGCGTGGCGGCGAGGGAGTCCAGCGTCGGCACCAGCACGCCGACGATCGTGCCCAGGAACACCGCGAGCACCAAGCCGCGCACCGCGCGGAACGCGGCCTTCGGGTCATCGGCCAGCCGCCGGGTGGCCAGCAGCGGCGACGCTCCGTTCAGCACCCGGCCGCACAGCCGGGCCAGTGCCGCGGTCAGCCACGGCCCGCCGATCACCAGGCCGATCATCGTTATCAGCAAGCCGGGGTACATTGCGACGCCGAGGCCCTTGCTGCTGGTGACCAGCGCGCCGGCGATGAACAGCGCGATGCCCGCCGCCAGCGGTGCCAGCCGCCAGGCCGAGGGCGGCGGTGGGGTGGTTCGCCTGGTCACGCCGAGCGGGGAGATCCGCACCCTGCGCAGCGCCAGCAGCGACGCGATCGCGGACGCCAGTGGCACCGCGACCAGCAATCCCAGGTATCCCCAGATGGTGGGGGTAACCGTGCCAGCGAAGTACCGGGTCCCCGTCAGCGCGGCGGCGGCTAGCGCGGGCCGGACCACCAGGAACAGGCCAGCACCGGCCACCGCGCCAAGCAGGGCGCTCACCACCGAGTCCACCGAGGCGATCACGCTGATGTCGCCCGACGTGGCACCCACCAGCCGCAGCGCGGCGAACCGCTCCTCGCGGCGGGCCGCGGCCAGCCGGGTGGCGGTGCTGATCAAGATCAGTACCGGGAACAGCACACCGAGCACCCCGGTCGCGAACGCGTACCGGAAGAACGGGGTGAACACCTCCGGGCCGGGCGCGGTGCCGATCGCGGTCACCCATCGCGTGGCGGGCACCTTGGCCAGCGCGGAGGGCTCATATCCGACGTAGATCACCAGCTCGGCCGGACCGGTCAGCGCCGCGTCGCCGATCGGGCCGGCTAGCGTGCCGGGGAATCTGTCACCGAGCTGGCCGGCCGGCACGGTACGCAGCAGGTGCGCCAGTGCCGGCGAGGCGTAGTACTCGCCGGGTCCGGGAAGCCGGGAGATGCCTGGCGGCACTGGCGCACCTGGCCCGAGGGCGGCCACGTCGAGCCGCTCGATCGTCTGCCCCTGGTAGAAGTCCACGCTGTAGTTCGCCGCCAGGCCGTGACGTGGCAGCGGTCGCGAGAGCGCGGGAGCCTGCGTGCACTCCCAGCACGGCCGGCTGCTGCCGGCCTGGAACGCGTGGAACTCGGCGAGTACCGCGAGCAGCAGCGCCACGCCCGCAGCCACCGCTACCGTGATCACCAGCAGCCGGGTCAGCGCCTCCCGGCCGCTGGCCAGCACCAGCTGCAGGCCCAGCCGGATCACGCCGGCACCGTCCCCACATCTGCGGTCACCACGCCGTCGCGCACCAGCACCTGGTGGTCGGCGTAGGCGGCGACCCTGACGTCATGGGTGACCACCACCACGGTGACGCCCTGCTCCCGGGCCAGGCCGGTGAGCAGGTCCATCACCTTCTCCCCGGTCAGCGAGTCCAGCGATCCGGTCGGCTCATCGGCGAACAGTGCCCGCGGCCCGACCGCCAGCGCCCGCGCGACCGCCACCCGCTGCGCCTCGCCGCCGGACAGCTCCCCGGTACGCCGGGTGCCCTTATCACCCAGGCCCAGCCTGTCCAGCCACTGGGCAGCCTGACGGTAGGCCTCCTTGCGTCCGGCCCGCTTCAGCATCAGCGGCAGCGCCACGTTGTCCGCCGCGGTCAGCTCCGGCACAAGATTCCCGAACTGAAACACGAACCCGAACGCGGTCCGGCGAAGCCGGGTCCGCGCGGAATCCGTGAGGATGTCCAGGCGGCGGCCGTCGAACCACACCTCGCCGGAGTCCGGCGGGAAGATCCCGGCCAGGCAGTGCAGCAGGGTGGATTTACCCGAACCGCTCGGGCCCATGACGGCCAGGATCTCGCCGCGGGCCACGGCAACGCTGGCCCCGCGCAAAGCCGGGGTCGGCCCGAACGACTTGGCGATGTCGCGGGTCTCGAGGAGTACGCCGCGGATGTCAGCAGGAGTATTCATCAATCTCGCACCATTTCCCGAAGTTCGCTGAGCCGGGCGGCGGTCAGGTCGATCCAGCGCAGGTCCGCCTCCAGATGGAACAGGCCGTAGTCGGCCAGCATCGTGTCCACCAGGGACGACCCAGCGCCCTTGAGCAGGGTCAGCTCGCGCATCCGCTTGATGTGCGCGACGCGCTGCGCGTCCAGGTAGCTGTCAGCAGGGCGGCCGAGCATGAGCGCCAGCGTCACCTTGGCGAACAGCACCGGGTGCAGGTGCGGCTCGGGCTCAGCCGGCGTGGTCAGCCACCTGTCGACATCGGCCATCCCGGCCTCGGTGATGGAGTAGCGCTTACGATCCGGGCCGTCGCCGTGCTCGGGCGGGCCGGCGATCGCCTTGCCGTCGCGGGCCAGCCGGGCCAAGGTCGTGTACACCTGCCCGAACGACAGCGGCTTGCCCCTGGCGAAGTAGGTATCGTAGGCCCGCTTGAGGTCGTACCCGTAGCTGGGCTGGCGGTCCAGCAGGCCGAGGAGGGTTAGCGACACGCTCACCTACGCGAATATACTACTGTCGTATACTACGAGCAAGTAGCGGCCTGTCTATTCAGGGCACACAGGCATTCCTGCTAGCAGCCAGAATCCCTCAACCCGAACATGGGCCAGCCCCAGATGCAGCAGGCCGCGCATCTGGGCATGTCAGCCGCACGGCCACCGGGCCGCCGGCCGAGTGATTCCCGTCGCCTCTTGACGGCTCGTGGGCCGCTGTCCAGCATGGGGCTGTGGGTAACAGCGGTGCCAGTCTCGCGGTGATCGCCGCGCGGATGTTCCGCCGTGGGTCAGTGGGCCGGTAAGCCCGGCTGGCCGGTCGCCAGGACACCAGGGAAGGGGTGGCAGGAACCTGGCTCGGGTGCTTTTGTGAGCGCTAACAGGCGCTTGCCGAAGTTCCCCGGCGAAGGGGGGCCGTGTTCGGAGGCGTGAGCCAACGGTCCGGCGTGCAGTCGTGTATCAACCCCAACGAAGGAGAACGTCATGCGACGACGCATCTTCGCCCCCGCTCTCGCTGTGGTGCTTCTGCTCTTCTGGTCCCCGGCCGCCACGGCACAGCACGGCGCCGCGCCCCCGGCCGCCAGCCTCATCGGGCACTGGACATTCGACGAGGGGGCGGGAACCACCGCGGCCGACAGTTCTGGGGGCGGCCACCCGCTGACCCTCCAGGGCGGTGCCTCCTGGACGACTGGAGTGGTGGGACCATCCGCCCTCGCCGTTACCCCCCAGCAGGACGCGGCCAGCAGCGGGCCGGTGATCGACACCAGCAAGAGCTTCACCGTCTCAGCCTGGGTCAACCTGGCCAGCACCAGCGGCTACCAGACCTTCGTCAGTGAGGATGGCACCCAGGTCAGCGGCTTCTACCTGCAGCTGCGCGCGGACACCGGCCGTTTCTCGTTCACCCGGCTGGCCTACGACTCAACGGCCGCCTATGGCGCGGTCGCGAGCGCCACCGCGATCGTTCCCCAGCGCGGCGTGTGGTACCAGCTCACCGGCGTCTATGACGCCACGGCGCAGACGGTCTCGCTCTACGTGGACGGGGCGTTGCAGCAGAGCACTCACGCCATTGCGCCCTGGTCCGCCACCGGCCCGCTGGCCGTCGGACGCGGCTTCTTCAACGGAGCCCCGACCGACTGGGTGAGCGGGTCCATCGACGACGTGCGTGCCTATTCGGGTGTCCTGTCGCCCCAGGGCATCAGTGCCCTGGCGGGCACCGGGTCCATCATCGTGCACGAGGACCAGGCCGGTCCCGCCCTCAACTCGACGCAGCTCGGCACGTTCCTCGAAGAGATCAACCACTCCGGCGACGGCGGCATCTACGCGGAACTGGTCCGCAACCGCGACCTGAAGGAAAGCAGCTCCTCGCCGGTGTACTGGTCGGCGGTGGCTGACAAGGGCGCCTCGGCCACGATCGCCCTGGACACCTCCCAGCCCCTGAACAGCGCCAACCCCGTGTCGCTGAAACTGTCGGTGAGCAGCCTGCCGGCCGGTGGCCGGGCCGGCATCGCCAACGATGGCTACTTCGGGATACCGGTCGCCCCGGCGACCACCTATCACCTGTCCTTCCACGCCAAGGCCGATGCCAGCTTCTCCGGGCCGCTGACCGCGTCGCTGGAAAACAGCACCGGGCAGGTGTGGGCCACGGCCAAGATCCCGGCGGTGACAGCCAGCTGGGCCACGTACACGGCCACCCTGACCACGGCGAAGGGCATCCGCTCCTCGCTGGACAACCGCCTGGTCATCTCCACCAGCAACACCGCGGCGGCGGGCGGCTCGGTCTGGTTCGCCATGGTGTCGCTGTTCCCGCCGACCTACGACAACACCCCGAACGGGCTGCGGATCGACCTGATGCAGAAGATCGCGGCGCTGCACCCGGGCTACTTCCGGATCCCCGGCGGCAACTACCTCGAGGGCAGCACCCTCGCCACTTACTTCAACTGGAAGAACACCATCGGGCCGATCGAAAACCGGCCGGGCCATGACAACAGTGCCTGGGGTTACTGGTCTCAGGACGGCATGGGCCTGCTGGAGTACCTGGAGATGGCGGAAGAAGTCGGAGCGCAGCCGATCCTCGCCGTCTTCGCCGGCTACACGCTCAACGGCTCCGTGGTCCCGCAAAGTCAGCTCGCGCCCTACGTCCAGGACGCCGTGGACGAGATCCAGTACGCGATCGGCCCGACGACCAGCACGTATGGCGCCATGCGGGCCGCCGACGGGCATCCCGCGCCGTTCAAGCTGAATTACGTCGAGGTTGGCAACGAGGACTTCTTCGATAATTCGGGCAGCTACAACGCCTACCGGTTCCCCATGTTCTATGACGCGATCAAGGCCGCTTACCCGCAGCTGAAGATCATCGCCACGACCAACGTGACCAGCCGCACCCCCGATGTCATCGACGACCACTACTACTCCAACGATCCGTCGGTGATCGCCGGGGACGCGCACACCTACGACACGACCAGCCGCAGCGGGCCCAAGCACATCGTGGGCGAGTACGCGGTCACCCAGGGAGCGCCGACGGGCACCCTGGCCGGCGCCCTCGGCGAGGCCGCCTTCCTGACCGGCCTCGAGCGCGATGCCGATGTGGTCATCGGAGCGTCCTACGCGCCGCTGCTGGTCAACGTCAACGCGGACAGCTGGCCGACCAACCTCATCGGGTACGACGGGCTGGCGAGTTACGGGTCTCCGTCGTACTACGCGCAGAAGATGCTCGGCGACTCCCTCGGTGACAAGGTCGCGCCGTCCCAGATCGTGGGCGGCAACGGAAACCTCTGGGCCGTCGCTTCCACCAAGGCCGGTGGCACCACGTACCTCACCGTGGTGAACCGCGGTGCTACGGCCGCAACGGTCAACGTCGATCTCGGCGGCATCTCCGCGGTCTCCGGCGGCACGTCCACGGTGCTGACCGGTGACCCGACGGCGATGAACTCCCTCGCGCACCCGACCGCGGTCGCACCCACCACCCAGCGGGTCGGTTCCTCCGGCGCCGCCTTCAGGCACACCTTCCCGGCCAACTCGCTGACGGTCCTCGCCCTGAGCACCGGCTGAAAGCACCTGGCACCGGCAGGTGGGCAGGCCTGGACGCTGGCCTCCCCACCTGCCGGTGCTGCATGGCGATCAGAACACCCGGAGCGTCCTGGCCACGCTCAGCTGCCTCTCGTCCCCGGAAGCGTGTACGCCCAGTTCCGGCCAGGTGGCGCGCTGAGTGACCCAGCGCACGAACGAGGGTGCGTCGGAGCTGATGTGCGCCACCGGTTCCCCTGAGCCGAGGCGGATTGTGCGAGCCCCCGGGCCGCACACAGCGATCTCGACCGTGCCGGTCAGCGAGCCGAACGGTCCGGCGTTCTGCTGGGGAAGCGCAGCCTCGATCCAGTCGAGGGCGGGCGCCAGCCGTAGCTCGTCGGAGGGAGGTGGCTGGCGGGTGAGCGGCCCGCGCGGGGAGAACAGATCCGCGCGGATGTGGGTGTAGTGGTCGAAGGAGAACGCGTTCGGCAGGATGGACGCCGGGTAGGTGCCGAGATCTCCGAGAGCCAGCTCGAAATCCTGGCTCTCCAGGTCAGCCAGGCGTTCGAGGGCCTCGGTGCTCACCGATTCGTAGTCGGCCAGCACGTCGCCGGCGGTCCAGGACCGCCGGGCCTCGACGCAGACGTCCTGGGCGCGCTCGGTGGCCAGCCCGCTGGTGTCGGGCAGGGCGGCCGGGTCGACCACCGCCCAGAACAGGGTCCCCATGTGGGCCACGACGTCCTGGACCGACCAGCCGGGACAACCGCTTCCCGCCTTCCACTCATCGTCGCTGAGCCGGGCTCCGATCCCGAGGAGGGCCTCCCGGTCTGCCCGCAGTGCCTCGATAGCGCCACGCGCCATGTCATCCTCCCGACCTAACATATGGTTGCTACTTTACATAGCGATATTATGTCAATCGGTAAGTGCGGGCAAGGGGGAGCCGACGGACTATACAGATGGCGTGGCTGATCCGCCTTCATCCGGTGAGCCCCGGCTGTCCCTGCGCGCCGAGCAGGTCGCGCAGACCAGGGCGGCCCTGGTCGCCGCGGCCCGCCGCCTGTTCGGCCGGGACGGCTTCGCGGCGACATCGGTGGACGACCTGGCCCGCGAGGCGCGCGTCACCACCGGCGCCCTCTACTACCATTTCCCGACCAAGACGGCCCTGTTCGAGACGGTATTCGAGGCGGTCCACATCGACCTGCTGGAAGCCTCCGGGCAGGCGGCGAGCGGAGCGCCCGATGAGGTCGAGTTCCTCGTCCGGGGCTTCGAGGCGTTCCTCGACGCAGTACTCGAACCGGACGTGCAGCGCATCGTCATCACCGACGCTCCTGCGGTGCTGGGCCTGGCCCGCTTCACCGAACTCGACGAGCGCTACGCTTTCGCCGCTATCGTCGCGGCCCTCCAGGCAGCGGCAGCAGCGGGGACGCTGCGCGTGGAAGATCCGGAGACGCTCGCCCGGCTGCTACTCGGCGCGCTGACCCGCGGCGGCATGCTGATCGCCAATTCGCCCCAGCCCGCGCGGACCCGCGACGCGGTCGGCGCCGCCATCCGGGCCCTGCTCATGGGCCTGGCCACGACGGCCAGCGAGTAGTGCGGTCATCGTCCCGTCTGGCCTGGTGCTTCTCGCCCGGTGGCCCCGGGCGGCCCATCTGCGGCGCTGGCAGGCTGCTGCGTGGGATCGATGAAGACATGCGGGACCAGCGGAAGTCGCTCGGCTAGCCGCTTGTCGATGTCGTCGGCCAGGTTCTCCACCCCGTCGGCGCTGACCTCGTCATCCAGCGTCACCCGGGCCGCGACGATGAGATGGTCGGGTCCCAGCTGCATGGTGAGCAACTCGAGAAGCTCGCCCACGCCGGGCGTCCGTTCGATCTCCTCCCGGATAAGGCGCAGTTGCTCCGGGCTGGCCGCCCGGCCGATGAGCAGGTCCCGGTTGTCGAGGCCGAGCCTGACGGCCACCACCACGAGCAGTACGCCGATCGCGATCGACGCGGAGCCGTCCCAGACGGATGAGCCGGTCACCTGACGCAGGATGATTCCCGCGGCGGCGAGGATGAGACCCACCAGTGCGGCGCTGTCCTCGAACAGCGACGCCTTGATTGTCGTGTCCGGGCTGTTGCGCACGTACGGCAGGAACTTGCTGCCGAGCTGCTTTGCTTCGCCATGGACCTGGTGATATGCCCGCAGCAGCGAGGTGCCTTCGGCGATGGCGGAGACGCCCAGCACGATGTAGGCGATGGTGGTGCCGTGGTCGCTGCTGCTGCTGTGGAACAGGGTGAGCAGTCCCTCGAAGACCGAGAAGCCGGCCCCGGCGATGAAGATGCCGAACGCCGCCAGCAGCGACCAGAAGTAGCGTTCCTGGCCGTAGCCAAACGGGTGGCCGGAATCGGCGGGGCGGCCGCTCTTATGCACGGAGGTCAGCAGGAATGCCTGGTTAAGGGTGTCCGCCGCCGAATGCGCGGCCTCGGCGAGCATGGCGCTTGACCCGCTGATCAGCCCGGCCGCCAGCTTGGCCACCATGACGACGATGTTCGCGGCACCCGCGACGAGCACCGTATGCCTGGTGGATTCCCGGTTCGACGAGGGCGGCACGCGCTATGCCGCGGCCTGGAGCGGCATGTACTCGACGGTCACGCCGTGGCCCACCGTGGTCCGGCCGGGGAGGGCTGCCGAATCCTGGCCAGAATAGACGGTTACCTGGTGGTCTCGGGCCGCGAGGGCTTTGGCCAGCGAGAGAACGCCTGCGCCGGCCTGGCCATTGGGATAGGCGTCGGCCCCGGGCCGGCCCACCGGGCCGACGTGCTCGGCTCTCAGGGCAATCCTCATGACCGGGGTCTCCCTCAGGTCCGCCTCGGGCGTGCAGCCTGCTTCGTCGACACTGACCGGCATTTCTGCTTCCCTGCCGGGGGCCCGGTAAACGCCACCGCGCGGGGTCAAGTGCACCATCCCGGAGATAGAGGCTCACCCTGCACCGTTCCCACCCACCAGGCACAGCTGGGAGCATGGCGCAGCCACCACCCTTCAACACCGACACGCACACTTCCCTCCAAGGACCGGCCAGCGTCGGACACCTACAGATCTTGGCGTATCAAGAACCACTTCTGAAACACGCTCTAGTGGCATCCGGCCATCCGGTGCCGGAACGTGTCGATTGTCCCGCCTCGGGTAGTGGCCACGTCGTTGGCGATCCCCGCCCACGACCTTAGGAGCCATTCATGGCCAAGCACGACATCGACCCGGTTCTCCAGGAGCTGGTCCGGTCCATCAATGAGTCCGGGCAGGCCGCGGTCCCGGTCACCGTTTCCGCTCACGGCACGGTGGTGACGGGCACCCTCATCGCCCAGGACAGGTATTTCGTCGAACTCATCGAGGCGAACGCCCTGATGAGCGCGCTGGAGCCGACGTCAGGGCTGCTGGGCAAGGAATACGCCAAGGAGGTGGACGCTGAGTCCGCCTACCATTTGCACATGCGGGCGGCTCACGTGGCCGGCAACGGCGGGGGATCGGAAGGCCTCTGGCGTCTCAGCTTGCACGCCGTGGATGCCTGGACGGTGCGCGCCACCACGGACGTGTCCGACCAGGACGACAGGGGGCCGTTCGGCCGCCTGCTGAGCGGCCCCGACCCCCGGTAGTCCCCAGCCCCCGGTAGTCCCCAGCCCCTGGCAGGCCCGACCTGGCAGGCCCGACCCGGCAGGCCCGACCCGGCAGGCCCGACCCGGCAGGCAGAGACTCCCAGTGGTCAGATCGGGTACCTGATGCCGGGCTGGGCCATCTCTTCGTTGTGGCGGCTGGCGACGTGCAGGCGGATAACGCCGCGGCCGGGCCCGCGGCGACAGGCTCGCGAGGTGACGGCGCAGCGGCAGGGGTGCGGGGTTCTTGTTTGAGTTGGTGACCGAAGGGCAGTGTCGGGTCCAACAGCCCCTACGCCCGGGAGGTCATCGTGTCAGCCGGGACCCTCCTAGCCACTGAGGCCGTGATCACCCCCGTGGACGTCCTCGCGAGATGGCAGCGACCGGTTACGGCGTAGGCCGGCCTTCTGGAAGCAATGACTTTCTCCGTAGGAGCAGGTAGGCGCCCGCAGCCCGCACAGAGCGGCGCCAAAGGGAACGTGCTGCGGGATATCTCCGGTCGTGAGGTGGGTTCGGTGGAGGGTGGGCTCAATGTCCTGCTTGAGGCGTGTGAGCGGGCGGTAGAGGGGATCGGGTCGTCGGTTCCGTCGGTGCAGTTGCGTGCGCTGCTGATCATTGATGGGGCGGGGGCTTTGAATTTGAATCAGCTGGCGCGGGGGCTGGGTGCGTCGGCGTCGGCGTCGAGCAGGTTGTGTGACCGGATGGCGGCGGCGGGGTTGCTGTCTCGTGAGCGGGCGGCGGGGAGCCGGCGGGAGATTGTGCTGGTTTTGACGGAGTCGGGGCGGCGGCTGGCGGGGTGGGTGCGGGAGCAGCGCCGGGGGGCGCTGGATGACCTGCTGGCGGCGATGGGCGCGGAGGGCCGGGAGGCCCTGACACGAGGGCTCCGGGAGCTTCCCGCAGCCGGTCAATAACGTGGCTCGAAGACTGCGGAGGCGGGGCCAGGCGGGCCGCGATTCGCCGCGGGTGGTGGT
>OBLW0100004556.1_pt1 | contig 10565 bp, 6 predicted proteins | sample 1520161 | NCBI WGS metagenome assembly OBLW01 (sample SAMEA3539309, study PRJEB22396) | soil metagenome | biome: tundra; feature: field; material: soil | place: USA | collected 2010-05 | depth 0.15 m
CAGGCTTTGCCGGCTGATTAGTCATTCCGGGCATCCCGGCCATCCCGCCCATTCCCGAAGCGGCAGCCTTCATCTGGCTTTCGGAATCGATCAGGAAGTTACCCGACGTGACAATACGCTCGCCCCCGGTAAGGCCCGATAGAATCTGGACGCGGTCGCCCTCGCGCTCGCCGGTCTTCACCTGCCTGGGTTCAAAGTAGCCGTTGCCGCGATCGACAAAGACTGTCTGGCGCTCGCCCGCGTTGAGTACGGCGTCCGCCGAAACCGTGAGTTTCGACGGGATGTTCACCCGGAATTCGACATCGGCATACATGTCGGGCTTCAGCATCAGACCGGGATTATCCATGTTGAGCCGCACTTTGAGGGTCCGCGTCATCGGATCGACCTGCGGCTGCAGGAAATCGATCTGCGCATTAAAGGTCCTGCCCGGAAGGGCATCCAGAGATACGCGGGCCGTCTGGCCCACGTGAATGTTCGGAGCTTCATATTCGAACACGTCGGCCATGATCCAGATGCGGCTAAGATCCACGATGGTGTACAAATCCGTGTCGGGCATGACCTTTACTTGTGGGAAGGCCTTGCGATCCGTGATATAGCCCGACATCGGCGAGTAAACCGTGATGTTCTTGATCGGCTCTCCGGTCCTTAGAACCTGGTCGATCTGCGCCTCGCTCAGGTCCCACAATTCCAAACGGCGGCGAGTTGCCTGCAGCAACGACTCGCTCTGATCGAAGCCCGACGGCAATGCGCTGTTCCGCATGATTGTTTTTGCTTTCGCCGCGAGAAGCAGTTCCCTCTCGGACGCCAACATGTCCGGACTGTAAATCGTCAGCATTGGCTGGCCCTTCTTCACCAGCTTGCCGGTGAAGTCGACGAACACCTGGTCGATCCAGCCTTCCACCTTCGTGTGCACATGGCCGATGCGCGTCTCGTCGATCGCCACTTTGCCCGCCGCACGGATGGTTCGCGAGCCGCCGCCCAGTTCCACTTGCTCGTACTTCATGCCGATCAGTTGCTGCTTTTCTGGAGTAATCTGAACCGTGCCGACTTCCATGTTGGAGAGATCGCCCGCGGAGACGTGCTTCGGATTGGCACCGGCGGGTGCGGCCGTGGCGCCGCCATCGGCATATACCGGTTCGAGCTTCATGCCGCAATCCGGCGCGACACCCGGCTTGTCGGATTTGTACGCCGGATGCATCGGGTCCACCCAATAGAGGACTTTCCGCCCGCCGTTTTGTGCGGTCCCCGCGGTACCGCCCTTTACGGCCTTATAGATGTAACCGCCCGCGAACGCGACTGCGATCGCCACCAGCAAACCAACTGTTCGAATGATCTTCATCTGAATCGCCTCAATCCGTGAGCGGCTGGCCCGTCGTCTCTTCGAGGCGGCTCAGCGCCAGCGCATAGTTAAGCGCCTCGTCGTAGTAGCTCATCTCGTAATCGAGCACCACCGTGAAGTTGGTCAGCACCGAGAGGAAATCGACGGTCCCCGTTTCGTACGTGGAGAGCGAAGACTCCAACGCCAGGTTCCCTTGCGGCACCACGGTCTGGGTGTAGAGTTTCATCAGCCGCGCCGAAGCCTGCGCCATCAGGAAATCGTCCTGGATCCGATAGCGCAGCGCTTGGTCCGTGGCTTCGTACGTCCGGCGCGCCTGCGACTCTGTACTGACCTTCTCGTTCACGCCTGCTCGCTGTTTGCGCCAGAAATATATCGGGACCTTGAGATCCGCCCGAACCTCATACATGGGCGGCATCGACCCCATGTTGTAGTAGCCCGCGTTGAGCGTTACGTCGGGATAGTATTCTTTGCGCGCCATGTTGACCGCCAGTTCGGACCGTTCGAGCATCTTCCGATCGCGGCCCAGCATCGGCGAATTCTGGCGCGCGGCGGCCAGTAGTTCTTCCAGCGTCGCTGTCAGTTCTTTCGGTTTTACATCCTCTGGCCGGCCGACCGGTGTGCCCACCGCCCGGTTCAGGATGCTGTCGATCTCGGCGCGCCGGCTCCGCCGCTCCTGTTCGAGCTTCACCAGCCGCGTTTCGAGGATGCTGAGTTGGGTTTGGGCCTTGAAGACATCCTGTTGCATGGCCCGACCGACCGAATAACGATCTTCGGTCACCTTTAGAAGGTTCTCCAGCAGGTCACGATTGCGGACCAGGAGATCGGTAGCCGCATACGTGTATTGCAGACGATAGTAAGCCTGCTTCAGCCGGGAGATCACAGCCAGTTGCACAGCCTGATATTGCTGGAATTCGGCCTGAGCTTCCTTCGAAGCCATGTCGCCCTTTAGCTTAAGTTTGCCGGGAAAGGGCACTTCCTGCGAGACCATCACGCCAACGTTGGCCAGTACCTGGCTCCCGAGGCCGGCGCCCGGTAAAGGGTTGCCGACACTGTTATAGCCAACCGAGATCATGGGGTCCGGCAGACTGCTTTCCTGAGTGGGCCGCTGCCGCGCGGCTTCATACTGTTTTTGAGCCGCCACAATTTCCGGGTTGTTCCTGATGGCTTCGCCGGTCAAGTCCCGCAGGCTCACCCGCGTGTCCGGGGTTTGCGCCGCGGCGGAGAGCGCCATCATTGCCAGGATTGGGATCGCTCGGCGTCTCGATGCATCCCCTTTTCGTGCTTTCCGATCCTCTATAGGGCACGGCTCATACCAGAGTTCGAAGAGCGGGTGCAGTCGATCCAAAGTCATTGAACCTCCTTGCCTTTTGCGTGGTTCTTATCGCTTTCAAGATAATGGAACCTGAATGTCCTTATCATATGTTCAATTCGTAATCCACCACGGTCATAAATTCGTCAGGATCGAGAAGGCGTCCAGCGCGCCGGTCTCGTAACTGGCCATGGAGGACTCCAGCGCCAGATTCGCCTCGGGAATTACCGACTTCAGATACAGGTCCATCAGCTTGCGCGCGCTTTGGGCCGTTACATAAGACTCCTTGATGCGCGCATTCAGCAATTGCGCGGAGGCCTCGTAGTTGTGCCGCGCCTCGCTTAGCGCGAAGACCTGCTCGTTGACACCCGCACGCTGCTTACGCCAGAAATACGCCGGCAGCTTGAAATCCACGCGCGCCAGGTTAGTGGATAGCTCACCGCGCTCCACCATCTTCTGCTCGCGGCGCAGCATGGGAGCCTCGCGCAGCTTGCGCTTGCCCGGGAATGGCACTTCCTGCGAGATCGAGATGCCCGCGTTGCTGGTGGGGTTGGTGCCCAGCCCGCCGCCGGGCAGCGGGGTCCCGTTGCTGGTGTAGCCCAGCAACACCGTTGGATCGGACAGGCTGCTGGCGATGCTTGGCCGCTGCCGCGCCGCTTCATAGCGCTTTTGCGCGGTCACGATCTCGCGATTGTTTTGTAACGCCTCGCCGACCAGCGCGGGCAATGATTGAGCTAGCGCCGGATAGCACAAGGCCACCGGCAAACAAATCCAAATATGACGCATATGCTTTCACCTGAAACCGCAAGACAAATGGGCAGATGAAAGGAGGGCTAGATACGGATACTGGAGTTCAGGAGTTCGAGATCGGGCGGAGAATACGGGATGACGAGGGTTGCACCCTTGAGCGCGGCCGGCGTGAGCGGCATGGTATCCGCACTTACAAGGTGCGCATTCGCCGCGGCTTGAAGCTGAGCTTTGGGCGCCGAATCGGCCTTGACAAAGTGCCTCAGCGCAAACGACTGGCAATTGTCCTGAGAAGTGACAGGCTGCTTGCCCGGATGCTTACAACAACCGTGCGCCGGTGCGTGGGAAGCGAGACTGAGCAGAAGCTGCGGGCAGGAGAGGCAGTTACCCCAAAGCAAAGCGCCCAGCAACACGAAAGCCAGGACGAAATTGGAGACAGCCCGCATCGAAAGTAGAGTATAGCAGATTTCGTCGACCGCTTCCTGACAGTGGGGTAGCCTTGGTAAGCTGCGGCCGATTGTCAATCGGCCAACTGCCGCGCTCGCACCACACAGCGGCGGCAGACATCGCGGCTCGGTAGAATCGAATCTGAACCTATGTGGCTATTCCGGCGCAGAGACCGCCAGCAGGAAACATCCGATCCGGCCGCGGACCGGGTGCGCGCCAAGTACGCCAGCTTTCGCGAGCTTCTGGCGCTCAATAACGAGTCCCTGGAACTGATGGCCGGGCTACAGGATGACTTGCAATACGTGCCGCCGCGCCCGGAAGTGTTGGGCGGCCGCATCGGAACGATCTTCGAGCGGATTCGCGGCGTCGTGGGCGCGCTGGAGCGTCTTACCGGCGTCTCGCAACGGACGCTGGCCGCGGCCGTCGAAACGCAGCAAAGCGAAATCGACCGCTATTCCACCAGCCTGGAGGAGCGCGCGAAACCGAGGCTCGCCGCGCGGCTTTCGGAACTGAATGCGGATTCGGAAAGCGAGGCGGGCAGCAAGGCCGCCGTTCTTGGCGAGATCCGCAACCGGCTGGGCCTGCCGGTTCCCGACGGGTTCGTCCTCACCACGGAAGCGTACCGGCAATACTGCGGGATTCCACTTTGGGAAAAGATCCGCGACGCCACCCGCGATCTGGACCTGAACGATCTCGAGGCCCTCCGGCGCGTGTCCGAGTCACTCACGCAGTGTGCCCTGGAATGCGCGCTGCCTCAAGCCTTGGAGTCCGCGATTTCCAGCGGCGCCGCCGAGTTGCTCGGGCAAGGCGGCGCTCTGGCAGTGCGTTCCAGCGCCCGCGGCGAGGGAAACGCGCGATCTTATGCCGGCCAGTTTCTCAGCCTCTTGAACGTGCCGGCCAGCCAGGCAGTGGACGCCTACCGGCGCGTGATTGCGGCAAGGTTCCGCGAGCGGGCGCTGTTCTACCGTCTCTCGGCCGGCCTGCTGGAGGTGGACACGCCGATGGCGGCGCTGTTCGTCAAGATGATTCCGGCGCGCGCGGCCGGCATCATGTACACGCGCGACCCAGGCAACCCGAAGAGCAAGACTCTCTGGATCACCGCGACGCGAGGTTTGGGACTGGGCATCGCCAGTGGACACAACCCCGCCGACCTCTTCCTGGTGACACGCACCTCGCCGCATGCCGTGGTCGAGCGTAACCTCGCCAGGAAGGAAGAAGAAGTTGTCTTGCAGGACGAAGGCGGCATCGCCACGGTGCCCGTGGCGGCCGGAGCGCAGGAGCAGCCCAGCTTGGCGGATGTTTACTTGCACACCCTGTCCGATTGGGGCGTGCAGATTGAGCGGCATTTCCGGACGCCTCAGGATATTGAATGGGTGCTCGACCGCGATGGCGCGCTGTGGATCGTGCAGTCGCGCCCGCTGACGAATGCCGACGCCGGGCGCGCCAAACCGCGTTCCCTTCCCAAAACCGAACCGCGGCTGGCCGGGGGCCGAACCGTGTATCCCGGCCGAACCTCCGGCCAGGCTTTTCTGGTCGATGAGATTCAGAATATCGGCGCGGCCCCGCCGGGCGCGGTGGTTTTCATCCGCAAGCCGTCGCCGGAAATCGTCGGGATACTGCCGCGCATCGCCGGACTGGTGGCCGAGTGGGGCAATGTCGCCGGCCACGCCGCCACGCTGCTGCGGGAGTTTCAGATTCCATCCGTATTCCAGATGACGGGCGCGTTCGATCGCCTGACCAGCGGCGAGCCTGTCAGCCTGGATGCGGTGCAAGCCCGCCTTTATCCAGGCATCCTGTGGCCGCCCGGCCGCAAGGAATCGTCCGTAGTGGAACGCTACCGCGAGCGGGCCGGCGATCCCATCGCCGCACGACTGCTGACGCTCAACCTGCAGGACCCCGCCGCCGACAACTTCCGCCCGGCCGGCTGCAAATCCGGCCACGATGTCCTTCGCTATTGCCATGAGAAAGCCATCGAAACCATGTTCGAGGTGAACGATCGGGAACTGGGGCGCGGCGGAGCGCAGTCATTCCGGAAACTGGAGACGCCGCTGCCGCTGAATCTCTCGGTGATCGATCTGGGCGGCGGTCTGGCGCTGGCCGACCCTTCGAAGCGCTCGGTCACGCCATCTCAGATCGTCTCCAGACCCTTTCAGGCATTGTGGCAAGGCATCAGTCATCCGGAAGTAACCTGGACCCGGCACATGCCGGCGAGCATTGGCGATCTCGCATCCGTTCTGGCGGCCACCTTTACGCCGCGCGGCGGCATCGGGCGTCCCCTGGGCGAGGAGAGCCACCTGGTGGTGGCCGACGAGTACATGAACCTGAACTCCCGCCTGGCGTATCACTACAGCCTGGTGGATGCCTGCCTCTCCGATGCGCCCGGCGAGAATTACATTTCGTTTCGATTCGAGGGCGGCGGCGCTAGCCACGGCCGCAGAAGCCTGCGCGCCTGTTTCCTGGAAAAATGCCTGGTCCACTATGGATTCCGCGTGGATCGCCGCGGCGACCTGGTTAACGCGTGGTTCCGCAAAGCGCCGGCCGATCAAACCGCGGAGCGTCTCGATCTTCTGGGCCGCCTGCTGGCCTGTTCCAGCCAACTCGATATGTACATGACCAGCCGGGAGGCAATGAACTGGTTCGCCGCGCAGTTTATTTCGGGGAACTACGCGTTCCGGCAGCGGGACTAAAGTCACTTCACGCGGAGGGTCTTCTTGAGCCAGGCGATCGTCTCCGGTTTCCAATGCTGCATCTCCGGCGCCCGCCAGCCTCCCATGCCGTGCCCGCCGCCTTCGATGACGATCAGATCGCAGGGCGTGCCCACCTTGCGGATCGCGTCGCAGAACTCGGTCGATTGCTCGAAGCTCACCTGGTCGTCCTTAGTGCCGTGGATCGCCAGGAACGGCGGCATTCCTCGGTGAACGGCGGCGATGGGCGCGACCGCGCGCAGCTTTGCCAGGCCGGCTTCATCCAGTTCTTCCACACCGAAGAAATGAATGCCGCCGCCGTTGGCCGCGTGACGGCGAATGGTGGCCATGTTGAAGCGTTCGGGATGGTCGCGCCGCGCCAGGGCCAGCTTGGCGTAGTCGGACGGTCCATAGAAATCGACGACGGCCGCTACTTTGGTGGCCGGGGTTTCATGGGTGCCGGCATAGTTCACGAAGAAGCCTCCGGCGGATTCGCCGACGATGGCAATCCGGGAGACATCCACGCGGTACTCGGCGGCGTGGGTCTTCACCCACCGGATGGCGCTGTTCACGTCTTCGATGGCTTCGGGGAAATGCACGGCCGGCGCGAGCCGGTAGTCGATGCTGAACCAGGCGAAACTGGCGTTGGTCAGCGGTTCGAACAACGGCCGGACATTGGTGCTTTTGCTTCCCTCGTCGAAACCTCCGCCGTGGATCAGAATGGCGGCGGCGAACGGCCCCGGTCCGTCCGGCACGTGCAGGTCGAGCAGTAAGGGCTTGTCGTCCGGGCGGGCGTATTCGACATCCTGCTTGTCGAGAGGCGCGGCGGACAGAGCGGCGGCGCAGGCCAGCGCCAGAATGAGGGCGTATCTTCGCATGGATCTAGTGTAGCGTTCGTGGCGCAGACGATCGTTGTTTGTCGTCTGCGCACCGTGCTCGAACTCGGCAGGCCACGAAAAACGATGGCCTGCCCCACGGCGCACATCTGACTTGCGCCTGCGGTGTCCAGCACGCCTCACAGAGTTAGCCAAGTACGCTGTGCGGCTCTTCATTGCCCCTCCACGAAGGCATCTAAACCGGTGAAGAACGCATCCTTGCCATCGCCGATAGCGGCATTCCCGCTGCTAAAGACCTTTTCGCCGATATGCATCCCGAGCCGCCGGTAACTTTCAAACTGCGACTCGTCGAACCACTGGTCGGCGGTGGATTCGTGCGGGAACAGCGGCACGCGCTTGTGGTATCCAATAACGTCGGCCGGCTCATCGCCCGTGATGGACGATTTGACATAGATAAGCGTGCCGTGCGGACCGTTGGGATAGTGAATCGTGCCGATTGCAAAGTGGTTTCCCGAAAAACTCTCCGGGAAATTATCGGGGTTGCGCTCGATTGCCGAGAGCTTCTGGATCTCGATCTCCACTCCAAAATCGGTGCGGCACATGCGAATGGCGGTGGCGAGGCCGCCAAAGCTCAGCGTCTCGTCCTGTTCGGCGTCGCACACCACGATGTAGCGGCAGCGGCGCCGGACCAGTTCATACAACCCCATGTTGTCAAAATGTCCCCCGTCGGATAGGTTGACAAAATCGCTGGTTGCATCGGTGGTCCCGAACAGTTCCATCACGGTGTATGGAAGTCCGAACGCGGGGCTGCTCCAGTCCGCCTTGGATTGCGCCGGGTTGCCTAGCCACCAGCCCAACCGCACATTGAACACCGTCATCAGAAAGGCGATGGCGGTGGATGTGTGATAGCCCTGGTTGGGACTGGCGGCGGCTCCCGAGATTGCCACGGAGGTGCCCAGCATGATGCCGCCATCCGTGCTCTTGGCGACGGCCCAGGTGGGCCAGTAGGCGTTGTCCAACTTGGTACCGACGCGCATCTGGCGGTTTGCGGACGTGCCGGAATCGTCCAGGCCCGTATCATATCCGCTAAAGACCGGCGTAAAGATGAAGGATGCGCCCTTGCGCTCCTGCCAAGCCAAGTTGCGCCCGCTGCTCAGATTGAGAGTTGCATTGATAATCGGGAAGGGACCGCTGAACTCCGGGGAGTCTAGCTTGTTCAGCCGGAGATCGTCGCGGTAGTCGAACCTGGTAAAGGGATTGGGGTCTCGTTCGCCTTGCTCGCGCGAAGATCCCATATAGCAGCGCACGATGCGGTTTTTATAAAAGTGGTGCAGTGAGAACTCATTGATGTCCACGCGCCACGACATCAACACCGCGATCGCTCCGCTGAGCAGCGCCAGATCCAGCAGCCCGGCGTACCAATCGCCCTTGAAATCCAGGCGGCCATCGCGCCATAAGGTTCGCGCGACCGTAGACCGCCGTTGCGATTGCATTTCCCGCCAGTACACATCCCAAACCCCAGAGCGGCCAGGATCGGCAGACACCGCGGGCCGCGGAGCCTTGTATTCGCTGTACTTGACCAGTTCGTGAGTGCCCAAAGCAATGGCCACCACGAAGCCGGCCATAAAAACGTATGGCCCCACGGTGGCCAGCAGCTTCAGGGTGGTAGCCGGGCTGTTAGTTTTGTCTGGATCGCCCGCGCCCGTCTTGGCGCTCTTTCCCGCCAGCAGACTGCCAACCGTCGTTGCGACCCACGCTGCGGTAACTATAGACTTAACCCAAGCGCCGGCCCAATCGCCGACAAACTTCAGCAGGCCGGGGCCCCCTATCGCCGCTCCGAATACCAACAGCCAGCCGAGCGAATAGATGGTGGCCCAAGCGCCCAACCGGCCGATCCATTCGCGGATGTCGTCGGGGATATCGCGCCCCATCAGTCCGACATTCAGCACCACGCCGAGCGACAGCACCCCGATGACACTCGGCGGACCCACGGTCAGCAGGAGCCAGGGGCTGTAAATATGGCCGAGCCAGCCGTCCATCAGCATCGCCAGGCCATAAAACATCCAAGCCGTGGCGTAGCCGGAGGCAAGTGCTACGCCAACCTGCAGCAGCCCGTCCAAAAGCACGGCGGCGCGGTTGTCGTGCTGCGCCAGGAAGCACCGCGGAAACCCGCTCAGCACTTGCAATAAGCCGAAGAGAACGGAGATGATCAGCCCCGTCCAGACCACGTCCCTTATGTCGCTTGCGAAGATCCGCCCGGTTATGAGGAAGGCCGCAATCAACGCCGGGCAAACCACCAGGATCTGGACCCATTTGTCGTTGCGCCACCGTGCCGGCCCCTTCCCTGCAAGATTCAGTCCGAAGGAAGCGGCAGTCGCGGTCAGGAAGATATAGCTGAACCATGCCAGCCGGTCCAGGTCGGAACCATGGAACCCGGTGAGACCGGTCATGCCAAACGCGCGTGCCAGCAGGACCAGGGCCGCGGTACCGGCAATCAGAGTGGTTAGGTTCAGCAGCGTATTCCGCGACCAGATGGCCCACAACGACCACGTGTCGGCGCTCAACAGGCTCACTTTCGGCGTGAGGTAGTTGCTGAACGCCCTCAGACGAGCGATCGCCTTTTGCGGTAGGGCGTTAGCTGTCGCCTGGTCCGGATCGAGTCCGGCTTCCACTTCGTCGATCCCGTGCTTGGCCCGATGGATCATGGCGCTCAGCCATCCGCCGATATAGCCGCCGCCCGAGACGGTCGAGAGATAGTCGACGTGGCGCAGAATCTTCAATTTCGCCAGCGCCTGCAGTACGCCGAGGTTAAAAGTGGCGCTACGAATGCCGCCGCCGGAGAGTGCCAGACCGACCAACTTCATGTGGTCGGCCGTCGCCAGGGGCTGCGCCGGATCGAGGGGTACGTCGCCGCCGGGGACTTTCCGGTTTCCGCGCCACACCAGAATGCGCGCCAGTTCGGCCGCAAGGACGGCTGTGAAGTCTATCCGCTCTTCCAATGGTGGGTCGGGATACATGTGTCGAGCCTCCGCGACGCTGCGCAGCGAGTGTGTTTGTAAGTTCCCGGAATTTCGCCGAGGAGGAGATGATATCAGTGTCCTGGTGCCAATGCAAGGACAACCCTACCGCATCCTACAGCATCTGCTGCAGGCGCGCGATGCGATCGGCGGTCGAAGGATGCGTCGAGAACACATTCATGAACC
>OBLW0100004557.1_pt1 | contig 10562 bp, 7 predicted proteins | sample 1520161 | NCBI WGS metagenome assembly OBLW01 (sample SAMEA3539309, study PRJEB22396) | soil metagenome | biome: tundra; feature: field; material: soil | place: USA | collected 2010-05 | depth 0.15 m
ACGGCAAAATCCTGGACGACGACGATGTGGTCGAGGGCATCGTGCTGCTGCGGAAGGGCGCGGAAGCCGACGCCACGCTACAGGCTATTCACGAAAAGGTCGACGAGCTGAACCATCACATTCTTCCAAAGGGCGTGCAGGTCGTGCCGTTTCTCGACCGGAGCAATCTGGTCCACTACACGACGCATACGGTGCTGCACAATCTGACCGAAGGCATCATCCTGGTCGTCATCGTCCTGTTTCTGTTTCTGGGCAACGCCCGCGGGGCCCTGATCGTGGCCCTGACCATTCCTTTCGCTCTGTTGTTCGCGGCCATTTGTCTGGACCTGAGCCACATTCCGGCGAATCTGTTGTCGCTAGGGGCCCTGGATTTCGGCATGGTGGTGGACGGCACGGTGGTCATCGTGGAAAACATTGTCCGCCACCTGGGGCACCAATCGAGCGAGCCCAAGCCGCTGATCGCGCGCATTCGCGAGGCCACCCACGAGGTGCAGCGGCCGGTATTCTATGCGCGCGGCATCATCATCACCGCCTACCTGCCGATCTTCACCTTACAGAGCGTCGAGGGCCGGCTGTTCAAGCCCATGGCCTGGACCGTAGCCTTGGCGCTGCTGGGCGCCCTGGTTTTCTCGCTGGTGGTGGCGCCGGTGCTGGCCAGCCTGTTCTTTACCCAGAACACCCGCGAATGGCGCAACCCGGCGTTGGCGTGGATGACCGCCCGCTACCGGGCGACGGTGCGTTGGGCCATTCGCGCACGGTGGGCGACCGTGGGTGTCGCCGTGTTTTGCGTGGCGGCCACAGTCTGGCTGGCGTCCAGCGGCCTGATTGGCTCCGAGTTTCTCCCGCATCTCGACGAAGGCGCCATCTGGGCGCGCGGCACATTGGCGCCCAGCACCGGACCGGCGGAGGGCACGCGGCTGATGAACCAAGCGCGTATCATACTGGCAGCCTTCCCGGAGGTCACGCAGGTGGTCTCTCAGGTGGGCCGTCCCGACGATGGCACCGATACTACGGGGTTCTTCAATACGGAGTATTTTGTCGATTTGAAGCCTAAAGATTACTGGCGGCCGGTGTTTCACCAAGACAAAGTGGAACTGATCGCGGCCATGGACCGGGAACTCGAAAGGATCCCGGGCGTGCTCTGGAATTTTTCGCAGCCGATTGCGGACAACATGGAAGAAGCCGTAAGCGGCGTGAAGGGCGAGCTGGCCATCAAGGTCTACGGCGCCGACCTGAAAACGCTCGAGCAGAAGGGCGACGAAATCGTCAACGTGATGCGGCGCATTCGCGGCGTCGAGGATTTGGGACTCTTCCGCGTCATCGGCCAGCCCAATCTCAACCTGGTCGTCGATCGCGACCGGGCATCGCGCTATGGGATCAATGTGTCCGACGTACAGGACGCCATCCAGACCGCGGTGGGAGGCAACGCTGTCAGCCAGGTGTTACAAGGCGAGCGGCGCTTCGACCTGGTGCCGCGCTATACCGCACCCTATCGCGACACCGAGGATGCCATCGAGAGAATTCGCCTGCTGGCGCCCACCGGCGAACGGGTATCGCTGGCGCAGCTTTGCAGGGTGCAGGTGCTCGACGGCGCGTCGGAGATCTACCGCGAGGAGAACTCCCGCTACGTGGCGATCAAGTACGGCGTGCGCGGACGCGACCTGGGCAGCACGGTCGAGGAAGCCATCAAGGCCGTCGACCGGCAGGTGAAGCTTCCGGAGGGTTACACCATCAGTTGGGCCGGCGAATACGCCAGCCAGCAGCGCTCGCAGAGACGCTTGATGGTGGTGCTGCCGGTGACCATCCTGGTGATCTACATCATTCTCTACACCATGTTCGGTTCGTTCAAGTGGGCGAACCTGATGCTGGCCAGCATCGCCATGGCCCCGCTCGGAGGTCTGCTGGCGCTGCTCATGACGAGCACTCACTTCAGCGTGTCTTCGGGGGTGGGTTTCCTGGCGCTGTTCGGGGTTTGCGTGGAAACCGGCGTAATCATGCTGGAGTACATCAATCAGCTTCGCGCGCGCGGCCGTTCGGTGATGGACGCCGCGGTGGAGGGCGCCGTGCTGCGGCTCCGGCCCATCATGATGACCACCCTGGTAGCGACCTTGGGCTTGCTTCCGGCGGCCATGTCGCGCGCCATCGGCTCCGATTCCCAGCGGCCCTTCGCCATCGTCATTGTGGGCGGCCTCATCCTGGCCATGCTGCTGAATATCTTTCTGCTGCCCGCGCTTTATGTGTGGTGGGCCGGCGACCGCGACGTGCTGCCCACACCAGAGGCGGAATTCGAAGAATCTGCGTAGGCGCCCGATACACCGGCGCTGCACCAATATAATCAGACCTTAACATAGACTTTACATCCCGGCCGGAGTATAATCGAAGCCGGGAGGATGCATATGCGCCCCTTGGATATTCCCGAAATGCTGATCGCCCTGGGCCTGATCGCCGTCCTGGCTTGGGCTATCTACAATTGGAAGCACCGCGCGCACACGCCGCGCTAGCGCCCGCCGGGCGAGCCGCATCCCGGTTACGTCGGCCCGGCCGCGCCGTTTCCGCAACTCATCCACTAATTCCGGCGCCGTCTCCGTGCGCCCTGGAATTGGATGGCAGCCCGTACTGGGGGGCGGACGTTCATCGCATCGCTATAATTCGGACTTGTTCTTGCCGGATCGATCTACAAAGGAGAATGCGGAATTTTAAACTGACGGTCCGGCTGGGCGCCCGGAAACCACCAGTTCGGGCCTCGTGGTCCGACCAAATCTCGCTGTGCGAATAATTCTCGTCCTCCGGTTCGTGTCGCATGAAGAATACATAGGAGGGACCGTTAGGTTGGTCCAACCTCGCCGGAATGTCCGCTACCTTAATCGTAATGAATCGCCACGCTGTTGGTACCAAAGGCTGGAGCACGCCCAAACAAAGTGTAGCAGAAATGTTCAGCCAAGGAAGGACGCACCCTCGTTGGCTGAGATCTCGCCTTGAAACGCTGTTTATTCTGAGAGTCCTCCCGAAGGCCCGCCCGCTATCCGCCGCCTACCCGATCTGCTCCATCTCCGTCTCCAGCATGGCGATGTGCTCGTCTTCCTCCGACGCCAGCTCCTGGCAAAGCTCCTTTTCCAGGCCCTCCGGCAATCCGGCGGCGAGCTTGCGGAAGTGGTCGCGCGTGCGGCATTCCATCTCCAGCGCCGATTGGTAAAGGCGCAGGATGCTGGACTCGTCCGACACCGCCAGATCGCGGAAGAGCCACTCCGAGAGCAGCTTTTCGGCGTCGGGCGACATCTCCGTGACAGAGGCGTCCAGGTGGGCATGATACTTTTCGCTCAGCTCGTGCAGGTGGTCCAGTTCGGCCTCGTAGAGGCGCTCCAGCACCAGGCGGTGCTGCGGCTCGGTGGCCCGTTCGCGCGCCAGCTTGTAAAAGTAGAACGCGTTCAGCTCGAACTGCACGGCATCGCGGATGGCGTGCAGCCGCATAGGGTCGCCCAACTCGCGGCTTTCCACCACCGCCAGATCGCCGCCGCATAAGAAACACTTGCCATAGGGCAGCGCGAATCCGGTCGAGAGCTTGTGGCACTGTTTGCATTTCCAGGTGTAGCGGATCTGTGCGCAGCAGATCTCGTCCTGGTCCAATACGCGATGACACTTGGGACAGGCAGAAGGCATTACACGCTCCCTATAGGGGTGCCCACTGGGATACCCAGTGGGTCCGGCTCGGCGGCGGCAACTCCCATGTACTCCAGCATGCCGTGGCCGGCGCGGCGTCCCGCGCCCATGGCCAGGATCACGGTGGCGGCGCCGGTCACGATGTCGCCGCCCGCAAATACGCCCGGAATGGAAGTCATGCCGGTGCGCTCATCCGTCTCGATGTAGCCCCACTTGTTGGTGCGCAGGCCCGGCGTGGTCTGCGCGATGATGGGGTTCGCGGTCGTGCCCAAGGCGTAGATCACCGTATCCACATCCAGTTCGAACTCGCTGCCTGGTTTGGGAACCGGCCGGCGCCGCCCGGAGGCATCCGGCTCGCCCAACTCCATCTCCTGGCAACGCAGCCCCGTGACCCAACCCGCCGAATTACCCGGAATTTCCACCGGATTCGTCAGCCAGCGGAACTGGATGCCTTCCTGAATGGCGTGCTCCAACTCTTCGGCGCGCGCGGGGGATTCGCGGCGCGAGCGCCGGTAGACGATGGACACCTGCTCGGCGCCCATGCGCAGCGACACGCGCGCGGAATCCATAGCGGTGTTGCCCGCGCCTACCACGGCCACGCGGCGGCCCATGCCCACCGGCGTGTCGTAGATCGGCTGTTGGTAGCCGCGCATCAGGTTCACCCGCGTCAGGAATTCGTTGGCCGAGAAGACGCCATTGTACGCCTCGCCTGGGATACCCATGAACTTGGGCGATCCCGCGCCGGTGCCGATGAAGACCGCGTCGTAGCCCATCTCCGTCAGCAGTTGCGGGATGGTGAACAGCTTGCCGATGATGGTGTCCAGCCGGATCTCCACGCCCAGCTTGCGCAGGTTGTCGATCTCGGTATCGATGATGACGTCCGGCAAGCGGAACTCCGGAATGCCGTACTTGAGCACGCCCCCAGCGACGTGCAAGGCTTCGAAAATGGTGACGGCCACGCCGTTCTTGGCCAGGTCGCCGGCGCAGGCCAGGCCCGAAGGACCCGAGCCTATGATCGCGGCGCGCTTGCCGGCGCGGCCCGCGGCTTCAACCGGCTCATCCCAACCGCGCCCCATGGCGGCGTCCGCGACAAAGCGCTCCAGGCGTCCGATGGCCACCGGCGGATACTTGACGCCGACCACGCACGCCACTTCGCACTGCGATTCCTGCGGACACACGCGGCCGCACACGGCGGGCAGCGTGTTGGCATCTTTCAGAATGCGATAGGATTCGCGTATATCGCGGCGCGCCAGCGCGGCGATGAATCCCGGAATATCGATGGCCACCGGGCAGCCCGGAATGCAGCGCGGTTTCTTGCAGCGCAGGCAACGGTCGGCTTCGGCCAACGCGCCCTCCAGTTCGAGCCCCAGCGAGACTTCTTTGAAATTGTGGGCGCGCTCCTCGGGCGGCTGCTCCGCGCAATGCGCGCGAACCGGGGAGATGGTGCGGATGTTCTTGGGCAGGCGTGGGCCGGGCGGCTGCGGCTCGGCGGCAGGCAATTCGGGCAGCGGGCAGGGCGCCACCGCGGCCGGGTGCGCGCCGTTTGAGCCGCGCCGGGACATGGCCGCCATGCGGGCGCTCTCGCCGCGGAAGCGCTCCAGCGCCTGCTTCTCCTCGCGCTCGAAACGCTTCTGCCGCAGCGCCAGCTCATCGAAATTCACCAGGTGGCCGTCGAAATCGGCGCCATCCACGCAGGCGAATTTCATGGCGCCGCCCACGGTCACGCGGCAGGAGCCGCACATGCCGGTGCCATCCACCATTATGGAATTCAGACTCACTATGGTCGGGATCTCGAGCCGCCGCGTCACCTCGCAACAGGCCCGCATCATGGGGATCGGCCCGATGGCTACCACTTCGCACGCGTCCTTCTCCTGGGCCAGCACGTCGGCCAGGGCTGCGGTGACGAAGCCTTTACGGCCGTAACTGCCGTCGTCGGTGGTGATCTCCAGCCGGTCGCTGAAGGCGCGGAACGGCTCCTCCCAGAAGACCAGGTCGCGCGTGCGGAAGCCGATGATGGAGACGGTGCGATTGCCCAGCCGCTTGTATTCGCGGAGCTGCGGAAAGATGGGAGCCACGCCCAGGCCACCGCCCACCAGCACCACCGTGCCGTCCCGTTTGCGGATGTCGCTGGGCAGCCCCAGCGGGCCGATAAAGTCCAGCAGGTAATCGCCCTGTGCGAGGCCCAGCATCTCGTAGGTGGTCTTGCCGACCGCCTGGATGACCACCGTGACCGTGCCGCGCGCGGCATCGAAATCGGCGACCGTGAGGGGGATGCGCTCGCCGTGTTCGTCGATGCGCGCCATGACGAAATGGCCGGGGCGCGCGGCGCGAGCCACATCCGGCGCGCCCACTTCCCAAAGAAACGTCGTGGGGCCGAACTGCTCTCGGCGGACAATCGGGTACATCCACTGTATGATATCAGACTTTAAGGGCCTGTGGTATTTTTCTACAATTGCTGGAGCCCCACACTGGCTAACTAATATATCGGGAATGCTGCATAATTTGTGGGGCGGACCTCCAGGTCTGCGCGGGTCCCCTGGACCCGCTCTTCGCTCCAAGAATCAAGCAGGTGTTCGGCTATCGAAAACTGAGTGACATTGGAGCCAGCAGCGGTTTCAGATTCTTCCGAACTTAGCCACTGCCTCCCTAATCGACCGGAACTTTTCGATGAACGGAACCATGCTGTGTTCGGTATTATCCAACTCCTGCGCCTTCTTCAGAATCTCGGCGGCGTGTACGCGCGGCACCACGGCGACGCCGTCCTCATCGGCCACGATGATGTCGTTCGGATTCACGCGCGCGCCCGCGCAAGTGACCGGAATGTTGGCGCCCGCGAAGCGGTAATGATTGATGGATGTGGAGGGCACGATGCCGCGGCTGAACACCGGAAACTGCAGCCGCTTGATCTGCGGCAGGTCGCGCACGGACGCGTCCACCACCGCTCCGGCCAAGCCCCGGTATTTCATCGCGGTGGACATCAGGCCGCCGATGCCCGCGATATCCAGGCCGTCTTCGAGCACGATGACGTAGACCGAGCCGGGCGGCGCGGCGTCGATGGCGTCCAGCATGCCCTGCGATGCGGCGGAGCCTTCGTGGTGCTCCTCCTTCTTCAGCAGCACGGTGACGGCGGGGCCGGCGAACTTGGCGGTGAAGATGGGCCGCATGTCGTGCGACATATAGATGCGCTGGCCGTAGAGCTGTTCGGCGGCGTCGGCCACCGAGGCGACTTCGACCAGGCGCAGGCCTTCCACCAGCGGGTCGGCGGCGGGTTGGGCGTAGAGCCATCCGGCGGCGCACAGGGCCAGCGCGGGGGCGGGGGCGAGCAGCAGGCGGAGTTTCATGGTGCAGAACGTAGCACATTTCGGCGGGCCGGCCGTGCGTGCTACAGTGGTCTTGTCTTCCGTTTTGGCCCGCAGGTCCCTATCGTCTAGCCCGGCCTAGGACATCGCCCTTTCACGGCGGTAACGGGGGTTCGAATCCCCCTGGGGACGCCAAACCCGATTTCTCTATTGGAATAGGCTGGAACTGGGTGAAGAAGATGGGGCGTAACCGGGGGCTGACCCCTTTTTGGGAACCACCTTCGGGAGCTGCGCGCATTCGTTGATCGCGAAGCCACCAAGGAGTGGACGCTGGAGCATGGCTATGCGGACGCGGCATCTGTCTGGACAGACTGATTCGGTAAGAAGGCATCCCAACCATGTTCACGTCTGATGCGCGAACATACGACAGTCTCAGAAAACTGTATGGTTTAAGCAGAACGACCTCTGGGAAGCAAACGCTTATCTGGATCGGAGCAGGAGCGAGTTCATGGCTTGGTTATGAACGGTGGGCTGATCTTGCCCAACGATTCCACGGGTCTTTTCTGCGGGCTAATTCCGCCTACCCAAGCGCCGAGGCCGAGCGGAAGCTTGATGAGGGCGATTACCCCGCTGTTTTCCAACTGTGTCGTGACACTGATCGCCAGCGCTATTTCTCCTTGCTGGCGAACTCCCTCACTCCACTTCAGATGACACCAGTTTACGAGCGATTCCTCAGTGCCCTCCGCTCTTTGAACCAATACTCAATCATTACAACGAACGCCGATGAAACCCTGGAGCGCTGGCTTCCCGGCCCCGTGCTGGTTCAACGTTCGGATCTATCTAGGACGTTGTCGCTGGTCGCTTCTAAAGTCCCATTCATAGCGAAGGTGCACGGCAGCATCAGTGAGGTGGAATACACAGTTTTCACGTCCCAGGATTACGATACCCTGGTGAATGATGCGCGTTTCGTCGAGGTCTTGCGTACCTTGCTGACTACCTGTTCTGTAGTATTCGTCGGTTACAGTTTGCGCGACCGATACCTGTTTAAGCTGCTCGAACGAAATGCTGAGTTGCTGTCCTTGTTTGGTGATGGCCCCCACTTCCTGATTTCATCCGAGGACCGGCCAGATGTGCCGGAGAGCGTAAACGTCATTCGATACCTTCCCGACCTACATCGCGATCATCGGTCTAGCATTTTGGCGCTGGAATTAATGTGTAGGCCCACAGCCGAGGTTGAAGCACTTAGGTATGAAGGCCAACATGTTACAACGCTGCAAAGCGCCCACTTCCTCACCGATTTCTATCCGGGTGGTACTTGGATGACGAGTGGTCAGCTTGGGCTCAAGAGGAAAGACGGCAGCGTAGCTGAACTGTTGGTCGGGCCTAATTGGTCCGCAGAGGAATACCCAACCTCGCTCTCAACAGCCGCTTTTGATCTTGCCGTTGGTCTTATCTGCTTTGATCGCGTGTTTCTCCCAATTGACACTCTTGGGAGAGCACATGACATGTTGGGGTCGCAGCTATTTTGGCACTTTGTCGCGGCAGATGTGGTCCGGTTTGTAAAATGGGAAGGCCTAGATGGTCTTATGATGCCGACCCCAGGGGCCAGCTATGGGCGGTTTGTGATTGGCCAGAATGCAAGCCTGAGCCTAGGTGAGGCCATCACGCGCCAGCTGCGTCCCCTCCCCGGTAAAGAAAAAGACGCCGCTGACCATTTCGGCCTTTTGGAGAGCAGGACGAAGCAATGTGATCTGTCAAAGACTCTGAATTTCACTGACCTATGTAACGGCTTGTTAGTGGCTCCGAATATGAGGACCATGTTGGGACTGAGCGACGCGACCCCTATCGGCCATATCCCTCGATGGCTTGCAGCACCAGTACTGCGATTGGCCCAAGTCGCCAGGGTCGGCGCGACATGCCAAATGCTTGGCGTAGCCTCAATGAAGCTGATGGCCGGATGCGCTCCGGTTGCGCAGACGGCTTTTTCAGCCGTCGCTGGCGGCAGCCTCGCGCACGAAGCAGCTTCGTACACCCTAACGGGTCAGTTCGGATTGATACCCGAGGCCGCCCTCAGCACGCCTGAAAACTGGGAAGCGATCCTTCGTTTTCGAGACACTCAAGTCGGCGCGAATCTACGAACGCAAGTGCTTAGGTATTTGCAGGCCAACCAAGGCGCTGAGATCGCTGCATCTGTCGACGCGAGCCTCCGGAATGCTCTGCCTACGCGGACACTGGACGAGGCTAGAGCGGCGATGTCAGTTCTACTAATTGCTGCACGCAGCACAATCAGCGTAACGCCGGGAATCTGGAGTGATGCTTTCCGCCTCTGGGATGGGCCAGCCGCTTGGAGGAATAAGGCTCGGACTCGTTTTGAAAGCTATGTCCGAGAGGCGGGGCTGAGCCCCTATGATCTATGCCCGTGCGGTTCGTGTGAGAAAGTCAAGTTCTGTTGCCAATCCGCTTTAACCCCATGATTCATCGCTGAAGTGCGTAGAATCTCGGTTGGGCTCCCGGTTCGATGGCGATGGCGGCGTCCGATGCGGTGCCCACTTCGACGTCCACGACGAACGGTATCGGCGGTGATAATCTCCCGCATGATGCGCGTTGGCGATGCTGCCACAAAGACGCGGCCGCGACCAATCGGTGGGGATAGAATCATGGTGCTCGGCGCACAGGAAGAATCGCTAATCAGCGTGGTAGGGGCACCCCTGCCGGAAGAAGCTGGGAAGGTTCTGGATTGGGCTTTTCATCTTGCCGACCCGGCAGGTGGGCTCGCGATCGAATGGTCCGATGCCTGGACTGGCGAGGATCTCGCAGAGGCAACAGCGGCCGCCCACTTAGAATGGACATATGGCCGTAGCCGAAGAATGCACCGATTACTTTGGGACGTGGGCGTGGGAAGAGCGGTGGTCCCGACCCGCGCGGATCGGCGCCAGCCAGCCCCGGCCTCGGTCCTTCTAAGCAGTCTCTCTTCATTCTTGCGTGGAGCGCCTCAAGATGGCCAAAGACGAAAGCGAAGTCCGCCGCCTCACCGACGAACTGCAAAGGATCGTGTTCCACAAACAGCAACGGAACAAGAAGTACGGCCGCGTATTGGCGAGCGTACTGCCGCTAGTGATCGTAACGGACGAAGAACATGAACGTCTGCTGGGCGAAGTTGAAAGCCTGATGGACAAAGGGAGCATCGCACTGCAGAAGAAGGTGCCGCCCTCGAACTCATGGTTCGTTTGATCAAGGATTACGAAGAGCAGCGCCATGCTCTGCCTGATCCGGGTCCGCGCGAGATGCTGGTGTATTTGATGGAGCAACGCTGCCTGAAACAATCCGACCTCGTCCCGATTTTCAAATCCAGGGGTTACGTATCCGACGTCGTCCGCGGGAGGCGCGCCATTGGCAAGGCGCGCGCCAAGGAGCTTGCCGGGTTCTTTAGGGTCTCGCCGGAAGTTTTCATCTGACCGCTTTGCGCGCAACGGGCGTTCCCATGCAGGCAGCAGCGGCAAAAGGTGGCTATAATGGGAACGGAGATTCTGTCGCAGAGCGGCTGGCTTCGACCGGTGGCTGTGCGTACTCTATCTCCTCTTTTTTTCGCCCGTCACAATCCTTTAC
>OBLW0100004559.1_pt1 | contig 10561 bp, 6 predicted proteins | sample 1520161 | NCBI WGS metagenome assembly OBLW01 (sample SAMEA3539309, study PRJEB22396) | soil metagenome | biome: tundra; feature: field; material: soil | place: USA | collected 2010-05 | depth 0.15 m
CCGATCGCTTCTTGCCATGCGCTCCCCATAAAGCCACCGTGAGCTTCATTACCTACCTCTCATTCGTATCCGGGCCCTTATACGCTTCCAATCTATGCGGTGCGCTCGGGGCTATTCGGCTGGCTGCCGCAAACTGAAACACCGTCGACTGAGAAAACACGCGTTCACAAGAAGATCGTGGGATCAATAATGTAAATACGACGGTTTTGGAATCCCTATTCCCAGATAGTTAGGATGTGGCAGAGTTAGGCGAGCGTCAATGGTACTAAAGTCGCAAGTCACGATTAACGGGTACCAAGACCCATGTTGCGAATGAAGGAGTTTTGACAATAAGAAGATTTCCGTGCGTGGCCAAGAGTGGCTTTGCGTTGAGATGGCAGCCGTCCCCGCAGGTGCTCTACGATCTCTCCCTTATTGATGCTCTAACCGCTTGCTCTCCGTCGCCAGCGACCGCTTTAACCGGTATTCAACCATCTGCGTCCAGCATTCCTGCACCCGCAATTCCCGTGCCTTACACGTATTTTGGCGTATTTATACGCCCCTATATGGCCTCTAAGTAATTGATTGTATTACTTATTGGAGTTCTCATAACCTGTAGGTCGGCAGTTCGATCCTGCCTCCCGCCACCATTTCCATTTAATTAATGACACTTTTAGAAGGCCACCTACTCCGCCAGCAAGCCTGCTTGCCTCACCGCACCGTCACCTTCCATTGGCGGGAATCCTCAGGAAAAACTCCTATCGGCCCCTCCGCCGCCTATAAAACAGCAGAGGAACCTATTGGATTACGAGGATTTATGCGCGCATCAGCGCTACACTTAAGTAGAGATTATCCTTTCCCTATGTCTTCTTCTGGTCAGCTTCCCGATTCTCTCGGCGCAGAACCGTTATCCATCGCGGTCATCAGCCCCGATGACCAGCGCCGCAACGCGGCAATCAGAGCTCTGGACAAGTTCCCCAACGGCCGAATCTGGGAATTCATGTCCTACCCCCCGGATATCGACGCGGTGGCGCAGATGCTTAAGCAGCGCTTCGACGTCGTAATCATTGACCTCGATAGCGATCCGGAATACACCTTCCAGCTGATAGAGCAAATCTGCGCCGGAGGTTCGACAAACGCAATTGTGTATTCGGAGATAGCCGATCCTGCCATGATGGTCCGCTGCATGCGTGCGGGCTCCCGCGAGTTTCTCCGCCTGCCGATCACCGCCACCGCCATGACCGAGGCTCTCGTGCGCGCCTGGGCCCGGCGCCTGGATAGTCCGCGGCCGGAGATTGCTGATCCAATCTTGCCAGAACTGACCACCGGCAAACTGCTTGTGTTTCTGAGTGCCAAGGGCGGTTCCGGGGTAACAACGCTGGCTTCCAGTTTCGCCGTATCGCTGGCCGAGCAGTCACGCCAACGCACTCTGCTTATCGATCTCAATCTCCCCATTGGAGACGCAGCGCTCAACCTTGGAATCAAGAGCCCATACTCTACCGCGAACGCGCTCGAGAATGCCACACGCCTCGATTCGCATTTTCTCTCATCCCTTCTGGTCCTGCATGTCTCTGGGTTGTTCGTTCTAGCCGCCCCCAGTGAAATGGTCCCTATGCAGCCGGTCGATGGCGCCATCGCCAGCCTGCTGAAAGTTGCCCTCCAGGATTTCCAATATGTCGTAATCGATGCCGGTTCCAGAGCAGATCTGAAGCACCCATTTCAATTCGATGAATCCGCCACTCTCTACCTGGTGACACAACTCGGCATTCCCGAACTGCGCAACGCAAATCGCCTGATCACGCGCCTCCCCACTTTAGGTGGCCCCAAACTCGAAATCGTTATCAACCGATTCGATTCCGGCTCCGAAGGGATCGACGAAGCCCTTGTGACAAGGGCGCTCACCCAGCCTGCGCGTTGGAAGATTCCTAACGACTACATTGCCGTCCGCCGGATGCAGACTACCGCGACCCCGCTCACCAATGAAGACTCAGCAATTGCGCAGGCAATCCGGACAATGGCCGAATCCGTATGTGGGCAGCCCGCCGTCCCGAAGAAGAAGAAGGGATTCAGTCTCTTCTAACACCTGCCTTTATGTACTGCGAACGCCTTCCCCCCTGGCTCCCGGTCCGGCGCTTTGGTGCGAACCTCAGCACCTCAACCTGTTGCCGGCCATTTCCGCGCCAAACCTCAGTTCGGCTCCGTTTGCCGGGCCACGCTGCACGCAAGCCGAGCAACCCCATCGCCAGTAGGCAGCGTCACACTTGGCGCTGATGAATACCCGCCCCTTGCTGATAACGCTAATGAGCATCTTCGCGTGCGCAGAGTTGCATTTACGCGCATGACTAATTTAATGTTTTACTTAACGGAGTTTCCCCCGAAAAATGCCGACCACTACGCTGATCCATGATTCGCTCAGTGACAACCCGCTCCGCATCGCGGTAATCAGCCCGAATGCGGCACGCCGCGACGCGGTGATCAGTGCTCTGGACAGGTTCCCGAATGGACGAATCCGCGAGTACGTCACCTACCCCCCCGACGTCGATGCGGTGGCGCAGGTGCTCATAGAGGACTTCGACGTTATCATCATCGACTTGGACAGTGACCCGGAATACGCACTCGAACTGGTTGAGAATATCTGCGTCGATGGCTCAACAAGCGTAATTGCGTACTCGGAGAACACAGAGCAGGACCTGCTGCTCCGCTGCATGCGTGCGGGCGCTCGCGAGTTTCTTCCCATGCCCATCACATCCAACGCCATGGCCGAGGCTCTGGTGCGCGTCTCGACTCGCCGTTTGGAAATTCCCGCCAACAAGATGGCGAAGCGCAGCATGGTGCAAAAGATGCGCGGCAGGCAGCTTGTATTTTTAAGCGCAAAAGGTGGCTCTGGAGTGACCACGCTGGCCTGCGGTTTCGCCGTATCGCTAGCCCAGGAATTCGAGCGGCGCACGCTTCTGATCGATCTAAATCTCCCGCTCGGAGACGCGGCTCTTAACTTCGGGATCAAGAGCAAATACACAACCACAAACGCCCTGGAGCATTCCGGCAGGCTCGATGCGAGTTTCCTCTCCTCCTTGCTGATGCATCATGAATCCGGGCTGTTCGTTCTTGCGGCTCCAACTGAACTTGCCCCGGTGAAAGTTTCCAATGATGCCATCTTCAAACTGCTGAGAGTTGCCCAGCAGGAATTCGATTACGTTGTGGTTGATGCGGGATCGAGACTCGAACTGAAGGGCGCATATCCATTCGACGAATCGGCCACCTTCTACCTGGTCACGCAGATCGGCGTTCCCGACCTGCGCAACTCAAATCGCCTGATCAGACAGATCCTCGCTGAAGGCGGACTTACCCTGGAAATTGTGGTCAACCGCTACAACGCCGGCTCTCAGGGGATCGAGGAAGAGGATGTTACCAAGGCTCTCACCCAACCTGCTCATTGGAAAATTCCCAATGACTATGCAGCGGTGCGCCGGATGCAAAACTCAGCCACTCCCCTAACCCAGCAAAACTCAAAGATTGCCCATGCAATTCGGGGCATGGCCCAATCCGCCTGCGGCCAGCCCGACGTCCCAAAAGAGAGGAAGAAGGGATTAAAATTCTTCCTTTAGTAGCTGCCTCGACGGACCGTGAGCGGATTGGCCGTCGCAGGCCCCATGCCCGGCGTTGCGGGAGGAATCCCAATAACTGAACAGCTTGACGGCTACTTCCCCGCCGGACCCTCAATTCTGCCGCCCTCGCCGCCCCCCAAAAAACCCTCCCAGGCACCACTTGCGATATCATTGCGTCTAATGGGTAAGCGGCCTGTTTCCCCTTTGGGCCCGCCCCGGTGGTGTGTGTGTCCCGATTCTTCCAGCGTTCTGTGTTTGTGCTTTCCGTAGCCATCTTTGCCGCACTCGGCTTGGGCTTTGCCCTTGGCGAATTCGGCCTGTTCGGCGTTCACGCCGGCAGCGACCAGGATGGCGCCTACCGTCAGATGCGCGTCTATGCCGACGTCCTGCAGAAGGTCCAGAGCGACTACGTGACCGACCCCAGCATGGGCGACGTTACTACCGGTGCTCTGCACGGCCTGCTTGAGTCGCTCGACGCCGACTCCAGCTATCTCACCCCGACCGAGTACAAGATCTACAAAGAGGAGCCCGCTTCCGGCGCCGCCCAGGTGGGCATCACGGTCTCCAAGCGCTACGGATACGCTACGGTCGTTAATGTAATGCCCGGTTCGCCTGCCGATACACACCTGTCTGACGGCGACGTCATTGAATCCATTGGCAGCCAATCCACACGCGAACTCTCGCTGGCCGTCATCCGCCTCATGCTCGAAGGCAAGCCTGGAAGCACGGTTGTGCTCTCTGTAGTGCGCCCCGCCAAGCCCGACCCCGACAAGCTGACGCTCACCCGCGCCGTCATTTCCCCTCCGGCTCTCGGCACGCAGCAGTATGACAACGCCACAATTCTCTACATCAAGCCCGGAGTACTCACAGCGGACCGCGTGGACCAGATCGCCGCCAAGATCAAGGCCGCACCCCAGGGCAGCAAGATTTTGCTCGATCTGCGGGATTCCACCGGCGACGCGCCGCAGGGACTGCGCCTGGCTAACTTCTTCATCAATCAGGGAACACTGGCCACGCTTCAGGGCCAGCAATTCACCACCCAGACATTCGCGGCTGACCCCGCAAAGTTCGTGACCAATGCGCCCGTAGCCGTGATTGTTAACCGCGGCACCTACGGCGGCCCTGAACTCACTGCCGCAGCCATTGAAGACCTGAAACGCGGCGATGTAGTCGGAGAACGCACTTTCGGCGAGGGGTCGTTCCAGAAATCTATCGAGTTGCCCGACGGTGCCGACCTTCTGCTCACTGTCGCCAAATTCCAGAGCCCTTCCGGCACCAAGATTCAGGACACAGCCGTGATCCCCAACGTAGTAGTGACCGCGCCCCAGGACGATGAAGAAGAAGGCGCACCTTCCACCAAGGGCGACGAAATGCTCAACAAGGCTCTCGATCTGCTCAAGGCCAAGAGCGCCTGAGGGGAAGTACCGGTTCGGTTCTAAAGGCTGTGCGGCTTTGAGCCGCACAGCTTTCTTCATGCACCCTTCGTTTCCCGATCTTGTACCTAAGTGGTACGGCATCCTGCTCCAGCGCATCTCAGCGCTTCCCTAAAATGCTAGCCTTAACATGAGGCGTTTTCGCTCCTGTACTTTGGAGAAATGCCCCATGAGGCCTGAATCTCTTGGCTGCCTCCACACATGAGCCGGTGAACCCGCGCGGCCTGGGCCGTAGCCCTCGCCTCGCCAGACCGGCGGTTCCGCCGCATCGTAGCCGGAAGCTCGCCGGGCGCTCTGCGCTCGTGGTCTTGCTGGTGTTGGCGGTCGTGACCGGTTCCCTGGCCGGCCTAACCCTTGTCTACTCAGTCGACCTGCCCCAGATCGACCAATTGGAGCACTACCGCCCCTCGACCACTACCGATCTCTATGATCGCAAGGGCCGCATCATTGGCTCCTTCGCGCTGGAACGCCGCGCGGTGGTCGGTTACGACGACTTCGCTCCCGTCCTCCGTCAGGCCGTCCTTTCCATTGAAGACAAGAGCTTCGAGTCCCATTGGGGCGTCAACGTATTGCGCATCGGTGGTGCTCTGTGGCACGACTTCCGCACCCACGGCCGCTCCCAGGGCGCTTCCACGCTCACCATGCAATTGGCCCGTAACCTCTTCCTCTCCGCTGACCGCGTCTGGGTTCGCAAGCTTCAGGAAGCCTACCTCGCCATTCAGATTGAACGGAGCTTCACTAAACAGCAGATCTTCACCCTCTACGGAAACCAGATCTACCTGGGTAGCGGCATGTATGGCTTCGAGGCCGCCTCCCAGTTTTACTTTTCCAAGCATGCCAGGGACCTGTCGCTTACTGAGGCTGCCCTGCTGGCTGGACTACCGAAAGCGCCATACGCTTACTCGCCCCTTGTAAATCCTGACAAGGCGCTTCGCCGCCGCAACCTGGTGCTCTCCGAAATGGAATCCGACGGCATCATCACCCACGTTCAGGCTGAACAGGCGCGCAGTGCGCCGCTCGGACTACACCTCACACAGCCGCAGGGCTCGGTCGCGCCCTGGTTCCAGGAAGAAGTGCGGCAGGAACTCGACAAGCGCTTCGGATCAGAACAGGTTCACGAAGCCGGCCTTCGCATCGACACTACGCTCGACCTCGACCTGCAGCAAACCGCCAACCACGCCGTGCTCGATGGTGTTGCCACTTATGAGCGCCGCCGCGGATGGAAGGGTCACCTTGAGAACGAGCTCGCAGCTGACTCTACTCTCAGGGACTACAAACATCCCGACTGGGCTATTGCTTCCGGGCCCGGCGACTATGTCCACGCCCTCGTCACACACGTTCTTCCCAACGAGATCTACGCGCGCGTCGGCCCACCGAGCCAGCCAAATGCTGAGATCTTACTCATGCAGGCGGACTGGCAATGGACGGGCCAGCGTTATGCCGATGCCCTCGTCAAGCCCGGCGACATCATCTATGTGCATCTTGCTGCCACGGAGGGCCCGGTTCGCCGCGCCACACTCGAGCAGGACTCCGGCGCGCAGAGCGCCCTGATGGCCGTCGACAACACCAGCGGCGACGTGCTGGCCATGGTCGGCGGCCGCGACTATGCGCTCTCGGTTTTCAACCGCGCCACGCAAGCGCAGAGACAGACCGGCTCCAGTTTCAAGCCATATGTCTACACCGCCGCCGTCGAAGACGGCGTCAAACCGGACGACACCATTGTGGATGGGCCGATCAGCTTCAGCGGCTATACGCCGCACAATTACGAGAACGACTACAAGGGCCGAATGACGATCCTCAACGCCTTTGCCGAGTCGCGCAACATCCCCGCCATCAAGCTGGCCGCCCATGTCGGCATTCACAAGGTCATCGACATGGCCCACCGTTTCGGCGTCACCTCCAACATCCCCCCCTATCTGCCCATAGCCATTGGTGCAGTTGAAATCACGCTTGAAGAACAGGTCGCCTCCTACTCCGTTTTCCCCAACGACGGCATCCGCATCACGCCGCACCTGGTCCGCAAGGTCACCAACGCAGACGGCATCACGCTCTGGGAAGACCGTCCCGAGGTCAGCCAGGTCATCGACCAGCAAACGGCGCGCACCATGATGACGCTTCTCCAGGCGGTGACACAACACGGAACCGGCGCGGCCGCCGCACAGTTGAACCACCCGCTGGGCGGCAAGACCGGAACCACCAGTGACTACACTGACGCGTGGTTCCTGGGCTTTTCGCCCTCGATTACATGCGGTGTCTGGATCGGGTTCGACGACCGTGAATCGCTCGGTGAAAAGGAGACCGGTGCCCGCGCCGCCCTCCCTATTTGGATGACCTTCATGCGCTCCGCCATCGCCGGCAAGCCCGACGAGAAGTTCCCCGGTTACGGGGAGGACAGCCCAATGCTGAAAGCGGCAGCGACAGTGCCTGCGAGTCCTGCGCCTGCCAAGGCTGCTCCCTTTTCATCCAACAAACCGATACAGCCCGTCGTGACGGCAAAGCCCTCTTCGAGTCCGCCGCCAGGCGCAATTCCACCAAAAGAACTGCCATCCAGGCCCACCCCTATACCGTCGGTCAAACTGGCAACAGCCGCTCGGCTGGTCAAGCCTGCCGTGCCCACGAAGCCAGCCCCCGCCAAACCTCGCGGCGTCGTCAAACCCGCGCTGAATAACCCGCGGCCCTGAAAATTCAGCACCTGGGCCTCGCATGCTGCGGAATAACTCGTACCAGCCGATGCGCGCGGGGGCCTTGTATCAGAGCACGACTTCAGTCGTGTCTTAACTAGCTGCAAATGGACGGTGGCTTTAGCCACAGAGGGATTCGTGCCATATTTAATGGCACTCGCTCAAGCTGATACTCTCCGCCGTCAACTGCGCCCCCGGCGTCGCCGTCAGCAACGATTTCCCATCCAGCTGAAACGCTGAGAAACCAAAACTTGGAGTGCACACGGCTCCGTTGCCCGGCACCGCGTAGATCAGGTAAATCGGCGCAACAGCTGCCTGAATCGTCCCGCCACTTACAGATCGGAGAGGACTTTGAGCTGGCACGAGGAGTGTATAGGTGGAGCAGAACGGTCCAACTCCTGCACATGCCCCAGTTATTGTGCTGAAGGTCAGCACCGGCGACGCGGTAAAGACCGGCAACGCCACGGCCCACAGGTTTGGCGAACCATCCGTGGCTTTCGATCCGTCCAGGGCCTGCATCGCATACTGAGGCACAACGGTTCCCGCCACCGCAGTAGGCGCGCTCGTGATCACTCCCGTTATAGTTGCCGGCGTTGAGGTCTGCTGCTCACCTGCAAGAAAGCCACAGGTTAGCGTGCAGCCCCCCATCAAAATGGTTCCCAGGTTGGCCGTTCCCGAGACAGGCGCAATGAACGGCGGGTACGCGTTGCCGCCAGAGTCCATCGCCTCAAGGACAATTGCGGATGGATAGGTGAGAGTCTGCCCACAGAGGCTGAATCCGCCGTGAACATCGGTTGCAACCTCTTGTGTTGGGAAAAAGTCGTAGACGGCTGTCGTTGCCAACTCGGTTCCGGACTCCAGTACCGCCATCCCTTGCGCCACAGGCTGCGAGGTCAACGAGTCCTGCAATGTTCCGGAGATAACCACACCGCTGCAACCACTGCCGGCCGGCGCATTAGGAGAAGTTGAATTCCCTCCGCACCCAGCCAGGCAAACCCAGACGAAGCAGACGAGCAGAGTGGCTCCGCACGCGGTCTTCATAGCCGCCTTCGCTTACACGGGCTGTGTAGACAGTCCAGAATTGAATTTGCACCATTCTAACTCCGGAGCGCTCGCGAGCCCCTACTTCTTCTTTTTCTTTCCCTGCTTCGCGGACTTTTGTTTTTCGTCTGCTGTATGCGTGATCGGAATAGGCGCCAGGTCGGGGCCGATGCGCTTCACCTGCGTGTCGATCATCTGGTAGGTGATGGTGCGCGGACTCGCCGGGCGCGTGATGCCTGTGGCCGGGTCTGTTGTGACGTCCTGGCCGCCGGCAATCAGGAAGCTGAACGTGGGGACGCTGCCGCTGGGCGCGCCCCGACCGGCGCCCTGACTAACCGTCTGGCTTGATACCCGGACCGGCAGGAAACCATGAATAGGACGCAGCCGGAATGCGGTCTCATAGCGATGATGATGCAGGCTCCAGGTAAATACTCGCACCTGGTCGAAGTCGAGCGGCAGGCCCGACTTGAGCGGGGACGTAACAGTCAGGTACTCGGGAACCTGGTGATCGGAAGTGGTGGCCTCGGGGTCGGTCACTTTGGTCAGCACCCAGGCGCCCACGAAACGCTGCCCCTCTCCATATTGGCCAATCTCATCCGGGACATCCACATCCAGGCGACTGCTGAGCAGCCAGCCGGTGTGGCCCTGGCTATCGCGCGCCAGCCACCAGTCTTCCATGTCAGGGGGTGGCGCTTCGGGCTGGCCGGCAACAGCCGCAAGATTCCCTGCCGGCTGCCCTGTTGATGGCTTTGCGGCCCGCGTTGAAGGCTGCGGGGATGCGGGCGCGGGCTGAAGGGTCTTTCCAGGCTGAGCCGGAGTTGTCGCGGCGGACCGAGCAGGCGGTGCAGGGCTTTGACCGGAGACTTTCGGCACCGAACCCCGCGCCAACAGCTGCACCTTTGTGTTGCCTGCGAGTAGATAATAATGCTCGGTTGTGCGGCCGGGGACGATATGCATGTAGAGGTCGTCGCGGAGGCTCGCGGAGGCGGCCACAGGATCCTCTTTGTGATCGGCGGAGAGTTTTATAAATGCTTCGTATGTTTTGCTGTCGATTACGGCGCGGTCTTCTATCCAGCCGATTTCGTTTTTTTCGGTTTTTACTTTGAGGAAGCGGCGGTTGTGATCGAGGACCTGGAGGGGCTGGCCGTTGACCACCGTGGCAACGCGTGCAGAGACGGCGGCTACCCGGTCGTGGAGGTACATCTGGCGCGCGGAGACGTAGACGGTGTCGTACTGCTCATGGTGGAAACGCTTGCAGCCCGACGCAAGCCCAAGAAAACAAAAGATAATGAGCAGCGACAATGCCTGCAGCTGGGGCACAGAAGCTCGGAGGCGCCGGGGAGAATGAGCGATGAGAATTGGAGTTTGCGTGAACACAGCCTATGGAGATCATCTTGAGAATAGCACTTTCACAGGGTTCGGAGGTTACAAGTCAGAGACCTGAATCAAGCGATTGGCGGGCTGTAAATGGTCGCTCAGAAGGTTACTCGACCCTGCCAAATGTTCGCTTAAAGGGTTGCGATTTTGCGCAAATGTTGGTCTATAGGGTTGTATTTGTTCGAGCACTTAACCTCTCAGGCAATCCAATTTCGCGAACCGGCTGCGAGCAAGGTTCCGAAAAAGAGGCATGGGTTGTCTGGAACTACCTGGAAATCGCGTAAAAGGGGCTCAAAAGGGCTGAAAATCGAGCTTTTAGCGCGCTTTTGGCAGGAAAATGCGACCAAAATGCGTTACTTTTCTGCGTTTGCTCTGACTGTGGGGGTGGGACAGTTCTCAGTTCTCAGTTCTCAGTTCTCAGTTCTCAGTTCTCAGTTCTCAGTTC
>OBLW0100004560.1_pt1 | contig 10561 bp, 7 predicted proteins | sample 1520161 | NCBI WGS metagenome assembly OBLW01 (sample SAMEA3539309, study PRJEB22396) | soil metagenome | biome: tundra; feature: field; material: soil | place: USA | collected 2010-05 | depth 0.15 m
CCGCTCCCTGGAACGAAATATGCAGTGACCACTGGCCGCTTCTGGCGCCCTGATCGTCCCTCGGCGTCTCCGCGCCGCGTACCGCCGCAATCCTCCAGTCCAGCGCCGCGCCGGTCGGCGGGCTCTCGAAATCGCCATTGAACAAAATATTGGAATCCGGGGCAATCGCCCCTGCGCCTTCCCAGGTAGGAGGCCCAAACTTGAACCACGTCTTCGCTCATCCGCTGCTTGAGCAGCAGGTCGAGGTGCCGGGCGGCCAGTCCGTCATCGGCCAACCTCCGCTCCCGCAGCCACTCCCACGCTGTTGCGGCCCCCGTCGCCTCCGCTCCCAAAAGGTGGCGAAAGTAGGCTTGTCCCGCGCGCCGGTTGTCCCCCAAATGCGGCAGCACCGCCTCCACATTCGGCGCCAAGCGGTCGTAATAATTGAAGATCGCTTCGTCGTAGTCCGGCGCCATCCTCAGCACCCTGGCGGAACACTGTATAGCCGCCTCGGTCTCTTCCATCTGAAAATGAAAGAAGGCGGCGGCCCACATCCAGATAGGAGGAACGTTCGGCGCCAGCTTCTCAGCCCGTTGGAAACAGTAGCGTGCCTGTTCCTTCTGCCCGTCCTCCAGCAACGCCTCACCAAGGTCGCACCAGCCATACGGCGAAGCCGCCTCTCGCCGGAGCGCTTCCCGCAACTCTTCCCGCTTCCCCTCACCATGCTGCCCGCGCAGCGAAATCGCGGCGGTGATCGCCAGTACCACTGCGATACAGGTCGCCGCCGGCCACACAATATCGTTCCGCATCGACCTCACAGAATACCACCTGCAATTCCGGAGCCGCGAAATGGGGTCGGGCGGTACTGTTTCTTGTCAGAGGATGCCTACATCGCTAGCTTCATTCAGCCTCGAATGACGTATGACAAAGTACGGTGTATGACGATGTCACACGGTGGTTTAGTACTCTTTCTGCACATTTCTAGAGTACTTCCCCCCATTGCTTTTTTGTTTACTTTCAGACCTAAATCTCATACCCTGTCGTCTACCACCCGGCGTATGCCATTTGACATGCGGTCGGAATCGGGTTCGAGCCAATGGGACTCTAATGGCGGTAGCTTGTGCAAAATACCTCGGGATGTGGAGAAATCATGGTGCCATCGGCTGACCGCGGCGGGAATCCCGGATTGGCAATCGTCCCGTGTGTGACGTTACCGCGCCCGGACCAACTGTCTTGGTACGCCCTCCGCATCCAATCCAGGTTGGCAAGCTTCGCCTCCACCACCCTGCGCGGCAAGGGTTACGAAGAGTTCCTTCCGCTTTATCGCTCCCGCCGGCTGTGGTCCGACCGGTCCAAAGAAATGGAACTCCCGCTCTTCCCTGGTTACTTGTTCTGCCAGTTCGATGTGAATAATCGCCTGCCCATCCTGACCACGCCCGGCGTGATCGGTGTCGTCGGTGCCGGCAAGATCCCCATCCCCGTTGACGACGACGAGATCGAGGCCATTCGGGTGATTCTTCGCTCTGGGCTTGCAGCGCAGCCGTGGCCGCTTCTCCGCGTCGGATCTAAGGTATACATCAAGGGCGGCCCATTGGCGGGGTTGGAAGGTATCGTCACCAACACGGACAAGGTTTACCGCCTGATAGTCTCCGTCAGCCTGCTGCAGCGTTCCGTCGCCGTCGAAATCGACTGCGAGTGGGCTCGCCCCATCGCCGATGGCATGGGCCCCAGCGCCGTCACCCTGTCCGAACGTACGCGCCCCTTGGCGCGAGTTGGCTAAGAACAAATCGATACGTGTAAGCCGAGTTGCCAAGGTGGGTGCAATTATCCTGCCTGCCCCAGTGGACCCCCCATGCTCGATCCCGACCGCAGGAAAGAGATGATCAGCCTCCGCCTCTCCGAGGAGGAGTTCGAACTGCTCAAGACGCGCTATCACACCTACGGCGCCCGCAACGTCTCCGAGCTCGTCCGCGTCGCGTTGCAGCGCATGATGACCGGACCCGCCGCAATCGAAGGCGGTTTTCACCGAAAAGCTGGCGGACCTGGACAGCCGCGTCCATGCTCTGGAGTCTGAGATCTCGCTCATTGCGCAAGGCGGCCTGACAAGACTCTGATTCGCCGATCCGTGTTGTTCTGCGGCAGAGTAGACTCTCATCTCCCCAACCATTGACGCCAACAGCGTTCCCCTTAGGGACGTTGCCGCGGGGCTGCTCCACCACCTTTCGGAGAGGAACCATTTGATGAATGAAAACGCGGGCCGGATATTATTGTCCGTTCCCCATATGGGAGGGGACGAGATCCGGTATGTGCGGGAAGCGTTTGAATCGAATTGGCTTTCCACTGTCGGGCCGAATATCCCCGCCTTCGAACGGGAGTTGGAAGCGCGACTGCACGTAACGGCTGCCGCGCTGTCGAGCGGTACGGCGGCCATTCACCTCGGTCTCCGGCTGTTGAACGTGGGCCCCGGCGACGAAGTCCTTTGCCAGAGTTTGACGTTCGTCGCCACGGCCAACCCGATCGTTTACCAGGGCGCCACGCCCGTGTTCCTCGATAGTGAATACGCGACGTGGAATATGGACCCGGGCCTGCTCGAGCGCGTATTGCGAGAAAGAGCTGCGGTCCGCCGGCTGCCGAAGGCTGTGATTGTGGTGCACCTGTACGGTCAATGCGCCGACATGGATCCGATCCTGGCGGCGTGCAACCGTTACGATGTGCCGGTGTTGGAAGACGCCGCCGAAGCGCTGGGTTCGACCTACCAAGGCCGGCCGGCCGGCACGCTGGGCGCGGTTGGCGTTTTCTCCTTCAACGGAAACAAGATCATTACAACGACCGGCGGCGGGATGCTCGTTTCGCGGAGGCGCGACTGGGTAGAAAAGGCGCGGTTCTGGGCCTGCCAGGCGCGCGAAGCCGGACTCGCCTTTGAACACAAGGAAACCGGCCACAATTACCGAATGAGCAACGTTCTCGCGGGTATCGGCCGAGGACAGTTGCGCGTCCTCGATCTGCGCATCGTCCAGCGCCGCGCCGTAGCCTTCCGGTATGCGGCAGCGTTGGCGGACATCGGGGGCATCTCGTTCATGCCGCAGTCGCCATCCGGCTTTCACATCAACTGGCTGAGTTCTTTCCTGATCGACCAGGATCGGTTCGGCCTCTCGCGCGACGACCTGATCGCGCACCTGGACGCCGCCAACGTGGAATCGCGCCCGGTATGGAAACCGATGCATCTACAGCCCCTGTTCCGCGGCTGCGAGTACCGCGGCGGAGGCGTGGCCGAGGATCTGTTCCGGCGCGGCATCTGCCTGCCAAGTTCGAGCACTCTGCGGCTGTCGGACCAGTTGCGCGTGGTGAACGCGATCCGCACCGCGGTCGGGGCGGAGCCGCTCAAGGAACTGATCGCGGACCCGGAGGTTTGCTCGTCCGCCGGGAAAACGAGCGCGGAGCCGCTCCACTGGTCAATGGGAAATGCCAACTGACAGCCCAATCATGAGACGCATATTCCGACTGCCCGCCTGCGGGCCCGCCGGCCGGTTAACCATCTGGCTGCACGATGCGGTGCTGTTTGGCCTTGTGGGAGCGTTCGCGTTCCTGCTGCGTTTCGAGTTCCAGATCCCACGCTACTATCTACCCCATCTGGCCTTCGCAATTGCCGTCTGGATGGTGGTCAAGCCGGCCGCCCAATCAATCGGGCGGCTGGACCGGTGCCAGTGGCGTTATACTTCGGTGCCGGATTTCCTTGCCATTGCCCGTTGGAACCTCATCGGCTCGGCTGCTTCGGGATCGCTCATTTACCTGTTCGGCCCGGCCGGATTTCCGCGTTCCATTCCGGTCATCGACTTCCTGCTGTGCATCGAAGCTGTGATTGCCAGCCGGATGCTGGCGCGCCTGGTTACCTCACCGGGCCACCGCCGGCAACTGCGGAAGCGTGAACAGAGGCTGTTCATTTATGGGGCCGGCTTCTGCGGCGCCATGCTGTTGCGGGAACTCCGTGATGACCCGGCCCTGGACTACACGGTGAGCGGCTTCATCGACGATGACCCCGCGAGCAGCGGCACCCTGCTACAGCAAGTGCCGGTTTTAGGCACAGGCGACGATCTGGCGCGCCTGGCCGCAAAGTGGGAGATCTCGCTGGTTCTTATCGCAATTCCCTCCTGCACGGCCGAACAGATGACCGCCATCCTCTTGCGTTGCCGGGACGCCCAGGTGGTTTGCAGGACCATGCCGGGACTGCACCAGCTCATTGCCGGCCAGCGCTTTTCCTCGCAGATCCGCGACATTTCGATGGACGACGTGCTCGGCCGCAAACCGGTGCAACTGGACGAGCAGCATGTGCGTTCCCGGGTTGCGGGCGAGGTGGTGCTGATCACCGGCGCGGCCGGTTCCATCGGCTCGGAGTTGTGCCGGCAACTGGCGCGATTCCACCCAAGGGCAATCGTAGGCTTCGACATCGCCGAGACACCGCTATTTCACCTTGAACAGGAGATGCGCGAGTCATTTGGCGACGTGACCTTCCACTGTGCCATAGGCAGTATTCAGAACGAAATTAGGTTGAATGAGGTGCTCGGGCATTACCGGCCTGCCACCGTGTACCACGCGGCAGCCTACAAGCACGTTCCGATGATGGAAGGGAGCGTGTTCGAGGCCGTCGAAAACAACGTACTGGGCACCTACAACGTGGCAGTCGCGTCAGCGGGGGCGGGCGTACGCGAGTTCGTGCTCATCTCTTCGGACAAAGCCGTGAACCCGGCCAACATCATGGGAGCCACCAAGCGCATCGCCGAATTGGTGCTCGCCGGTGTGCAGCAATCGATGCAGACCAAGTTCGTGGCTGTGCGCTTCGGGAACGTGCTCGGCAGCAACGGCAGCGTGGTCCCCATTTTCCGCAAACAGATTGCAGCCGGTGGACCGGTCATGGTCACTCATCCGGAGATGCGGCGCTACTTCATGACCATCCCGGAAGCCGCGCAACTGGTGATTCAGGCGTCCCTGATTGGCAAGGGCGGCGAGGTTCTCGTGCTGGACATGGGCGACCAGGTTCGCATCGTGGATCTGGCGCGGAAGCTGATTCTGCTGTCCGGCTTGCGCCCGGATAAGGACATACAAATCGCATTCTCCGGTATTCGGCCCGGGGAGAAGCTGTTTGAGGAGTTGAATCTGGAAGACGAGCGAACCGTGCCCACGCCGCACGAAAAGATCCGCATTTTCCAGGGCGGCGGCAGCTTGGTGGGTGTCCACGAGCGAATACGGCTCCTGGCCGCCTTGTGCCGACTGCGGGACACCCCGGGTCTGATGGCACAAGTTCGCAACCTGGTCCCCGATTACGTATCTTCGGACCATCAGACGGGTTTGAGCGGCGCGGCCACGGCTCGAAGCGTGTGTGCCGCGGCCGTGACCAGCTAGGCGGAATATATGCGAAAAGTGAATCCAGGATTTGTTTGCGCGGCCGTTGGTCTGATGTTCTGCGCCGCGGCGGTCGCGGCTGAAGCGTATCCGGTCGGAGTTGACGATATCCTACTAATCCGTTCAGCCCAGGTGAAGGAACTCGACGACAGGCGCTTCACCGTCTCGAAAGACGGGTTTCTCGACCTGCCGCTCGGCGGTAAGGTTCGCGCCGCCGGCTTGCAGATTCCGGAACTGCGCGAAGCGATCGAGACGCTGCTCGTGCGTTATTACCATGAGCCCCGCGTTTCGATCGAGATTGTCGAGTACCGCAGCCAGCCGGTTTCCGTGCTCGGCTCAGTGACCAACGCGGGCATCTACCAACTGCAAGGACGCAAGACGCTGGCGGAAGTGCTTTCGATGGCCGGCGGCCTGAAGCCGGACGCGGGTTACGCGGTGCGCGTCAGCCGGAAAGTCGGAACCGGCGGCGACACCGTTGAGCAGGTGGTTTCCTACCCGCTTTCCGACATCATCAAGGGCCAAACCGACGACTCCGCCATCGTGTACCCGCGCGACGTAATCACCGTGGCGCGAGCCGAGTTGGTCTACGTGATCGGCGACGTCCACAGGCCGGGCGGCTTTACGCTCGGCGAAAAGGAGCATGCGTCGGTGTTGCAGACGTTGGCGCTGGCGGAAGGGGCGTTGCCAACGGCGGCGCTCAAGCGATGCACGATTCTGCGCGCGGCCGCGAACGGAAAGGGACGCGTTTCCATTCCAGTCGATGTGCGGCACTTGATCAGCGGCAAGGCCGCCGACATGATGCTCGAAGCCGGCGACATCCTGGTGATCCCATCGAGCACCGCGCGCAAGATTGGCGTGAAAGCGGCCGAAGCGGCATTGCAAACCGGCTCCGGCCTTTTGATTTGGAGGCTCCCTTGAACCTGATTCCTGAAGCACCGGAAAACGCCGGTGGCGGAACGATGCTTCCCGCCCTGCCTGTTCAGCGCGGAGCGGGGCAAATACCGGCGCGGGAGGAGGAGCCTCCGTTCGGAGTGCTTGACTACGCCGCCATTCTTTTGAAATTCCGCTGGATGATCGTGCTGCCGCTAGTGGCCGGAATCGTTGGCGCGCTGGCGTTTTCGTTCCAGCAAAAGCCCACGTACCGGGCTGCGCTCCAGCTTGAAGTGCAGGAGTTGAACCAGAACTTCCTCAACATCCGCGACCTGGACCCCTCCGCAGCGCCCAACGCGGCGGCGCCCGACGGCTATATCCAACTCCAGGCCCAGGTGCTGCAAAGCGAATCGTTGCTCGAGCGCGTGGTAAAACGGCTGCGGTTGGACGAACGGCAGGCCTACATTGCGCAAACCGTGACCCCGGCGCAGCGTATTGGCGAAAAGCTGGGCATCGAGAGATTCCTCTCTGTGCTGCCCAAGCCGCAGCATGCCTTGGTGATCCGCCAGGCGCTCGGTCTTCCGGTGCCCGAGATGGATTCGCCGCGAGCGCGTGCCCTGCGCGTGGCCGCGTCCAATCTGACAATCAAGGCCGTCGCCCAAAGCAGCCTGGTAGAACTTTTCTACACGGCGCCGGACCGGCGCACTCCGGCCGAGTTCCTGAACGCCCTCGCGGAGGAATACATCGCCTACACCATGGACGCGCGGTGGGCGGGCACCGAACGCACCGCCGACTGGCTGGGCACGCGGCTGCGCAACATGCGCGAAAACCTGGAAGACTCCGAGCGCAAATTGCAGGACTACGCCCGCAACTCCGGAGTGCTGTATAGCGACGGCCGGGAGAGCGTGGGCGAAGAGCGGCTGCGGCAGTTACAGGCCGAATGGTCGAAGGCGCAGGCCCAACGCGCCATCCTGCAAGCGAACTACGAGCGCATCAAGGCCAGTTCGCCCGAACAATTGCCCCAGGTGCTCGATTCCCCGGTTCTGCGCGACTTCGCCACGCGACTGGCCGACTTACAGAAGGAATACAGCCAGCTCACCACCACGATGACGCCGGAGCACCAGCAGGTGCGCGCCGTGCAGTCACAAATCAACACGCTGCAAGGTCTGATCCGCAACGAGACGGACAACGTGCTCGGTCGTATTCGTAACGAGTACGAAGCAGCACGCCGCCGCGAGGCCTTGTTGTCCGGTTCCTACCAGCAGCAGTCTCACGTCGTCTCCGAGCAGGCGGGGCGCGCGGTGCCCTACTACGTGCTGAAGCGCGAGGTGGAATCAAAGCGGCAGTTCTACCAGGACATGCTGCAAAAAGTAAATTCCGCCGGCGTAGCCACCGCGATTCGCGCCAGCAACATCCGGGTAGTGGACCCGGCGCGGGAACCGATGTTGCCATTCCGGCCGAACCTTGTGTTTAACCTTTTGGCAGGCAGCGCAGGCGGCCTGCTGTTCGGCGTGGCAGGTTGCTTCCTTCGCGAAGCGACCGAACGCAGGAGCAGAAAGCTACGGCGGCCCGGCGATTCGGCGAAGTACCTGCGCATTCCGGAACTCGGCGTTATCCCCACATTGAAGGGTATGACCGAAGGGCGCAAGCGCGGGGTACCGGATCGCAAGATGATTAATCTACCGCTCGAGGCAGGCCCGTCCGACGCGGGTGTGCCGCGGCCCATGACCTGGTGCCGGCGCACCATGATGCTGGACGAATCGCTCCAGTCGGCGGTCGATTCGCTGCTGTTCAAGTTCCCCGGCATGGAGCCGCCGCAGGTGGTGAGTGTGGTGAGCGCGCTCCCGTTGGAAGGCAAAACGACCATTACGGGCCATTTGGGCCGGGCGTTGGCCGACATCTCGAAACGGGTGCTGCTGATCGACGCCGACATGCGCAAGCCGGCGCTGCACGGCCACTTCCAGGCGGCCAACGGCACGGGTCTGAGCGGATTGCTCCATCTAGAAGCGGTAACGTTGAATCTGATTCGGAAGGCGATCGTGCAGGAGGTGGCGCCCGGCGTGGATCTGCTTTCTGCGGGATACTTACCGGACAATATCGCCCGGCTACTGGCGTCGGGACACCTTGAAGACATCCTCCAGCACTTACGCCCGCTTTACGACACGATTCTGATCGATACGCCGCCCGTACTACTCTTTCCCGACGCGCGGGTACTCGGACGGCATAGCGATGGCGTGGTACTGGTGGTCCGCTCGAACCAGAATGCGCTCGAGGTGTACCAGCAGGCGACGCAGAGGCTACAGCGCGCCGGCAATGCCATACTGGGCATCATTCTCAACGACTGTAACGAGTCCGGTGAAGTCAACGCTTCCCGATACTACAAGAAGTATGCCGACGTCTGAGCTAGCCGGAGTTCGAACGGGCGAGGCGTGCGATGCCGCCGCCTTGCAGTCCCGGCCGGACGCCCGCGCGCGCTTTCGGTCCGGCTTTGCCTGGACGCTGGCGGCCAACGGCCTCTATGCAGTCTGCCAATGGTGCATGCTGGCCGTCCTGGCCAAGCTGTGTACGCCGGCCGAGATGGGAACATTTGCGCTCGGCTTGGCCGTGACGGCCCCGGTAATCGTCTTCTCAAACCTGCAACTACGCGCCGTGCAGGCCACCGATGTGCGCGGCAACTTCGCTTTTGGGGAGTACGTACGCCTACGGCTGTGGACTACAGCAGCGGCGCTGGCCGCTATCGCCGGAATTGCGGTGATGCAGCCTCGCAGCGGGGCTGCGGCACTGGTGTTTTTCGCGCTGGGTCTCTCAAAGTCCTTTGAATCGATGTCCGACGTCCTCTACGGCTATCTGCAACAGCGCGAGTACATGGACGTGATTGCGCGGTCGCTGATGATCAAAGGCCTCGTCTCGATTACGCTGGTGGCGCTTGCGACCTTTTTGTTCCGCAGCGCGCTGGGTGCGGCTGCGGGCGTCGGGTTGGCCTCGGGCCTCATGCTCGCGTTCTACGATGTGCCGGTGACGCGGCGACTCCGCCTCCTGGTAAAAAGGTCCGGCGAAGGGAGCGCTGAGGCACCCCCGGCTCCGGTGCGGTTCGCACGCATCCGCAGGCTTGCCGTGGTAGCCCTGCCCCTCGGCATCGTGCAGGGCTTGGTTTCGTTCAGCGCCAACATCCCGCGCTACCAGCTCGAACGCACCCGCGGGCTGGCGGACCTAGGCATCTATTCCGCCCTGGCGTCGCTCATCGTGCTGGGGCAAACCGTGGTGAGCGCGCTCGGCAACGTGGCTTCGCCGCGGCTGGCGCGGCTGCATGCCGCCGGTGACCTGGCCGGCTTTGTGCGCCTGCTGCTGGCCATCGCGGCCTCCGGAGCAGCGCTGGGCGTGGCGGGGGTGGCTCTTGCCGCCCTTTATGGCGGGCCGTTGCTCAGCTTGCTGTTCCGCCCCGAGTACGGCGCGCGCGCCGACGTTCTGGTGGTCATCATGGCAGGCGCGACGTTCGCTTATGTGGCATGGTTTGCCGGCTTCGGCCTGACGGCGGCGCAATTGTTCCGCGAGCAGATCCCGCTGCTTGGCGCCGTTTGTCTTTCGGCATGGGTGGCTGCGGCCGTGCTCGTGCCGCGCTATGGCGCTACCGGGGCGGCGATGGCCTTTGGCATGTCCATGACGGTACAGGCCATTGGAGCCGCCCTGATCCTGTGGTACGCCTTGCGGCGGCAAGCGAAGGCTTTGCGATGACCGCCCACGGCCGCATGCGCGTGCTGCAAGTCCACAGCGACCTCCAGTGGGGCGGGGTCGAGCAGTGGCTGCTCCACACGGTCCGCTTCATCGACCGTCAAATGTTTCAGCTCGACTTCTTCGCGGCCAGCCTCAACTCCGTTTGGGAGAGCACGATTGCCAGTCTGTCCTTGACACTCATCCGTAGTCCGCGGCCGCGTTCGCTGTGGCGGTATACACTGTGTTTGCGCGAAGCGCTCCGGACGCGGAATTACGACGCTGTCCACTGCCACTTTATCGACCATAGCGGCCTGGTGCTTCGCGAAGCGGCCCTGGCGGGTGTGCCGGTCCGCATCGCGCACAGCCACATCGACGTCGCTCCGTTGCTCCGCCGCGCGCCCGTCTGGACGCGCGCCTACTTCAGCGTTCAGAACCGCCTGCTGCACCGTTATGCCACGCGCGGCCTTGCAGCCAGCCGCGAGGCCGCGCGCTCCATGTTCGGGCCCGAATGGGAAGACGACCCCAGGTGGGGGGTGCTGCATTGCGGCATCGACCTCGCTATGTTCTCCGCGGACGTGGAAGATCGGAAGAGCACACGTCTGAA
>OBLW0100004561.1_pt1 | contig 10559 bp, 9 predicted proteins | sample 1520161 | NCBI WGS metagenome assembly OBLW01 (sample SAMEA3539309, study PRJEB22396) | soil metagenome | biome: tundra; feature: field; material: soil | place: USA | collected 2010-05 | depth 0.15 m
GGGCCGGTTGTCGGGGACATGCAGGCGGTTATTGCAAATGGTGGAAGAGTGTATGCCTCTCCCTGGTCACCACCCGCTGTTTACACTACAAACAAAAGCGTGGATTGCACAGAGGAGTCGGGGAATGGTGCGCTTGCGACCGCAGATTATGCTTCGTATGCGACCTGGCTTGCCAACTTTGTTCAGAGTTTGAAAACAGAAGACGGCATCACTCTCTACGCGATATCCGTCCAGAATGAACCGGATACCTGCCAGTCCTACGATAGTGCTCTCTGGTCGGCGTCGAACATCGATACTTTCGTAAATTCGAATCTAGGCCCTACATTTGCGGCGGAAGGCTTGTCCACGCTCATCTTTGTACCCGAGGCCAGTTCCAACTCCGCGTCAACGAGTTTAGGTGCTGCCTGCGCCAGTGATTCGTCATGCGCTCAATACGTTGGCGGATTCAATTGGCATGACTATGATGCCAGCCTTAGCGGCGCGAACACAGTTGCCGCCAACCCCTACCCATCCGGCTGGCCTGAGGGGAAGAAGTATTGGGAAACGGAAACCTCGTGCGGGCAAGGTTATGGACCGAACTTCTGCCAAACTGGTTTTAATAGCGACATGACAAATGCTCTTGATTGGGCCGCAGTCATCGACCAGCGGATCGCTGTTGATAACGCCAATGCGTGGCTCTATTGGTGGCTGATTGATGCAAACAACTCGGATGACGAGGGGTTGTTGGCGAATAACGGTACGATCGCCCAACGCGCCTACGTGCTGGGTCAGTACAGCAAGTTTGTGCGCCCTGGTTATAGCCGTATCGATGCGACGCACCTTCCCCAAGCCGATGTGAGCGTTTCAGCGTACAAAAGCACGGGCACGAATAGCTTGGTTATCATCGCGACCAACTATACAGGTTCGGCGGTGTCGCAAACGTTTAGCATAACGAACGCACCCACGTTTTCGACACTGAGCCCGACAATTACCTCTGTGAATTTGAGTCTCGCTGCACAGTCGAGCGTATCTGTGTCAGTTAATTCCTTCACCTATACACTGCCGGCTGATAGCGTTACGACATTTGTGGGCAGCGCTTCGATTCCGCTCCCCCCCACGAACCTCAAAGGTGTCGTGGTGCGATAGGGAGTCAAATCTCAAGAAGCCGCATGTGTTTCCTGGCTAATTCGCATGAAAGAAGGCTTCTTCGATCGGCCCTGGAAAAAGATCGCAGGATGGACTTGGTAGTGCCGCCATTTATTTTTGCGGGGCTTGGCGCAGCGTTTATCAGTGCATTGGGATCATTGGCCCTGAGTTACGACTCCCGTCCGCAAGATATTCACGCCATCATCTCCTACACCTCCCAGCTGCTTTTCTTTCCGGCGTTTCTGATTGCCTTGCTTTAGCGCCACTGGGCATCGCTCCCGCTCTGGCTATGCGACAGAAGCTGCCAGAATGATCCGAGGTGACCAGCCTGAAAAACGCACGTGAGAGGATTCCGGTCGAATCACCGCCAAACGCCGCCAAACCAGCACTTACTGTTTCATCGACATTTCCGTACGACTTGATCCAGCCAACTGCGTATCCTGCCGCAGACAATTTTTGGGCAAAACTCGAAGTTTACGGGCAAAGCCCGGACTTTATAGGCAAGAAGGAATTTTTAGACAAAGCCCCTGAGGAAATCCTTCACCCACAACATCATCAGGAAAAAGGCGCTAACTCGCCTCAGCGAAAACCGACCCCGCCTTCGCAAATGTGTATGGCCCATCCGGTACCAACGCAACGCGCGCACGAGCCGGCAGCCCATCCAGCAAGGCCGCGACAGCCTCGTCCAGATCCGCAAATGTCCTCGCACCCAGCAATCCGAGCTGTGCCCTCTTGACTCCCGGCGTGTGGAAGAACAATTCATGATTCATTCCGGCCAGGGCGAGCTTCTCAAGCTGCCATTGATCCACCTCGACCGGCGTCTCTCGAATCTCCTCCAGAAAGCTCCCGAAATCCGCGAGGCTCTCAAGTCGCCGCGCGAACTCGGCCGACCCCACCCCTTCCGCGCATTCTCCCAGGGTCAGGATCCTCCCTCCCGGCTTCACGATGTGCTGTGCCGCAGTGAGTCCTTTGACCGACTGATAAAAGGTCAGGTCCAGCGGATGCCCCGCTGCGCTCGTAATCACCGCATCGACCGGCTCGGCCACCCGCTCCAGAGACGTCGTCTCCAGAAACTCCACCCCTGCGGCATGAGCCTTCACCGGATCTCCGGCAAACACTCCAGAAATCTTCCGTTCCTGCGTCAGCGTCACATCGAGAATGAAATCATGCCGCGCCATGCGCGCAATCTCCAGCAGCTCCGCATGCAGCGGATTGCCGACGATCGAGCCCTCCTTCGCCAGCGGCTCCCGCATAAAGCGCGGCGAGTGAATCACTTTGATCGTCTCCTGCGCAGCCAGGCCTGGCGCCACCAGCTTGCGCCCCCCGCTGAACCCCAGCATCAGGTGCTGTTCAATAAAACCCAGCGTGATATGCAGATCCGCCGCCATGAACCGTTCATCGATGTACACCGGCGTTCCGCGCGCTGTCACGCCCAGTCCCCGATGCTCGGCCAGCGCCCGTGCATCATGGCTCACCACGCGGTATCTGGCCGCAATTTCCGGCCCCACAATCGCGATCACTTCGTCCGGCGTCGCTCCCCGATGCAGTCCCGTCGCAATGAGAATCGTGATCCTCTCCGCCGGAATCCCCGCATCGTGCAGCCGCTTCAGCAGCGGCGGCAGCGTCACGCGGTTCGGCGCCGGTCGCGTAATATCGCAAACCGAGATCGCCGCAGACCTCTTGCCCGCCGCCAGCGTTGCCAATGCTACGCACCCAAAGGGATGATCAAGCGCCTCATCCAGCGCCGCGGTCTCGTCCTCCAGCGCCGGCGCGCAACGGCTCCTGATCACCTGGCACTCGAAACCATCCGGCACCGACACCTCGATGCCATTCTTTCCAAAAGAAAAACGTGTTTTCATCTGTGTATTGAACCCGCGCTCAGCCTTCGATCGCTTTTCATTCCCGATGCCCAATCTTAAATCCTGCCTGATCGCCGTGACCTTGTTGGTCCTCTAGTTCTTGAAGAACTCCCCGCGCCCACCGTTTTTCCACGGGTTGTAATGCGCAGCAAAGTTTGCCCGATGTTGCACTGAGGGATGGGAATAGGTCCAGAACTCGATGAAGGGATTAGGATCGGGGTCTTCTAGCCACGCTTCGCCGAGCGCATTGAAACCGGCAACTGCGGTCTTCTGCGGATCAGCCACGATTCCGTGGATTGCCTCCTGGCCATAGACATCCGCCTGGTGCTCAAAGTGCCGGCTGAACGCGTTGCTCGCGGGTTCGAGCAAAAAGCCCACCAACGAGAGTACGAATAAGAGCACCACGAAGCCAGCCCGGCTCGACAGCGAATCCACATGCCATCGCAAGCCGAACCTCTTTACCAGCCATCTTGCAAATGCGGCGCAGGCCCAGAAAACAAAAAACAAGGCAAAAGCAATGCCGGTCAGGCTCTTCGGGATATGGTGCAGAACATAATGCCCACTCTCATGTCCAAACACAAACAGCACTTCATCGTCGGGAATGCGGCCTGCGGTGGTGTCCCAAACGACAATGCGCTTGGTGGCGCCAATCCCCGTCACATACGCGTTCAATCCGTTCGTCTTGGCGCTGGCTTTCATCAGGAACATGCGATCCGGGGGAATGTCGGTCCCGGTGCGAGCCACCACCTTTCCCAGCTCCTCCACAAGCTTTGGATGGTTTTCGTTCAGCGGTTCAAACTTGTCGAAGAGCGGTTCAAGCAGCGGCGCAACAAAGATGGTCAGCACCAAAATCGGCAGGGAAACGACCCACGTCCACATCCAGAAGCGCCGCGGTGACACGCGGACAATCCAGTTGAAAAGCAGCATGATCGGCGCGCCGAATAGCACGGTCAGTCCCAGGGCTTTGCCCTGGTCGCCCAGCCAGCCGCCCCATCCCTGCACGCTGATGCCGAAATGGCGGCTTGCCAGGTGACCGGCCACATCCAGCGGCAGGCTCGCCAGCGCCAGAATGACCAGAAAGACTGCAAAGAAGAGCAATCCCTGTAACCAGCGACGCCGCAGTACGCGCTCAGCCCAGGCCGCCAGTCCGGCCGCGGCGCGAGAAGCAAGCAGAATCCACAGCACAGCCAGCCCCCACAGCGATCCGCCAAGATCGAGGATGCTGCGGATGCGGTTGAGCGCAATCGCCTTAGCCACCTTCTCCGGCGGCAACCGATAAGCCTGCTGCGCTGGAGCCTGCTGGGCCGTTGATTGGTTCTGCGGCGGCTGTGCGGGTGCAGCAGCCTGGGCGCTGCTGCAATCCGTCGACACTCCGGCAAGCATCACAGCCAGGAAAAACGCGGGCCACCAAGCCTTGCGAAAACTCATGGTTTCTTTCCTCTAATACCCGACTCTGAGACAATCAACTTGCAAAAGGTTCTAACAGAGTCGTCCCAATCTATGCCACAGCTCCCATTCGCCGTCAGGCGGTCCGCCTTTGAATTCCGTGGACGCGCCGCATGCGCTGCAGTTCTCATCTCCATCGCACTGCCCGTTGCCGCCGCAGCACAGCAGGAAAAACCCGTCCTGTTGGACGCCATGACCACCGAATTGCATCGCGCCTTCATGTCGCTGGGCAGGCAGGATCCCAACAAGCAGGAAGCCGGCCAGCAGTTGCCGCCTTACTTTCTCAGTTACTCCGTGAGCGATGCCAGCACGGTTTCCATTCGTGCGCAATTCGGCGCGCTGGTTGATAGCTCGGCAAACCACATGCGCATCGCCGACGTACAGGTGCGCCTCGGCGATCCCAAACTCGACAACACCCACGGAGATCATCGCGGTTCGGCCGTGAACAGTCTGCAATTGCCGCTGACGGACGACCGAGAGGCCCTGGCGCGGTCACTATGGCTCGCCACCAACACCGGCTACGGCAATGCTCTCGAAAACTATCTCCGCGTGAAGACGGAATCCCAGGTGCGAGCCAAGGAAGAAGACACCTCGCCGGACTTCAGCATTGAAGCGCCGCAAGTGTCGATCCGCAATCCGGCGCCCCCTGTCGTGGTCGACCGCGCGGCCTGGGAAAACCGCGTGCGCCAGCTCTCCGGCGTCTTCCGTGAATTCCCCGACGTATATCAGAACGTTGTCGCGCTCTCCGTGCAGAATGAAACCGACTATTTCGCCTCTTCCGAAGGTTCAAGCGTCGTCGAACCTCACATGCAGGCACGACTGGTGGTACTTGCCGTCACCCGCGCCGATGACGGCATGGACTTATTCCGCGATCAGACCTTTGAGGCGGAAACAATTGACGGCCTGCCCGCGCAGGCTGAGTTGGAAGCGGCCATCCGCGAGTTGGGCAAGAGTCTCGAGGCTTTGCGCAAAGCGCCGGTCACCCAGCCCTTTGATGGTCCCGCCATTCTCTCCGGACGCGCCTCCGCCGTCTTCTTCCACGAGGTCCTCGGCCACCGCCTTGAAGGCCAGCGCCAGCGCGGTGACGAAGAGGGACAGACCTTCACCAAAGATATTGGCAAAGACATTCTGCCGAGCTTCCTCTCCGTGGCCGATGACCCGACGATGACGCAGTTCGGGAATACCTGGCTCAGTGGTACCTATGCCTACGACGATGAAGGTCAAAAGGCCCAGCGTGTCGCATTGATTCAGGACGGCGTCCTGAAAACCTTCCTCATGTCGCGCCTGCCCATTGCCAGTTTCAGTTCTTCCAATGGCCACGGCCGCGCCGAGACTGGCCGCATGCCCACTGGCCGCCAGGGAAACCTGATCGTCACGTCGACAAAGGCAGTTCCGGACTCCGAACTCCGGAAGGAGCTAGTTGAAGAAGCCAGAAAAGCCAACAAGCCTTACGGCCTCTACTTTGAAGACATCTCGTCGGGATTCGCCGTCACCACGCGCAGTTCGCCCCAGGCATTTCAAGTCATCCCGCTCGTCGTCTATCGCGTGTACGTCGATGGGCGCCCCGATGAGCTCGTCCGCGGCGTCAGCATCGTAGGCACCCCTTTGGCAGCCATGAAGCGCATCCTCGCCACCGGCGACAAGAGCGAAGTCTTCAACGGCGAGTGCGGCGCTGAATCAGGCACAGTTCCCGTCAGCGCCGTCGCGCCTGCCATGCTCGTCAGCGAAATCGAAACCCAGCGCCAGCCGCAAGGCACAGCAAGGCCACCGATCCTGCCCATCCCCGGCGCACCGGCTGCGGCGCCCGCGAAGGAGGCCCAATGAACCCGGTCCGCTCTCTTCCTGTGATCGCCGCCTCCGGTCTCCTCGCCGCCTTCATCAGCCGGGTGCCCCATCCTTTCCGCGTTCCGTGCGGAAAGGGTGGGAGACCATCTCACCTCGCCGCCGCTCTCTTCCTTCTCGCCACCTTCGCCGCGCCCCTTGCGGGCCAGCCCACCCGCGCCGATGCGGAAAAAGACCCCGTATTCAAAGCCATGCTGCAGGAGCTTGACCGCAGCATGAGCCAGTTGCAACTCCCCGGCTTTCAGAAGCCGTTCTTCATCCAGTACCGCATTGTCGATGTGGAAGACTTCGAGACTAAAGCAGCCTTTGGCGCCAACGAAGGCTCGCAGCACAACCACGCGCGCATCGCCCGCGTCACGGTCCGCATTGGCGACTACAAGACCGACAGCTCCGGTGGCCGCGGCGACGGCGCGCTTGAACTCGCTGCTCTCGATAACGATCCCATCGCGCTCCGGTCCGCTCTGTGGACCGCGACAGATCAGGCATACAAAAACGCGCTCGCCGCCTACGCGCAGAAACAGGCCGCGCTCAAGCAGGTGCAAACGCCGCCCCAGGCCGACGACTTCAGCAAAGAGAAGCCAATCGTCTCCCTTGAAACTCCGCTAACGCTCACCCTCGATCAATCCGTATGGGAAGACCGCGTCGCGCGCGACAGTGGCCTTTACCGAACCGATCCTTCGGTGAACTCGGCCCAGCACGACGTGCAATACTCCTCCGCAACCTTCCATGCGCGCTTGACCACCACGCGCCTCGTCAACAGCGAAGGCACGATCGTGCGCAAGTCCGCCACCGGCTACCAGGAGAGCTATGGCGTGGGCACCCAGGCGACCGACGGCATGAGACTCGACCGCTCCTTCGCCACAACGGGCGCAACCCTCAAGGACATTGAAACTCCGCAAGCTTTTCAGAAACACGCCGAAGCCCTGATTGCCTCGCTCAGCGATCTGCGCAAAGCCCCGCTGGTTGAAGAGGAGTATCACGGCCCTGTGCTGCTCAGTTCCGACGCGAGTGCCGACACGCTGCGTACCCTGGCGGCAGGCGCCGTTGTGGCTACGCGCCCTCCGCTCGGCACCGAGGCGCGCACCAACGGACCCTTTGCCAACAGCTATCATGCGCGCGTTCTCCCCGAGTTTCTCGACATCGACGACGACCCCGGCCTGAGGAGCTTCGACGGCAAGGGCCTCGTTGGCGCTTACGCCATAGACGACGAAGGCGTGCCCGCACAGACGGTCAACCTCGTGACCGACGGGCAGCTTGAAAACTACCTCATTGCCCGCGAGCCGGTCCGCGACTTTCCGCAATCCAATGGTCACGGACGCGCCGGTGTCACTGGGCTGCCCCACCCCACAATTGGCGTGATGAAAGTGACCGCAAAGCCCGCCGCGGCGGCCTTCAGCGACGAGGCGCTCAACCGCAAGCTGCTCGACATGGCCAAGGATCGCGGGCTCAAGAACGTCTACTACGCCGCCACGTTGGGGCCCGGGCTCGCCCCCCGTCTTCTCTATCGCATCAACCAGGACGGTACCCGGGAACTCGTGCGCGGGGCGATTCTCGACGACCTTGACCAGCGCGCCTTGCGCTCCGGCATCGTAGCCGCGGGCCAGGACCTTTGGGTCGCCAACTACTCTGGCGATGTTCCGCAAACCGTCCTTGCCCCGGCGCTTCTGTTTGACGATGTGACCATTCGTCGCGCCAACGAGAAAAACGACAAGTTGCCCTTCTATCCCGCGCCGGATTGATAGGTTCTCCGACCAGTTTTTCCGACCGCCAATTTCGTCTGCTCCGCGGCTAACCTTGCTCGTCCATACGAGTCTCCAATACTGTCGTTGAGGCGAGATCCAATCGGCGCGGTGATCGGGGTAATTGAGAGATGCCGCGCGGATTCCGGATGGAGACGGAAACGGGAGGCTTGTGAGATGAATCCATATCTGAGAGCGTTAGCGTGCATCCTCGCATTGGTCGTATTGTTTTCAGCCAGGCCCTCAGGTTCCCAATCCGCCGCTTATAGACAAAAGTTGGCGTCGGGCAAATTGGTCGGGATCCAATCCAGCGATGTCTCGATTGAACAGAACGGAAGAATCACTCACCTGCATATCACCCCCGGGACTGAGGTTTGGCGCGACGGCAAAGATATCCAAAGTCCATGGCAGCTCGTACTGGGCGAAGACATCCGCGCGATCTATACAGAACTCGCTACGGACGGTCGGCCCGCTCCATCGCTTGTTGTCGCATCGAAACCGGGTGACCTGGTGAAACTGGTGCCGCACCGGGTCGTTGAGTATCGATTCTGCGCCGGAAACCTCATCGAAGCGACGAAGGACTCGATCACCATCCGAAGAAACGACAAGACGCTCTGCGTCATGCGCGTCAACGCTCACAGCGAGATTTGGCAAGGCCAAGTCGGTCACGATCCCACCTCGCTTGGCCTTGGAGGTGAGATTTCGGCGCGAAGCATCGTTCGATATCCGAAAGAAGATTTGGTGGCTGATCAGATTTGGACTGATACGACCCAACTGTCTCACAGAAACTGATTCACAGCCGGTGTCCAATCGCAGCGGTCTTTGTTTTGCAACAAGGGCAGGGATCCCGCAGCGAACAGCAGAAAGCCACATCACTTCTTCTTCCACGCCCCCACAATTGCGCCCATCAACATCATCCCCAGCAGCCAGAAGCCGGCATTCACCGCCAGCAAACTAAAGGGCCGCACCTCAAACACGTATTCCGTTGACCACGTTGTGAGCACGAACCCGAACCAGAGCAGCAGCGCAGCCTGTACCCCGCGCAACGCCGTCTGCGGCCCGGTAAGCTGAGTCACACACGAGATTGCGGTGGCGATCACTGCCGCCGAAACCAGTGCCGTGCCGTACTGCAATGCTGGGCTGAGGCCCGTGGCCATCAGCCAATCCCTTGTGCGGCCTATCCCGCTGAGCCATGTCTGCATGAAATACGAGTACCAGCCCGCTTCAAGCAGAAAGCAGGCCACTGCCGCTACGACGATTGCCAGATAATTCTGCCGAACTCTCGCCGCTTCAATCGTGGGAACTCCAACAGCCATAGCGTCCTCCGTTCCATGGAACGGACTCACATTATGACGAATTCCACGCTGAACGCAATCGAAAAGAAAGAGCTGACGGCGGCCCATCGATTAGACGTCCGACTGAGCCTTGATCCCCAACCCCTGACCCCTGTTCTTCTGATCTCTGATCCCTGATCTCTGATCCCTGATCCCTGACCCCTGTTCTTCTGATCCCTGATCTCTGACCCCTGACCCCTGATCAGTCCAGCCGCGTCAGGTACGCGTCGCCTTCCGCAGGATGCAGATGGTCGGCAATGAACTCGGCGCGCTCGCGGTCGTCCCCTTCCGGCCGGATGCGGACCCAAAAGCTCTTTTCGCCTGGGAATTCAATGACGCGCGCTTCGGGATATTTGCGCAGCAACTCTTCCTTGAGCTGTTCGGCTTTGCGCTCGCTCGTGAATGCGCCGATCTGCACGCACCACCTGCCGCCCGTCTCGATCGGTTTGGGAGCCTCATACACATCGATTCGCACCGGAGCCGTGCCCACCCTGTAAACCCCAATCGACTTGGCCGAGGCCATCGTCAGATCGATAATCTTGTCCGGTCTGAATGGGCCGCGGTCCGCGATCCGCATCGCCGAGGCCTGCCTCGTCTTCAGATTGGTCACCACGATTAGCGACCCCATCGGCAACGTGCGATGCGCCGCGGTCAAAGCATCATCGTCGAACACCTGCCCATTCGCGGCCTTGCGCCCTTTATAAGGTGCGGTGTACCAGGTGGCATCACCCTGTTCGCTGAAAATGGGCCGATGCGTCAACACAAACTCCCGATCATCCTCGCTTATGCCTCCCGGGGGAACCGGTGTAATCGGAATGCGCCCGGTCGACGCACCGGCCGCCGGATTGGGCTGTGTTGCCACCGCAGGCGGCGCCGCTTGTGGCGCAGGGTATCGCGCAGTGGTGTGGCGATGTCCGCAACTGGAGGCAGCCAGCATCACGAGCGCCAAACCCGCCCATAGGGCTGTCGACTGCGAAAAATAGTTGAGTCCCTTTGCCGCCATCAGGTTCGTGGGCCCTTTTGCTGTTCGATGCGGTCAGCCAGGTTGCGCAGCGTGTCACTCATCTTGCGCATGGTTGTAATGGATTCCTTGCGGACCTGCGGGACAACCGCGTCGTTGACGTATGCGATGGCATGGCGCAGCTCCATCTCGATCAGTTCCATCGCCTCTTCAATCCGTTGGCCCACGCCGCCTGGTCCCGGTCCCGGTGGAG
>OBLW0100004562.1_pt1 | contig 10557 bp, 11 predicted proteins | sample 1520161 | NCBI WGS metagenome assembly OBLW01 (sample SAMEA3539309, study PRJEB22396) | soil metagenome | biome: tundra; feature: field; material: soil | place: USA | collected 2010-05 | depth 0.15 m
ACCCGCTGTCCCTCAACGCGCTCATCAATGCCTGTAATCAGAAATCCAACCGCGATCCGACCGTCAATTTCGATGAAGCGACCGTCGAACAGGCCCTCCACTCTCTGCGTGACAAAGGTTTGCTGCTGTCCATCACCGGCGCCGGAAGCCGCGTGCAGAAGTACGCACACCGCATCTCCGAAAAACTGAATCTGGGACGGCCGGAGCTGGCGATTCTTTGTGAACTGATGCTGCGTGGTCCGCAGACCCTGGGCGAATTGCGAACGCGTAGCGAGCGCATGCATCCCTTCGACGACTTGGATCAGGTGCAATCCGTGATCGATCGCTTGCCCGAGCTGATCGTCAAACTCGAGCGGCGTCCCGGCGAAAAGGAAAGCCGGTTCGCTCACCTGCTCTCCGGACCTCCCGCGGTTTCTCTTGCCGAGCCCGAGACTCCCGCTCCCCACCGTCAGGACCGGGTCGCGACACTCGAAGCTGAAGTCGCGCAACTACGCCAGGAACTCGAGGATCTCAAACAACAATTCGCGGTTTTCCGGAAGCAGTTCGAATGAAACTGGTGGGAAGCCCGAACTCCCCACCATAAACTAACGGCGGTGCCCCAGCCCCTAGTCCCGAGCCCCTAGCCCCTCTTACGCCGCCCGCATGGGCGGCCGCACTGGCAGTATGTTGTCCTCCGCCAGGCAACTTCTCACACCCTTTACCGGACCGTGCAGGTAATCGTCGATCGGGAACAACGAATACGGCTCCAGTTCCCGAAACACGCGCCCTAGCTTCTGCTCGATGCGATACACCGCATGGAAGAAATTTCCACGGTCCATCTTGAGCTTCCGGCAGCACAGTTTCCAGTCCGCCCCCAGCAGGAAGTGATACCTGAAAATGTCGTATTCCGGCTCCGTCAACGTCCGTTTGCTGATGAGGCAGAAGTCAGCCGAAAATTCCTCTGACTTGCGGCCCCATGCGCCTCTCCGATCCTTTCCAGGCAACGGATCCAGCGTAACCTTACTGATATACCTTTCCCGGCTCACGCAGTCGCGAAAATGCTCAAAGCAGGCCCGGAAGATCGCTCGCAGTACACAATTACAAGGATGCGTGGTTTCGTTCCTACCGATCCGTAACCCTAACCCGAGGCAGGTATTGCATCCTGGGGCGGCCTGTGCCAATGTCTCTGATCTAGTCCATTCCATTTTCTTCCTCTTTTTTGGAACTCGGAAAGGCAACCGAGTCAGTATTGACGTGACTTACAGTCTCGTAGCGACCCTTAGATGCGTCAACGCATTAATCTGCGGGCATCTAGGGCGAATTATTTCTTCAACTGAGGAGAGAGTAGGACAAAGGTAACGTTGTCTTTTATTTAGATAGGGTCTATAACTTCCTGCACCACCTTATGTCTCTGGTGCAAGGTTGCGTTGGGTTTGCTTATTCCCTCTGGCCCTATTTCCTTGTGAAATATGGGGAGAAGCCAATTTGACCTCCAGGACGCGCAGCTTCGTTTGCTTGCCTACGTCCGGGATCGGCATTCACAACGGCGAATTGACGGAGAGAGGATTCGCTCGTATGATTGGCATCTCGCAGCCCCATGTCCATTATGTGCTCAAGGGGGTACGAACTCTCTCTATCGAAATAGCCGATTCCATATTAAATATCCTTCATCTATCCATCCTCGACTTGGCGTCCCCAGAGGATCTGGGAGCGTAACCGTCGACCCCGACCGAGCCCGTGCTGGAAGTACCATTCCTCGATACCGCGATTGGCCCAGGCATTCCCTGGCCCGGCAAGAATCGACCGGCGCAATCGCTTTCCAACTCCCGTCCCCACCGGGTTAGTCCCCCCAGCCTTGGTGATGGCGCGACTGCCCTGGATGCTCAGATGGGCGACACGTTAGGACGCTACGACCTAGCCATTGTTGGATACCTCGGAGCCGCAGCAAGCCAATCCCTCACCGGAGGGCCTAGATGCCGTCGAGCGAAGCAGGGAAGTCGTACTGCGGTATCTGCGGCCCGGAGCACGCGGCGATTACCTTGTTGACCGACGCTGCACTCTCGAGAACCCGGATCAGTGGGAGCATCTCAACATCACCGATTAAGGCCCGAGTCTTGTGGCTGGGCCGTGAGACAGACCGCAAGCTGCCCATGAGTCAACGCGGCCGCTTCTTATACGAGGTGATCTCCTCGTAATTCTGGAGCACCTGCGCGGCCGTACGTTCCCAGCTGAATTGGCGGGCTTGTTCCAGGCCACGCTCGATAAGCCCGCTCCTGAGCGCGTCATTCAGGAGCACTTCCCGCATACCGCGCGCGATATCGAACACGTTCTCCGGGTTGACGATCAGCGCCGCGTCTCCCACCACTTCCGGCAGCGAACTGACATGCGAGCACACCACCGGAGTCCCGCACGCCATCGCCTCCAGGGGCGGCAAGCCGAAGCCTTCATAGAGGGAAGGAAACACGAAGGCCGACGCGGCTTGGTAAAAGGCTCGCAATGTCTCAATGGGGACGAATCCAAGAAACCGCACGCTATCTTCCACCCGGCTTTGAATCACGGCATGCCGCAGCGCCGGATGCCGCGCGATCTCATCGCCGATGATGATCAGCCGCAGATCCCTGTAGCGCGCCTCCTCCCGCAGTTCGCCACGCAGCACCGCGAACGCTTCCACCAGGCGTGGGATGTTCTTCTGTGGATTGGTTCGTCCCACGTAGAGAAGAAATGGATAGTGGATGCGGTAGCGATCGAGCACGCGCTGTATCTCGGCCGCGGACTGTGCCGAGTATTGGCTGAACGTTGGATCCGGGGCGTTGTACACCACCTGGATGCGGCTGGCCGGAATTTGGAGCACCGCCTCCACATCGCGTCGTGTGGCGCTCGATACTGCCAACACGCGGTCGGCGCGCGCCAGGCCGCGGCGCAGATAGAATAGCCGCAAATTATTTCGATAGCCCTTCTGGTTCGAAAACAGCAACGTGCTCATGTCGTGGATGGTCACCAGGTATGGCTTGGGCATCCACATCGGAACCGCGTTCAACGGAATGTGGAACAGATCCGCGGAGAACCGGCGCAGATACAGCGTGAAACCGAGCTGCGCGAAACCAGGTTTGCTCTTCTTGTCGTACACGGCGATTTCGAAATTGGACGGAAGATCGGCAAACTCCGGCACCGCCGGCGCCGGCGTGATCAGCGTGTACTGGTTCTTGTTATCCAGCCTGGCGAGCGAACGAACCAGGTTACGGATGTAGGTGCCAATTCCAAAATCCGCCACACGGCGGGCATCCAGTACGATCCGTAGAGACATGGATTCAATGTAGCGCGTGCGGCGCCCCCATAAGACGCAAACTTGCCTCGATCGCGCGCAAAAGGCCGGCGGCGCGGGATTGGTGCACTTGGCCAAATTGGCATGCCGCACGCCAGGTTTGCGAAGTTGGAGCTGTTGGCAATTTCCTTCCATGATGTGCAGGGCCTCTGCCACTCTCTCGTCAGTTGGCTTGCGCTTTGAAGACTCTCGTCTCCTAAAGAACGGAAAGCCCCTGCACATCCTGACAGTACAGCTGGTAGTAGCCGTCCAACTCAAGATCCGTCGACAATCGCGACCGGGATTGAGCAAGCCGCTCAACCCAAAAGCTACCGCCCGCACTTCGGCCTCGATCGTCTCTCTTCGCAATCCGCCTATCGCCGCATGCTGCTCCAATCTGCTCCAGCGAATAAAAGAACGTTTCCCCTGGCGTTTTCATCCTTCGTTGTGCCGGCGTCGGCGCCGGCATAGGTGAGTCACAAATCTGCTAACTATTTAACTTCCTTTGGATGAAAATCTTAGCTCCAGAAGCTGCTTCGTTTTTCAGCAACGAATTCTACGATGTTGGGCGACGGGACACCGGAAAAATCCGAAAGGAAAACCATGAAAAAATTGACAATCGCCATTGCCCTGCTTGGTGCCACCCTTGCTACGGTGGGTCAGTTGCGGCATCCATCGAACCCACTCATCGTGAATGGAACGAGGCTTCAAACCACCCCGCGGGATTGGCCGTTCCCGCACTGTCCGCCAACTTGTCCCCCTAGCCTGCCCCACTAATCTCCGCCCGGTGCGCAGTGTTGCTATACTCGCTCCAAGAAGCGCAGCGCACCGGATGGATCTTCTATCCATTGAACGCGTCCTCTGGGTGGCTTGCCTGGTGGCCCAAGTGCTCCTGATCGGAGCCATTTTTCGACGGAGAATCGCAAGACGGTACCGTTTCTTTCTGGCGTACCTGATAGTGGAGCTGTGCGCGGGCGTGGTGCTCTTGCAAATTCCCATGAACACAATCGCCTACGCCCACGCTTACAATTTCTATGAAATTGCCATCGTTGGCTTGCGCGCCGGAGCTGTTGCGGAGTTATTCGAGCGGGTCTCGGAGCATTTTCCCGTCATCTCCCGCATTCGCTTTGTTCTAGCGACTGTGCTCCTGGCGCTTACCGGATTGGTTTCCATCACGGCAGTGCGGCCCGCCGGCGGCTTCTGGCAATATCCCCAGACCTTGGCTGTCTACGTTTGCCAGTTCGAGACCACCGTCCTGTCCATCTCCCTGGTCCTCATGTGGTGGTTCCTCACGCGATTTATGAGCTTGACCCCCACCGTGCGCGGAAACGTTGCGCTCCACTGGAAAGTGCTGACCATCTACTTCTCCATAAGCGGGTTCGTCGCGTTGGCTTTGACGGTGTGGGGACTGGCCAACACCAGCTTTTTGGAAGTCGCGATGCTGGCCGGTAATCTGGCCTGCTTCATTGCGTGGATTCGAGGCTTTAGCCGGGCCCGTGAGTTTCCGCCGCCGCCTATCCTTTCACCCGAGGAGACCGCAGTCCGGCGGATGCTGCGGCAGACCATCCTACAGCGCGTCAAGAAAGCCGGGCGTGAGGACTTCCAGCGCCTGTAGGGAACTCAACGCCATCGAGCAGCACAGCCGCGGTGTTCGGCGAAGCCGCCACAACTCGCAGGCCAAACGCAACCGTCCCATGTGGTACCAGAAGAGCGCCCGATCGCGCACCTCTTGGAAATTATCCCACTCCGGCTCCGAGGACGAGCAAGTTGCACGGTAGAGTTGGCTGATTTTATGCAAGCGCTTTAAATCAGGGCCCTCCATTTTTTCAAGTAGATTTTCTTCGCGGTTTCTGCAAATTCGATGCAGGTTTTGGATATGAAAGCGAAGATCATCCACCGCCTCCAATTCCTCCCGAAGCGTTTTCCCGGACAATTCCGATTCCTTCATGTGAGCCTCGCCTATAAGGTCCCCAGTAAGCAATGTTCGATATCGGCGCCGAATAAATAGTAACCGCGCCATCCCTCGGCTCGTAAGGATGCGGGCTCTGAGTGCGGGCAAACGCCCGCTCCGGCTCCGATAATTCTATATTATCCATTGTTTAACAACAAAAACACAAGCTGTTACTTTAGGGCCCTCGGTTTCATTAGTATTACTCCTTTAATTCCGTTATAGCGGCGACGGCCCAACGCTCGATAGCTTCTCTGAATTTCGCATCAGCCGGTGAAAGACCAGGAGGTTTTGCTGAACGGCCGAAATGGCTTCTTCGTCGCTGCTCGTGAGAATATCGTCCAGAATACCGTGCCAATGCTCGTTCTGTGCCAGCCGCTCGCGGGGGGCGGCGACCTCCGCCCGTCTTTCGAGCCACTGCTGGATCGCCTGAGCAACTGCGGCCTGGTTGCTCAGCCTGCGTCGGCCTTGCTCTTCCTGGAAGCGCCAATAGAGTTCAGCGGGGAGAGAAATCGTAGATTTCTTGAGTTCTGTTGTGGCAGCGCCTTCTTGTGAACGTCCCATTAGGTCCCCACGCTAATACGGAATTACGGTGCCTGTCAACGCCTTGCGAGCATAAAAAGTCCTATACAAATTTACGTCTTGACAGATTTACGGTTTAATGGCAATCTTGTATTGTTCGACGTTATTACGGTTTTACGGTAATGGAGCGGGACGGTTCAGAACGTGAGAAACAATGCCTTGTGAAATCAATATCGCTTCGGCCGATCGCCGATTTCGGGAAGAGCCTCGGGTCACGCCAGCTCAAATTTCCTCCGAACGTTCGGGTGATCTTGATAGCAACACCAGTCGAGTCGACGGCCCTGTCGTGCGAATCAATCTCCGAATTCGTCCAGCAGCGCTAGGGACCTTCCAGGATGCACAGCTCAAATTGTTAGCTTACGTCCGGGATCGCATCCACAACGGCGAATTGACGGAGAGGGGATTTGCTCGGCGGGTCGGCATCTCGCAACCTCATGCCCACAATGCGCTGAAGGGCGTTCGAACTCTCTCGCCCGAAGTCCTTGACGCGGTATTGAGTCACTTCCATCTGTCGCTGTTGGATCTGCTCGCTCGACCCACGCCGCCCGGCGTGATCACCTGACCGCACAGAGTTGGCGTAAGGGTTCACGTTTCAATGGGGCAGGCGCTTTCGCCTGCCAACCCACTTACGCCGTCGCGCGCGCCAGCTTCCACCCATACAGCGGAAATCTTTCCGCTAAAGTGGTCACCTTGCGCCGCACCGACGCACAAGTTTCCTGGGAACTGATGTTATCCAGCACTTCCGCGATCAGCGACGCCACCTCGCGCATCTCCGCTTCCCGGAATCCGCGCGTCGTAACCGCCGGGCTGCCCAGACGAACACCGCTAGGATTGAGCGGTGGATTCACATCGAACGGGATCGCGTTCTTGTTCACCGTGATATAGGCTTCGTCCAGCGCCTTCTCCGCTTCCTTGCCGCGGATTCCCTTCGCGAACACATCCATTAAGATGAGGTGCGAATCGGTTCCGCCGGAGACGATGCGGAAGCCTTTCGCCGCCAGCGCTTCGCCCAACACCTGCGCGTTCCGAATTACCTGCTTTTGATAGGCAATGAACTCCGGCGCCATCGCCTCCAAAAAACAGACAGCTTTGGCGGCGATCACGTGAACCAATGGCCCGCCCTGCACTCCTGGAAACACTACTTTGTCAATGGCTGCGGCGTATTCCTGGCGTGAAAGAATCATGCCTCCGCGCGGGCCTCGCAACGTCTTGTGCGTGGTGGACGTAACAATATCGGCGTACTCGCACGGATTCGGATACAATCCAGCGGCTACTAGCCCAGAAAAGTGAGCCATGTCCACCAGGAACAGCGCGCCCACCGAATCCGCGACTTCGCGAAAACGTTTGAAATCGATAATCCTTGGATAAGCGCTGCCGCCCGCGATCACGAGTTTCGGCTTGTGTTCCAGTGCGAGCTTGGCCAGTTCATCGTAATCGATGCGCTCGTCCTCCCTCCGCACGCCGTAAGGAATCACGTGGTAAGTCTTGCCCGAAAAATTGAGCGGATGGCCGTGCGTCAGATGGCCGCCATGCGCCAGATTCATTCCGAGGATGGTATCGCCGGGCTGCAGCACCGCCGAATACGCCGCTTGATTGGCCTGCGATCCGGAATGCGGCTGCACATTGGCATGCTCAGCGCCGAACAGCTTCTTAGCGCGGTCGCGAGCCAGATTCTCGACGATGTCGGTGAACTCGCACCCGCCGTAATAACGTTTCCCCGGATAACCCTCCGCATATTTATTCGTGAAGACGCTGCCGGTAGCTTCCAGCACCGCTTCGGAGACGAAGTTCTCGCTGGCAATCAGCTCCAGGCGTCCATGTTGGCGTTCCACTTCATGCTGAATCTGCTGGTAAATCTCCGGATCGACCTCGGAAAGAGGACGGGACATGCGCTCTTGTTCAGTCATTGAATCTAGTTTAGCAATCGTGGCGCAGGCACTCTTGCCTGCCGCGTCGGCACTCATGCCGACGTCTACGTCGCTCTAGAAACCGGCCACCCGAAACAAATCAATCCAGCCCCTGCGGAAGTGATGAACCGAAGAACCGACGAGCAGCAACCCCTGCCTCGAATGGCGTACAGTAGTGAAGTGCACCAGCGGCCCGGCATGCAGCTGGCGGCAAATCAAGTGAAGCTGTGGAACTGCCACGTTGCCATCCGCAGCAAGTAATCAGACCATGGAGGACGATAACGATGTCTAACAAATTATTCCTAGCTGCCGGAATCACCGCGCTTGCCGTCGGCCTTTCGGTTCCGGCAAACGCAAACTTGGTTTACAACTTCACCTCGTTCGACGGCCCGGGAAACAACGGCGGTGGAACGACAGTGAACGGTATCGACAACAACGGCGATCTGGTGGGCTTCTCATCGGACAACGCAGCCACCCCCACGCTGTTTACCAACTTCATTCGCAACCCGAACGGCACATTTAACATTCTTTCGATCGGTGGGGACCCATTGGCGATGGCAAACGGGATCAACAACTCCCGCACCGTGGTCGGCATGGATTCGAGCGGCACCGCCTTCCAGCTGGCCGGCGCCACCTTGACCACGCTTCCCCTCGCCAGCGGCACCACAACCTCTGAAGCGGCTTTCGGCATCAACAATGGTGGCTTGATCGTCGGCCAATACGCCGACAGCGCGACCGGCACCACTCCGGGTTTTCTGCTCGATGGCGGTCTATTTACGACCTTGAATCCTGTAGTGAATGCAGCCGTGACGAACGCCCAGGGAGTGAACAATAACGGTTTGGTAACCGGCTTCTATTCCATCGACGGCGTGCACCAGCACGGCTTCTTCTACAATTCCACGACAACTCAGTTCACGCTACCGCCCGACCCGATCATACCGAACCTTGTGCTCACGCAATTCCTGGGCATCAACGACGAAGGTCTTGCGGTGGGATATTATCAACTACCGGACGGGAGCCAGCACGGTTTTCTATACAACCTAAACACCCAGACCTACACATTCCTTGACGATCCCAACGCAGCGACCAGCGGAGTGAGTATCACCCAAATCACCGGGGTGAACGATTCGGGCGAGATTGATGGATTCTATGTGGACCCCAATTCCGGCTTGCAGCGCGGCTTTTTCGCTGTAGCGACCCCTGAACCGGCGAACCTCGGTCTGCTACTCGGCACGCTGGTGCTGGTTCTGCCAGCAGGCCGTTCGCTCCTAGGCCGTCTAAAGCCCACTGCGGAATAAATCTTGCCGCACGTTCGTTCCTCACCATTGTTGCTGCGAATGAACGGGAAAGAGGGTCCTTGGCTCGTCCGCCTCGGGATCTTCTTCGGTGCAGCCGGACCACGGATGATCGCTCACCCCCGCCATCGAAAACCGGTAGGGAGGAAGCCAGCGCACCAGGAAGTACAGGTGTTTCGTCTCCACCATTGTCTTGCCATCGAAATTCGTCCAAACCAGGCCGACCTGCCAATGCTCCCCTCGCTTCTCGCAGTGGACTGTGTTCGCGTACTGCCCGCCCTCGAAATTCTCCTTCCTGTGCATCCGCCTCAGTGACGATGCGTTCACTCCCGCCTCCGTCCACTGCGAGCTGACCGCCCAATCGGTGCGCATCCATTCATCCGCAAAGTCGCGCGGACGGAGCGCGAGTGGAGCTTCACGCACGAGCGCTCCGCTCCTGAGAACGTAGTGCCGAATCACAGGGCGAAGCTCGAAGTCAGTGTACGTGGTGCGTGTTCCGTATTCAATAAGCACTTCCTGCGGGGAGACATTTCCGTCTACCCAGTCGCCCAGAAACGCTTCCTCGCCGCCGTCAAGCAACAGTTTTGCCTCAGACCGATCTATTCGGAGTTGCCACACGCGGTAATACACGTTGTACCAGTTGGATTCGCAATACGCCGGATCCCTTCCAAGCATCAACAACAGGCGCACGTTGGCGTCGGCGTCCCTCCTGAGATAGTCTCGCGAGGAAAGCAGGATGCCAAGGAAGTTCAATGGAACGTACTTTCCCTCAGTGTATTCGTTCGTCTCGCTCTGCCAGAAGCGCTTCCAGCGGCCGTTGACAAAGGTGTACGCGTAAGCCGACTGATCGAAGCCGCAGACAATCCCCACCCCGGTAGTGACAACCAGCATTTCCCCAAAGACCAGCCTTATCTCGCCCAGATACCCGGGCTCGCCCCGATCCGGGCAGTCCTTCTCGGGAGGCACCGCGTCCCAGTCACACGAGAGCTTCGCGCTTATGATCTCCGCGTTCAGCTCATGCGCAAATGCACGAACCTCGTCTGGATAGCGGAACTCGTGCAGCCGGCCCTCTATCCAATCCCGCAGTTTGTGCTTGACGTCGGTAAACGCCGCCGTTGCACCGCGCGGACCGGGACCATCAAACGGCTTTGCCCGCATCGGCCAGAGTAGCGCGCGGATCTCCAAGAGAGCTGCATCCTCGGCCGCCATTGGAATGGATCCTGCGAACAGCATCCCAACGAATAGCCACGTCACGCCCCTGGACATTGCCTCAATAATACGCCTAGTTGCAGTCCCGAATTATAAATGTTTCAATCGGCTGCCTCTCGCGACGAATCCGCACCCTACTCCGAACTTCGCCCGCCGCTAACTCTGGGCAAGCGGGCCTCGCGTTTGACCATCCACTTGCCGTGTCACGCGCCTCGCTCCATCGCGCCCGGCCGTGCGGAGGCCACTTCTCAGTCGGCAGTTTGCCGACACGTTCCGTGACCGATCCTAAAACACTGCGGCTATGCGCATGGTTAGGCCGAGGTTGCCGTGTTGGCC
>OBLW0100004563.1_pt1 | contig 10556 bp, 10 predicted proteins | sample 1520161 | NCBI WGS metagenome assembly OBLW01 (sample SAMEA3539309, study PRJEB22396) | soil metagenome | biome: tundra; feature: field; material: soil | place: USA | collected 2010-05 | depth 0.15 m
AGCAGATCTTTCGGTGGACCAATCTGGCAGGGGCGCTCGGCAAACATATTGGGGGAACTACGCCCAGGCACTTCAGCCCTTGCGGAGTGACCATGGACGCCAATGCGCCGCAGCTATTCGCCTATCCCGGCAGGCGTTTTCAATACTTCCATGGCTTGGAATTCCCAATCGCCGAAGCTTTGGTGCTGCCGGTGGACTTGGGAGGCGAAATACCCGGCACCCTCTGGATAGTGTCCCACGATGATGAAATGAAGTTTGATTCCGAGGATGCGCGCATCATGATGGGGCTCGCCGAGTTCACCGGCTGCGCGCTACGCATGACGCGGCTGTCGGATGTGCGATTAACGGCCCGATTGGAGGGCGATCGGAAGATCGCCGCTCATATACGCATGGAATCCGCGCTCCGGCAAACCCAGGCCAGTCTGGAGGTGGATATCGCGGCGCGAGCCGCTCAACTGGAACAGTTATCCGCGAAACTCCTCAATCTGCAGGATGAGGAACGCCGGCGCCTGGCGCGGGAGTTGCACGATAGCGTCGGGCAATACCTGGCGGGGATTCAGATGAACCTAAGCGCCTTGCTGCGGCCAAGTTCCGGCCTGACAGATACTGCGCGGGCTCGCGTTTCCGATGGCATGGACATGGCGAAACTATGCACTTCCGAAATCCGAACGATGTCCTACCTGCTGCACCCTCCTTTGCTGGATGAAATGGGGCTCCGATCGGCAATCATTTGGTATGCGGAGGGGTTCGCGGAACGCAGCGGAATTCGGGTGGACCTGGAAATCCCGGAAACCTTCGGAAGGCTGCCCAGCGAGATGGAAACCGCATTGTTTCGAGTGGTACAGCAAAGTCTTGCAAATGTTCACCGGCACTCTGGGAGCGCGGTAGCCCTAATTCGGATCAAGATGGATGGCGATGCGGTGCGTGTGGAAATCCGCGATCAAGGGCATGGAATATCTCCCGAAGTCCTCTCCGGATTTCACTCTGGCGCGCGACTCCACGGCGTGGGCATGGCCGGCATGCGGGAACGCATAAGAGATATGGGCGGAATTTTCGAAGTCCGTTCCAGCGAAAAGGGCGCGTTTATCCAAGTAAGCTTGCGGCTTTCTGCAAATGCCAAATCGGCACGCGTCTGAAGATCTCCTCGAAATACAGATAAACACGCATTGCTAGTTTACCGCGTACCTGCTTCACTGAGCTTCTACCCTGGAAGTGAGGGTCTCCCCTGCGGCCCTCGCATGATTCGTATTCTGATTGTTGATGACCACGCGCACATTCGCGGCATGATTCGCGCACTTGTGGAAGCCGAACAAGGCTGGCAGGTGTGCGGCGAAGCCGCCAATGAACAAGAAGCCATGGCTCAATGCGTGCTTCTGAAGCCGACTTTGATCGTCCTCGATATCCAAATGCCGATCCGAAATGGACTGGAGGCGGCTCGCGAAATACTCATCCTATTTCCTGGAATGCTGATCTTGATGGTGACCATGGATGAGTCGTCACACTTTGCACTTGCCGCAGAGGGTTGCGGTGCGCAAGGTTGCTGGTAAAGGCTCGCGCAACGGATGATCTTGTGAAGGCGGTTTCTACGCTGCTTCGCGGTGAAAGATATTTTTATGAGCAGGGTGGAACCGGCATTCGCAATCCGCCTTCCTGGGCTGGCGCCCTGCCTTCGAAGGTGTCCAAGCGGTAGGAGCAGGATCGCTTGACGCCGAGAGGTTCACCTCATTTATCGGTTGGCGGTGAGATGGCCGCTTGGTTGGGTCCATTGAAACGCAAATAGTGTAATCGATTGTTTTTATCGGATGGGGGTGGGGGCGCCGGGCTTCAAGCTCGCCCCTCCCCTAGGCGGGCTGGGTGCGTTTCGGCATTATTCTGGTACAGTGCTGCGGCTGGGTCGCGTGGGGGCTCGATTCGGCTTACCCGGTAAAATTGGGGGTATTTCGCTCCTGCTGACTGGCGAGGCCTGACCCGGCGATCGATAGGGCTTGGGGGCGGCTCCAGGTTGTGTAAGTTTTTCATGCTCCGCTGCGTACTAGTCTATGGATGCGCCGAGACCAGATCGGATGAGCGCGCCGGGCAAGACGGAACCGACGGAGGCTGTTGCACGGGCGCGGGCAGGGGATGCCGACGCCTGGGGCGAGCTGTACCGGGAGTTCGCGCCCGCTATATTCCGGTTTTGCCGGCGGGCACTACCTACCCGGGAAGACGCGGAAGACGCCACCATGGAAATCTTCATGAAGCTGCGAGACAAGCTGATCCAATACGACGAGACCAGATCCTTTAGCGCCTGGCTCTATAAGGTGGCCGCGAATCACTGCTGGGACCTGCTGCGGCGGCGCAAAATCCGGCAAGACAAAGAAACCGAAGATGTTGCTGACGTGCCCTTAGAGCATCCGGACCCCAATCAGCTGGATCGAATGATCGAGCAGAGCAGCAGCGATGCGGTGCGCAAGGCGCTCGCTAAGCTGGGGGCCCGGGCGCGCATGGCGCTGGTGATGCGCTACTACTCCGATATGAGTTACGACGAAATTGCTGATGCGCTGGGAGTGCGCCGCGCTTTTGTGGGCGTGGTGCTGCTTCGCGCGCGGCATGAACTGCGGCAGGCGTTGGGGGACACCGGAGCGCTAGCTGCGGGAGGAGCTTTGTGAACGATAGGGACAATCCGCTGGGCGACCCGGCTTCGGGGGACGCGCCAATCAAGCATCTTGACGAAATGGCTTGCCTGCTCTATATCGAGCGGCAACTGGACCGTGCGCGGGCGCAGGAAGTGTCGGCGCACACGCAGGAATGCAGCGAGTGCCGGACGCTGCTGCGGGCGATGGAGCGCGAATCACGGCTGTTGACGCGGGCAATGCTTGAGGAAGATGAGGCCTTGCCGGCGAGACTGGCGCAATTCCAGGAGCGGGCGCGCAGGTCGATGCAGTGGATCTGGGGTGTCCTGTTCGGGCTGGCGGCTACCGGCGTGTACGCGCTGTATTCGGGGTATATCGAGCCTTGGCAACAGCAATTGGCGCAGGCCGGGTTTGGAAGCACGAGTTTGCTGAATCTGCTGATCTTTCAGGGCGCATTTTGGAAAGGGTGGCAATCAGTGATCACTCTGCTGGAAGTGGTAGCGATGCTCACACTGGGCGCCTTCGGCTTGGCATTTTTCCGCAAGCGGCTGCGGCGCGGGTCGGCGGCACTGGCGCTGGTGCTGACCGGATTTTGCGCGGTGGGTGCGCTACTGATGCCACCGGCAGCTTGGGCACAGGATGTGCGCAAGGGAGAAACGACCGAAATTCGATCCGACGAGGTCGTGAAGGGAGATGTGTTTGTCTTCAGCCATCGCGCGCGCATCGACGGAACCGTCGAAGGCGACGTGTTTCTATTTGTCCAAGACGCCAGCGTGAACGGGCGGGTCAAGGGTGACGTGATCGCCTTCGCGCAAATTCTGCGCATCAGCGGGATGGTGGATGGCAATGTCCGAACCGCTTCGAACACCGTGACGGTGACCGGCACGGTAATGCGGAATGTTATGGCCTTTGACGACATCGTGAATCTGGATCCCTCGGGCAAAATTGGCGGCAGTATGACGACGTTTGCCCACAGCTTGAATTTAGATGGGCAAGTAGGGCGCAAACTGCTCTTATTCGCGCAGCAAGGAACGATTTCCGGCACGGTCGACGGCGGAATTGACGCTAAGGCCGAAAATTTGCGGATTAACGGGTCAGCCAAAGTCGGCGGGCCGATTCATTTCGAAGGCGACAATCCTCCGGACGTGGCCTCCGATGCCAAGCTGTCCTCGCCGGTGGACTTCAAGAAGATGGAGCACAAGCCGAAGTATGAAGAGAGCAGCTATTACATCTGGCAAGTGATTTGGGCGGCTGCATTCGTGCTGTTTGGACTGGTGCTGTTTCAGGTCCTGCCGGAATTTTCCAAAGAGGCAGTCCACCAAGTGGAACAATATGGGGCGTCGTTCGGACTTGGCGTGCTGGTATTTTTCGGCGTGCCCATCGCGTCGCTGATCGCGTGCGCTACGGTGGTGGGATTATTCATCGGAATTTCCACGTTCTTTCTTTGGTACGCTACGCTGTACTACGCACAACTCATCGTGGGCGCACTGGTAGGGCAATGGCTGCTGGGACGAACCCGGGAAACTTGGCCGCTGATTGGCCGCATGGTGGTGGGCGTTATCATCGTGCGCCTGTGCACAACCGTGCCTCATGTTGGCGGCTGGGTGAAGTTCGGCGTGATGTTGTGGGGAACCGGAGCAATTTCCCTGGCCCTCTATCGACGATTCCATCCGGCTATTTCGGGCCTACCCGGAGCACCCGTTGTGCCTACGCCGCTGCCACCAAATACGACGATGGGCGGCGCAGTTCCCGCTTAGTTCGACGTTCTCGCTTTCTAGGGAAGCAAATACCGACCGGCCGCGAAAGTTCTCGCTTTCTCCCGGTTCGTTGCTGGTCTGCTGCTTGATTCGAACCTAGTTCGCTCGCACCTTCGCCGCACTGAACTGTGTCGCGGCGACCGGACCGAAATAGAGCGCTCGAATGGTATAGGTCTGGGAACTACCCGCGGTTATGCCGCTGGCGCTGCTGACGCCGTCGTAGTTGGTGGCCGCGAAGTTCGGCGGCGATCCGGTAGAGAGCTGCACGATCGGGTTTATCGTGAGGCCGAAGATCGGCGGCAGGTTTTGTAATGTCAAAGTGGTGGGCGGCGCAACGGACAAAACGGTTCCCGGGACGCGGCTGTATCGGAGGTCGACCACGTCCACGGTTGCCTGTGCCGGAAGCGTTCCGGAGCCGGCCGTGAAACCGGTCACGCGAACCGATACCGTCTGCCCGGGTAGCAGAACCGACGTGTCGCTGGCGCCGGCAAAGGCGGTAGCCTGAGGCACGGGGACGGTGAGCCCTTTAACGTCCACGCTGAACGTGGCTCCCGATCCCAAGGTAACCTGCACCGGTTCGCCTAAGGTTAAGCTGTTTCCGGTAAGCGTGTTGGCCGCCACCACCTCTTCATTGGCAACCAACTCAAATTGACTCGATGAAGTAGGCGTTGCCACGATTACACCCTCGATCCAGTCGTGCGCCGTGGTGGAGGTATCTATCGGGTCGTACTCCAGCATCGAGAGGGTGCCGTCCGCGTTGAGGGCGGTGTCGATGCTGGCGACCTGACCCACTTGTGCGCACGAAAGGGCGCCGGCGGTGCACGCGGGCGAGAAAACCGTGGCAGTGCTGCCAGTCGCCGTGTAAGAACCGTGGGTCGCTGTGGCCACGATAACGGTCTCGCCCGAGACGCTGGTGACCGTACCGGTGATGTCCTCCACGAAATCCAATTGCCCGGCGGCGAAGCTCGCCGGGCGCGGAAGCGGCACCGCGGTCAAGACATTGGTGGCGGTCAGGTCAACGGTAGGAATTTGCGTCGCCAGGTTCACGGTGATGGCCTTGCTCATGTCCAGGTTCAAAGCCAGCCCGGTTTGCTGGTTGGCGGTCAGCGTGAGGCTGGTAGTAATCACCGGCGTAGCGACGCTGGGGTGAATGGTGGTGACGCTTCCGGCGGTACATCCTGGCGTACCGGTAGTGACCAGGCAATAGGTGAGAGCGGGATTGCTGAGGCCGACGGTGATGCTGGTGTAGGAGCCGGCCGGGACCAATGTGCTCAGGCCCAACAGCGCTGAATCGCTCTGTAAACGCGTCAGATCGACTGCGAACGTGCCGCCTCCGGTATTTAAAGGAAAGCTGAATGCGGTTCCGCTGGCAGGGGTCAGCGCGATGCTGTTCACGTTCACACTAAAGGAAAGTATGGAGGCCCCGGGCGGAGGCGCGAGGGGCGTGGCGCTCATGGTTAGAGCGACCGTGGCCGTGCCGGAAGCCGGAGGTGTCGGACTACCTTGGGGTAAACCGCTGCATGCGGCTAACACCAGCGGAGCCAAAAGTGTCAGGGAACGGAAATGCTTGCTGCGCCTCATCGAACACCTCGCCGAACGACCGTAGCTCGGGCTATTCACATCACGACGTAGTTGGTCATCTTCAATGTAGCGTTGGCAGGGCTTGTAGGGTGACCAAAAAGCGACGAAGTTGCCTAAATGTCAAACGGGGGCGGCACTCAAAAACGAAACCCGCGGCCCAGAGCTGCCGGGATGTAATTCGCTTCTCGTCGGTATGCTATCGTTAGCGGTGGAGCGCCGGGGCGAAGTGCGGGCGCGCGGGGCACCTATTTGGCCAAGCGAGAAAAGGCGACGTCGAGAATGCGGGCTACGGCTGCAACGCTGGCGCAAAGCGTTCCGGCAGAGCGCGTGTACACTCCGTTTGAAGAGGAATTGCCCAGGCGGCGGGAAGTGGCTCGGGCAGAAACCGAGCGTTCCGCTCCACGCGAGGAGCCGTCAGGGCCGGCGATGGAGGAGGTGTTTGGTCCGGGCGGGCTTCTGGAACGGTGCATGATCGGCGGATATGAGCACCGCGCTGCGCAGCTGGAGATGGCGGAACTGGTCCACGCTGCGTTCACTGCGAAGCATCACGCCGTCGTCGAAGCCGGTACCGGGACCGGGAAAACGCTGGCATACCTGTTACCTGCAATATGCAGCGGGCGCCGGGTAGTGATTTCGACGGCCACCAAATCATTGCAGGAACAGCTCTATCAGAAAGATATTCCGTTTCTACAGAAGCACTTTGCACCCGAACTTAAGGTCGCGGTAATGAAGGGGCGCTCGAATTTTCTGTGCCGCGTCAAGGCCAACCAAATGGCCGACCAGCCGATGATGAAAGGGTTGGAAGAGCTTGACGCGTTCCGGCAAATCGGGGATTGGGCCAAGCTGACGGAAACCGGCGATCGCGCCGAGCTTACCTTTTTGCCCGACGATTCAGATTTGTGGACCCGGCTGGATGCGCGACGCGATACCTGTTCCGGGCAGAAGTGTCCGGAGTTCAATCAATGCTTCGTTACCGCGATGCACCAGCGAGCCAAAGATGCCGATTTGATCATCGTCAATCATCACTTGTTTTTCGCGGATCTAGCGCTGAAACAGGATGATTTTGGCAGCATTCTGCCGGAATATTCGGCCGTGGTGTTCGACGAAGCCCATGAGATGGAAGATGTCGCCAGCGACTATTTCGGGCGGCAGATTTCAAATTACAGGTTCGAGGAACTGGCGCGAGACGCGGATCAGACGATGCGATTGCTGCGATTGGGCTCGGCGGCCCTGTTGCGACGGACGCAAAGGATTCGCGAACGGGCCCGAGCGTTCTTCGATAGCTTTCCCGCGCGCGACGGGCGCTTTCCTTTCTCACGCAATGAGCGCCAGGCGTTTCTAGAGCAGCACCGCGAAGCTTATGACGCACTGGCGACCGCGCTGAAGGGGCTGGAAACCGAGTTCGCAGCGATCACGCAAAAGCCCGAAGAGCTCACCCGCATCGCTCGACGGAGTTTCGAGATGCGCCAGGAGTTGGCGTTTCTGTTTGAATCCAACGAACGTAACTTTGTGTATTGGTATGAGCGCCGGAACAAGGGCGTGTTTTTGGCCGCCACCCCGATCGACGTCAGTCAGATCCTGCGGGAGCGCCTGTTCGAAAAATTCGACACCGTCGTGCTTACCTCCGCCACGCTTACAGTTGGCGGGCGCTTCGAGTACATTCGCCAGCGCGTGGGACTCGATCACTCAAAAGAAAGCACACTGCCGCCCGAATTTAATTGGGCCGAGCAGGCTTTGCTATACACGCCGCGAACGATACCCGATGTGCGCAATCCAGGCTTCGCGCCCGCAGCCGCGGATGAAATTGTGAAGCTGCTAGAGCTTACGCAGGGGCGCGCATTCTGCCTGTTTACCAGCTATTCGCAGATGAACGATTTGTTCGAGCGGGTGCGAAGCCGCGTATCGTTCCCGCTGCTGTTGCAAGGTACCGCGCCACGATCGGTGTTACTGGAGCGATTCAAAAATACCCCTGGCGCTGTACTGTTCGCCACTTCCAGCTTCTGGCAGGGTGTGGATGTTCCCGGTGACCAACTCTCCTGCGTGATCGTGGACCGCTTGCCCTTCGCAGTGCCCAGCGATCCAATCGTCGCGGCACGAGTGAGCGCTTTGCAGGAAGAAGGACGCAATCCGTTCTCGGAGTTCCAGGTGCCGGCGGCGGTATTGGCATTAAAACAGGGTTTTGGGCGTTTGATTCGCTCAAAAACCGATCGCGGAGTGCTGGTACTGCTCGACAACCGTCTCGAACGGATGCCCTATGGTAAAATTTTCTTGGATTCGCTGCCTCAATACGCGAAGACGCACGACTTGCGGGACGTATCTCGGTTTCTCGAGAATGAGAAGAAGTAGGCTAAAGCTTAGCTGTGGGCGTCGCGCTTGGTCGCCTTCGCTGGTGGCCTTGCAACTAAACCCCGCCCTTGGACCTTTCGGGGCTCAGGGTAAAAGCGGGCGGCTATAGGTGCGCTGCGCGCGGGCTTAAGGGATCAGGGGTCAATGAACTGAATGTTTCAAGTCAGTGTGGAAGAGACATTTTCGGCGGGGCATGCCTTGCGCGGCTATCGTGGCAAGTGCGAGAACCTACATGGGCACAATTACCGGGTACGCGTGACTCTGGAGGGGCCGCAGCTCGATTCGATCGGGCTGCTCTGCGATTTCACCGAGGTCAAGCACGTCTTGCGTGAAATTATCGGCAGGCTGGACCACCAATTCATAAACGACCTGGAGCCGTTCCGTACCGTGAATCCTTCGGCGGAAAACCTCGCGAAATACTTCTACGACGAGGTCGCGGGTCAGTTGACAGGTCTGCCCGCTGGAGCGCGCGTGATAGATACAGTGGTGTGGGAAACCGATACGGCCAGCGCACAATACCGGCCTGCCGCACCAGGCGGGGCTTAACGTCGGCGTCGTTGGAAAGAGAAGATGAATCGAGCCATTTATATCGTCATGATTCCGGTTCTCCTGGTGGCATTGGGCTACATCCTGGTTTTTCGCTCGGTGGGACTCGCGCCGGGATATGTACGCCTGGTCATTTCCGTGACCGTGTTTTTCGTGGCGATATGGTGGTTGGCCCGCAGGACGGCGCGTGCCAAATCCGGGCGGCAATAGGAACAGCGCCCAGCCATGTTCATTACTGAAATTTTCAAGTCCATTCAGGGAGAAGGCACCCGCGCTGGTCTTCCGTGCATTTTCGTGCGGCTCACCGGCTGTAATCTTCGCTGCACCTGGTGCGACACCACCTATGCATTTCACGGCGGGAAAAAGATGACCGTCGAGGAAGTCTGCGCGCGCGTCGACGAATTAGCCGGTCGCGGAGACGGGAAGCACGCATCCACCGCCGCCGTTCCTTTGGTGGAACTGACCGGCGGCGAGCCGCTCCTACAAGAAGAGATTTATCGTCTTGCAGAAATCCTGCTGGCGGACGGTTACACCGTCATGATCGAAACCAGCGGCGAACGGTTCATCGGGCGTCTGCCAAAACAAGTGATTAAGATTGTGGACGTGAAGTGTCCAGACTCCGGAGAAGCGGACACCTTCGAGATGCGCAACCTGGAAGCGCTGGGCCCGGCCGACGAGGTGAAATTTGTGATCTCGACGCGGCGGGATTACGAATTCGCGCGAAGCTTTACGGCCAAGCACCACCTCCCGGAACGTGCGCGGGAGGTCTTGTTTTCCCCGGCATTCGACGATCCCGACGGAAAGTGGCAAGGCCTCCAGCCTCGGCAGCTGGTCGAGTGGATCCTAGCCGATGGCCTGCGGGTGCGATTGGGACTGCAAGTGCACAAATTTGTCTGGGACCCAGCCACTAAAGGCGTGTAGAGAAGGCTGTGCAGTCGCGCGCAGGTGTTGCGTCTGGGGAAAATTGATGAGCAATTCACGCAAAGCAGTGGTGCTTCTAAGTGGCGGGATGGATTCCTGCGTCAGCACCGCCATTGCGCGTGAACACCATGGGGCCGCGAACATCGCGATACTTCACGCGGGATACGGCCAGCGGACGCAAGATCGCGAGCGCCGCGCCTTTACGGAAATTGCCAATTTTTATGGAATAAGCCGGCGGCTCATCGTGCAGCTCGATCATTTCCGGGCAATCGGTGGCTCCGCGTTGACCGACCACGGCATCGCCATTCCCGAATATCAACTCGACGCTTCGCACGTCAGCAATATTCCCGTCACCTACGTGCCGTTCCGCAACGCGCATTTTCTTTCCGTGGCGGTAAGCTGGGCCGAAGCGATCGGCGCCGGCGCGATTTACATCGGCGCGGTCGCTGAAGATAGTTCCGGCTATCCCGATTGCCGTCCAGAGTATTATCGCGCCTTTCAAAGCGTGATCCGCGAAGGCACGCGGCCGGAAACCCAAATTGAAATCGTCACGCCGGTGATCACCCTGAAGAAAAGCGAAATTATCCGGCGCGGCGTCGATCTCGGCGCACCGCTGCGTCTAACCTGGTCCTGCTACCAAAGCGAGGAGGTAGCTTGCGGCGCCTGCGATAGTTGCTTGTTGCGGTTGCGGGCGTTTGCCGAGGCTGGAATCGCGGATCCCATACCGTACCGACGCAGGGTAGCCGCACATTGATGTCGTTGCGCTTGGAATCCGCGGCAAATTGGAGATAAT
>OBLW0100004564.1_pt1 | contig 10555 bp, 12 predicted proteins | sample 1520161 | NCBI WGS metagenome assembly OBLW01 (sample SAMEA3539309, study PRJEB22396) | soil metagenome | biome: tundra; feature: field; material: soil | place: USA | collected 2010-05 | depth 0.15 m
ACCACCGAGATCTACACTCTTTCCCTACACGACGCTCTTCCGATCTATGGTAACCCTATCCTTTCTCCATGCTCCTCAGTTAAACAAGGCTAAATACACTTGTAAGCTAACCTTGTCCAAAGTCTAACTAAACACACTAACCACGGATAGCGCGCGACGCGATTTCATGCCGCCGTTCAGGACTCCGGCATCCAGCAAATGGTCGAGGTGCTGCCTCAAAACAGCGCTGCCTCTAACCAGGCCGGGCATTCACTGCAAAACCTCGCGAGGGCCCAATTGGCCGCTGCCAGTTTCCAGATAATAAGACAAGAATCTCCTTTGCCTGTCGCCTCGCCACGACCTGCTTCGGATGTACCGGTTAACCTACAGAAAATTCCTGATTTGTTAGGGGAAGAACCTCAGCAAGTGGACTGCCAAACCAGTGTCGCGTTAACTGGTTGAATATTGAGGACTTCGCGAATTTTTAGGAGGGTTTACCTCGATCGTGACGTGGTATTTTTTACACTTGTTGCTCAGCAGGAAAACCACCACAAAGTCGGAGTGTATATCCTGTTTGATCCTGTTTGGGGTATGGGCTCCTTCTTTTCGGGGGGATTGTGCCAGAGCTTACCCAATCGGCAGGCTTCCCCCTTGCTTGCTTGTGGACCCCAGTCATCCTGGATTTTGAAACGGGGGTCTAGACCCCCGAGACTGTAAGAATTCCGCATCGAATCGGTAAAACTTTCGAGGCTCTACCCTGCTATTCCTAAGCGGATGGCGGACACCATATTTTAGATGTGTTGAATGCCCACCAGACCCTCCGAATTACTTAAATTATGCCGCCGATTCGGGCAGATCTGGCGTGACGCCACAGGGGTCGAAGTTGATCGAGAATTCCACATAAGCGGTAGTAGTGACGCTCGCCGGCTCGGGCGCTGGCGCCGAGGCCTGTGCCTTTTGGCGGGGAAAAACATCAGCCGGCGACAGCAGTAGACGACGCACTAGCCAATGGCCCAACAACGCCCCACCCGCCAGCAACCCACAAAACCAACCGCCACTGCATGCGCAATTCCTGGTGTCGGCGGCGCCCACTTTGCGTAGCGGCTCACTCCCACTATCCGCTGGAAGCCGCCCGTGGGAATTCTCACTGCGGGGCCTGCGGCATACTGGCTTGCTCGCCTGCTGCCCCGCTTCCACCAATATCCAAGATCTGCTCATCAGAGCAGGTAATGCCGTTGGCGGAGGACAGCGTCGAGAACACCTCCACGTTGCCTTTGCTGGAGAAATTCGTCAACGTATCCGTGAAAGCACGAGGCGGGACAATAGGCTGTACCGATTTCTTAAACAATCGGCTGCCGCCGCTTCCCGTAATAAGCCAGGCACGCCATGTCGCAGCCGCGGTGATGCCCACATCAAAGTTGATAGTGAGGGTGCTGTTCGCGAGACTTAAACGCAGCCCAATGCCACAGGCCGTTGCGCGTGCGATGTTGCCGGCGTCGTTTTCAACCAGCCACAGCGCCCCGTCTGAACCAGGCGCGATCCCGGTCGGGAAACTGCTGGCGGTTGGCAGAGAATATTCGGTGACCACACCGGAGGTGGTGATACGCCCGACGGAGTTGAATACACCTCCTGTGAACCACAGCGCTCCATCCGGTCCCGCGGTGATGTGACCCGTGGCTCCCTCCGGTGACAGGACAAACGAAGTAACGCCACCGGCAGTAGTGATGCGGCCGATCCTGCCGGCGGGGAGAGACAACTCGGTAAACCACAATGCACCGTCCGGTCCCGTTGTGATCCAATTGGGAGACGCCAAGCCGTCGTCAAGAGTAAACTCTGTAATCACTCCGGTAGTCGTGATGCGGCCGATCTGGTTGCCAACGCTCTCGGTAAACCACAGCGCACCGTCGGGCCCGGCCGCGATGCCGATCGGATAACTGTTGGGGGTGGGGATCGGGTATTCCTGGACCACGCCAGCTGTTGTGATCCGTCCGATATTGTTAGCGCCACTCTCCGTGAACCACATGGCACCATCTGGTCCAGCGGTAATTGCCTGGGGAAAGCTATTCATGGTTGGCGTTGGATATTGGGCTAGATTCCCGTTCGGCGTAATGCGGCCGATACTGCCGACCGACCCGTCAGACCCAGTGAACCACAGCGCCTCATCCGGCCCTCGAGCGATGGCCCCTTGGGGCGTGAACGACACGGGGTAGTAGGAGAGGGCCCCCGACGTCGTGATGCGTCCGACGAGGTAGCCGGCGGTGAACCACAGTGCGCCGTCCGGCCCGTTCGTGATGCCGTTGGGACAGCCCCCTGGGATATCGGATACTCGAAGATAGTGTCCCTCTGGGCCCTCTGGGCCTGTAGCATCGCAACCGGGCCCGACAGCAGCACGAAGAACAGCAAGCATTTCCACCTAATCACGTGGATCTCCTATTCCGGGAATAATCACCGTGTCATCGATCATCTGAAATCGTCTTTTTTCTGTGTGGATTACCAGCCTTGAGTCGTGGCCAGGGTTGGGTCTGCGGCCAACGCGGCTGTCAACATCCTTTGGCCAAGATCCTGGTTGCCGGCCTTCAGATAGGCCATGCCGAGATGGTATCTCCGCCGGGGAGTGCCGTCTTTCTCCACCGCGGTTTTCAGATAGCGAATAGCTCCTTCGTAGTTTCCCTTGCGGTAGTAAGCCCAGCCCAGCGTGTCCTGCACGGCAGGGCTGTCAGGCGCTAGCTCTCCGGCCTGCTGCGCGTATTTCAGGGCTTCGTCCGGGTCGTCTTTGGAGAGCATATAAGCCAGGTTGTTCAATGCCATGGTGCTGTTATGGTCGATCGCCACGACGGCCCGGTACTGGGCAATAGCGCCTGTCCGGTCGCCGGTTTTTTCGGCTATTTCACCCAGCAAGAACCGTGCTGCGGTGTTCTGCGGCTGCGCGGCCAGCACCGCCGCCAGGTGCTGTCGCGCCGGATCCATGCTGCCTTGGATCACGTCCAAGCGCGCCAGAGCCATGTCCGCTATCGTGGATTTCGGGTCGGCCTTCTTGGCGGCTTCCAACGCCGCCCTCGCTTCGGTCGTCTTGCCGACATTCATCAACCAGCGACCCAGCAACAACTGCAGCCCGCCGGATTGGGGCCGTTGCAGGGCCGCCTGCTGCAGCCGTTCGACGGCTTTTTGCGGCTGTTCCTGGGCGGCATAGGTCTGCGCCAGAAGCTCCCAAGCCGGGACATCGTCCGGTAGCTGTTTTACAGCCGCATCCATCGAAGCCCGGGCGCCGGCGAAGTCCTTTCCGGCGAGCTTAAGTACCCCATCTTGCAACAGCAGTTCTGGCGCTCTCGCCCGTGCCAACCCTGCGTCGATTCCCTGGCGTGCTTCGGTCTTATTATCCAGCGCCAGTAACGCCCAGTTACGCCACACGATCGCCGGCATCGTTTTCCGCTGCGCCTCCGGTGTCTCGTTCATCACTTCCAGCGCTGTGCCGGCGCCCTTGGAAGCGATCAGCAGCCGCGCCAATTCGACCCGTGCATCCAGGAGGTTGCGATCCAACCGTAAGGCTTCTGTGAGTTCTTGCCGTTGGTTCAGGCTGGCGCCGCTGGCTCGGTACACTTTGGAGAGGTAATAGTGCGCTGCCGCGGAATCATGCTCGAAATGCAATACTTGCCGCAAGTCGTTTTCCGCGCCGGTATAGTTCCCGGAAACCAGGTACAACTGGCTTCGCTGCAACAGCGCTTCGGTGTCCTTGGGGTTCTTCTGCAAGGCAGCTTTGAGCACACGCTCGGCATCGTCGTTTTTTCCCGTCGCGGAATACGCGGCCACCAGCCGGGTGCGGGTCGCGCGGTCGTCCGGCGCTTCCTTCGCAAGCTTCTCGAATTCTGCGGTCGCCGCCTCAAGCTTGCCCGTCCAGAAGAGAAAGGCCGCATGCAGCGGTTTGTAGTTCTTGTCCGGTAACTGTGAGATTTGCCGGTATGTCCGCTCAGCCTCGTCGGCATGCCCCGAACTGAACTGAATCCCCCCCAGAGTCAGGAGGGCCGGCCCGTTGTTCGGATCGATCTGCAAGGCGCGGCGCACCTCGGCTTGAGCCTGCTCCGGCTTCCCTGAAAACAGGTAAAAGCGGCCCAGCGCGAGGGCCGCGTCTGCGGATTGCGGAGCCGCTTTGACGGCGTTCTGAAGCACTTGCTGGGCGCCGGCCCAATCCTTCTGCACCAGCTTGAGCTTTGCCAGATCCACGGAAGACCGCAGGTGTGTGGGGAACTTCGCGAGGGCTTGCTCCAGCTCTTCTGCAGCTTCCCCCGGCTTGCCCAGCCGGAGCTTGGTTAGCGCCAGGACGTGCAGAATGTCCACGTTATCCGGCGCCAGGGCGAGCACTTCGCTGAGGCGCTTCTGCGCATTCTCCACCGCTCGATCGTCGCGGCTGGCAGCCATCATCGTGGAAAGCCGCAGTTGCGCGTCCACGTGTTTCGGATTTAACTCGGTGGCCTTGCGCAACGCGGCGGCGCCCTGTTGCAGGTTGTGCGCCCCCAGATACGCCAAGCCGAGCTGATAGTAGGCCTCGGCATCTCGTGGCATGACCTTGACGGCGTTCAGGAATTCCAGTGATGCCCGGCTATAGTCGTTCTTCTTCATGGCCTCCTTACCGCGGCTCATGAAACGCGCCTCTTTGGCTTCAGGGGACCGCCTGCAGTCGGTGGTCCCGAACCCACCGAGTACTATTAATGCAAATAGAATCAGATTACGCCTTTTCGTCTTTGTCGCCATAAGAATTACCTGGAAAGTCAAGGAAGCACGCCGGTTGCCACAAAGCCGGCTATTGTATACGGTGCACCGTGCCCGCCATGCCGCACACCATGCGAAATCTTTTCCAGAAAGGAAGATTTCTTGCAAAACTCGGGTAGTGGGTCATTAATGACCCACTACCATAACTCGTGACTGAAGCTGGAACTGAATAATTCTCTTTGGCAACCTTTTTGCTGGCCGCGTATAATCAAAGAAGCATGCGAAGCCTTAGCGTGTTCCTTTGCGCGCTGCCCCTGCTCGGGCAGAGCGTACGAGTTTCTTCCGGATCCGCGGCTCCGGGAGAGAAGCTTGCGATCGAAATCGCTTTGGATTCCCCTTCCGGCAAAGAGCCCCTGGCGCTGCAATGGGAAGCCACTTTCTCGGGCGAAGCTCTAAAACTGGACGAAACCGGACCCGTGGCTGGGCCAGCGGCCCGAGCCGCCGGCAAGGGCCTTACCTGCGCCCCGAAAAAGACGAGTCCGGGCCCACCTAAATGGGTCTGCATCCTGGCCGGAGGTCAGAAGCCCATTGGAAACGGGGTGGTGGCACTCCTGCGTTTCGAAGTCCAGGCCCATGCGCGCTCCGGTTCTCAGCCCATCGTTGTGGACAATTTGTTAGGCGTTTCGGCAGCGCTCAAAAAAGCTCCCATTCTCCGGGCCGAAGGCGCCGTTAGAGTCACCCGCTGAGATTCCGGGATGTTTCGGTATTCGCGCGCGGATCTGTAGGAGCCCTTTTGGCAGGCCGGGTGCAACGACCGCTGTGGGAGGATCCCCTTTGTCATTGCGAAAGGCGGTGGACACGCTCATTCTGCTGGCCTTCTCCGCCTTATTCGATATCGCAGTCGTAGTCCTGAACCGGTGCAAACGTGCCTAAAGCGTAGGAGAGATGCGCAACGTTTTAAGTATAGATGTAGAGGAATACTTCCACCCCACCGAGATGCAGGGTGTGGCCCCGTACGAGAATTGGGCAGAACTTCCTTCTCGCGTCGAGCGGCAGACCGACCGCGTGCTCGACATGCTGGCCACCCGAAATATATCTGGGACGTTTTTCATCCTGGGATGGGTGGCTGAGCGTCACCCGAACCTTATCCGTCGCATTGCCGCCGCCGGCCACCAATTGGGCTGCCACAGTTACGCCCATCGGTTGGTCTACGACTTAACCCCACTCGAATTCAAACAAGACACGGAGCGTGCCGTCAGGGCCATCGAGGACGCCGCTGGGGTCGCCCCCCGTGTGTACCGGGCGCCGAGTTTTTCGATCACCAGCCGCTCGCTCTGGGCGCTGGAGGTGCTGGTGGAATGCGGTTTCACCCACGACTCCAGTGTCTATCCAATCCAGCACGATCGCTATGGCATTCCGGGGTTCGGCCGCCATGCGCAGAGCTTGCACACTTCCTCGGGGTCGATTGTGGAGGTGCCGGCGGCCACCGTGCGGCTTCCTGGCGACAGGATCGCCCCGGTGGCGGGGGGCGGTTACTTACGGCTCCTGCCGTATCGCTACATCGCTGCCGGAATCCGCCGGATCAACGAGGACGAAGGCGCGCCCGCGTGTCTCTACTTTCATCCTTGGGAACTGGATCCGGAATTGCCCCGCCTAGCTTCGGGATGGACTTCGCGCGTCCGCACCTTCGCCGGATTGCGGGGCATGGCCTCCAAGGTAGAACGTTTACTCGGCGATTTCCAGTTTGCGACACTCGCGGCGTTGCACCCAGCACCCGCCAGCAGCCCGGCAACCCGGTGAAGATTCGATTCAGGAGAGTTGCAGGAGGATTGATTCATAGCCGGACACGGGCATGACCTTCGCGGGCAAATTCGTGGTTCGGACACATGCGGCAATGTCTACGGGGCGGCGAACTTCAGCGTGCTTGCCAGCCAGAGCGGTAAACGGCGGACAAACGTGCTGTAGAATTACTTGCGTCTCGGGCGGCATTTCGCCGATCTCGTACAGAGACAAGCGTGCCGCCCTAAACCTGATCGAAAGGACCTTGCCGCGTTCTACGGCTCCAGAGACAATCCCAACCCGGCATCCTCCCCGACTCCGTTTGGCTCCGGCTATGCCGGGTTAGGGTTAACTGATCTTCGTCACCGTTGCCGGCCGGCGGCGAACTTTCGCCTCAGTTTGGGGACACACAGCAGTACGGTCCCTAACAGAAGAATACTCATCGGCTCAGGAACTGAACCAATATTCGGTCCGACCAAGCCCTGATATTCGGTTGCGCTGCCATTACTCGGAGTGAACCAATCAACGGTGTTGAGGGCGGCGGTATTTGAGCCAAGCGCGGCGAGGTCGCTCTCGTATGTGGCCCAGTAGCCCTGGCTCGAATCTCCGGTGATCGTGTTGTACCCGGCCGACGTGCCCTGGCCGTTGTACTCCACACTCCAGATGGTCGCCTGTAGTGCTTGCTCCGCGGTCGAGTTCCCCGCAGCGGCCCCGGCAAAGTCATCCAGCAACCAGGCGATTTCTCCGGCATTTTCCACAGCCACACCGTTCACGACGCCGTCGCTCCTAACAGTTGTGTCGGCATAGTCATCGGGTACAGGCACATCTGTATAAAAGCCAATGCAATAGACCCAAGCCAATTGAGTTCCGTTGAGGTAACTAACCGTAATGGGGCCGCCGCCTACATTTGTCGCGCCGACACCGTTTTCATCAACACTAACCGGTACATAGTTGGAGCCCAGATTCAGATCGTCCGCGCGCGCAACGCTACCGCCCAGCACCAGAGCCAGAGCCAAAACCGACAAGAGCAGGCTTAGACTCGCCCGCTCGCTCATATGTCTTTTCATCGTTTTATTACCATGTCCTTTCGACCACGAGCATCGTTTCCGTTTAAACCACAGAAGCGGTTGTCAGAACTCCCACCCTGGTCACCATTGCCCCTTAAGAGTTCCAACCGCGACGGGCCACATACGGCAATTCAGTCTCCATCCCGGCAACCGCAGCGATAGGCGTTCGGAAAATACAGAAACTAAACGGAGAATGGGTAGCTCTGGACATTCCCGACTCGCGAAATGGGGCCCGTCTCCGCATGCATTGCTGAAGTTGCTCGGGATTCTTTCCAACAATTTTGGGGGCCCGCTTGCTTCACTTCCCGTGTCCCGGTTTCGGAGGGCGCGAAAGGTACTGAGCGTAGTGGAGGCCCAGCCAGCCAAAGAGCGCAAGCTGCGAGGTGCCCCCCCAACAGAACACTATCTGAGTACTATGGGCAGTGGTCTAGGACTAAAAGTAAGCCCTATTCTAGCGGCGTAGAACGTCCGGTTCAGTGCCGCCGGGCCGACGTAAGTGAACGGTCTCGCGTCGAAGCTAGCGACAGCCTCCAAACCGGGGCGAATGGTATGACTCATGCTCACGTCGGCCATGTAAGAGCTGTACCTGTTGGCCGTGGAGCTGAGCGCACTGAGCGTGGTCCATCCTCCTTGTACTGACAACCTCCAACGATCCCGGACAGGGTAACCAAATCCGCCGGTAACTGTCTCAGCCGTTGACGTCTGCACCAAGCCATTTCCCGGCGACACGCCCTTCTGATAAGCCAGATTGGCGGAAGCATAGTGCCAACGCTTCACCAGCCGGGCGCTATAGCTGGGCGTGTTGACGACCCGGTCTGAGAGCTGAACGCCGGTAGTAATGCCTAGAAGCACCGCGATTTCCGGATCGAGGGACACGACTGAGAGACTTCGCGCACTGCCATGCGCCATACCCATCTGGACCGCCACGTCCACGGTCCTTGTCACACGCCAGGAATAGTCAAGACTCACAGTGTGAAAATCACCCGAGCCGAAGGCCGTGAAACCATAATGGTCGAACGCATAGTCTACGCCGACCGTAGTACGTGGGGTCAGTTGATAATTCACATCGCCGCTGACAGTGGTGCTGTTGGTCCCGACCAGAGATTGTTCCCGTATCAGAGATTCGCCCACGCTGGCGCTGAACGAGAGGCGGGGTGACTTCTGGTAGACAACGGTCGCCCTTGAGTCGAAGAACCTCACCCCGGTGTTCAGGGGCTCATTGGAGGGCACCGGCGTGGACGTCGCCAGAATTTCCGGCTGCAGCAGGAGGGTTGCAAAATCCTGTCTCGAGGTCCCGGCGGTCTGCCCAAATGAGAACGTAAGATGGTGCTGGAGTGGCACGACGGCCGTCAAATTGAGGAACTGATTCATACCGACGAAGGTCGATTGCTGGGAGTACCGCTGGTAGTTGCCTTCGTACTGAACACTCAGGGTCGCCTTCTTCCAACGATGCGTTCCCGTCAGCCCGAAGCCCAGCGCCAAGCCCGTCGAGCCGTTGGGCGTGCTGCCTGAAAGCGCTGCGTTCGGGTCAGAATCGTAAAACTCGCTTACATTAAAGAAGGGCTGAAAGGTAGCGAATGCAGATCCTTGTCCGATCATGGGCTGATGGGCCCGGCTCAGCACGGCAGGGCCGCTGTACTCAGGCGCGGGTGGTTCGCCCGCCTGTTCTGCGGAGGCCTCAGGCACATTGCCCTGCTCGTCTTGCGCTGCAAGCGGCCAGAGAGAAACCAACAGCAGTGCCGCGAGAGCACTGCTGCGCCACAGCATCCTGACAGTCCAGTGCCAAGATCCTGGGGGAGCTTTTTGGTGTGTGCGCATTGCGCTCCTCATGCCGCTGTCAGGCCGGCGTTCCCGAGTTCCGTGACGTCCTTGAGATCGGCTCTAGGCGGACCTTGCAATTGCGGGGCCACGCGCGCGAAGAATCGACATGGTTCCGAGGCGGACCGATTTGGGTATCCGCGCCGATCCCACATTGAACGTCACGCCTCCGCGACGCTCACAGGAACCTCGGTCTTGGCGAACCGGAAGAAGGAATACGGGTTCGCGGTTTGGAGGTCATGGCGGTCAGCAAGGAGTGTGGCCCAGTCGTCTACTGGTCGTCAACGGCCAAAAAGTTGGAAAATATACAAAAGAATCGGCGTGAATCGTCCCAGCCGTGCGATAGGAATGCGGTCCACTTCGGGCCGGCGCCCGGTACGATACCATACCAATGACCGCTTGAGGGCTGGTTTCGTCTTCTTGCCCCACTTTGCGGGCGATCACCCGACGCTGCTCTTTGGTGATACCGGGGGGATTTGCCGCGGAAAAGCAACCATCGGTTTTATGACGTGGCGAGTACGTTGTGGTTAGAGGTGACGGTGTGGTTGGGGCCGGGCCAGCTGGGGCGAAACCTTCAAAAGGTTTCTCCCCCAAGCCCCTTCTTCCAACGTGCTCGCTTCCGCGAGTAGCAATCCCTTGGTCGTGTCTTTCGCGAGACTGGACAGCTCATTTCTGTCCGAGCCTCAACTCAATTTGCGCCAGTCTTCTTTCCAGAATCTCGACGCGCCCGGATAGCGCAGCGTCGAGATTTGGATTGGTCCGCCTCCACCTTGCGGCCCCGCAAGACCTGACCCGCCGAGAACGCTTCGAACCCGCGCAGAGCGCATGCGCGACATGCAAACCGAATTGCTGGGTCAGCCGCTCATCCATTGCTTCTAGATACCCCTTCAGTTTCATCGTTTACACCTTCTTGCCCCACCGGGCGGCGGCGGCTTTGCGGGCGATCTCCTGACGTCGCTGTTCCGGCAGCATCGCAGTCCCCTTGGGAACTTTCTTCTTCCCGCCTCTCCGGCCAATCTGGGCGAGGTACTCGCTGACTGCTTTCGACGGACGTTTACCAGCCATCTCTAACTACTATAAGCGGCCTAGAGAACTTTGCAAAATTCTGCTTGTATGCTATAAGCAGATTATGGTAATATGGAGCGTGATGCAAGTGCTTGCTGCGGACGGCAAGCGCAGGGCCGACATCCCTTGCAGACCTCCGATTC
>OBLW0100004566.1_pt1 | contig 10553 bp, 8 predicted proteins | sample 1520161 | NCBI WGS metagenome assembly OBLW01 (sample SAMEA3539309, study PRJEB22396) | soil metagenome | biome: tundra; feature: field; material: soil | place: USA | collected 2010-05 | depth 0.15 m
GCGTCCCCGTCGGTTGGTCGCGCTTTCGCGCTGTCCTGATGCTGATTCATTCTACTTGCGTCGGCGATCTGTTGGAATGGCCCAAAAGTTTCGGAAAGTAATCATCGAGTCCGATGAGAATAGGTTGGCATTCTCTCTGAACAGCCGCTGAATGGACGGCAGACAATTTCTGTGGCAAAGATCGAAGGGGAGTACACCCCTAAAGCGTGACCACCCTTCTAACGCTGGGGTTGCATATCGACATTTTTGTACGCATGCGGACGGGCCTTGGAACCAAGTTCGCGTCAGAGTGCTTCAGCTATTCCTTTTGCCCACTGATTGCGCTCTTCGACAAGATGATCCCAATGCTCGTCCATTTTCTTGATCGAGCCAGTCGAAGCGTATGGATGCTCCAATCCTTTGAAAAGGCCGAGAGGAGGCATTGGAACAACATCACGGTGTCGGACCAGCCACACTCGACACTTCTGTTCCAAATCCGTGATCGTGATTATGCTGTGTTACAAGGCTTCGCAAGGCTTAAGGCTCCCCGGGGTGTCAAGGCTACAGGAGGCGTGCCGTATAGCGACCTGAGTTGTGGCAGCCGGACCTGTAAGCTCACGGCAAGGGAGCTTCCGTTAGCTCAAGCTCCCAGTGGTCCGGCGTGTCCAGGTGACAATCGAATCCGTAAAAATGGTTGTTGAAAACGTGCTGAAACAGGCAGGCACGCTGTCCGCTCAGGACGGGATTGCCCGTCACAGGTTTAAAGTGGTCGTCAGGAGACTCACTGAAAAAAACTTTGACCTGCCATTCGCCTTCGGGATTGTCGGTATAGCGGTGCGGATAGATCTCAGTCGCGAGATAGTAGATGTCCTTCTTACCACCCGAAGCTTTTTTGAGATAAAGAAGCGTGGGAGCGGCGACAGTTTCCGTGCTCTGGATCAGCAGCTTTTCAGGGGCCTTGTCGAGATCCTGCACCCGCTCTGCGCTTTTACTGATGATCTCGAAGTCGTCGTGATCGTTTCCGCGATAAAAAGTGAGGTAGAAACGTCCAGAACGGGGATCGCGAAAGAGATTTGGGTTCTGATTGCGCTGATTGGGAACGGCGGCGACGAGTGTTTTCTGCTGCGTCAGGTGGATGCCGTCTTCCGAAGTCGCGAGCACGATGTAGCTGCTCGGCGTGTCGTAGTCGCGCGTGATTGCAAAATAGAGCAGCTTGGGGTGCTTGCGGTCGGCATTCTGCAGCACGCTGGGCCAGCGAGCGTTTGTCCAGAGTGGATTCTTTTCGTACTTCGTCCAGTTCACAAGATCGTTGCTGCGCGCAAGACCAATTCCGACTCCCTCGTTCAGGCCGTACCATCCCCAATAGCGATATCCGTCGCGATTGAGTTCGAGAACGGAAAGCGTGTGCGGGAATTCCTTTGCCTCCCACGGCTGAGAGTCAGGCATGACATGACGGGGAGCCGTCAGCTGGAGATATGGGATACCCGCGTCTACGTTCGAGCCAGTCGTTTGGCTCGATGCACAGGAAACAATTGCCAGAGCAAAGATCACTGACAAACAAAGGTGAGAATTAAGCACGAGGCCTCCGAGTGCGAGCATTAGGTTGTACGTTCGGGCACCGCCTTCTTGAGATCGACCGTAGCGTTTGTGATTAACGGCTTTGCCCAGAAGCCGACGCTGAGCACACATCCAAAGGCCAGGTAGAGAAATGCGACTCCGGCGCGAAGGCCGACGTGGTCGCCAATGCGCCCAATGATGAGCGGGACAACCGCCCCTCCCATGATCCCGGTACTGAGGATTCCGGCAAAAGGACCGTGATGTTCCGAGACTGAGTTCAATGCCAGAGAGACGAGGATGGGCCACATCACGGACGCGAAAAGCCCGATCACAGGAAATGCAACCACCGAGACATTTGCTGGACCGAACAGCGCGGCGCTGAGACAGACGAGGGCGCAGATGCTGGTCCCAATTAGAACCTTGCGGCTATCGAAGAGTTTCAGCAGCCCCATGCCAATGAAGCAGCCGGTTGTAAGCAATCCCCAAAACCACGAGACTGCGATTGCTCCGATCGTGTGCGGATCGTAGCCGTGATACGTGGTAAGAAATTTCGACATCCAGTCGGCCGTGCCCTGTTCTGATCCGACGTAAGCGAATACACAAAAGAAGAATGCCCAAACCATCGGACGACGGAGTAGGTCTCCGTACATCGTCCACGATCCTACCGCTTCGTCGCTCGAGCGCTCCACGCGCGGGAAGATGGTGAAGTAAAGCACAACCACCATCGCGATCGTGAAAACGACGAAGATCCAGTAAAGCGATGCCCAGGGCAAGCCCGGCGGAGTAAGTCGAGCGAGCAGTTTGAGCAGAGGATCCGAACCAGTGCGGGCCTTCCCGAGATTGAGCACGAGGTATGAATACATGTACGGACTCAAAAATGAAGCCGAGCCAAAAATTAGTTGCGCGAAAGCCGAATTGAATGCAAAGTGCTCTTCGCCTCCAGCGACCCGCAGCAAGGGATTGATCGCGGTTTGAAGGGTCGCCATGCCGGAGCCCATGATGAAGAGCGAAACGACCGCAACCTGATAGGTAGGGTGGAAGGCAAAGCTGAGAGATCCAATTGTGCCGGCGAGAAATGCCGAGATCATTACCGGCTTTTCACCGAAGCGCTCCACGAGAAAGCCCGCGGGGATGGACATCACTCCGTAGGCAATAAAGAAGGAGAAAGGAAGGAAAGCAGCGGCCGCGAGGCCTACCTGGAAGCTGCTGATGATATCGGGGACAATCGGGCCAAGAATGTTGGTCAACAGCGACATCACGAAGAAGGTTAAGAAGACCAGCGAAATCATGTAGCGGCTTCGCGCCATGTTCGGCTACTCCGTGGTCGTGATTTTGGCGGCTCGTTCAAATTTGCCAGCTTCGCGGTTGGCAAGCGCAGCCAAGGCGATGGTGATCATTTGTACCGGAAGAATCTCAAGAATTGGGCGAATGCCGTCACCGTGATTTTCCAGGCGAAAAGGCGCCACGGAGGATTCCTCGCCAATAAACTCCGCTCGCCCTCCACCTTGCTTAATATCGGCCAGCAGTCGCCGGTTGAGATCACGCGTCTTCTCGTCGCCGGAAAAGACGACCACCAATGTATCGTCGCTCAGCATTTCGAAGGGACCATGGCGGAACGCGGCGCTGCTGATTCCTTCGGCGTGGAAGTGGTCGGATTCCTTGATGATCAAAGCACCGCTGCCGACCGCGGCGAGCGAGGCGCCTCGGCCAACGAAGAATAAGTGCCGGATGCGGTCCAATTTCTTCGCCAGGACTTCGACATGATCTTTCCATTGGCTGAGGTACTTGCCGGCTGACGCTGGCGCGCTTTTCAGTTCCAGGCGGCTCTGCTTGAGATCGCGTTGACATAGGATGTCGCCCAGGAATTTCAGGGCCATCACCGCTGTGATGTAGGTCTTGCAAGAGACCGAGAACTCGTTTCCAGCGTGGGTAAAGAGCGCGGCTGTCGAGTGCTGAACGAGCGGGCTGTGCGGCGTGTTGGTTACGGCAATTACCGCGGAACGTGTGCGATTCACTTCGGCGAGCCGAATCATTTCGACGCTTTGCCCCGATTGTGACACTGCGATGATCAAAGTCTTCGGATCGAAGAATCGTGATTTGTAATGAACCAATTCCGAGGTTTCGGCCATCAAGGCGGTGAAGCCATGGCTGATCAGTTGCAAATTCAAAGGATGAAGAGCGTGAAAAGAAGATCCCATGCCGGTCAGGACAACACGGTGGAACTTTCCTTCCGCGAGGCGGTGAGACAGATCCTCCAACGGCTGAGAGCTATCGAGACTCTCCAGCGTCGCTTGCAGAGCCCGTGGCTCATCGAGAATGTCTTCCAGGTACTTGCCTTCGATGATCCGGAGATCAGGGCTGGAAAGATCAGGATTCACCTTGAACTCCCATCCTGAAATCGGTGATACCAGACTCTGGCTGCGCCGATGAGATTTGCATTTTCACCAAGCGAAGCCAGCGTGAGCTCGGTTTTGTCGAAGGGAACCAAAGAGCAGCTTCGGCGAATGACTTCTTTGATCTGGTTGAGGAATAGCGGCGCGCTCTTCATCACACTGCCGCCAAGCACGATAGCATCGGGACAGAACATGGTGACGAGATTGGCCAGGCCTAGGCCGAGATAGTAAGCCTCGCGATCGACTGCGAGCTTGGCAAGATCGTCGCCGCCCACTGCCAATTCACAGATACGTTTCGCCGATAGATTACGGTCGTGCGGATAGCCCACTGGCGCTTGCTCATTCATCCATGCCGTCATGGCGGGGCCCGCCGCAAGAGATTCCCAGCATCCGCGAAATCCGCACACACACGCTGGACCTGAGGGATCGACAAGGTGATGGCCGATTTCGGGATGGGAGTAGTCAACACCTCGATACAGATGGCCATCGATGATGAAGCCGGTACCGATGCCCGTTCCGATCGTCACGTAAATCAGACGTTTGCTATTCTTGCCGGCACCCCAGCTTGCCTCGCCCAGTGCGGCCGCATCGGCGTCGTTTTCCAGTGCGACATTGACCTGGAAGCATTCAGATAAGTCTGTAACTAGGTTCTTGCCCTTCCAGTTGGGGAAGAAATTGACATCGCCGAACTCACCCGTGAGAGGCAGGACGGGGCCGGTTGAGCCGATGCCGATGCCCGCGATCTTCGTGTTGGCTTCGTGAGCGGTGTCGTTGAGCATTCTGCGAATGTTGCCCAAAGCGTGGGTGTATCCGCGTGGGGCATCGGTCGGGCATTCGCGGCGTGCCAATGCGTTGCCGGCATCGTCGACGATGCCGACAGCAATCTTCGTCCCACCAATGTCGACTCCCGCGATCACGCGATATTCCTCCAGTTTGGCTTTCTCGAGATCACTTTTTCCACTCGACGACGGCGCCGTCGTGGGGGTTGAGATCCACCTTGAATTTTGTTTTCGATAATTCCACCTGTGTTTTGCCTTTCGAAGTGACTCGCGATACGGAGCGAAGCGGTTGGGAGGTCGTGACAGTGACGACCTGTTTAGCGTCGCTGTGATTGGTCACGATGGCATAACCGCGCGAGTCCCCACCCAGAGATATAGCCTCTACTGAGGGTTGGTCAGTGTGGAACCGCGGCGTAACTCCTGACCATTCAATGAAGGCCTGATAAATCCGGTGCGATAGTTCGGGCTTATCGAATACAGCAGGTGAGCTGGCCAAATAGGTTTCAATCGGATATGCGCTCAACAAAGTGTGACCGGAGCCAACTTTGTTGGCGACCAGTGCCGGGCGTCCGTCTTGATCAACCGCGATGACGGTACCACCTTTCACCTCGAGGATAGATCCCCAGGAGCGTGGTCCGGGACTTGGGACTGAGTAATTAAATGTGTCGCCGAGCTTCAAATTACCGAAAGGCGCCACGACCTTGATCGTGACAACGTCCTTCAGATTGGCATCGATCATGCGCGCGCCGAATAGAGCTTCCATCTCCGGGATAGCAGCGTCGGCTGCTACCGAGGCGTAAAGCGCTCCTCCCGCAGAAACGTATTGCCGCGCTTTTTCCCAGAAATCGGAGTGCACATGAACTAGAAAACTATCTGTACTCGTCAATGGCGAGGGAAGCAGGATCAAAGGACGTTTTTGCCAGTCGGCATGTTCGCGGGGGAAATCAGCCTTCATGCCGGCACGCCGCGCCAGAATGAAAGAGGAAAGCCATGATCCCGTGATCCATGTGTTCTCTTCGCTGAAATTTGGTTGCGATTGCCCAGTGACGTTCGCACCTTCATCGGTACTGGTATATGGCACAATTTCCTGTCCGGTTAGGCCGTAGTGGGAAAGATCTCCGTGAGGTTTGGACCATTCGTATGGGACGATGATGCCGGCATCGGCTGGAACAGGCTCGATCCCTGTGAGGTCGAGTTGGGCAACGGTCTTTTCGAAATCTTCGAACATCTTGGCTGAAGGACGATCTTTCCCATCCCATGTGGTCAGCCCGAATTGTGTTTCGTGAGGAGAGCGTAAGTACGGAACTTTGTGCCATTGTTCTGGTGCCGCGTCGGTGTAACACCAGATGAGGAATCCGTTGGCACCAGCGCCCAGCCCAGAGTAAAGACTTGCCCGAAGAAATTTCGCTATTTGCTCGGGATCGTATTGCGCAGACGATGCGCCGATCTCCTGCACCATGACTGGATGTCCGGCGCTGCTCGATAGAGCGGTTTCAAACGCCGATCCATAGGTGCCACGCTCCGACAACATGGGATCGGGAAACAGCTTGGGCGCATAGATCGAATAAGGATGAACGCTGAAGAAATCGACCTCTTCGCGAATGTTGTCTGGACGAAACGGTCCCCTCCCGACATCTTCCATGCTTGTGCCGATGACAATAGGGTGAAGCTTGTCGTAGCGGCGCATTGACCACGAAAGCAAGCGCGTCCAGTTGATGGCCATTGCGTCGGTAGTCTCGGGGGTGATCCAGAATGGAGGCTCATCGGTCAGGTCCCAGCCGAGAATGGCTGGCTCGTTTGCATAGCGGCGGGCGAGCTCGGCGACGTGATCGGTCTCAATGCGCAGCATGTCCGGATCGGAATGCGGATGACGCCCCTGCCGGTAGGGAACATCCCAGAAAGCTTCGCCCACCTCTCCCCCGATCAATAATGCTGGGTGCAGGTAGATCTGATAACGGTGCGCCAGCGTAATGAGGAAGTCAATCGCGCGAAATGCCTCCGGGTTGTAATCTCCGGGGCGCGGCTCGATCCATGCCCAGACAAAGTCTAGCCGGATGGTGTTGAATCCAAGCTCGTGCATACGCGCGAAGTCTGCCTCGATCGCCTTTGGATCCCATTCTGTAGGCCATTGCATCGCCTTGATTGCTGGCACCCAATTTGCACCGACCGGGATGAATCGACGACCATCATGGGAAAAATAGTTCCCTTCGAGATGAACGGCCGGCAGCCGGCTCTCCCCGCTGCCCGCGGAATGCGGTTCCCTTTGAACCGTATCCGCCTGAACTCCATCTTCCGCAACAGCAACAACCTGAGCTCTGGTACTCGGAGCCAGGGCTGTAATCAGACAGAAAAGGAGTGCGCAATTAAGCCAGCAAGACTCTCTCATCGAGAGCATCGTGCCTCGCGCGATGCGGAGTAAGTTCACACTGATTCCTTGTACATCGGGCGCTCTCTCTCCTCGCAGAGCGGAAAAACTAGGGATCACCGTTCGACCGACGAACGAATGCTCGGATTTCATATGAAATCTCCAAAAAAAAGATTTATTAAACATAAGAACCGCATATGTATATATGGTGTCAAGACAAATTTGTCCAACCAGCGACCTAAGCCCGCCTGCAAATCAGAATACAATCATCGGCAAACTGATACAAAGAAGGAAGTTATACGAGCGCCTTGGCGTGGGCTTGCCCTCCCAAACCCGAGCAGCCATTGCTTTAGTCATATACACATTGTATACTATGTCAGCTTTGGCGAGGGGAGGTCTATCGTGGAGATCTCAAACGAAATTCCGTCGGTTGCGATCGCAGAACTGGGGCTGGGCCTCGATACCAACAGCTTCGTTCCTTACTACGTGCAGATCGTCGATCAGGTCCGCGAGTTGATCAAGAAGAACAAGCTCAAACAGGGACAGACATTCTCTTCAGAGGGCGAGATCGCTCGGGCCCTGGCCATTAGCAAAATGCCCGTGCGGCAGGCTTTCCAGAAGTTGAAGTCAGAAGGACTGTTGGTGATCGCCAAGGGCAAACGCCCGGTAGTGGGGTCGGGACGAGTGCCGTGGAATTTTCAGCAACTGCGCGGTTTTAGCGAGGAGATGCGGAGGCGCGGACTGGTTCCGTCGGCACAAGTCCTGAGTATCGCTCTCGACGAACCGGAGTTGGAAGTAGCCCAGGCTTTGAAATTGAGTCCTGGAGAACGAGTCTATCGAGTGCGACGGCTCCGCTCGATTGACGGTGAGCCGGTTGCAGTCGTAACCAGTCATCTGCCTGCCCGAATTTTTGCGGGCATTGATAAACAGGACTTGGAGAAGCAGTCGCTGTATGCCATCTTCGAGCGGGTGTATAAGCGCAAACTGCAATGGGCGGAAGAGGTGATCGGTGCCATGGTCGCCGGCGAAGAAGAAGCCGCGGAGCTGCAGACTTCAGCGGGCAGCGCACTACTGATCATCCGCGAAACAACTTACGATACGCAGAACGTCGCAATTGAATACAGCCTCTCGTTCCTACGGGGGGATCGCTACACGGCTTCGGTTATTTCTGTGCGCAAGAACTAGTGCTGCTTTAGAGTACGCTCTCAACATTATGTCAGGCATATTCCTAGCGTCACGAATCGTAGGAAACCCTCGTAAGAATGCTATCGTTACGAACTTGCGGATCGTGGCCTGCATGACGCTTGTCCTAGGAGCGGTTACGGCAACGCGAGGCGCTGCCCCAGTGCATATCTGGGAGAAGCAGGAGGTGACGCTCACGGCCGCCTGGTCCTATGCGAATCCTTACACGGACGTGACAGTTTGGGTGGACCTCAGTGGTCCTGGCTTCCGCAGGCGGGTATATGGCTTCTGGGACGGCGGGCAGGTCTTCCGTGTTCGGCTGTTGGCGACGGAACCCGGAACATGGTCCTGGCGCAGCGGATCCAGCCCCGAGGACCCGGGCCTCACCGGGAAAACCGGCGGGTTCACGGCAATTGAGTGGACTGAAGACGAGAAACGAGCAAATCCGCTACGGCGCGGCTTTTTGCGGCCCACCGCCAACCACCACGCTCTTGAGCAGGCTGACGGCACGCCGTTTTTCGTGATTGGCGACACCTGGTATTCAGCAGGGACGAACCGGTTCAAATGGTACGACGACGACCAGGAGCGCCTGATTGGCCCTAGCGCCGGCTTCAAAGATTATGTCCGCTACCGGAAGGCGCAGGGCTACAACTGGGTCAATATCATTGCAGCGTTCCCAAACTGGATGACAGATGGGAAGCCGTGGCATGTCCGGATGGCCGACGGAACCCCGGTTCGCTCCGCCTGGCTGGAGTTCGGCACAGGCAGCGCGAAGAACATGGACAACGAAGGCGGACGGCCGTTTGTGTTCCCTGGGAAAGTGCCCGGGTATGAATACATGTTCCCCGACGTGGACCGTGTGAACCCGGAATATTTCAAATACATTGATCGCAAAATCGACTATCTGAACGCACAGGGCTTCATACCTTTTATCGAAGTGTCGCGGCGCGATGCCAGCCTGCTTTGGAGCATGTACTACAAATGGCCCGACTCGTACGCGAGATTCATCCAGTATGTCTGGTCGCGTTATCAGGCCAACAATACAGTGCTCAGTCCGATCCACCTCGATATCATCAGCGAGAGTGTCAGTCCGGAAGACTTCAAGAAAGCAATCAATCTGGTGGACGAGAAGTATGGTCCGCCACCGTTCGGCACACTGCTCTCGGCGAATGCCAACCCTTCCACACTCGAGAACTGGGGGGAAGATTCCTGGGTAACCCTGCACCAGATCGGCAACATGCGCGAGCACAATAATTACTGGTATCTGACAGAGATCTATCGGTCGGCCAATCCGCAGCCCGCGCTCAATGGCGAGCCATATTACTCCGGCTACAAGGATGAGCGAGGTTTGGGAGCCGGCCAGGGTTACGAGTTCGGCGCGCCAGGCGGGACTCCGAAAGACGACCAGTTCGTGCGGTCCGCGATGTACGGCAGTTTTCTCTCCGGGGGATTCAGTGGTCACGTGTACGGGGCCGAAGGCATCTGGGGGGCGGACATTGAATCCGCAGCGTCGATCAAAATGTGGGATGCCTTCCAGTGGAACTCAGCCAGCCAAATGCAATATCTGCGCACGTTTGCCATGTCGATAGGCAAACGCTATCAGGAGTTGGTTCCGGATGCGGACCTAGTCTCACCTAACAAAGACCACAACCTGGAAGCGTACGAAGGTTGGTCATATTCCGCTCACACTCCCGACAAGGAGATCTTCCTGTTGTATTTCGAGAAAGGCTGCCCGATGAGCCAGGTTCGCGGCGCCAAGCCGTGGAGCGAGTACCGCGCGGACTGGTTCGATCCGCGTAACGGAACTTGGCAACCCGTGGGAAAGGGATCACTTCGGTCGAACGAGATCGGAATCATCATACTGCCGAAGTTCCCTGCAGATATCGATTGGGGTCTTCGGCTCACGTACACCGGGCCGATACCGGCCGCCGAGCGCCGAATTCCAGATGAATATTGAGAGCTTCGCCTTTCAAAGTATCAGCGTCTAGTCGAGTGGCCTACTCCACCCAAGAGCACGCGGCGCCGGGAGTGTTCTCGCAGTAGAGCACACGCCAGGATTTCGGCTTGTGCGCCGCAGTCCAGGCACTTCCTTGGATGAAGTAGGGCTTCGCCCAGACCTCGCTGTCAACGGCGCGAGGCGCAACGACCGTCACCTGAACCGCGCTTTCCGCAGGAACACCGCGGCGGGGATCCATGATGTGCGAGTAGCGGTGTCCGGCGACACGGAATGATTTCTCGTAGCTGCCCGAGGTTGAGAGAGACATGTAGATCGGAAGAGCACACGTCTGAACTCCAGTC
>OBLW0100004567.1_pt1 | contig 10549 bp, 6 predicted proteins | sample 1520161 | NCBI WGS metagenome assembly OBLW01 (sample SAMEA3539309, study PRJEB22396) | soil metagenome | biome: tundra; feature: field; material: soil | place: USA | collected 2010-05 | depth 0.15 m
TTGGCAACTTGGTAAGCCATTCGCGGGGGTTGAGGAGGATGACAAGCGCGTCCTGGTTCAACAGGAGCGCTTCAACGTCCTACGGAGAATCGGCCAAGCGGCGATCGACCAGAGGGCCGAGTTTGTTCTCATTGCGGGGGACCTCTTTGATTCGCCCACACCCAAGAGAGCCACCGTTTCAGCCACGTGCAGCGCCATCGGCGTAATGCGGGTGCCGGTCTATCCCATCCCGGGAAATCACGATTACGCCGGACCAGGTAGCCTATGGGAGCAAGAGTTCTTCCGGCACGAGTGGCAGCAGCTCGCACCCAATCTCCATCTGCTGCTCAAAGCCGAGCCGGTGGTCTTGGAGCAGGCCGTAATCTTTCCCTGCCCGCTCCTCCGGCGGCACGAGGCCATCGATCCAACCACCTGGTTACGCTCACCGAACCTGGATCTTACCCGGTTCGGCGACAAGCCGCGCATGGTCCTTGCGCACGGTAGCGTGCAGGGGTTTGCGGCGTTGGAGTCGGATGAGGAAGATGCCGGAGGGGGACTGCCCAATCAGATCGACCTGGACCGTCTGCCCGGCGAAACCTTCGACTACATCGCTTTGGGGGATTGGCACGGGGCCAAAAAGGTCGGGCCCAAAGCATGGTATTCGGGCACCCCAGAGCTGGACCGGTTTTCCAAGGGTGGGGACCACGCTCCCGGCAAGGTGCTGGCAGTGAATGCGCGGCGAGGCGGACTTCCCGAAGTGGAGCCGTTCGCAACCGCACATCTCGGGTGGCATGAGGTTGAATTCCATTTTGCCGATGATACCGCTTTGGCCCAACTGGAAGAGAGAGTCGTGGCGCTAATTGGCGGTCGCGCCAGTCAGGATCTATTGCAACTACGCCTAAGCGGCGTTCTCGGGATCGAGGCTACTACCAAACTGGAAATGAAGCTGGAGGCGTGGAGGGCCCGACTTTTGAGGCTGAAGCTCGCGAATGAACCCATCATAGCGCCTTCCCAAACCGAAATGGAAGCGTTGCGGAACCGGCCGTATGACCCGCTCATTTCTCGAGTTTCGGCCAAGCTCTTGGCCGCGGCCAACGCCGGAGGCGAAGAGGCGGCTGTTGCGCGGATCGCGTTACGCGAGCTTTACGCAGCGTGTCAACCCCGCTGAAAGAAGGAGGAGCATGCGACTGATTTCAGCAACAGTTCAGAATTACCGGATTCACCACAGCCAAACGGTGGAATTCGACCCGAACCGCACCGTGATCGGCGGTCCGAACGAATGCGGCAAGAGCACGCTGGCCGAAGCGGTCCATTGCGCGCTCTTTCTCAGAGCCAAGATCACCGGCGAAGCACTCGACCGAATGGTGTCGCGGCATGGTGGCAACCCGGTCGTGGAAGTGGGCTTTGAGGTCGCAGGACGGCAGTACCATTTGAGAAAGGTGTTTGCCGGCTCGAAAGGCACTACCATGCTGACTGAGGCAGGTGGCGAAACGTTATCCGCCGAGCCTGCCGAGGAGAGGCTGGCGGCGCTGCTCGGCGTGGAGGCGCCCGTCGGGGGCAGAGGCGCTGCGGATCGGGCGGCCCAGCAATGGGCTCACCTGTGGACATGGCAGGGCGAGGCCAGCGAGGATCCATCGACGCATGCGAACGCGCAAAGGGACGCTCTCTTGGCCCGGCTCAAGAATGAGGGGGGCGCGGTGGTGATGCAATCCGACCTGGATGCTCGGACGGCAAGCCGTTTCGCGGCTTTGCGGGAGGAACTGTTTGTCAGGAATGATACCCCTCGAGCTAGTTCAGCCTTGGCGGTCGCCTTGCAGGCATGCAGTGAGGCTGAACAAAAGGAAAGCGACTCCCGCGCGGCCTTTGAACGATTACAGCGGGCAGCAGGTGATTTCGAACTGGCGACCGCCGAGATCAAAGTGCGTGAAGACAGGCTGGAGACGCTCACTTCGGAAAAGCGCGACGTGGAAATCAAGCTCCACCAGGCGGCCACGCTTCAGGTAGATGAGGCATCGCAGTCGGCTGAAGCCACCACTGCTGGCGAGAGGTACGAGGCTCTTAAGGCGAGTGACCAACGCATCAGGGAATGCGCCACAGGCATTCAGGCTCGGGAGGACGCGCTCGCGCCGAAGCAGGACGCTGTTCGGCAGTTGGGAGAGGTCGCCGAAAGCAAGAAGCAACTCGCCGATCAGGCGGTGCATCGGTTTGAGGACGCGGTCGAAGGCACGCGCAAACTCCGGTTTCGACACGAGCTGGCGCGCGCGTCCGTCAGACTTTTTGAACTGACTGCGGAGAACGACCGGCTCGCCGCGAAAGTAGCCAAGGCGGGGCAGTCCAAAGCTGAGCTTGCTGAGGTGGAGAAGAACCTCACCGCAATACCAGCAGTCGATAACGCGAAAATCAAGAAGCTACAGAACCTGGACCACAAGCGCTCCGACGCGGAGGCGGCGTTGAAGGCGATGGCGGCCGGGTTGGAGGTGCTGGAAGCCGCTGAGCCCGTCATGGCCGGAGACGCAACGTTTGCCGTGAGGCAAACGCAGATTCTCACCGAGGACACCGAAATCCGGATCGGCCCAGGAACGCGACTTCGCGTCAAACCCGGCGGCGGCACAAGCTTGGCCGAAGCGCGGACAGCCGTGCAGGACGCCCAACGTGACCTGCACAAAGCTCTCGATAAACTAGGCGTGGCCTCGCTCGCCGAAGCCTCTGACTTCTGCATCCGGCGGCGGCAACTGGATCAGCGCACTGGGGAAACTAAGGCCGTCTTGGAGGGACTCGGAGCGGTGAATCTCGAGGCGGACATTGCCGCTTGCGGGGTTTCGAAGGCGAATGCCGAGGCCGAGGTGGCGAGGCTAGGCGTTCTAGCGACAGAATTCGCGACGCCGGCGTATCTGGAAGAGGCGATAAACCTGGAACGATCCGCAGGCGAAGAGCTTCGGCAGGCGGAAGCCACGGAGCAGTCCTTGAAAGCGGAGCGCATTGCAGCCATGGATGCGCGGGTTGAAACGGATGCAGCCTTCAATGAGAAGAATGCCGATTTGAACGCCGAAAAGCGCCAGATTGACGGACTGAAGGTGGAACTGAATGTGCTAATCCAGGCAAACGGCGAAGATGCTCAGCGGGCAAAGGCGTTGCAGCAATTGCTAAACGCCAAGACCGCTGCTGAGGGTCGGCGCGACTCTACTCGCGAAGCGCTGCGAGCGCTCCAACCGGAACTGCTGGCATCACGCAAGAAGAACTGCGAGAGGGGCCTCGAGATGGATCGAAGCCAACTTGGGGCGTGGGGGCAGAAACTGGCGGTGGCTCGGAATATTCTCACCTCTGATGGGGTCACCGACCCCAAGGGAGCATTGGCTGAGGCAGAGGCTAAGGCGCATTCGGCCAAGGACCACCTTCGCGCTGTCAAACGCAGGGCCAAAGCCATACAGCTACTGCATCGCCTCTTTTTGGAAGAGCAACGCGCGCTAGCCGAGCAATTCACCCGGCCTCTGGCGGAGAAGATCTCCGGCTACCTGCGATGCCTGTTCGGGCCTGGGGCACAGGCCAAAGTCACGCTCCAGGAAAACACCTTCACTGGCCTTGAAGTTGTCCGGGCGGAACACGGCTATGGCAGCTTCCATTTTGACTCGCTGAGCGGCGGAGCCAAGGAACAGGTAGCGGCTGCTGTGAGGCTCGCCATGGCCGGGGTGCTTGCCCAAGAGCACGACAAGTGTCTGCCGCTGGTCTTCGACGACGCTTTTGCCTATTCGGATCCGCAGCGGGTAAAAGCTCTCCAAGATATGCTGGGCCTTGCGGCTGAGCGTAGTCTTCAGATCATCATCCTCACTTGCAACCCGTCGGATTACACCAATCTTGGCGCCAAACAAATCTCGCTTCTCCCTGCACGTCCGCCGGGTCAAGCGCCACAGCCTCAGCCAGTGGTTTCTCCGAATGGCGATCGTGAGGAGGCGAGCGGAGCGGAACCGCTCGACGCTCCCGTCCAAGACCCCGTTACATCGGAGCGGGGCCTGGAATTCCTTGATGCGCTAAAAGCGTCGGGCGGGCATTCAGGGAACACCGCCTTGAGGACAACGCTGGGTTGGGAGGCAAGTGCCTACGACATCGTTAGAGCCGCGTTGGTGTCCGAGGGTCTTGTCGCGACCGGGCGGGGCAAGGGCGGATCGGTGTCGCTTGTGCCGAGGCAACAGCCAACCGATTAGATATCCACGTCCGGGCACACTAAAAGCGCCGACGGACGTCTTGTTCCGCCTCGCCGCTTCGTACCCTGGCGCCGCACCAGGCCTCCGGCCCGGCAACTCCAACGCGCAAGGCGCTTGGACCGCGTGCAATGTGCGGCCCGCCCCAGTTGATTCTCGAATCCGCTCGTGAGGTGCGTCAGGGGCTTTGGTTTGCCCACTCGCGCACGCGCGTCATCAATTGCTCGCGCTGCTCAGGGCGCATATACATGGACATGGCCGGCATCCGATTCTCCCACCCCAACAGAATGGAAATCGTCACCGCGGCCCGATCGCAAATCCTCCATTCCGGCCCCGGCAAAGGTCGTTCATAGTCGATTGGCGTGGTGTCATCCAGCAGCGGCACCAGGTCGCGGAGATGGTTGGTTGCAGAAAGGTTGCATAAGGTGACCATGGCCTTTTCCCGCAGTTAACTGTCCGTCTGCTTGTCTTTGACGGTGGTCATCAACTGAACCGTCAAGCGGTCGGGTGCAAGCTTTCCCAGCGCGGCAAGGGCTGCCCCCGCGTAATCCGTGCTGCTCAACTTGAATAATTCATCGGCAGCCGGCGCGTATTTCAAATCACCCAAGGCCTCAATCAGCCCAGCGGCCAAATCATAGCTGTGCATCGGGAGATTGAAAGGTGCTGGCGGCAGGCGCATCGCCGCCCTTCTTTTGAGATTGCCAGCCACTTCGCCGCTGACATACATGCGCGTTTCCAGATGGTCCGGATCGAGAACGCTGAGGGCATGGTTTTCCTCCCCTCTCAAGTCCCGGGTGATCTCCAAACATTGTTGCTCCAATGCTTCTATCGGAATGGTGGTGGAGGACAAAACGGTTTTCAGTTTTGCGAAGAGGAAGGGTGCGGAATTGGTTGCTCCCAGCCGCGCGAGTGAATAGGCGGCCGTTGAGCCGACGAATTGGTTCGTATCGTTCAGCGCCTGCATCAGGGCCGAACAGCTTTGCGCGTCGTTCCATCCGGCTTTGCCGATGGCTAAGACCGCCTGCCAGCGGACACCGGCAGCTTCATCTTGCAATGCCAGCAGCAACGTCTGGCGCGTAGTCTCCGTTGGGTGCGGCAGGTAGCTCAGGATCGCACAGGCAAGACGGCGCTTTCGAGGCGACTGGTGCGTGAAGCCGGAGGTCAGGAGTGTCGAATCCACTGCCGCCGAGTGCTCAATAAAGATCCGAGCCACCGCTTTGGCCCGCATGTTGTCCGACGAGCCCAGCAGGTCAGCCAATTGTCTCTGCCGCGATTCCCAAGGCAGCCGGCCGATGATTTCCACCAGGCCATCCACGATGTCCCAGCGCCCATCTTCGCCTTTGGTGTGGGTCATCATTTCGAACAACTCGGGCAAATCCTGTTGGGTCGCACGCGATCCAATTTGCCAGAGGATTTCTTCCGTCTCCCCCTCATCGACGTCCTCTTTCTGGGTCTGGGCCCGCAGTTTCTTCAGCAACTCCGCAACGCTGGTATCGGCGTAGAAGCTCCGCGTGAACGGGGGAGCGGGTGGTGTTTGTCCTTTTCTAACCAGGTCGCGCCAGGACTCATCGTCCAGGAGTTGCTCGTTGGCCCGGACAAACTCTCGATACGTCAGCACCGCTCCTCGAAACAATTGCAGGGCTTTGCCGTCCGGAACAATGACGTAAAGCGCTTGTGGCCGCGCGAGTCCGGCATAAAGCATTGCGTCCATCCGCGGGTTCGAGAAGACGCGCGTCACGATTGGGAAGTCATCTCGCGGCACTTCGTAAGAATTCCCATAATAAAAGTGGAATCCGGCCAGGGTGACCCCGTAGTTCTCAATCCATCGCGAATCGTCCTCTGTCAAAGCGTGGCCGCTCGCGGCCTTGCGCGCCAACTCGGCGAGCCGGTCACAGACGGGTGCAAAATCGGTGAGCAGGCGCGCGGTGTTCTGGCGGCAATCAAAGAACATTCGCAGGGTTTCGGCTTCCGACTCGTTCGCTTGGCCGCTTGCGGCGCAACGCCGCGCTAAATCCAGCAGATCGTTTTGGAGCTTATTGTGGGCATCGCGCGCGCCAGCCTTTTCCAGCTCGGCCTGATGCTTTTGGCAATAACGATTCTGAAACTCAGCGAGTTGTTCCAGCTTGCCCGAGATCTTCTCGTATTCCTTTGGGTCCCTGGCGTTCGACAGTTTTTGGGACAATACCAGCAGGTTCAACAATTGGCCGGCAACGGCCTTCACCTCGAAGCGTTGCTCCAGTCCTACCTTTTCCAATGCCGCTGCCGTTCGGCGCGTCAGCTTTGAGAGGCCAGAGAAGAAGTCGGGGTACGGCGCGACCATTCCTCTGGGGGGCGTGACGATTCCCAGATAGGAGACCGCGAGTTTAGTGTGCAGCGCCCAGGTGTGGCGCTGCTCCGCCCATGCCCCAAGCTGGGCCCAGAGCTGAAGGCCAGACCACGCCTCGGTTCGCAGTGCCGCGGGAGCCTGGGCTGGCAACGGTGCTTGGAGCGTGGCCAGGAGTTTCATCGCCTCGCCGTGCAACGACTCCGGCATCGGCCCGCAGTCCGCCTTCAAAATAAGCTCGCCGATGTTCTTCCCGAACCCGCTTTGTACAGCACGGGCTGCAGCCGGAGAGCGCAGGACAGGCGAGGCGGCCACAAAGTCCAATCCGGATGGATACATTCGGTTGGGAATCTTTGGATCTGTTGTATTATGAAAGCAGACCCCGCAAGGCAACCGCCGTGGCGGCAGTAGCCGAAGGCCTCTGGTTTTTTTAGCAAACTCGGCATACTCCCCCGACGACAGCAACTGGTCGTTCACGCGCGGCAAGGCCAACCGCTGTTCCAGCTTCTTCCGGATTTCAAGGATCTGGCCCTCGCTTACTGAATGCTCCACGACCGTGGTGCCAAGAGTCGCTTTCGCCGCTTCGACGTAATCCTGGACCGTGCCGTCCTCCGCCGGAGCCACTAACGCATCGAACGGATCCGACAACTGCTGCCACAGCGTCAGCAATTGGGGCCGAGTCGCGATGGCGTTTGCGAGCGACAGGGCCAATCGGGTTTCTCTTGGGTTCGAGAGCCGGAACACGACGCCGGCATACCATTGACGCGCCGAGAAGTAATCGCTCAGTTCGGGCGACTGCTTGTAAAAGCTCTGCGCGCGAAACTGGAGCGGCGACAGAGGAAAACCGATTGGAATAGCCACCGGTTCCGAGCCGGAGCGTAACGCATCCACAATGCGTTTTACCTCCGGTGCCACCGATTGCCGGTGCTGTTCGTCCTGCAAGGCCACGCCGACAGAAACGAACGGCCCCAGTTCACTGGAATCCTTTTGATTACTCACGATGGCCAACAGTTCGCGTGAGAATTCGAGCAGCCTGCCACTTTCGACTTCCTCCATTTGCCGGACGCCCTCCTCCAGCAGGACGTGATAGGTGTGCCATGCCGAATCCGTCGTGATGAAGGACGGCAGGGAGCGCCCCATTGGATTCGCTGCCGATGGCCCTTCGATCTGCGGACTCTTGATATAGGCCTCGAAAATCTGCTTGAACGCCGGGTCGGCGACAACAAAGCCGTTCTTCCCAAGTAGCTCTCGTGCCGCCGTCGAGCCGCCAAACGCCTCGATGCCGTTGACGGCACGAAGATTGTACGACTCGCCGCGGGCGATGACTAACGGGCCGATGCTTGCCACGAGAAGCAAGACGCGAAGGCATTGCTGTCGCTTCATTGTTTCCTCTTTCTTCCGGCGCAGAGTCACCGGTTCGAGGCGGATCATACCGAGAATCCTGGCCGCCGCCAGCAGAGATGTGTGGCCGTTAACAGGCAAGCACCGCCTGGTTCAACGGCTCTGACGGTTTACCCGTCAGCCTGCCCGTTGGACCTCGCGTCTCGTGATTTTCCGCACCAGACGCAACGACGCATCCGTCTTAACGGATGCCCCAGGCTGCTCGTGCCCGTGTGCCGACACGAAAGTCTTCAAGAAGCGCAACGCAAGAACTTCTCTTGTTCGCCTACGGCGAAGACAGCCTACCGCCGCAGATGCGAAATCAGCGGATGGGCCCGATAGGTTGCCGTGCCAGTCTTCCATGGTTTCCAGTTCGACTTTTGCATCCAAAGAGCGCAGACTAGCGGAAACAATTGGTTAACATCAAATGCGTCGCCAAATCGAAACCGTCATTGGAGTCCAAGACCATGGTCGTGGGCGCGAATTGCCATCCGTCCGGCAACTCGATTTGTACCCGGTTTGTACCCGGTCGGTCTGCATCAGCAGGCAGACGCAGCCAGCCGCAGCCGGCAAAACAAGTTTAAATCATTAGGAAACTCACGCGTCCGTAGCTCAATTGGATAGAGCTTCTGACTTCGGATCAGAAGGTTACAGGTTCAAGTCCTGTCGGACGCACCATATTATCAAGGACTTACAGTAGGAGTTTGATTCACCGGCAATCGGTTGGAAAGATTGGCGCCCTCACTGGATTCACAAGAGGACCAACTGTTGGCCCGCTGTCTCGCGCAGGCTGGCGACGCCGAGCCCGAGCAGCCGCAAGGGGCGCGAGACAAGCTTCTCCCGGCCCAACAGGAAACATCCCAACCGGTAGATGTCACCAGCTTCGGTTAGCGGCTCTTCGACGGTGAACTGGCGGGTCAACGTGGTGAAGTCGCCATAGCGCACTTTGACCTGGATGGTGTGGGCGCCCAGCCGGCGACGCTTGAGCCGGCCGGAAATGTCCTGCGCTTGTTCGCGCAGGAAGGCGCGCAGCACTTTCCGGTCTTCGGTATCGTGCAGGAAGGTTTCCTCGCCGCTGATGCTCTTGATGTCATCGCCCAGCTCGAGCGGGCGGTCGTCCTGGCCGAGGGCGAATTGCTTCAGCTTCGGCCCGAAGGAGCCGACCAGCGCCCGGAGGTCGCCGGGATGGTCTTGCAGGTCTCCCACGGTGCGAAGCCCGGCTTGGTTGAGCGCCTGCTCGGTGACCTTGCCGACGCCATAGAGGGCGCGCACGGGCAGCGCCCGCAGGAACTGGAGCTTACCCGCCTCGGCAATGAGGGTCAGTCCGTCCGGCTTCTGGTGGTCGCTGGCAATCTTGGCCAGCAGCTTGTTGGCGGCAATGCCGATGGTGGCCGTCAATTGCCGCTCGGAGCGGATGTGCTGCTTCAACTGCCGCGCCAGTGGGAGGGAGTTGAGCAGGGCGGCGTCGGCGTCCTCCGCCGGACAGATGGCCGACAGGTCGAGGTAGGCCTCGTCGATGGACATCTGCTCGACCACCGCCCCGGTTGCGGCGGCGAGCTTCATGATGTGCAGTGATTCCTCCCGGTAATGATCCATGTGGGGCCGCACAAAGACGCCTTTGGGGCAAAGCCGGCGGGCCGTCACGCTGGGCATGGCCGAGTGGACGCCGAATTTGCGCGCCTCATAGCTGGCGGCACACACCACGCCGCGCTGGGTCGGCGGCGCCCCGACAATGACCGGCTGGCCGCGCAACGCCGGGTTGTCACGCTGCTCGACGGAGGCGTAAAACGCATCCATGTCCAGATGGAAGATGACGCGAAACATCGCGCGGGGGAGTCTGCCAGAGTTGGGCTGAGTGCAGAAGCCTAGCGTTTCAGAGGCGTGAAGCTTGAAACGTGAAACGTGAAGCGTGCGGCGTAAAGATGGATTCAACGGTCTGGCTTTGAGACGGGCAGAGCGCAGACCACTACTGTTCAGTCGCCGCCTTCCCGGGCTCTTCCAGATTGAGGAGCGTGCACTCGAAGTAACCGGCTAAACTCATGCGGGTGCGGTGAACCCGTTCGCTTTGCGAGGGGTTGGGCAGAGGGTCGAGGTCTTCCGGCTGGCCCAAAGCACGCCAGCCTTCAACGCGTATGTCGTTGAGAATCTGCAACAGGATTTCCCGATCATCCAAACCGAGGCTCAACACATAGCGGTCACCCCAAAGCCTCAATTTGTCACCACCAATCAAATGCTGAGCTCTCCGTCGCAGTTCTTCCCGGTGCTCGGCCAGGGAGTCGTTGAGCAGTTTCTCCCGTTGGGCGGCTTTGGGGTCAGTGTCGGTATGGGTTATTCTGACGGCGACATGCGCTGTGATGGGGAACAGTCTTAGGAGACTACGCAGGGCCTGGGCCTCGACTCGGCTCAGTTGGTATCGCCAGCCACCTTTACCTTGAGTGAGCAGCCTCATTCCGCAGGTTCCATCGTTGCCTGGAGTTTGTAGCCTTGCAGTTGATGAACATAGAACTCCGCTTTCTCGGCGCCTTCCCGAATCAGCACGCTCTTGCCTTGCTCGTGGACTTCCAGCATGTGCTTGGCGGCTTTTTGTCGTGGCCAACCGAAAACCTTCATGAAGACGGAATGGTGTACAACCTAACAATTTATGAGGTTGCATATAGGGCCTTGAGGCGGA
>OBLW0100004568.1_pt1 | contig 10548 bp, 8 predicted proteins | sample 1520161 | NCBI WGS metagenome assembly OBLW01 (sample SAMEA3539309, study PRJEB22396) | soil metagenome | biome: tundra; feature: field; material: soil | place: USA | collected 2010-05 | depth 0.15 m
CCCTCGGCAGTAGAGTCGTGTCCCAGAAGGTGAACTTTTTGGGACAGGGGAATAAGGGAGGCTCATCTCGTCTGCCGTTAGGCGAAGAACGGGCGAATATCCTCCTGCTCGCCTGCTGCTACCAGGAGGGCTCGAACCCCGGTCTCGTTCTCCAGCGAGGTCCAAGGTTTCAGGACCATCGCTACATTCATAACACGGGAAGTGGACCTTGGCGTGTCGGAGCTGAGCTCTCTCTACGTTGTTGACAGAGAACCCGGGGATACACTCCGGGAGACGTCGAAGTATCTGCCTGCCATTCTGGCCGAATTGGAATAGTTCTCCGTCGCGGTCTTTGCTATATGCGACATTACTTTCGAATCGAGTTCGTGCCAGCCGCTAGAGTGGATGTGTAGAGTACAAGGGATCCCGGAACGACGTTCGTGGGGATCAGTCCTGACAAGTCCCGCTCACGTCAACTGGACGGGAAGCGCGTCTGTCGCCGAGGGGTCGGTCTGAATTGGCTCCAGGAAGGCCGGCTGGCGACTTTCGAAATAGGCCGAAACCGTTAGCGATATTGCCTGTTAATGCTCCTCGTTTCGAACAACGAATCGGCTCCACACAAGGGGCGGAAGGCCGTTCGATGGTTTGGGCCGAAGCGGTCTGAAGGGCACGGTTCGCGGCGCGCGGGAATAGCACGGCTATTCGTGGCGTAGCGCCACATTCGGATCGATCTGAGTGGCGCGCCGCGCGGGCACCAAGCACGCTGCCACACTCGCCACAGCCAGCAGCACGGCAGCCGAGACGAAGGTCAGCGGATCCAAAACGGCCACGCCGTAAACGAGACTGCGCATGAAACGCGTGAATGTCCATGCCCCGCCAAGACCGGCTGCTACACCCCAGGCGATTGAGCACACGCCTTGCATCGCCGCCGTACGTAGCACGTGAATCGGTTGCGCGCCCAAAGCCATGCGGATTCCTATCTCGCGCGTGCGCTGTCCCACCGAATACGAAATCACGCCGTAGATTCCCACCAGCGTCAGCAGCAGCGCCAGCACCGCAAAAGCCGTCACCAGGCTCATGTAGAAACGTGGCCGCGCGAGCGATTCAGATACCAGACCTCGCATGGTTGAAGTTTCGGTGATCACCTGGTCGGGATAGAGGTGCCGGATGCCCCTCCGCAGCACGGCGGCCAGCATCGCCGGATCGCCCGCCGTGCGCACGACAAGCGTGACTCCTGCCACCGGGCCGATGTACTGCTGATACGGCCGGTACTGCTCCGGTTCGGGCGGAGCGCTCAGATCGTGAGAGCGCGTATCGCCAACTACGCCCACTACGGTGATCGAACCTCTGTCCCTTGCGTCGCAGGAGGTGCCGATTTTCTGTCCTATGGAATCCTGCCCCGGCCAGAAGCGGCGCGCGAACGCCTCATTCACCAGCGCTACTTCCGCGGCGCCTTCCGTATCGGCATCCGTGAGGGCGCGCCCTCTCTTCAGCTGTATGCCCATCGCGCTGAAGTAGCCCGGGCTCACGGCTCGGAAACTGGTGATCTGTTCGGTGGTGTCCCCGGGACGGCAGAACGTAACGCTCACTTCCACGTGGCCCATCTGCAGCGCGCTGGCGAGACCCGCGGCGGTGACGCCGGGCAGACTCTGCGCCATTTGCACGATCTCGCCATACCGCTGTGTCACCTGAATTTTGTCCTTCGCCGCCCGCTCGCCGGTGGGAATCCAGGCGGTGAGAACGTGCTCGGGACGAAAGCCAGGATCGCTTTCCGTCAGAAGCAGGAAACTGCGCAGCAGCAGGCCCGCACCCACCAGAAGCACCAGCGACATACCGATCTCGGCAACCATCAGCACCGTTCGGCGCCGCATTTTGGCTTGCCCCTCAGTCAGCGCGCGGCTGCTTTGGCGCAGCGTGAAGCGCGGCAACTCCAAAGCCGGTGCGATCCCGAAGGCGAGCCCGCTCAGCATTGTCACAGCCAGCGCGAACCACAGCACCGCCTGATCCACGCGCGTCTTATCCAGGCCCGGCGCCGCGGGAATGGTTGCCGTGATCAGATGCGCGCCGCCCCATGCCAGCAGCAGCCCGCCGGCTCCACCGAGTAGCGCCAGCACCAGGCTTTCCGTCAGTACCTGGCGGATCAACCTGCCGCGTGCCGCGCCTAAAGCGCTGCGCGTGGCAAACTCGGATTCCCGCGCCGAGCTCCTCGCCAGCAGGAGGTTCGCGACATTCAGGCATCCGATCAGCGCCAGCAGCCCGACAGCTCCGAACAGCAGCAGAAACGCTTTGCGATAATCGCGGGTCTCGCTGGTGGCGAACTCGTCGAGCTCGATGCGCCAGTTACGGCGATCCCGCGGATACGCCAGCGCAAGGCCCGGCCGGAGCCGATCAATTTCTGCCGTGGCGCTCTCCAGCGACACGCCCGGCCGCAGCCGCCCGATTACCTCCGCCCCGGCCTGCAGCGGGTCGGTTATGACGGTTTCATCGGGCGCCCAGGCGCTTGTGCCCGGCCACGGAAAGATAAACCCCTCGGGCATCACGCCCACCACTACATAGCTCCGTCCGTCGAGCATGATCTCGCGCCCGATGTTTTTAGAATCTCCGCCGAGCTGCTTCTGCCAGGCTGAGTACGAAAGCACCGCGGCCGGCGGCATCCCCGGCCCGAAGTCACCCGAGCCGAGGGTGCGCCCGAGCAGAGCCGGACTATCGAGCGTTGGGAAGATCTCCGCGGAAACGAAGTGCACGATCAGGTTCGTCGGTTCACGCACGCCGGTGAGGGTCATCATGCGAAAGCCGCCGAACGTGCCCAGGCTTTGGAAAGACCGCGCGTGCTCGCGCCAAAACAGGACGTCGCCGACGGTCACCTGGCGGTCGCGGTGGTCTCCGCCGGTTTTCGTGACCTTGACCAGGCGGTCCGCGTCGCGATATGGCAGCGGTCGCAGAAAAACAGCGCGAAATGCGCTGAACATGGTGGTGCTCGCGCCGATTCCCAGCGCCACAGAGAGCACCGCCGCAGCGAGGAAACCGGGCGTCTTCGCCAAAATGCGTACGGCATATCGAACGTCCCGCAAGGCACCGTCAAACATATCTACTATTATTATCAGCACCTTCTTCAGCGCTGTTATTCAGCCCCAGCGTGAAGCGCGCTCCAGAGCGGAAACGTCTAGCGATATCACCGCACAACGTGGTCTTGCACGACGTCCGCTCGGTCGTGAGGCTCGGCAATCTTCACGAAGTATCAACCGGCCCTCTGACCGCAAGCGGCGTGGGATCGTTCTTGCGCGATTGTTGGTCTCCTGCCCACTCCCTTGCGAGCATCGCGAAGACGATGTCATCGACCCATTGGCCCTTGAACCAGAGGCTCCCGATCATGTGAGCTTCCTGGCGGAAACCCAGCCTTTGCATGAGTCGGATCGAGCCAGTGTTGCGCGGGTCCATGGAAGCGGAGATGCGATGCTTTCGAAGTTTGCCGAACAGGTAGCCGACAATGGCTCGTAACGCTTCTGTGGCGTACTCGCGGCACTGGAATCGCCGCGCCACGGTAATTCCGATTTCCGCCTGTCGCTGTGCCGGGCGGTCTGCGCAGAACTGGCAGGCGCCACAGTTCCCCTTCGAGAGATTCTCCGTGCCCGAAATCGGCGCCGGCGTGAGCTGCGCGGTGTCTTGCGGGACCGGCAAGCTGCCGTGGATACGCTGCTCCAAATGAAGCGCGGGGAAATCACGGAGAAAGAAGATGCGCCACCAGAAGCAGGAGATAAGCCCACAACAAAGCCAAAGTCATCCGCACCCCCGCTCAAGCGATATCGGCTTCGTCCACGAGTTTCGGCCTTTGGCCGCCACGGAGGTTCGCGAATTGTTGGACCGTCGCTGGGCGCCACCTGGCGTCTGTCTCCCACAGCAGCCGTTGGACGCAGAAACAGTGGCGGCGATCATCCGGATCACTGGCGGCAACTTCCGACTACTGAACCGCCTGCTCACTCAAATCGAACGAATTCTCGAAATCAACGCCCTACAACAAGTGACGAAAACCGTGGTGGAAGCCGCCCGCGAGAGCCTGGTGATTGGGCAGGTCTAAAGCTCATGGAGCGCCAAGGCGGAAGCCGCCTTTTTATGGAATAACAAAGCGGGACGATGGAAGCGTATGCCCACGGGGCATCGGGCCCACTCCCGAAACCTACCCTTTGTGAAACACGCCGGGCAGGTGGCGCGCCCCCGTCGCGTGGCCGTGAGGGCATGAAGGTTATTCTGGAGATCTTTGAGATCCCTCCGCGCTCGATCCTCGGGGTCCATACCGGCACGATTCTAATCCGGCACTACAACCAAATTCACTCTTCGCCCCGTAAAATTACACACCCAGCACGTGACGGGAATGTAGCCCAAACTAGAAATGGCGGCTGCGGGCTCAAACAAGTTGCCAGACCCGCACTTGGGACACGGGAGTTCCGTTTCCTTCAGTTCGTTCATATTCCGAATGATATCACGGGGGCCCTAGCGGCTCATTCGTGTTGTCTCTGTAGGCCGCCACTCCTATTGGGGCGGATACAAGCCCAACGCTTGGCACACCCGAACTTGTTGTTCCTCTTTCACAGTCAAATCCTTGACTTTCTTATCCGCCGTGTTCTGATAGGTCGTGTTACAAGCGACCCGGACCCTTCGCCGTTCTTCCGCAACTCTGGCTTCCTCGTCAGCTCGCTCTTTCGCTACACGGGCGCTGAACTCGGCTTCTTTCTTTTTACGCTCGGCTGCTAGTCGCTTCCGACGCGCTGCTTCCGCCGCATCTTTCTTCGCTTGAGCTTGGTTAGCGAGTCGCTTGTCTTCGGGAGACTGCCAGTCATCAGGAAACGAGAACTCCACGGATTGAACATCCCTCTCCGAGAACCACGGTTGCGGGAAAGAGTAGGCTATTTCGTAAGGAGAGTTGTTCTTAGACCCGCAGGGGTCCGACGCGGTGCACGGAATAACGTAGATGTCCGACGCCTCTGGCTCGTCAACACCCAGGACAGGTGGGGAATCTATCAGGATACCAATTGGAAATGTCTCAACCGAACCATCCTTTTTATGAATGGTTCCAGTAAGGGCGACGTTCAAGGTTGCACCGCTGATATTCTTCAAGACACCTTGAAACTAAGGAATGTTCTGGCCTAGTTTGCTTGAATATCGAAACATCTTCACATCACTGATGGTTACAAGCGGGATGCCGTTTCGGTCCTTCACCTCAAGCGTCTGTCCGAAGGTTAGGGTAACCAATGTCAGGAGCAAGAGAGAGTGGCGCATTTGCCTTCCATTCTAGTCAACCAACCAACGTGGAAATCACGAAGCCGACTCCCGTCACTTTAATACGCATCGTGATGACGAAATGCCCTCATTATCGTGCTCTGAGATGCGAATTCCCACGCGGAGCGCGGTTAGCACGCTACCCCTTCTTCCCCAAGTCCCTCCGCTTTCTGGCCCAGTCTTCCTTATTCACTTGGCGCGCGCGGCCCACCCCCAACGCGTCCGCCGGGACATCGCTGGTGATGACCGACCCGGCCGCCAGATACGCGCCCTCGCCCACCTCCACCGGCGCGACCAGCGTGGAATTGCTGCCGATGAACGCTCCCGCACCGATCCTGGTCTTGTGCTTGCTCGTTCCATCGTAGTTACAGGTGATGGTGCCCGCGCCGACGTTGACACGAGGCCCGATCTCGGAATCGCCCAGGTACGCCAGATGCATAGCTTTCGATCCGGCGCCCAGGCGGGTCTTCTTGAGTTCCACGAAATTGCCGATGTGCGCGCCCGCCGCGACGTGGTTTTCCATACGCAGGCGGGCGTAGGGTCCGGCGTGCGCGCCGCGCTCCAGCCGCGACGTCCCGATGATAGTGAACTGCCCGACTTCCACCTCGTCTGCCAGTTCCGAATCCTTGACGATGGAACACGCGCCGATGCGGCAGTTCTCCCCAATCGTAGTGTGGCCGAGGATCTGCGCGAACGGCTCCACAATCGTGTCCATGCCGATCGTGACATCCGGGTCCACCGTCACCGTCTCCGGCTTCTCGATGGTCACGCCAGCCAGCATGAGTTCGCGCACCTTGCGCTCGCGCAGCAGGCGGTCCACTTCGGCAAGCTCCGCGCGGTCGTTGATGCCCAGTACCTCGCGCGGGTCGTCGATGCGAAACGCCGCGATTGCGTGCCCCGCCCGGTGCAGGATTTCAACCATGTCAGTCAGGTAGTATTCACGCGCGGGATTCTCCGGCCGGAGTTCCTGAATGTGCCGCCAAAACGGCGCCGCGCGATAGCAGTACAGCCCCATGTTGGCCTCCCGGATGGCGAGCTGCTCCGGAGTGCCCGCGCGTTGCTCCACCACCCCGGTGACATGGCCGTCGCAGTCGCGCAGCACGCGTCCGTAACCCGTGGGATCGTCCATCTCGCCGGTCAGAATAACGCCGGCGGCATCCGAGGATTGCTGGGCCCCGACCAGGCCTTCCAGCGTCCCCGGACGCACCAGCGGGCAATCGCCGTAAAGAATCACAAGCCGGCCGTCCAGCCCCGCCAGCATGTCCGCCGCCACCATCAACGCGTGGCCGGTGCCCTTTTGTTCGGGCTGCTCAATGAAGCCGATGCCGGGCGTCTGAATGGCCGCGCGCACCTCGGCCGATTGATGGCCCACCACCACGAAAATCCGCTCGGGCGGCGCCAGCGCCTGCGCGGTGCGCAACACGTGCTCGACCAGGTATCTGCCGCCGGCGCGGTGCAGCACCTTGGCTTTGCGCGACTTCATGCGGGTGCCCAGCCCGGCCGCGAGAATCACTACCGTCAGAGGCGTTTCCACTATTTCCTCCCGCCGGCTCCAAGCCTTCGCCGCCGGCCCTCGTGCGCCAGCCGCATGGCCACCGCCGCGGTCTGTTCCGGATCGTGGCGCACCTTCTTGGATTCCTGCAGCAGCTTGCCGGTCACCACCCTGACTCCCATTTTGAAGATCCGATCCAGGTCGTTTTCCACGGGAAGAGCCTGCTGCCTTTCGTAGCGCTTCCGCGCGGCCATCTGAATGGGCGCCACGTTCACGATCGCGCAATCGATCAACTTGCCGCCTGCATGCTTGTGAATGGCGCGGATGTGGTCGGAGGCGCTGAAATTCATGGTTTCGCCCGGCTGCCACATCAGGTTCACAAAATACGCCTTCAGGGCGGGCGAGCGCCGGATGGCGGCGGAGATTCCCTCCACCAGCAGATTCGGAATCACGCTGGTGTAGAGCGAGCCGGGGCCCAGCGTGATCAGGTCGGCCTGCGCGATGGCGGCCAGCGTATCGGCCATGGGCTTCACCTTGCGAGGGCGCAGCCGGACGCTGCGGATGGGCTTGCGGCTCCTGCTGATTCTGGTTTCTCCGGTCACGCGCGTGCCGTCCTCCAGGGTGGCCTCCAGCGCCACATTGGCGGCCGTGGCGGGATAGATCCGGCCCGTGATCTTAAGCACCTCGGAAGACGCCTTCACCGCCTCCGGAAAGTCGCCCATGAGCTGAGTCATGGCCGTCAGGAAGAGGTTGCCGAAGCTGTGGCCCTTGAGTCCCAGTCCGGCTTGGAAGCGGTGTTGGAACAGCCGCGAAAGCAGGGCTTCGTCTTCGGAAAGCGCCACCATGCAATTGCGGATGTCCCCCGGCGGCAGCACGTCGAAGTCGCGCCGCAACCGTCCGGAGCTGCCGCCATCGTCGGTGACCGTGACCACTGCCGTGATGTCCATCAGCGGACTGCGGCGTGGCCGGCCGTAGTTTTTCAACCCTTGCAGCAGGGCGGAAAGACCCGTGCCTCCGCCGATGGCGACGACGCGCAAAGGTTCGGAGCTAGGCGTAGGACAGGCCTCCTGGCCTGTCTAAGCCGGCTTTCAGCCGGCTCTTAGCTCTTCCTATCGGGATAAAGCAGCCGGGTGAACGCCGGGTGCTCGGCCATCGCCGCGAAATCGGGATCCTGGCGGGCAGCCAACCGGTTACGAGGTTGCAAATCGATCGCACGTTTCAGGTTCTCATAAGCCGCCTGCAAATCTCCACCCAGGCTTTGGCAGGCGGCCAGCGCGTAGAGCACGTGGTCGGCCGTGGAGTCCGCATCCAGAGCCGCCCGCAGGTGCTTTTGAGCCGCCGCGAGGTCGCGGGAGTTGATCAGCGTGATGGCGTAGTTATAATGCTCTTCCGGCGTGTTCAGCACCAGGCGGGCGGATTCCAGGCGTTGCTCGCACATGCGCGCGTGCAGTCCGGCGCGGTGAGTCACGGCGCGATCCGGCCCACGCATGGCCTGCAGAAAGTATTCCCTCGCCTCCTGGAACTTTCGCGCATGAAACAGACGCATGCCCTCCTCGAAGGACTCCATCTGGCTGGGTCCCGTCTCGCGCGGTGGCGCTGCTGAGCCCGTCTTCCCGGTCGTGGCTGCCCGCCCAGTTTGGCCGTTCTTGCTTTTCTGGACCGGAGAAGCTTCCGGGACGTTGCGCTTTTCCGCACTCTTCGGCATCGGTGTCTTCTTTTTCACGGGCATACGGAGCCCAAAAGCTGGCGACGAAGTCAGTAAGCTCTTATACCAGACGCGCTGTTCGCATGCAAGGGGTACCGAGCCGCGGTGTACCGAGCCGGGCCCAAAGGGCACCCCGTCAGGGAGCGTTCCCCCCTACCCTCACCCGTTTTGGCGATTATCGCACACCGCGCACCGGGCGTTATACTCAGTGTCGATGAAACGGGCGGCTATATTCTTAATCTCGGTGTGCGCTTTTGCGGCGGCGCCCACAACCGACATCAAAGTGGATCAGGTAGGCTACCTGCCACACTCCCCCAAGCTCGCCATGGTGGTTTCCCATACCCTGGCGAAGGAGTTCTCCGTGCGCCGCGCCGGCAACGACGCCGTGGCCTTCCGCGGCAAGTTGGCGGAGCCCGTCACCGATCCCGATTCCGGCGATCTCATCCAGGAAGCGGATTTCACCAAGCTGGAGAAGCCCGGCAAGTATTACCTGGAAGTGCCGGGCGTCGGCCGCAGTTGGGATTTCGTCATTGGCCCCGATGTTTTCGCGCGCGCGTTTTACCTCGCCATGCGGTCCTACTACGGGCAGCGTTGCGGGACCGCCGTCGACCTCGGGTCCGAGTTTCCCGGCTACAAGCACGCCCCCTGTCACCTGGAAGGCGCCTATCATGCTTCCTCGGGCAAGACCGGCCCGCACATATCGGCCAAAGGATGGCACGATGCCGGCGACTACGGCCGCTACGTCGTCAACTCCGGCATCTCCACCGGCACGCTGCTGTGGACTTGGGAGATCTTCGGCGGCCGCCTCAAGCAGGTGAAGCTCAACATTCCGGAATCCGGCAACGGCACGCCCGACATCCTGAACGAAATCCGCTGGAACCTGGACTGGATGCTCTCCATGCAGGACGACGATGGCGGCGTTTGGCACAAACAAACCAGCGAGCGCTTCTGCGATTTCATCCTGCCGGAGAAAGATACGCTGATCAGCTACGTCATCGGCACCGGGAAGGAGCCATACAAGAGTTCTTGCGCCACGGGCGATTTCGCGGCCGTGATGGCCATCGCCGCCCGCGCCTACCGGCCCTTTGACGCCGCCTATGCGGAGAAGTGCCTTCGCGCCGCGCGCCAGGCCTGGAACTGGCTGGAGAAATATCCCAACGTGACGTTTCACAATCCTCCCGGCATACAGACCGGAGACTACGGAGACGGCAATTGCGCGGACGAGCATTTGTGGGCCGCCGCCGAACTGTGGCGCACCACCGGCGACGAGGCCTTCGAGCATTATTTTCTGGAGCATTTCGGCGCATTCCGCAAGACCGTGAAACCAAACGGGCCTCCAGCATGGGGGAACGTGGCGCCGCTGGCGCTTTGGACCTACGCGCTCGGGCACGGGAAGAATGCCGATGCGGTGGCCGCCATCACGCAGGATTCGGTGAGCGCCGCCCAGCAGATCGTCGAGCGCTCCAGCCGCCACCCATACCGCATCAGCCTGACCTCGGCGGATTACATCTGGGGATCGAACGGCGTGGCCGCCAATTACAGCATGCAGCTCTTGGTGGCTAACGCGCTGCACCCCGATCCGCGCTTTGTGGAGACGGCCCTGGACAATCTGCACTACCTGCTGGGCCGGAATACTTTTTCGCTATCCTGGGTCACCCAGGTGGGGGCGAATCCTTTCCATCATCCGCACCACCGTCCCAGCGCCGGTCTGGGCCTTCCGGAGCCGTGGCCGGGATTGCTTTCGGGAGGCCCCAACCGCGGTCGCCAGGATGCCGCGATGAAGAAGTTGCCCAATGGGCCTCCGGCGAAGATGTACCTGGATGAGCAGGCTTCGTACGCCAGCAACGAAGTGGCCATCAATTGGAACGCGCCGCTGGTCTTCGTGCTGGCGGGCGCGCTTCAGCCGGCTCCCTGAGCTTCTACATCCCCTGACCAGAGTGCAGATGTGAAGTGCCTGGGTGTGGTGGGGCAGGCGCTTCCGCCTGTCTGCCGGCTCTCAGCCGGCTTCAAGCAACGTGGAAATTGGAGGTCGCAAATTGCGACCTCCAATCCAGCCGCGAATATGGGGATACTCAACATTCAATCATCCACACGACCG
>OBLW0100004569.1_pt1 | contig 10548 bp, 9 predicted proteins | sample 1520161 | NCBI WGS metagenome assembly OBLW01 (sample SAMEA3539309, study PRJEB22396) | soil metagenome | biome: tundra; feature: field; material: soil | place: USA | collected 2010-05 | depth 0.15 m
CGTGATCCTGTGCAGGGCAGTCAATTTGAGTCTGGATCGAGGCCACTCTGACGGGTCGTGCGTCGCGCTTGCATTGCTTGGCATGGTCACAGCTCCGCATTTTGGCGACTACCAAGCCGCCATTCGACTTGCCCAGCTGGGTTACGAACTGGTCGAGCGACGCGGCTTGAAGCGATTCCAAGCCGAGACGTACATTTTTGCGGCTCGCGTCATCCAGTGGACTCAGCATGTTCGGGCTGGCCGCGATCTGACGCGCGCATCATTTGCGGTAGCGAGCAGAAGCGGCAATCTCACCTTTGCATCATTCAGTTGCAACAACCTCGTTTCGAACCTTCTTGCAGCAGGTGACGCGCTCCACGATGTGCAACGCGAAGCTGAGCAGGGTCTGGCTTTTGCGCGGAAAGCCAGGTTCGGTCTAGTCATTGATATCATCACGGCGCAGCTTGGACTGATCCGAACTCTCCGCGGCTTGACCCGGCACTTTGGCCTTTTTGACGAGGGCGAGTTCGACGAGCTGCAGTTCGAAGGCCACTTGGCCAAAAGACCGGGTTTGGCCATCGCCGAGTATTGGTATTGGATACGAAAACTACAGGCCCGCTTCTTTGCGGGGGATTATGCAGCAGCCATTCACGCATCTTCGGTAGCACAACGCCTCCTTCGGCCGTCGCCACTAGAAACCGAGATGGCTGATTATCATTATTACGCAGGGCTGTCCCGAGCCGCTCAGTGGGACACGACTCCACCCGACGAGCAGCAGCAGCATCTACGGTCACTGGCCGCGCATCAGGAGCAACTCCGGGCCTGGGCGGCGGACTGCCCGAAAAATTTCGACAACCGCGCCGCGCTGGTCGGCGCGGAGCTCGCTCGAATTGAAGGCCGCTACCTCGACGCGATGCGCTCCTACGAGGAGGCCATCCGCTCGGCCCGCGCAAGTGACTTTGTCCACAATGAGGCGCTCGCCAACGAACTCGCCGGCCGCTTCTACGCGGCACGTGGTTTTCAGGAGATCGCGCACGCGTACTTGCAGGAGGCCCGGTATTGCTACCTCCGCTGGGGAGCCGACGGCAAGGTCCGGCAGCTGCAAGAGACCTACCCGCAGCTCCGCGACGACCTCGGCCCTGTGCCTACCACGACAGCGTTCGGAGCGACCGCCATGCAGCTGGACATCGGGGCCGTGGTCAAGGCCTCGCAAGCGATCTCCGGTGAGATCGTGCTCGACCGCCTGGTCGAGGCTCTGATGGCGATCGCGCTCCAGCATGCAGGTGCCGAGCGTGGTCTGCTCATCGTCGTCCGGGGCGATTCGCTGCAGATCGTGGCGGAGGCCCGGACCGACCAGATCAAGGTCGAGGTCACGCTTCGACAGGAGGCGGTGACTTCGTCCGAGGTACCCATGTCCCTTCTCCAGACCGTCGTCCGGACGCAGCAAAACGTGATCCTGGACGACGCCTCGGTTCTGAACCAGTTCTCCGCGGACGACTACTTCCGTCAGAAGCGGGCCCGGTCCGTCCTGTGTGTTCCCCTGGTGAAGCAGGCCAAGGTGGTCGGGGCGCTCTATCTCGAGAACAACCTCACGCCGTACGTATTCACCCCCGCCCGGCTCTCGGTCCTGGAGCTCCTGTCGTCGCAGGCCGCGATCTCACTCGAGAATGCTCGCCTCTACGCCGAGTTGATCGCGGAGAACCGCGATCGGCAGACAGCCGAGGCCGCGTTGCGCACGAGCGAAGAGCGGTGGCGCAAGGTGTTCGAGAACGCCCCCGTCGGTATCGCTCTCACGGGTTCGAACCTGCGCTACGCCGCCGCCAACCCGGCGTTTCAACGAATGACCGGCTACTCGGAGGCCGAGCTCCTCCGTCTGGCGCCCGCCGACATCATCCACGAGGACGACCGTGCCGCCACGGCAGCGGTGTTTTCCGAGTTCGTCGCCGGAGCGGACTCTCCGATGCGCTTCGAGAAGCGCTTCCGGCGCAAGGACGGCGCCGTGGTCTGGGGAGACGTCAGCGGCTTCCTGGTGGCGCCGGTTGCGGGGAGCGTACCGTTTCTCGCGGCGGTAGTGGTCGACACCACCGACCGCAGACGAGCCGAGGACGATCTGCGCGAGGTGCAGGCGGAGCTCGCGCACGTCGCACGGGTCACGACCATGGGTGAGATGGCGGCGTCGATCGCCCACGAGGTGAACCAGCCGCTCTCGGGCGTGGTGATCAACGGCAACGCCTGTCTCCGATGGATGGCGGGCGATCCCCCGAACATGGGCGAGGCGCGCGAAGCCGTACAGCGCATCATTCGCGACGGCAAGCGGGCGAGCGAGGTGGTCGCACGAATACGAAGCATGTCGAAGAAGAGCGTTGCCGAGAAGGAACCACTCGGCCTCAACGAAACCATCGCCGAGGTAGTGGCGTTCACCCAGGGCGAGGTGCGGAGAACGCGCGTGACGCTGCGAACCGACCTCGCCCGCGATCTCCCAGGGATCATCGGCGATCGAGTTCAGTTGCAACAGGTCGTGCTCAACCTCGTCCTCAACGGGGCTCGAAGCCATGGGGACCGTCGCCGACCGGCCGCGGGAGCTCGTGATCGAGACGAAACGCGAGGACGCGCAGCACGTCCGTGTCGCGGTACGGGACGCGGGCGTCGGGCTCGACCCCGAGAGCATCCACAGGCTCTTCGACGCGTTCTACACGACGAAGCGTGGGGGGATGGGGATGGGCCTCTCGATCAGCCGCTCGATCGTCGAGAACCATGGCGGGCGGCTGTGGGCCGTTCAGAACCAAGGTCCGGGGGCAACCTTCTTCTTTATGGTTTGACGTAGCCAGGCCGTTCGGCTCGCATCATACCAAGCGATCGTGATTTGGCGCTCGCCCGGAGCATGCGACCCGTTCGCACCGGGGACGTGGTAGGCGACGAGGCGCGCGGCACTGGCATTCGGAGTCGTCCCCCCACCGAGCCGTCCTACGTGACGCGCGTCACGCGGGTCCCCTCTACGAGTGTTAGCCCGTGAGTCTGAGACGCGAGGGCGCGTAGCCAGGTGCATATCGCAAACCTGGTCGGCGTCTCGTGGGAGGTCCTGACAACCGGGAGCTCGGATCCGGGCGCCTTTGCGGCCGACGAACGACGCTGCTCCAGCCGTCGCCCGGATCGCGCTCGGAGTGCGGAGTCGGCACCGCGCCGACTGCGGAAACGGCACCTGCGGACGCCGCCGGGCTGTGGATCCGAGCGCTTTCGCGCACCGTGCCCTCGGCACGGCCGTTGCTTCGAAGGCCTCCGGCTCGGCGACGTCAGCGCTCGCGACCCGAATGATCATCTCGATGACCATGCCCACCACTCGAAGGCAGTTCCTGACGATAACCGCCGCGGGCGCCGGCGTAGCGCTCACGAGCTGCGGCGGTGCGCAGGCCGCCGGTAACCCGCGCGGTCCAGCCATGCCGACCGCTCGCGCGCCCATTAACGCGCCCATTCCCAGGAGGGTACTCGGCAAGACGGGAGCCCAGGTATCCATCCTGGGCCTCGGCGCGCACGGCTTCCCCATCGACCCAGTCCAGATGGAGGTTAAGGAGGAGATCGAGCACGCGATGGGGACCTACCCCATGAAGTAGTGCGGACGCTATCCGCAAACTACACCCGGAGTTGGACCGGAGTTAGGTAAGTCGCGGCAAACCAAGGAGAACAAATCATGACAACCAATCGTGGCGTCGTATTCAAGGGGCAGGGGAAGGTTGAAGTAGAAGCCATACCTTTCCCGAAGTTGGTGGACCCTAAAGGCAAGCGAACCGAGCACGGCGTGATCCTGAAGATCGTCTCAACCAATATCTGCGGCAGCGACCAGCACATGGTCCGCGGACGTACCACCGCGCCTGTCGGTCTGGTACTTGGCCACGAGATCACCGGCGAGATCATCGAGGTCGGGCGCGACGTCGAGTTCCGCAAGGTCGGCGATCTCGTGTCCGTGCCGTTCAACGTGGCCTGCGGCCGCTGCCGCGCCTGCAAGGAACAACAGACTGGGATCTGCCTGACGGTCAACCCGGAGCGCGCTGGCGGCGCGTACGGCTACGTGGACATGGGCGGATGGGTCGGTGGGCAGGCCGAATACGTCATGGTCCCCTACGCCGACTTCAACCTCCTCAAGTTCCCAGACAAGGCCCAAGCCTTGGCCAAGATCCGCGACCTGACCTGCCTGACCGACATCCTTCCCACCGGATATCACGGCGCCGTGACCGCGGGCGTCGGACCGGGCTGGACCGTGTACATCGCCGGGGCCGGACCCGTGGGACTGGCGACGGCGGCTTCCGCGCAGTTGCTCGGCGCCGCCGTGGTGATCGTCGGCGACATGAACGAACCGCGCCTCGCGCAGGCGCGCTCGTTCGGCTGCGAGACCGTGAACCTCAAGGAGAGCGGTTCGCTCGCAGACAAGATCGCGCAGATCCTGGGTGTGCCCGAGGTGGACAGCGCGGTCGATTGCGTCGGATTCGAAGCGCACGGCACCGGGAAGGACATCCACACCGAAGCCCCGGCTGTCGTGCTCAACGCGGCGATGGAGATCACCCGCGCGGGCGGCTCCATCGGCATCCCTGGGCTGTACGTCACCGACGACCCTGGCTCGAAGGACTCCGCCGCACGCAAGGGCGCTCTCTCAATCCGCTTCGGCCTGGGCTGGGCCAAGAGCCACTCGTTCCACACGGGGCAGACGCCGGTGCTCAAGTACAACCGCCAGCTCATGATGGCGATACTGCATGACAAGATCCAGATTGCCAGGGCCGTCGGCGTCACCGTCATCACGCTCGATGAGGCCCCGCGCGGCTACGCCGACTTCGATCAGGGCGTCGCGAAGAAGTTCGTCATCGATCCACACGGCAGCCTGAGGAATGTTGCCTAGAGGAGGCAAACACGAGTCAACAACGGATCGCTCGTGGAGGACGCTCTCTGGTAGTTAGAACCTTCAGAAAACTAGGTCAGCAGCGTGCGCCCTCCGCTGCTCGGCATCTAAGATCTCGCTCGCGCGCGCGAGCCCCAGCACGTGGGCCGCGGCGCGCAGAACGTCCTCAGCGATTCGGATGAGACGGGCCACGGCGTTCACGTCGAGGTTTCGGCGAGCCATGGTCTTAGCGCTCACGCGCATCCCGTTTGACCTAGGCGCCGTCGTCGCGTGTGCCGCGGGCTTAGTTTAGGACGAGTACCTTCGACGCCTTGCGCACCTCTTTCTTCTTCGCGTCGGACCGAATCGCCCAGACGAGCTTGTCCGTCAAAGCGACGCCAGCGGCGTTCCCTCACCATGACGTCCTTTTGCCACGCGTGCTGTCGTCGAAGACCGCTCGGCACGCACTTTGCGTGGCGTGGCCACCCATGAAGCAAGGAGGGACGTGCGATGCCGAAGGCCGTGAAGTTCGACAGCTATGGTGGGATCGACGTGCTGCAAGTCCGGGACGTCGATCGTCCGACCACGCCGCCGGGTCGGGTGCTCGTTCGCGTGAAGGCAGCAGGCATCAATCCGGGCGAGGCGGCGATTCGCTGGGGGACCTTCGAGAAGCGATGGCCTGCGACATTTCCCTCGGGACAGGGGAGCGACTTCGCCGGCGTCGTCGAAACCGTCGGTGACGGCGTGACGAACTGGCGTCCTGGGGACGAGGTCGTCGGGTTCACCAACGAGCGGGCGAGCCAGGCCGAGCTCGTCGTCGTGCCCGAAAGTCAGTTGACCGCCCGCCCTCCCAACGTGCCGTGGGAGCAAGCCGGCGCCCTCTTCGTGGCCGGCACGACCGCGTATGCTGCGGTCCATGCCGTGTCGCTGCGTGCGGGCGACACCCTCGTCGTCTCTGGCGCCGCTGGCGGGGTCGGGTCCCTGGTGGTGCAGCTCGCCACCGGCATGGGCGCCAAGGTGATCGGCCTGGCGAGCGACGGCAATCACGCGTGGCTCCGAGATCACGGGGTCACGCCGGTGGCCTACGGCGAGGGGGTCGCCGCCCGTGTCCGCGAGGTCGGCGGCAAGATCGATGCCTTCATCGACACGTTCGGTCACGGCTACGTAGATCTGGCCATCGAGCTCGGCGTCGCGCCCGGGCGCGTCAACACGGTCATCGACTTTGCGGCGGCCCAGAAGCATCCAGGCGTGAAGACCGTCGGCAGTCACGAAGCTGCCAGCGCCCGGGTGCTGGCTGAGCTGCTGGGGCTCGTGGCGGCCGGTCGCCTGGAGGTCCCGATCGCGAAGGCCTATCCGCTAGCCAGCGTCCGGGAATCCTATCGAGAGCTGGAGCTGCGGCACGCCCGCGGAAAGATCGTCCTGCTTCCGTGATTGCCTGACGCTCCTCCAACGAGACAGGGGAACAGCCATGCTGAAGACGTCCCCGGATCTGGAGGCTGAACCATGAAACTACATCAAGAGGCAGCGGCTCACAAGCCAAGGAGGGACCGTGATCGTCAAGACTGCATGTGGGGTCGTCGTGGGTGTCCTCGTCGGCGTTGGTCGCCGGTTCTTCGAGATCCCGCTTCCCGGGCCGCCCGCGATCCTGGGAGCATTCCTGGCGGTAGCCACGACGACAGGATACACCGTGACGGACAAGCTCCTCACAGCGCGCACGGCAGAGCGCACGGCGCTCGAGGGCAAACCCTGAAGTGCCGAGGCAAGCGGGCCTCGTGCGCTCAGGGCTCCGCGAGTAACCGGATGAGGCTCGACGTATCCCAGCGGCCACCTCCGCGTGCTTGCGCCCGCTGATAGAGCTGATCGACCAGCGCGGCGACGGGGAGCGACGACCCGTTGCGTCTGGCTTCCTCGAGGCAGATCGCGAGATCCTTGCGCATCCAGTCGACGGCGAAGCCGAAGTCGAACTTGCCGTCGATCATCGTATGTGCGCGGTTTTCGAGCTGCCACGACTGCGCCGCGCCCTTCGAGAGCACGCCGGCCACCTGCCTGGCATCGAGCCCTGCGCGAACGGCGAAGTTCAGGCCCTCCGCGAGCCCCTGGACAATGCCCGCGATCAGGATCTGATTGACCATCTTCGCGAGCTGCCCGCTCCCCGCTGGCCCCATGAGAGTGACGGCCTGGCCGTAGTGGCGCATCGCCGGCTCGGCGGCTCGAAAGCACGCCTCCTCGCCGCCCACCAGCACCGTCAGCCGCCCGTTCACGGCCCCCGCTTGCCCACCCGACACCGGCGCGTCGAGAAACCCGACCCCCTTCGCTTTCGCCTGCTGCTCGAGCTCGCGCGCGAGCCCTGCCGACGCTGTCGTGTGATCGACGAGGATGGCGCCTGCTTTCAGGCCCGCGAGCGCGCCGCGCGGCCCCTTCCGCCACCCCTCGCGCGTCATCGTCGTTGCCGACGCACATGACGGCGATGTCGGCCCCGATCACCGCGTCCGCCGGAGTATCGCGCCGGGCGCCGCCGTACTCGCGGCACCAGACCTCCGCCTTCGAGGCCGTTCGGTTGCACACGGTGACCTCGTGGCCAGCCCTCGCGAGGTGCCCGGCCATCGGCGACCCGGACAGCGCGTGCGCGGTCGGTCTCGTCCGCGTCGAAAAGCGGCACATCGCGCGCCGCGAGTACCGGCTCATTCGGCCGTGGACGCGGCGCTTCGAATTCACCTACCTGCACGGCATCGCGTGGAGGGACGTCGCCCGCGCGCCCAAGTTCGCGCGCGTGTGGCACCTCATCGCCGAGATGTGCGATGGCGTCGATTTCATCGCCGCGCACAACGCGGACTTCGACGAAGGCGTACTCCGCGCGTGCTGCGCGCGGTCGGGGATCGCAGTCGCCGAGTTGCGGTTCGAGTGCACCGTCAAGATGGCCCGGCGAGCGCTCGGCATCTATCCGACGGGACTCGCGGTCGTCGCGGCGCGGCTGGGAATTCCGCTCGATCATCACAACGCCGCTTCAGACGCCTCCGCGTGCGCCCAGATCGTCCTTCGTGCGACCAGGGGCGAAAGCGACCGCGGTACGGGAGGGCGGTGGGCGAACGATGGATCCCCCACAAGGCGAGCCCCGTACGCGACGAGGCCACGAGCGAAGTGAACAGGCGCGCAGTCGTGTCCAAGTGCACGGCCCTTTCGACGAATCCAGCGGCGCACGTTGAAAGGCAACCAGGAGCTGCCCCGTGAACAACGTCATCTCTCTCCCGAACCGCGCGCTGAAGATCACGCTCACCGTCTCCGATCCGGAGGTGATCCACGAACTAGAAAAGCGCGACGACGGTGCCTCTCGGGAAGCATTCGCCACGCAAGCGCTTCGACTCGGAATCCTCGCGCTCCGGCAGGCCAGCGGTTCGCTCGACGCGGACGTGATCCGCCGCGAGGGCGCCCAGCTCCTGTCGTCCGTCGGAGCGGTCCTGCAAGACCGGACGTCGGACCTCTCCGGGGCGCTCGCGAAGACGATGTTTCAGTACCTCGATCCTGCCTCGGGGGCCCTGCCGCGGCGCATTGAGCAGCTCACGAAGCCCAACGGCGATCTCGAGACGATGCTCGCCAAGCACCTGTGCGGTGACCAATCGAGGATCGCGCAGACGCTCGCGAAGCACATCGGCGAGCAGAGCCCGCTCTTCAAGTTGCTCTCTCCGAAGCAGAGCGATGGCCTTCTCGCGACACTGGCCGACACGCTGAAGACAGCGCTCGATGGACAGCGCGACGAAGTGCTGAAGCAGTTCTCGCTGGACAACAAGGAGTCCGCACTCTCGCGTCTCCTGGCGGAGGTTACGACCTCCAACGGCAAGCTCCGCGGCGAGCTCGCGGAGGACGTCGGCAAGGTCGTGAACGAGTTCTCCCTCGACAACGAAGATGGCGCCCTCTCGCGCCTCGTCGCGCGAGTCGAGCGCGCGCAGGCAACGATCGCCGAGGAGTTCTCCCTCGATCACGAGGGCTCGGCACTCCAGCGTCATCATCCCTTCGCCGTCGTTCGTACAAAGAAATGCCGCCACTATCGAACCCCCTAGACGGCCTCGTCCGCGATCGTCGCGACGCCATCGAGGAAGAAGTCGAGCCAGCCCTCCCAGTTGCCATCCGCACGCACGGCGCTGAGCCGGCGGTAGTAATCCTCGCGGTGGCTCTTGAGAAAGAGGCTCAGGTAGAGGAGCGGCTTCGTCAGCAGCTTCCAGTGCTCGAGCAGCAGCGTCACGAGCAAGCGACCGATGCGGCCGTTGCCATCAAGGTACGGGTGGATGGTCTTGAACTGCACGTGAAGCAGGCCGGCGCGCACGAGCGGACGTAGCGAGTCGTCTGCGTGGAGGTATTTCTCGAAGGCGCCGAGCGCCTCGCCGAGCGCGTGCGGTGGCGGCGGTACGTAGGCTGCATTTCCGGGACGGGTGCCGCCGATCCAGTTCTGGTTCTGGCTGCGCCGCACCTCGCCCGGAACGTTCTCGGCCCCGCGGACGCCGCGCATGAGCCGCTGGTGCGTCTCGTTCAAGAGGCGCATCGAGAGCGGCAGGCCCCTCGGATCGGAGAGCTGCGCGCGCGCATACGCAAGCGCGTCGAGGTAGTTGCAGACCTCCTCGACGTCGGCGTTGGGCGGGGCGCTCCGCTCGGCGCCCTCCTGCGCTTCGAACGTGAGCAAGTCGACGAGGGTCGCCTGGGTCCCCTCGATCTGCGAGGACAGCACGGCCTCCTTGCGGACGAAGGCGTAGATGAACCAGTTGAGCGACGGGACCATCTCCCCGGCCAACTCAAGGCGGACGAGCGCCTGCTCTGCGGCTCGCAGGCGTTCAGCGAGGGCGGCGTCCACGACGATCGGCGGTTCTTCGGGCGGGAGCGCGTACGGGATGAAGGCCGCGACGTCCTCGCCACCCACGTTGGACCGCTCGTATCGTCCGGTGGTTCGCCTGGGGATCATCGGCTCCGCCACGAGCGCCCGCTTGACCAGGCCTGCAGGCTGGAAAGCCGGCGTGACCAGGGGGCGCGCTAGGAACGGAGCCTTTACTAGCACCGACGCTTAGTCAAGCTAGCGTTACATCCTGTCGAGCGCCGCACGGGTGGGTACGTAGCCGTAGCCACCGGATCGCCAGACGACCCGGGCCGAGCCACACGCCGTGGTGAGCGAAGGTTCAGCGCCTCGAACGCCGAGGTCCGGAGTCCAGCGGGCGGACCTACGCGCGGGTGAACCGAGCCTCGCCGTCCGTGTCGGTCGGGGCATCCCACGTGCCCGTCGGTCGATGCGAGGCGCAGAGCGTCGAGGTCGTGGGCGGCGCTGCCGAGGAGGGTGAAGAGGACCCTCCAGAGTCGATCGTCGGGCGGGATCCTCTTGTCGTCGGTGCGATCGCGATTGCACAGTCGTGCTGGCGAGACTTCACACGAGGGCAGATCGCCCTGCTGGTGCGTGACGTCCCCCCTGCACTCCGATGAGGATCCCGTTGCACGAACGTGAACAGCGACTTGCACGCGACCCAAGACGACCCTGCATCGGTGTGAAGTTCAGTCTACCCTGCGGTGAAAGGGGGTCTTCACACGGGTGCTCCCCAGGGTTCATCGCGATGAAGGATCGATCACCCAAGGATCGATCCTGCCCTACCCATGGGTGCACATCCGCCGGGGCATATGTGAAGACCGATCTGCACGCGCGGGTAGGTGTCCTTGCACGACGATCGATCCCG
>OBLW0100004571.1_pt1 | contig 10546 bp, 7 predicted proteins | sample 1520161 | NCBI WGS metagenome assembly OBLW01 (sample SAMEA3539309, study PRJEB22396) | soil metagenome | biome: tundra; feature: field; material: soil | place: USA | collected 2010-05 | depth 0.15 m
CGGAACCATCACCAGCGCGGGAAATCCAAGAGACTTTGAGTTCGCCGGAAAAATGAGGTTTTGAAGGTGGTGGGACAGGCGTCCTTCACCTGCACCACCATGGCGTAGGTGCCCGGCTGGAAGTTCTTTTGTAGTGAGAGGCCGAACTCAAAGTCGACATATGGCTTCGGATAGAATGAGCGCGTGAGCAACGCCGGCAATGTCTTCATCCCGCTTACTAGGGTGCAGCCCTAAGCCGGCAGCGGCTGAACCGGGTGACGGACGGAAGGCTGTCGCCGTTCAATTACTCGATCGAAATGATTCCGCGATGAAACGCCACCGCCACGGCTTGTGCTCGATCGCTGCACCCTAGCTTTGCGAATACGTTGCTGGCATGCACCCGCACCGTTCCCTCGTTGATCGCCAGCCGGCCGGCGATCTCTTTGTTGGATTCGCCGTTGGCAATCAGCTTGAGGATCTCCAGTTCCCGCGGGCTGAGTTCCGGACAGGGAATCCTCTCAGCCAGGCACGCGGCGACCTCCTGCGGAAGCGGCCGCTGGCCCGCGTGTACGGCCCGGATCGCTTCCACCAGTTCCCGGCCTTTCACATCCTTCAGGAAATACGAGCGGGCTCCTGACTGGAAGGCGCGAAACACATTTTCGGTTCCACCGAACGAGGAAAGAATCATGATCCGCGCGCGGGGAAACTTCGCCAGGATGGTTGTCATGGCTTCGATCCCGCTTAGTCCGGGAAGCCGCAAGTCCATCAGCGTGACATCCGGGCGGTGCTTTTCGAAGAGTTCCACGGCCTCGCGTCCATTCCCGGTTTCGGCCACGTTCACCATGTCGGGTTGACTATTAATGATGGCGCTCAGCCCCACGCGAACCACGAAGTGATCCTCTACGATCATCGTGTGAATCCGGCCGTCATGGTTCGTGTGGTCCATGCAGATTCTCCGCCCGCTTGCCCCCTAGAGAGGCACATCCACAAGCAACTCGGTTCCTTCGCCCGGCCTGCTGTTCAGCGTCAGGTGGCCGCCAATTCTCTCGGCCCGCTCGCGCATTCCAATCAACCCGTAGTGCCCGCTTCCCGCCGGGCTGAGGCTTTCGGGATCGAACCCGCGCCCGTCATCGCGCACGCGCAACGCGAGGCTGTTAGGCGCATATCTCAGTTCAACCTCCACGGTGCCGGCATGGGCGTGCTTCACGGCATTCGCCAGCGCTTCCTGAAAGATGCGCAGCAGGTTCCTTTCCATGGTGGGATTCAATTTCCGCGGAGCGCCGATAATCTGTATGCGCGTCTGCAGAGCGGCCGCCATCCGCTGGGCGATTTCAGGGAGTGCCGCCCCGAGTTCCGGGCATTCCAGTTCATCCGAGCGCAGGTCCGTGATGGACCGGCGGGCCTCGGCCAGGCTATACCTGGTCAGATCGCAGGCCTCGTCCAGCCGCTCCCGCAAATCGCTCTTCACATCCGGCAGTTGCATGTGGACTGCGTCCAACTGCAACGCGATGCCGGCAAGGTTCTGCGCCAGCGTGTCATGGATGTCCCGCGAGATCCGGTTGCGTTCGGCCAGCACCGCGGAATATCTGGCCCTCAAACCTCGCACGTGCAGCTTGTACAGCAGCCACGCAAATAGAATCGCGGAAAGAATCACAATGGCCGCAAAAATCGACGTTCGATAAAAAGGCGGCTTGAGATAAAAGGAGAACGCCGCGCCAGTCTCGTTCCAGGCGCCATCCGTCTTACCTGCGACTACGCGGAAGCGGTACCTCCCGGGGCTCAGATTGGCATAGTAAGTGAACCGCCTGCCGCCCGCGTCGATCCAGTCCTGATCGAAGCCTTCCAGTATGTATTTGAAACGCAGTTTCTCGGGCGCGGAATAGCCCAACGCCGCATAATCAATCTCCATCTCCCCCGCGCCATGCGGCAATTCGGCATACTGGCCCGGCGGTTGCTCCTTCTTATTCAAAATGACCTTTTCGATGTAGACCGGAGGGACAAAGGTATTCGGAACGATCCGATCCGGATCGACCACCACTAACCCCTTCATCGAACTGAACAGCAGTTGGCCGCCGGCGCTTTTCAAGGCCACCGGCTGGTTGCCGACATTGCCTGCTCTCGTCTTCATGCCATCTTTCTCGCCGTAGGCAACCGAGACAATCTTCTTGACCGTGCCCGCGGCAAAACCCCGCAGTTCCCTCTTGGCCACCCTGAAGACTCCCTGCGCGGAACTGAACCAGAAATAGCCGCGCCCATCGTCAACAATGGCGTACACAAAATCAGTGAACATCCCCGATTCGGCGGTCCAGGTGAAGAATGCTCCGTCTTTGAGCCTTGACAGTCCGCGCCTGGTGGCGAACCAGAGTGCGCCCTCCTCATCCTCGTGCATGGCAACCACGCGGTCGCCGGCCAGCCCGTCCTTTGTCGTAAAGGTCGTGAACCTGCCCTTGACAAGCTTGCTCAATCCACTGCCGAACGTGCTGACCCAAAGAGCGCCGTCGCGGTCGCTCATCATCGCGCGGACGTGATTGCTCGCCAAGCCGTCTTCGGTCCGGTAGTTTCGAAACACCCCGCCGGAATATTGGAACAAGCCGGCGCCGTCCGTGCCGATCCACATGCGCCCTGCCGCGTCCCTGTAGAGTACTTCGATTTCGAGCGTGCCCGTCCAATTGGGCACTGGTGTCAGGCGGCCACCCTTGACCCGCATCAGGTCCTTGCCCGCTGCAATCCAGAGATCCCCGCTTGAGTCCTCGGCAATCGATCTGACGTCGCCCAAACGCGAGCCGTTCACTTCGGTCCAGGTTGTGAATCGTCCGTCATGGTATCTGGCTAGACCATCGGCAGTCCCAACCCATATGTCGCCGCGCCCGTCTTCGAAAACCGCCCGCGTCCGTTCGTCCGGCAATCCATCTTCAACCGACACCGTGGAGAGCTGCCTTGTGCGCAGTCGCGCCAGCCCATTGGACTGCAGGCCCACCCAAACGCCGCCCTCGCGATCCATGCATAAGGTGTACGCGCTGCCCAAGCCGGCAGCGCCGCCTTCCACCGGAACGGTCTCGAACCTTCCGTCTTGTAACTTCGTGATCCGTTTCCCCCGCACCGCCCAGACGCCGCCGCGCGGATCCTCATAGAGGCCATGGATCTGGCCTGCGGCGTTGCGCGGACGTTCAAAAGTCTTCGCAACACCGTTCTTGCGTTGCTCGATCACCCCGCTGCTGTAGCCAATCCACACTGAGCCCTCGCTGCCACACAGCAGATGCTCCGGCGCGCCACTTTCGCGTAACGGCATCCACGGAAGTGGCTGCAACTTGGCGTTCTCGAAGCGATAAATTCCTTTGCGGGTCGCAGCCAGCACGCCCTCGGTTGAAGACTCGCACACCGCCGTAGCGCGAACCTCAGGCACTCCGTCTTCGGGCGCAACGCGCGTGAATACGCCGTGAGAACCGCGGACCAGCCCTTGTGGCGTAATCATCCAGATATTGCCCTGCCGATCCAGCGCCAGAGACATGATGACATCGTCCGGCAGCCCGTCCGCGGTCGTAAACGTCCGGAAGCGCCCGTTTTTAAAAAGAGTGAGTCCCCCTCCATAGGTACCGATCCACAAGCCGCCCTCGGCGTCTTCTTCAAGCGCCCACACCTCGTTGTCCTTCAGCGCCCCCGTCTGGGTCGTGAATGTGGTGAAGCTTTCGCCGTTAAACCGCACCAGCCCGCCATCGGTTCCGAGCCAGATGTATCCATCCCGGGTCTGCACGATGGCTCTGACGCGGGATTGAGCGAACCCATCGGCTTCCCTCCAGAAGTCGACGCCATACCTGGTGTTCTCCTGATGCCAGACAGAGTGGGGCGGCGTTCGCTGCACGGTCGAACCGCATAGCGCCGGCCCGGGCGAAAGAGCCGCAAAGCTGAACAGTGCGGCCACCTTCCAGCGCTTCCAGCCTCGGTTTGCCGCCATCATATTTCTTATGTCCCGTTCAATCGTACCTTATCCGCAATCCAACTTACCGCCCTTTTCCAGCCGGCGGGAATCGCAATTATACCTGCCGCATAGTCTCTACTATGCGATTCGCATAGGTCCCGGTACGCCGCAGTGCAATGACAAACCATCCGGCATGCCGTAGTATCCCTCCTGGTGACACTAATCGACAGAGTTTTCATTGCTGCCGCGGGGCTTACCATAGCGGCTGTCCTCGCGGGCGGCTCCCGGCTGAGCGGGCAGGCATCGCCTTCCCCCGTGTCCGATGGTTGGGTAGCGCTACTAAACGGCAAGAACTTTGACGGATGGTACACCTTTCTGCCGTCCACCGGAAAGAACTCGGACCCGAAGAAGGTATTCAAGATGGAAAACGGGATGGTCCATATTCTGGATATCCCGGAAAGCGACGAGAAACAGGAATTCGGCTATCTTTCCAGCGAGCGCGAGTTCTCCAACTGCCGGATCCGCGTCGAGTTCAAGTGGGGCGTCAAGCGCTTTGTGCCAAATAATGAGAACAAGAGAGACAGCGGATTGCTGTACTTCTTCACTGGTCCCGACAAGATCTGGCCACGAGCCCTGGAATTTCAGATTCAGGAAACCGATGTCGGCGACCTGTGGATTCTGGAAAGCTCAAGAATCACCACGAAGGTCGAAACTGACGGCCTTCCCATGTATGTCCTGTCCGGGCCGCAGAGAACACAGAGCCGGGGCCGCATCATTAAGTCCGGCGATTTCGAAGACCGGAACGGCTGGAACCAATTGGAACTGGTCCTTGACGGGGACCGCATCACGCAACTGGTGAATGGCCGCGCCGTCATGCGCGCCTGGGATATCAAACAACAGTCTCTGGAGGACCCGGCCCAGTACCTTCCCGTGACCGGCGGCCGCATCATGCTGCAGGCTGAAGGCGCCGAGGTCTGGTTCCGCAACCTGCAGATGAAACCGCTTGAGAAACCGAAACAGTAGGAGCAAAGTGAATCTCCCAGTCAACATTCATGCTCTCGGTCGATGCCTTCTTGCGGGCGTCCTGGCTGCAATGGCTCTCATGTCCGTGCCGGCCCAGGAGGTGGACCGGCAGCCCCAACCGGTAGTGCCCGGAGCGCTCCCCGGGCAACCTTCGTCGGACGCGGTTGTGCTGTTTGACGGGAAAAGCTCCGCGGAGTGGGCCTATCGGGATGGGCGCCCGGCGCAGTGGCCGGTGGTGGACAACGCGCTGGTTTCCAAGAGCGGGACCGGCAACATCTATACAAAGCGGAAATTCGGCAGCGCCCAGATCCATGTTGAATTCGCCACGCCCGACATGCCAAATGCGCACGGCCAGGCGCGCGCGAACAGTGGCGTCTTCCTGCAGGGCAGGTACGAAATTCAAATTCTGGATTCTTTCAATAATCCGACTTATGCGAATGGCTCAGCCGGATCGCTCTATGGCCAGTACGCGCCGCTGGTCAACGTGTCCCGGCCCCCAAAAGAGTGGCAGACCTACGACATTATCTTTCACGCCCCGAAATGCGGCGTGGACAAACAACTCAGCACGCCCGGAACGGTGACAGTTCTGCAAAACGGCGTGCTGGTGCAGGACCACGTGACCATCCGCGGCCGCACCACCAGCAGCGATGATACCGATGTTTGCGAGGATGGCCCCCTGATGCTGCAGGATCACTACCATCCCGACGTCAAAGAGACTTTTATGCAGTTCCGGAATATTTGGATTCGCCCGCTTCTTTAGGGGACTAGACCAGGAGACAGAGGAGAAGAAAATGCTAAGTCGCATGCGCAGTATGTTGTCGCTGGCTGTGGCGCTGGCCGCCGCTTTGCTTTTTGTGGCCGGGCAGGCGTCCGCTCAGAGCAGCGCCGCCACCCTTTCCGGAACGATCCAGGACCCTTCGGGCGCATCCGTTCCAAACGCCAAAATTACCATAACCAATCGGGCCACTCACATGTCACGGACCATTGAGACCAACGACACCGGGGTCTTTGTCGTGCCGGACGTGGATCAGGGAGTGTACGACGTTTCCGTGGAGAAAGCCGGCTTCCGCACACTGACCACCAGCGGCGTCGTGGTCAATCCGCAGGATCGCCTGAGTCTGGGTGAGATGGTCCTTTCGGTCGGCACGCCAACAGATGTGGTATCCGTCACGGCGGACGCCGGCCAGTTACAACTGCAGGCTGACTCGGGCGAGCGCTCCGAAGCCGTCACGGGAACGCAGTTGCGCGACCTGGCACTGAACGGGCGCAATATTCACGATCTGGCGAAACTGATTCCCGGCGTCGCTCAGCCCGGCGGAGCCAACGAAATCAGCAACCTCAGTGCCATTGGTTCCTATCAGATCAATGGCGCGCGGGTGACCATGAAAGACATGTCGGTGGACGGTTCTTCGATAACGCGAACCGATCAACAGGCGCAGCAGGTCACCATCAATCCCGACGCCGTCGGCGAGGTCAAGATTCTAACTTCGAATTACCAGGCCGAGTACGGCAAAGCCGGAGGCGGTATTGTTACCGTTACGACCAAAGGCGGCAGCCAGGATTATCACTTCGATCTCAGATGGTTCCACCGTCACGACAGCTTGAATGCCAATAGCTTCTTTAATAACACCGCCGGCCACCCGCGGGCGCTCTATCGCTATAACTACTACGGCTTCGACATCAGCGGACCGATTTACCTGCCAAGCTGGCTGGGCGGGTTCAATCACGACAAGACGAAGCTATTCTTCTACTACAACGAGGAGTGGTATAGACAGTTGACTCCGCAGGCCAGCGCCCAGAACGTCGAGGTGCCCACGGCGCTCGAGCGCAACGGCGATTTCTCCCAGTCCGTCAACGGCAACGGCGCCCCCATCATCGTCCGCGACTCCAACAACTGCGTGGGCAATGGCGCCGGCCAGCCCTTCCCCGGCAACGTAATTCCTAAATCCTGCTGGTTCCCCGGATCGCAGGCGGTCCTCAATCTATTCCCCGCGGCGAACACCACGATCGGGGGAAACCTGTATAACTACACCTCCCAAGTGTCCAGCAAGTATCCTCGCCGTGAAGATATCGTGCGTGTCGATTACCTGATCAATGACAAGAACAGGCTCTTCGGCCGTTTCATCAATAACTACGACGACCAGATTCTGACTTACGGCACCACTACCCTGAGCGATAACTTCCCCACTCTCGGCCCGGTAAACCGAAGCGGCTCCGCCTACAATATGGCGTTTACGCTCACCAGCACGATCACGCCTACGCTGGTCAACGAAGCGATATTCGGACATGGCATTTTCGTGACCAACATTGTAGCTTCGACCGACGGCTATTCGAGAGCCCAGACCGGTATCAGCACGCCGCTACTGTTTCCGAACGCCAATGCGCCCTATGACATTATTCCGAGCATGGCCTTCGGCGGACTGACGAACCAAACCTCGCCTTCGGTGAGCATCAACGGATCGCCGTTTTTCCAGCAGATCCCGTCGTACAACATCACCGACAACGTCACTAAGACCATCGGTAAGCATACCCTGAAGACCGGAATCTATTACTACCGGGCAAATGCCTTCAATACGCCCCAATCTCCGGCTCAGTCCACCGTCGATTACACCAGCAGCCTGGGCACTAACGCGAACTTTCCGCTGGATGGGGGCGACCCGTTCGCCAACGCCCTGCTCGGTGTGTACACCAGCTATACGCAGGCAAGCTTGAAAGTGGCTACGCACTCGCTATACAACACACTGGAGGGATATGTGCAGGATACCTGGCGCGTCTCTCCACACCTTACTCTGGATTACGGCATCCGCTTGAGTTATCTCGGACCGGTGCATGACACCGGACAGCAGGAGGGGTATTTCGAGCCTAATTTGTACAATCCGGCACAGGCGGTGCGCCTGTATACACCCGTTCTGGTAAACGGCGCCGTGCGAGTGGTCGATCCGGGCAACGTCCCCTCCACGCTTACGGTTGGCGACACCCTGCCCAGCAACTTCGAGGGCCTGATCGTGCCGAATTCCGGCAACCCCGAAAACGGCCTCGTCTTCGCCAAGAGCGGCTTTCTGACGGGCGGTTATAAGCAGGGCGTGCGCCTTGCACCACGCTTCGGTTTTGCCTGGACCCCGTTCAAGGAGACCGTGATTCGCGGCGGCTTCGGTAACTCGTATGACCGCTCGCGCGCCGACCAGGACAGCAACGAAGCGCAGGTTCCACCCAACGTTCTGACCCCGGTGCTCTACTACGGATCCCTGACGAACATCAACGCCGCCACCGCGAATGGAGCCCGTGGGACCATTGGATTGACCGCCGTATCGCCAGCCAACAACACCCCCCATATCTACAGCTTTAACCTGGGAATTCAGAGAAACGTGGGACTCGGAGTGGTGGTAGACGTGGCATATGTCGGTTCCTTGGGCCGCGATCTGGAGCAGGTAATCAATTTGAACTCCGTTCCATACGGAGCCACCTTCAAGCCCGGCTCGCAAGACCCCTCCAAGTATGCAAACGGCGCGGTTCCAGCCGTCCAGCCGGGTCTTCCCGCGGCGTACTCGAATGCGGGACTGGCTTTCGACGGCGTGAATGCACTTCCGCAGGACTTCCTAAGGCCGTTCGCCGGGTATGGCGACATCAGCTACCGTAACAACGGAGCCTCTTCCAACTACAATTCGCTTCAGGTTTCGGTGAACCGGCATATCTCAAAGGCTCTGGTGGTCGGAGCAGCCTACACGTTCTCAAAGTTCTTCATCACCAACAACACCGACACCGATTCCGTGAATCCTTTCAATACCAGAGCCTACGAGTACCGCTTGTCGGCCGCGGACCAGCCTCAGAACCTGGTGGTCAATTATGTGTACAACATCCCCGGCGCGTCCAGGTTTATGGGCCACAACGTCATAGCCAAAGCCCTCTTCGACGGGTGGGAGTTTTCGGGAGTCAGCATTTTCCGGTCGGGAACGCCGCTGGAACTCACACCGTCAATTGCCGGCGTGACTGCGGGCGCCGTCACCACCGGGTCGTACACTTGGGGCCCGCAGGGCTTCTACAGGACTAGCGCCCCGGTGATGCTCTCCAACGCGGGCGTCAATGGCGACCACATCAACCCCGCCGCCTTTTATCTCGGTCAACCGGGAGAGGTTGCCCCATGGCCCAGAACGTTTATCCGCAATCCCGGCACGAACAACTTCGACATGTCGTTATTCAAGAACTTCAAGATCTCGGAGGCAAAAGGCCGTTATCTGCAATTGCGCTTCGAAGCTTTCAACGCTCTCAACCACACGCAATTCAGCGGCTACAATACGAGCACAAACATGACCACGGCGGCCGGCGCAACCGGTTCAAGCGTTTTGAACGTCGCTGATTTCAGCACGCTGGCGATCACCAACAACCTGCGGCCGGCTGGATCGACCAAGGCGCTCGGGAGTTACTTCGGGGAATACAGCGGGACCCGCGAGCAGCGCATCGTCCAACTCGCGGCAAAATTCTACTTCTGAAAACGGGCTGAGCGGCGTCCTGAGTATCCTGTGCCGCAGGGTACAGGGGGACGCCGCGCCTACTGCACCGTGAAGTTGAACTTGCCTTCGTAGGTCTGCTTGCCCACGGCGTCCTTCACCACCACCGCCATGGTGTAGGTGCCCGGCTGGAAGTTCTTTTGCAGTGAGAGGCCGAACTCAAAGTCGACATAAGGCTTCGGATAGAATGAGGCGCTCTCTTCCACCGCCGGCTCAGGTTGCGTATAGATCGCCTTGCCGCTCGCCAGTTCCAGCGATACCAGGTAGCTCACGTCCACTTTGTTTTCCGCGCCGTACTTGTATCCCACCACCTCGAACTTCATCCACATGGCATCGCCGGCGCGGTACACCGGACGCGCCAGCGGCTTCTCATCCGCGTCGGTGTGGTACCACTGGAAGTTGCGCACCGTCAGCACGGCGCTTGCCGGCACATCCTTGGCATGCACCTGGAACGGCACCGCCAGCTCCGCCGATGCCTTGCCCAGCACGTCTTCCACCTTCACCAGCACCTTGTATGCGCCGCCCCGCAAAATCGGCGGAAGATCCACCTGGGTTTCGATCTTCGGCAGCCACTCCTTGTCCTGTGGGCCCACTTCTTCTTCCATCTCGTTCTGGTAAATCTCGCCCAATGCCACACCCTTGGGATCGAAAGCCTGCACCGAGTACTTGAGATGGATCTCCTCTTTCGCCGATTTCGTGAAGCCCGCCACCCGGCAACTGAAAAACAGCGTTTCCCCGGGTACATGCTGAAAATCGGCCGGCAGTGCTTCGCCGCCCTCCATTTGGGCAATCGCCGTTTGAACCACGCCCAGCGTTTCGGCCGCCGGTGCCAGGGCCGGCAGTAAGGCAATAAGAAGAAGAGAGCGCATCGGACCTCCTGGTACGATTCTAGCGCGCGGTAGGAGACGGTGGTCCCATCTCCAAAGTTCGCGATCCGTCAGAGCCCTGGCGCGCGGCCCGCAAATAGTATCCGGTATACGAGCCTTCCGTTGCGGCGACGGTCTCCGGCGTTCCCTCCGCCACCACCCTCCCGCCGCCCGCTCCGCCTTCCGGTCCCAGGTCGATCACCCAATCGGCCGCGCGAATCACATCCAGGTTGTGTTCAGATCGGAAGAGCACACGT
>OBLW0100004575.1_pt1 | contig 10534 bp, 7 predicted proteins | sample 1520161 | NCBI WGS metagenome assembly OBLW01 (sample SAMEA3539309, study PRJEB22396) | soil metagenome | biome: tundra; feature: field; material: soil | place: USA | collected 2010-05 | depth 0.15 m
CTTAACCGGCAACCGAAATCTTCTGACGACGGCCGTTCTCAGCGGAAACGTGAAACTCGATAACTATGGGCAGCAGCCCGCCGAGGCGTCGGCCGGGCGTGCAACTTTGTTGTTTGCCGGGAACCAGATCCTGCAGAAGGTTCATGCCGAGCGGGGCGTGCGCCTGACTCAGAATAATAGTCAGCGTGTAACTTTGGCGTCGTCACCGGCCAAAGCAGATGGGCGCGACCAGGATATCGAGGTGACCGCCCCGGTCATGGACTTCTTCGTGAAAGATGGCCGTCTGCTGCAGCGGGCCGAGACCAGCGGACCTCCGAAAATAGAGATTACGCAGCCGGGAGCGAATCAGAAAACGGTCGCCACCGCCAAAAAGTTTGTCGCGACATTTACGGGAAACAACCGTCTAGCCGCGGTACACGGAGAACCCGATGCCAGGATTGTGAGCAGCGCGATTGCCGCGAAGGCGGTTCAAGCTCTACCCGCAGTCCCGCCACAAACCGACCGCGTAACCACCAGCAAGATGCTGGACGTGATTTTTCTACCGGAGGGCGGAGTTCGCTCCATCAGTCAGACTGGCGATTTTACCTATGTCGACGGCACGCAAAAAGCCTGGGCGCAACGGGGCGAGTACATGGCCTCCGATCAAACAGTCGTGCTCACTGGATCACCTCGCGTGGTCGACGGCGGTATGACTACAACCGCCCAGACGATTCGGATGAATCGCGCGACCGGTGACGCCATCGCCGAAGGCAGCGTGAAGAGTACGTACTCCGACTTGAAGCCGCAGCCAGATGGAGCGATCCTCGCCTCCTCCGACCCCATACACGTCACCGCTCGCACCATGACGGCGCATCGATCCCCGGCCATTGCGCTGTACTCGGGCGACGCGCGCTTATGGCAGAACGCCAACGTGGTCGAGGCTCCGACATTGCAGTTTGATCGCGACCACCGATCAATCCTGGCGGAGGGAGGAACTGGTGTGGCGACAGAGGGTCGCCCCATCCAAGCGAGGCAGAGCCCCGCTCCCATACAGGCTCAGCCCGTGTCGACCGTACTTGTCCAACTTGATAAGGCTGGGAAGGCCACGACCGTCCACGTCACGTCTGGCAGGCTGAAATATGTTGACGAAGAGCGAAGGATCTTTCTGGACGGGGGAGTGACCGCGAAAGAGGCCGACGTAACCATGACAGGACAGCAGATGACAATCTTTCTCTTGCCGCGGACTCAGTCGAAACCGGGTGCCAATCCCGCTACGCCGGGCCAAATTGAACGAATTATCGCTGAAAACAAAGTAGTTATCACCCAGCCGTCGCGCCATGCCACCGGAGAGCGTCTGGAATACACCTCGGCGGACGACAAGTTTGTCCTGACCGGTGGACCTCCCAGCATTTTTGATGCCGAACGGGGCAAAACCACCGGCGATTCGTTGACTTTCTTCAGACGCGATGATAGGGTGCTCGTGGAAGGAAGGGAAAAATCCCCCGCTGTAACGCGGACGCAAGTGGCACGATAAATGCATACGCTGGCCACCGACGAAATAGGCAAGTCTTATCGTCGCAGACGCGTAGTTAACGGAGTTAGTCTTCAGGTTCTCCAAGGCGAAGTCGTCGGCCTGCTGGGGCCGAACGGAGCCGGAAAAACCACTACCTTTTATTCCATCGTTGGTCTGGTTCCTCCCGATACAGGCAGGGTTTTGTACGACGACGAAGATATCACTAGCGTTCCCATGTACTTACGGGCACGTCAGTACGGTATCAGCTACCTGCCCCAAGAGGCGTCCGTCTTTCGGAAGCTGACGGTCGAAGAGAACATCCTCGCTGTGTTAGAGGTTCAGCCCATTTCCTGGCACGAGCGCCGCGAAAAGGCTGAGAAGCTGATTGACCAGCTTGGGCTCGAGCACATTCGGCAGAATAAAGGTTATGCGCTGTCGGGCGGAGAGCGGCGCAGAGTTGAGATTGCCCGGTCGCTGTGCATCAGCCCTACGTTCATTTTGCTGGACGAACCTTTTTCGGGCATCGATCCGATCGCGGTGCTGGATTTGCAGAAAATCATTTCCGATTTGCGAGCGAGCGGTATCGGAATTCTGATTACGGACCACAACGTCCGCGAAACTTTGTCGGTGACAGATCGGGCGTACATCATTAATGAGGGCAGGATTTTCCGCTCGGGTACGCCAGAAGAATTAGGAAGTGACCCGGAGGTACGAAGAGTTTATTTGGGAGAGAGCTTCTCGCTGGTGTGAGGTTGAAGCTTTTAGTTCTCAGTTCAGCGTGAGGGCGGGTTTAGCTGAGAGCTGACGGCTGATAGCTGATAGCTGACGGCTGATAGCTGATAGCTGCTTTTTAGTTACCAAGGCGTGGGCACATTGACCTTTCGTGTCCATACATTCTGCCTTGGTACATGAGAAGCTAAATTTTCCACACTGAAAAGTGCGTGATCGTAGAACACGCCGAGCCGGTGGGGAATAATAAAAAGTTTTGGGGAGAAATAGTGCTTCTTCAGCACAAACTGAACGTCAAGTTATCGCAGCGTCAGATTCTGACGCCGGGCCTTGTCCAAATGGTGTCGGTGCTCGCGCTCAACAAGCTCGAGCTCAAAGACATGATCAATGCCGAGATGGTTGAGAATCCGGTGCTCGAAGAACTGGAAGACTCCGTCCCGCTGCTCGATGATGTAGGGCGCCAGGAAGAAGAGCGCGACCGTCTCGCGTCGAAAGCGACCTCCGACGAGGCGACGCCGATTGCGGACGAAAAGAAAGACCCATTCGAAGAGATTGATTTCGGTTCGTTCTTTCAAGACTACCTCGATCCCGGCTATCGCAGCTCCGGTGAAATGGAAGAGATCGAGAAGCCGTCGTTCGAGAATTTCCTTTCGAAGCCGGGGAACTTGAGCGATCATCTGCTTTGGCAACTGGGCGCAATCTCGGTGCGAACGCCTGTCAATCAGGCGGCTCAGCTCATCATCGGCAATCTGAATGAAGAAGGTTATCTGATTGCGAGTGACGAAGAACTCCTGGGAATCGCTCCGGTTGCTACTCCTGCCGAAGACGTCGAAGCGGCCACTAATATCATTGGTGAAGCTGCTGCGCTCGGCTTGGTCGAGGCGGCTTCTGCCGAAAGTTTGTCGTCCGCGATTGACGAAGTTTCGGACCTTAGTGCCTCGGTTCTGGATGCATCCGTTCTTGCGCCTAGTCTTGCGTCTAGTCTTTCGCCCAGTCGTTCGCCAATGATTGGCGCAGGTTTGAGCACGGGTTTCTTACACTCGTCAACTGGAGTTGCGAATCAGGCAGCGGATGAAGTTGAGATTGCGAAGATCAGCGCGCCTGCGGTTGACGAATGGACGCCCCATCAGCACGCCAACGTTGATGCGCGTAACGCGGTCGCGCCGTCGACTGAGCATGAGCAGGTTTCGGCTGGACACAACACGACGAGCGTCACTGCTACGATCGCTTCTACGATCGAAGCTCCGATTGAGGCTCCGATAATCCCCTCTACCCATTCGGCGAATGGGACCTCAACATCGCTTCCTGCGAATGGGACTTCTTTATCGAGTCCCACTAGCCACGCTGCGACTACCGGCGCGGCAACCGCACCCGCCCGTATCCCGGGCATCAATTTCGACCTTGCCGATCTGCACGAAGCGCTAGAAGTTGTACGACAGTTTGATCCGCAGGGCATAGCCTGCCGCGACCTGCGCGAGTGTTTGCTCTATCAACTGCGCTACCACATGGAGCAGTTGCAGCATCACCCAAATGTTAATGGTTCGACCGATCACGTCGTTACTGAGCAGGTCGTCAAAGACGCAATCGCCGTCGTCGATCAGCATTTGCGTGCCGTAACGTTAAAGCAGTTCAAAGAAATTGCGCGCGCCATGGGTCGTCCTGTGGAGGCCGTGCAAGTTGCGCTCGATTATGTTCGGACCCTCGATCCTCGACCGGGATTGCGCTACAACAAAGTTCCTGCGCGCTTGATCGAGCCCGATGTCGCATTTGTAAAGCATGGCGACGAATGGCTCGTCATCATGAACGATGAAGACATGCCGCAACTGCGCTTGAATCCCGCCTACAAGCGGTTGATGAGCCGCGATGGCAACGACCGAGACACGCGCAATTACGTCAAAGATCGTTACAAATCCGCGATTCAGCTCATCAAGAACATCGAGCAGCGTAAACAGACGATCGCCAAGGTTTGTTATTCAATCGTCGCCCGCCAGCAGGACTTTCTCGAACGCGGCATCGATCAGCTAAAGCCGATGATGATTAAGGAAGTGGCCGAAGAAATCGGCGTGCATCCTTCCACCGTCAGCCGCGCCGTTGCCAATAAATATGTTCACACGCCGCAAGGCGTTTTCGAACTGCGTTACTTTTTCTCGGAAAGCGTGCAGGGACCGGAGGGTGGTGGAACCTCGCTCTTGATCTTGAAACGCCGCGTGAAGAAGTTGATTGAAGAAGAAGATCCAAGCCGTCCGCTCACCGACGAACAAATTACCCGCATTCTGCAGTCGCAGGGCATCCAGGTAACACGAAGAACGGTCGCAAAGTACAGGGAAGACATGAAGATTCCAAGTACGCATCAAAGAAGAGTGAAAAAATAATCTGGTGATCGGATGATCGGGTCATCTGGCCATCTCGGTCCAATATTTAGATTTCGATGACCCGATCACCCGATGGTCAGATCACCCGATCCTAGAGGTTTGTTCATGAACGTGGAATATACCGCGAGAAAATACAAAATTACTCCCACAGTCCGAAAAGATGTTGAAGCTGGCCTTGATAAAATCCGCAAAATTCTGGGTGACCGGTTCGAAACCAAGGTGATGCTCGTCGCCGAAAAGCGGCAACATAAAGCCGAAATCACCATCAACCCGCCGCATGGCCCGATCGTTGGATTGGCCGAGACCGACAATATGGTGACGGCCGTTAACGAAGCGCTCGAACATCTGCAGAAGCAGGCGCTCAAGCACAAAACGAAATGGATCAGCAAGAAGCGCAAGGCGGTCAAGAAATTTGATGGACAGTCGCTCGACGAAAATCTCGAGACCGCGCTTGGACTCGCCGAAAGCACCACGGTTTCGGTGCTCGTCCATAAATTTCCGTCCGTTGCGCGGACGACCGAAGTACACCTCGTGCACTCCCGAGACTCGGTCGCGCTTCATCCGATGACGTTAGAAGAGGCGATCAAAGAGACGCACTTCCGCGACAAAGATGTTTTCGTATTTCGCGATCCCAACGGAATTCTGATGGTGTTGCATCGCACCCGCGACGGCAAGATGGAGTTGATCGAAGCGCCGTAAGAAATCGGGTGATCTGACCATCGGGTGATCGGGCGATCGAAAGTCAAAGGCTCGAATTAGGCACTTGAACTTAGATGGCCCGATCACCAGATGACCCGATGTTTTAGACTCCGCTGGTCGCTTCCTGTGCCCAGTGCAGCGCCTGAAACCAGCTCGAAGCTACCTCTTCATCTCGCAATTTCAGTTGCTTGCTGAGTGCGGTCGCTTCCTCCCACTCCCCTGACTCCTGCGCCAGCATCAGTCGGTACAGCGGGCGGAGACTGCTCTCCAGGCCGAGTAATACTGCCTTGGTTTCATGGTCCACAGGCAGTTGTTCCAAAAGCGCATCCATGCTGACTTCAAGAATTGCATCCATCATCGAGAGCAGGCCCATCAGGAATACATCCGCTTCTGACTTCATCCGGTCGGCTAGCAGTTCGCAAAAGCGCGCCCGCGCGAGTCCCATTACTACCAGTTCGCTGCAGGTCTGCTCGGCCGCGCCGACCGTAACGACCAGCCTGATCCAGCGCCGAATTTCGCGCTCTCCCAGCACAGCGATCGCGTGCCGCAGAGACTTGATTTCCAAAGAAAATCCAAACAGCGGCGAATTCAGATAGCGCAACAACCGATAAGAAATCGAAGCTTCTTGCTTCAGCAATTTTTCCAGTTCGCGTAAGTCGATTTCTCTGCGCGAGACCATCTCGAGCAACCGCACATAATGCAGCCGGCTGGCCGGAACTTCGCGTCCGATGACAACCTCGGGCCGGCAGAAAAAATATCCCTGGAAATAGGCAAAGCCCATGTCGCGCGCCTGCTGAAATTCGTGCGGCGTCTCCAGCTTTTCGGCCAGCATTTTGCATTTGGTTGAGCCGAACCGCTGCATCATGCGCGCGCGTTCCTCAAGTCGAGTCGCGCGAATATCGACTTTGATGATGTCCGCAAATTCGCAAAGCGGCATCCGAGGATCATTTGGCGCGAAATCATCAAGCGCGATCAGGTAGCCTGCCGACTTCAGACGTTTACAGGCGGCTACGACGCGATCTTCGGGCTCGACCGTCTCCAGGATCTCCGCCACGACCTGGTCCGGTGGAAGCAACGTGATCAGATCTTTGAAAAGAACTTCGCGAGTGCAATTCACGAAGGCGAGCCGGTTCGCACACAGCGTATTAATGCCGAGAAGCAAAGAGGTATCGAGGGTCGAACGCGCCGCACTTTCTGGATCGGCGTTAAAAAAGTCTTCCACTCCATTGCGGAAAAGAAGTTCGTAACCGTACACATGTTGCGCTCGGTCAAAAATCGGTTGCCGAGCCACAAATCGTTGCCCAGGCACGCATATATTCGGAGCGGCGTCTTTTGTTTTGGCAGGCCCGGGTCTCACACCCCTTATATCGGCACGTCAGCGGCGAAACTTCACACAATCTGTGAAAATCGCTGCTAAGAGATAGCGGCTTGATTGGCCGCAATCCGACGTCCCTCACTTTTATGCGGAAACGACCTGATTTCTACATCAACGCGCTTCTCTATAGAATGAGCATTCAGTTCAATTACCAGGAGACATCCTATGCGTTGGACCCCGGGCGGAGAGAGTCAGGACATTGAGGACCGTCGCGACGACAGCGGCGGCGAGGGGGGAGGCGGCTTCGGCTTCGGCGGATTCCACATCGGAATCGGCGGTTTTCTCATCCTGCTCGTTTTGAGTCTCGTTTTTAAACGCAATTTTCTCTCTCTCGCAGGCGTCGGCGGAGGCTTTAATCCTCCCACTCAAGTTAGCCGTCAGCACGATACAGCCCGCGATCAGCGCGAGCAGCCGCTCGTGCAATTCGTCTCTTTCGTTCTCGATGACACGCAGAAAACCTGGGCACAGATTCTTGCCGCTCAGGGCGGGCCCTACCGCCATGCCAAACTCGTACTTTTCCGTGACAGCATCGATTCGGCTTGTGGCATGGCACAAAGCGCAAGTGGGCCGTTTTACTGTCCCGGAGACGAGAAGGTTTACATCGACCTCGGCTTTTTTAATGAACTAAAGACTCGCTTCGGAGCCTCCGGTGAATTTGCCGAAGCCTATGTGTTAGCGCACGAGATCGGTCACCACATCCAGAAATTGACAGGAATCGAGCAAAAAGCGCACGCCGCGCAGCAGCGCAATCCCGCCGCCGCAAACCGCATATCGGTTAATGTCGAACTGCAGGCGGACTGTTTTGCGGGCGTTTGGGGATACTCCACCGAGCAAAGAAAATTGCTCGATCCGGGCGAAGTCAAAGAAGGATTAAATGCCGCCGCCGCTGTCGGCGACGACCGCCTGCAACGCATGTCGACCGGACACGTAAATCCTGAAACCTTCACCCACGGCAGCTCGCAACAGCGCATGGACTGGTTTCAAAAGGGCTTCAGCAGCGGCGACATGAGTGCCTGTAATATGTTCGCGCAATAAGGCGTAATAAGGCGCAATAAGGGTTGATCCGCCCTTCAGGCTGCTGAGCCAATACGGTGCCGGTACGGGCCCGGCCAACTTTGGTAACGCAATGTGGAAAACTAAAGGGTTTCCCCCCTTGCGCAGGGGATGGTTTCATGAGTAACATCATAGTGTTCCCAATGGCCATGCTTCCAGGCTGGCCGTTTGCGCCAAATAAGACTCCAGGCGCCTAGTTTGAATCAAGTAACAACGATCAAGTAACAACGACAGTTGCAAAATCGATAGCTTTAGTATCGTTTTAGCATCCAGCCGATGTGGGGTTTGTCTAGTTTGATTTAGTAAACCACGATCACTGAGCCTGACTCAGTGAAACATGGTTGCGCCGTGGTCTGCAGTGCCGGCTAGCGCGCCGACCGTAAGGAAAGACAGAACAATTCAGGCCTTAAGTCCAGACCTGGGATTTAACTTCGGATCTAACATCTACGATTAACAAGAGAAAATTATGAATGCAGGACCGGGACACTCCTCCGCAGGAGGAGGGAAGCACAAACGGCGCCGTGGGCGGCGTCCACCACGAAGAGGCCCGGGCGGGCCAATGGGCGGCCGTCCGCGCCAGGAACAGCAAGGCATCTTCACTGCCCCCATGGATCACAGCTATCGCGCCAACCTGGGCGACAACAGCAATGGCAGTCGCGGACAGCGCCGGCCGGGCTTTTCAGGGACTTATCCGATGGCCGAGCCCGAGCCTTTGCCCGTCCCTCATGAGAACGCGGCTTCGCGAGTCTTCGCCTTCGTCGAAGACCTGTTCTTCCTGAGCAAGATTCAGGCGACGGGCCAAAAGATGAACGTGAAAGTCGAATTCGTCAAGAACGAGAAAGATCTCGTTGAGCGCATGAAAACGAATGGCGAAGAAAAGCCCTCGCTGATCATCTTCGACTTGAACAACGCTAATGCCAAGCCTTTGACGCTCATCCCGAAACTCAAGAGCAAGCTGAAGAAGGGAACGTCGATCATCGGATTTCTGTCGCACGTTCAGGGCGATCTTAAGCAGAAGGCCCACGAGGTCGGCTGCGACATGGTGCTGCCGCGCTCTGCGTTCTCTCAGAATTTGCCGCAGTTGCTGCGCCGCCACGGAGCCGATTCACCCGTGGATTAATAATTCTCGTGTGTGTGGGGCGGACACTCTTGTCCGCCGCCGTTGGTGTTGCTTTTGACTTTGCTTTGCTCTTTAGGGTCTGCTTAGATTTTGAATTTGCTGTTTTGAGGACTTTGCTCTTGACTGTCCTCGGCGAAGCCCAGAGCTAACCTCGAACGATTCGTCCCCGGACAATAAAAGTGTCCGCAGCGATTAGCGACCTACCCCCGCCCGCCCATCTCAATAATCTTCCGCAGCCACTCCGGTGCATCATCGCGTGGGTTTGCCCTTGCTTCAGACAACGCCGCCTCGGGAGTTGCCCCGATCCCGAACGAAATATCGGTTTCCTCGATCGTCTGAATGCGGCCATCGGCGTAAACCTGAAATGGTTCCCTGAACATCCGTCGAGCTCGAGAAAGTTTGGCGATTAAATCCTCGTGCGACTCCCCCTTGCACAAAAATTGAGCTCCGCCGTGGTAGTACGCGTCCAAATCAGCACTGAGAAGTATCTTTCCGAGCCTCCGCAATAGCGCGTCACCGGCAATTTGACCGAACTCCTCGTTAAAAATCTTCATTGCCTCAACCTCGACGACGGCCACAAACGGAGCGGCGTTCCCCTGCTCATAAGCCTGCCGGTTTGGCAGCCCGGTCAGCGCGGAGACCAATACGACCGGCTTTACGTATTCGACAATTTCCGTCGCGGGCTGCACCGCTCGATGCACCGAGATCGCCGCAACCGCCTCCTCCACGCTCCGAGAAATTCCACTCTTCACCATGAACGCCGCGAGAAAGCCCGCTGAGCGCGAGATACCGTGCATGCAGTGAATCAATATCCGCTCTTCTCTCTCTGTCTGTTCCTGCAGCCAGGCTAGAGCTTCCTTCACGTGCCCGGGAATGATCACACTTGTATCGGGAGCCGGAATCCACTTGTACGCCTTGCCGGCGTGCTCTGCCGATTGATCTCTACCCGGCGGCTTGTAAGCGTCGGGACCGCGAACATTGAGGATGGCCGTAATGTTCTGCGGATTCTTGCGAATCAGTTCATCCGCGTCGCGCTGGCTGCCCAGCCACAGATTGTTCACTATATGGTGGATCATGATGGTCGCGGTTCCAACGAATCAACGCACAAGCGTTTCAGGTAGTGTAAACGCTGACGGCTCTGCAAGGTGGGCATGAACACACTAGATGGGGATTGGAGGGGGCGCCCTCATGGCCCGAGACGCCGCTCGATTCCTCAGTTTACGAAAGTCACGCCATCGAAGATGTAAGCCCGAGATTCGCACGTCCCAGCCTGTTACAATTTCGCCGTGTTCCTTCGGAAAATTCTCATCCTGCTCACAGCCATGACAGTGGCGGTCCTCGCCCAACAGCCCAAGGTCAAAGTCAACGTTCTCAATGTCTGCGCCCCATCGGCGGACGAGCAAAAACAATTATCCTCGGCTCTCGCCTCGGTGCCAGCAAAGGCCGCCTTCGGCAAAGACTATGAGGTTTCGCGCGGACACTCCACGCTCGACCCGAATACTCCGATCCCCGGCATGGCAGGGATACCCGCCGGAGCCGTGGCGACCGCCGACTGGGTCAGGGTGCGCCGCGAATTTCCCGGCGCCGCGCTTTTCAGCAACGTTCAATACTCGTTCAGCGTTGATTCGAAGAATATGGTCGAGACCCTCGTGCTTCGCGTGCGCGACCCCAAAGATCTGATGGAGCTTTCGATC
>OBLW0100004576.1_pt1 | contig 10533 bp, 7 predicted proteins | sample 1520161 | NCBI WGS metagenome assembly OBLW01 (sample SAMEA3539309, study PRJEB22396) | soil metagenome | biome: tundra; feature: field; material: soil | place: USA | collected 2010-05 | depth 0.15 m
CAAAAAGCCGCCGTGCGCTACACCGGAACGCAGCACGAAATCATCCAGAATTACACCGAGAGCATCCACGGCACGCTCCTGAAGAACGGCCTGACGGTGACTGCGACCTGCACCAGTTGTCATACCGCTCATCATATTCTTCCCAAGAAAGACCCGGCCTCGAGCGTGAACGCCGGCAACGTGCCGACGACCTGTGGTCAGTGCCACCACGGCATCGAGCAGCAGTTCGAGAACAGTATTCACTCCAGGAAAGTGAACGGGACCACGAAGCAACTTCCCGTTTGCAACGATTGCCATACTGCACATTCCATCCATCGCACCGACGAGAACAGTTTCCGCCTCGACGTGATGGGCAAATGCGGCCGCTGCCACGAGCAGATTGCCGAAACCTATTTTGAAACCTATCACGGAAAAGTCTCCCGCCTCGGCTATACGAAAGCGGCCAAGTGCTATGACTGCCACGGAGCCCACGACGTGCTGAGAGTCTCGGATCCGAATTCACACCTCAGCCGCGCCAATGTTGCGGCTACGTGCGCCAAGTGCCACGCCGGCGCGACGCGCCGGTTCGCCGGTTACCTGACCCACGCAACCCACCACGATCCTAAAAAGTATCCGTTCGTGTTCTACAGCTTCTGGGCGATGACCGGTCTACTGGTGGGAACCTTCGTGATCGGTGGAGTTCACACGCTGCTCTGGCTGCCGCGAGCTTTCCAGATGCGCCGCGAATTACGTGCGGCGAAATCGGAAGCGGCCGCGGAACTGGGAAAAAAGGAAGACACCAATGTCTAACGGCGGGGTGGTCGAAGACATGCCGGCGAAAAAGACTCCGGTGCCTTCGGGCGAAGGCAAGGTCGAAGAGCGCCAGTTTGTAAGATTCACACGCCTCCAACGAGTCTTGCACGTGTGCATGATCGTCAGCTTCATTACGCTCGCGATGACCGGCTTGACGCTGAAATTCTCCTATACCCGATGGGCATCTATCCTTTCTCATATCTTCGGAGGTTTCGAGACTGCGGGCTACATCCACCGCAGCGCCGCCGTGGTCATGTTTAGCGTGTTCTTCACCCACCTCTTCGACCTCTACCGCCTCAAGAGAAAAGAGTACGGTACGTGGCGCGCGCTGATCCTTGGACCCGGCAGCCTGGTGCCCAACCGACGAGACCTGACGGAACTTATCGCTACGCTGAAATGGTTTGTTGGACTGGGCGAGCGGCCGGCCTATGGCCGCTGGACGTATTGGGAAAAGTTCGACTATTTCGCCGTTTTTTGGGGCATCGCAATCATCGGATCGACCGGCCTGACGCTTTGGTTTCCGGTCTTCTTCACGCGGTTTATCCCGGGATCGTTTCTCAACGTCGCCACCATCGTTCACAGCGACGAGGCGCTGCTGGCCACCGGGTTTATTTTCACCGTGCATTTTTTTAACACGCACTTGCGGCCGGAAAAGTTCCCCATGGACATCACCGTATTCACCGGGCGCATGCCGCTGGAAGAATTGAAAAGAGATAAGCCGAGAGAGTACGAAGCGCTGGTTGCCAATGGAACGCTTGAAGAAAACATGGAGGTCGCGTATCCGCCGATCGTGACCCGTGCGATTCGAGCCTTTGCCTGGGTAGCACTGGCGCTCGGATTCAGCATCGTGTTGTGGATCATCTATGCCGTGCTGTTTGCGTACAGATAAATTCCGCAACAAACCTGACTTTTATTAGTAGAGCGCGGCTTTGGCCGCGCGGTAAGCGTAATAAAAATTTAACTTTCGCATTAATATTTTGCTGAAAAAACTGACTTGTTTCTTATCAGGGCATTATTTTAATGATGCTATAGCCTCCGAATTCAAATCTTCGGTTAAAGGCTCTGGCATCTAGAACCTTTTCAGCAGAACTGCCAGCGGTTGCTGCAGAGTTGCGATTGAATTTAGGAGAAGGTTCCGCAATGAGAGCGACTCGAGCTTTTCTGATTTTCCTGGCATTAATTCTGGCTTCAATTTCGACCACGGTTGCGGCCGCGGCCTCCCCTGATCAAGAGTGCCTGGCATGCCACGGCCAAGCGGGAATGAAGTCAGGAGCTGGGAAGAGCATCTCCATCGACCCCGCCAAGCATTCCGCCAGCGCCCACGCCGTTCTCAGTTGCAAAGACTGCCACACCGACATTAAAGAATTCCCGCATCCCGCCAAGGTCGTAAAGGTCCAATGCAGCACGTGCCACGCCGACGAATCGAAAGCCTTCCCGGCCAGCGCCCATTCTGCCCTCGGCGATACAGCATGCGCTTCTTGTCATGGCAGCGTCCACGAACTGACGACCGCCGAAAAGCTAATGCCGGGAAAGTGCGTGGAGTGTCACGCCGACGAAGTCAAGGCCCTCGACTCCAGCATCCATGGTCAAGCCGCGAAGAGCGGTGACCCCGACGCGCCGAAGTGCATCTCCTGCCATGGTCCGATCCACGCCGTGAAGGGCTCCGGCGAAGCGGACTCGACCATTGCCCGCAAGAACATGGCGGACACTTGCGCCAAATGTCATAGCGACGCCGGATTCCTGTCGCGTCACAAGATTCCGGTCGCGCACCCGGTGGACTCCTACAAACAGAGCGTTCACGCGCGCGCAGTCGCGGCAGGCAAAGAAGCGGCCACCTGCTCCAGTTGCCACGGCACGCATGACATCTATCCCGCCACCGATGAGCGCTCCCGGGTCAATCACTGGAAGGTGCCGGGCACCTGCGCGCAATGCCACAAGGAAATCGCCCGCGAATTCGGCGAGAGTGTTCACGGCGAAGCGGTCAAAGAGGGTGTGCGCGATGCTCCAGTTTGCGTCGACTGCCACGGCGAGCACCTGATTATGGACCCGAAAAGTCCAGGCTCGCCCTTAAACGCTGAGAACGTCTCCGCTCAGACCTGCGGCCGCTGCCATGGTGATCCGCGTCTCGCGCTGCGCTACGACTTGCCCACGGATCGACTGCCTTCGTACGCTGACAGTTATCACGGACTGGCCCTCAAAGAAGGAAAAGTAACGGCGGCGAACTGCGCGTCGTGCCATGGAGTGCACTCTATTCTTCGGTCGAGTGATCCGCGCTCCACCGTCAATACCGCCAATCTCCGAAAGACTTGCGGGCAGTGCCATAAAGGAGTGGATGAAGGTAAATTCGCCATCGGACCCGTCCACGTCCAAACTTCAACCGGGGCGGCTCATCCGGTCGTAAAGTACATCCGTTGGACTTATTGGGGACTGATCCCGATGACCTTGGGATTCATGATCCTGCACAACCTGATCGACTTTCTGGCCAAGCTCATTCGCAAGCGTCCGCATCACGTCAGCGGGGCGAAAGTCACGCGCATGAATCGCAATTTCCGCATCGCTCACTGGGGCGTGATTCTAAGCTTCCCAACCCTCGTGATCACGGGTTTTGCTTTGAAATTTCCCGATGCCTGGTGGTCGCAACCGCTATTGCTCTGGGAGAACCACATCGGGTTCCGCGGGGGCTTGCACCGTACCGCAGCGGTCATCCTCGTCGCAGCGACGCTCTATCACCTGATTCACCTCGCGCTCAACAAGCGCGACCGCGTCTTCCTGTGGGCCATGATTCCAACCATCAAAGATGCAACGGATATCGTGCAGGTCTTCACCTACAATCTCGGACTGACGAAAGTTGAACCCAGGTTTGCGAAATTTAACTACGCGGAGAAACTGGAATACCTGGCCTTCATGTGGGGGACGTTCGTAATGGCCGTCTCCGGCTTCTTGCTGTGGTTCAACAATTTCACCCTGCGCTATTTCCCCAAGTGGGTCTCCGACGCAGCCACCGCCGTCCATTATTACGAGGCGATTCTCGCGACCTTTGCCATTCTCATCTGGCACTCCTACATGGTGGTCTTCGACCCGCTCGTCTACCCGATGGATACCGCCTGGCTCGATGGCAAAGTCCCGGCCGATCACTACCGCCATGCGCGGCCGGAATACTATCGCGCCTTGCAACGGGCTGGCCTGATCGAAGAGCCCAGTAATCCTTCCGACTATCGGGATGATGAAGAAGCCGAAGCCGACGCCGAGGGCAATCCACAGCCGAAACACTAAAAGGTCTACGTCCCTAAGTTTTGGCCGAGCCTCAGCCGCTGTAGTGTAGAGCGGACACTCCTGTCCGCTCAAAGCTGCATACTCCAGAACTCTCGCGGGATTTAAAGGTCCGGGCTCGTCGTAAAAAATTCCAAGCGCAAAAATTGCCTGAACGAAAATTTCCGCTCTTAGGGATCCGCCATTTGCCCGTGACTACTCCCAAAGACTAAAAATGGGCTCGACTAACCCACGTGGGTAATTGCAACAATATCGCCCTGAAGACTTTACTGATCCCACAGCGCCCAGGCATATCCTCCCCCGGATCAGGCGCCCGCATCAATTGGTTGAACGGAGGATCCATGAAAATCAGCGTGCTCGTGCTTTTGCTGCTTCCAGTCCTGGCAGTGGCTCAATCCACAGGTAACAACAGCGTCTATTTCGTCACCTACTTTTCTAATGCAAATACTTCGGGTTTCCCGGATTCCACTCTGCGTCTCATCAACGACGGCGACACCGGTGGAAATCTCTACGCCGCGTATTACGTGTTGGATGACAGCCAGGAATTTACGGAGTGCTGCGCCTGCCAAATCACCGCGGATGGCCTGGATGCGGAATCGGTGAATAAGGAACTCGTTTCCAACCCTCTGACCGGTCGCTTCATCACCCGTGGAGTGATCAAAATCATCTCCTCATCGACCGGCGATCCCACCGCCACGACGCCCACGGCTGGACTGCGCGGCTGGGCGACTCATGTCCAAACCAAATCCTATGTTACGGAAACCCTGTTAGCCTCCTCGAATCTGGCATCGGGTGAACAAACGTTGCTGCAGACGCTTTGCTATTACACGGAGATTCTCGGAAGCGGCCAGGGAGTATGCAGTTGTACGCCAGAGGATCACGAGTTCTAATCGTGCTGCCTGGAGATTGCGCAATCCACGAACGGCTGGCAGTCCCTCCGGTCGTTTCGTTTCTAGAGTTCCGGTCGTAAATGTGAAGCGGAGTCATACGGCTCCCGTCGTCCTCTGCTGTTCCTTTCTGGTTTCTCTCTCCTTGCCCAATTGAGATCGTATGACGCAGAGTTGTGTCTACGATTCGAAACTAGACATTATTTTGGAAAAAGAAACGGGGCCGATGGAGGATGATCGGCCCCGACGAGTGGCTTACCTTGTTTCACAAACAACTAGGCGGTAATTAAAGATTCCAATGCAACCCGGTTCGGGATCACAAGGGTAGAGCCGCTTTGCTGGATGATGTGCTGCTTTTTAAAACCTGCGAACAGACGGCTGACCGTCTCGCGCGAAGAGCCGATCATTTGTCCGATTTCTTCGTGGGTTAAGGCCAGTTTCATGGTGCTGGGGTTCTTGGATTTGGTGTTCTGGTCGAGCCAGCCCATGAGCAGGCGGGCCAGTTTTTCGCTGGCTGAATCGGAAAGGATGAGGTCGCGAATTTCACGGCACGTGGACGCATAGTCGGCGCTAATATGCTGCGTCACCCACAGGGCAAATTCGCCGTGCATGCGCATCAGCCGCAGCAAATCGCTCTGCCGCAGAAAGCTGATCTCGGAAGGTTCCTGGGTCTCGGCGGTGGCTTCGTATTGGCGGCCGGAGACCACAGCGGCAACGCCGAGCGGGCATCCGACGTCGGCAATCCGCAGAATGAGGGTGCGCCCGTCGCTTCCGCAAACCGAGAGCTTCACCCGTCCTCGCCGCACAAAATAAACTCCCCGCGGGGACTGGCCTTCGGCAAATAAAACTGCGCCGGTCGGATAAGTTGTGGTTACGGCATCGTGCTCCAAGGCTTCCGCTATTGCCGGGGAGAGATCGCCAAAGTTTTTTTCGGGTGTTCCCAGCTTCTGGGCTTGGTTGATCACTTGTGTTGCCATGATTGCCTCCGCTCACCCTTGACATGGCAAGTGCGTCGCCATTCTCCATAACCCGGCCCGGACTTCCAAAAACCGTCTAAGTGGAACGAAATATTAGCATTGTTTAGGTACGGTACCGCACATATATTTTGGACATGTCCAACTGAGGATCGCGCAAGTGGGTGCTTTCCCACAGCGTTGTGTGATCTCCATCACCAAACCTTTGGTTACATGACCCGACCCATTGGTTACGTGACCTTTGATGTCGATCAGACGGGCTTTGGCCAGATTTATTCGAGGGTTTTATGGATGGTATTGAGTAAGGCGGTCCGGGAAAAGGGCTTTTCCAGCAGCGTAATGCCACGGCTCAGGACTTCGCGCTCGGCGATCAGTTCGCCCGTGTAGCCAGACATGAATACGACTTTAAGGTCAGGATGAGCGGGCCGCAGGCGCTCCACTAACTCAGGACCGCTCATGCGCCGCATCACCACGTCGGTCAGCAACAGATCGATCGAACCGGGATGACTCTCCATCCATTCCAGGGCGGCCTTCCCATCGTCGGCGTCGATCACCGTGTAGCCGTGTTCCCGGAGGAGTTGGCCGGTCAGACCCCGCATGATGTCGTCGTCTTCGACCAGCAGGATTGTAGTTCCGTGCCGCTGCGGGCTGACCTTCTCCACCTCAGGCTTGGATTCGATCCCGATCTTCTCGTCAGCGCTCGGCAGATAGATCTTGAAGGTCGTTCCGTGTCCCGGCTCGCTGTAAACCAGAATGTGTCCGGCGCTTTGCTTCACGATGCCATACACCGTTGCCAGGCCTAAGCCGGTTCCTTTGCCGGTCTCTTTGGTGGTGAAGAAGGGCTCGAAAATACGCGCCACCGTCGCTTCATCCATGCCGTTGCCGGTATCGCTGACCGCCAGCAAAACGTATTTTCCCGCCGGCATGTTTTGATTCTGACCGGCAAAATCCTCGTCAAACCTCTCGGAGCGGGTTTCGAGAATGAACTTGCCACCCCGCGGCATGGCGTCGCGCGCATTGACCGCCAGATTCACCACAATCTGGTCCAGTTGCCCGGGGTCGGCCTCCACCACTGCGGCTGGCGATTTCGAGACAATCAGGATCTCCACATCGTCTCCCATCAGAGGCCGCAAAAGCTTGCTGACGTCCCTCAGACGCTCGTTCAGATCGAGGATGCGGGGTTTAATAGAAGAAGACCGGCTGAAGGTGAGTAGTTGCCGAGTCAGCGACGATCCGCGCTCGGTTGCCTTCTTGATGTTGTCGATGTACTGCGCCGCGCCCGCCGACGGATCGACCCGATCCCGCAGAAATTCCGCGCAGGCGCTGACGATGCCCAGGATGTTATTGAAGTCGTGCGCGACTCCCCCGGCCAGCCTGCCGATCGCCTCCATCTTTTGCGCCTGATGGAGTTGACCCTCAGCCCGCTTTTGCGCGGTGATATCGCGCGCGATCGCGGACGCTCCGATAATCTTGCCCTTCGCGTCACGCAGAGGGGAGATCGAAATGGAAACATCCAACGCCTTTCCATCCTTCGCCACGCGCATCGATTCAAAGTGGTTGATCGTTTCGCCCGCTGCAATCCTCGTCAGAATTTCGGGGATCTCATCCTTGCGATCGCTCGGCGCCAGAATCGAGATATGCTTGCCGACAATCTCGTCCGGGGTGTAACCATAAATATGCTCGGCTCCCCGATTCCAACTGGTAATGATGCCGTTCAAATCCTTGCCATAAATGGCATCCTCGGAAGAATCGATAATCGAGACCAGCCGCGTGCGGTATTCCCCCAACTGCTCAGTGGTCCTGCGATGGAGTTCTTCATTGGCGCGGCGCAGTTCTTCCGCGATCCGCTTGCGATCGCTGATGTCGCGGATCGCGCTCAACACGAACATCCCTTTGTCGGTGGAAACCGGGCTCAGGCTGATTTCGACAGGGAACTCCGACCCATTGCGCCGTTTCCCATAAAGGTCCAAGTTCGCACCCATGCGTCGCGTTTTCGGCGCTTCGGCGAAGCTCCGGCGATGGCTCTGGTGCGCGGATCGGTAGCTGTCCGGAACCAGCATTTCGACCTTCTGGCCAATCAATTCGTCGCGCTTATAGCCAAAGAGATCTTCGGTCTGTGAATTGAGCTGAACGATGGTTCCAGTGCGATCGACGGCGATCACGGCATCCGGCAGAGTTTCCAGCAGATCGCTGGAAAGAAGAACCTCAGCCAGGGTGCCGGGTGTGGACGGCTCGTGATTCGAAGAAGGTCGCGACATAGCCAGACATCAAGGTCTGAGTCTCTAAATCTATGTCGGAACCCGCGTATCTGTAAAGGCGGCTTCCGCAGCATCAGGTGGGTTCGCCCGCGCCGCCGGGCGAAGCGCGGGGGAGATGTTATCTTTAGTCAGCGTGCTTGCTGCGCGACGCTCTAAACCTTTTCCATGGAAGTTCTTAAGCGACTCTTTGAGCAGCATTTCCAATCGCCCGTAGAACACACGGAGCCGCTCCAGGGCCAACTCGGCGGTTCCGGCCGCAAGATCGTCCGGCTCTCCGGCCAGAAAATCAGCGCCATTGGCATCCTCTATGATGTGCGCGAAGAGAATGTCGCTTTTCTGGAATTCTCCCGCCATTTTCGCCGGCACGGGTTGCCCGTTCCTGAAATCTATGCCGACGACTTGAGCCACGGCGCTTATCTCGAAGAGGATCTGGGCGGCACCACACTCTTCGAGTTTCTCTCTTCCCATCGCGACGGCCAGGACATCGCCCCGGAAGCGATCGCCGCGTATCGCAAGGTTGCCGCCCTGCTGCCCCGCTTTCAAGTCGAGGCCGGCCGCGACCTGAATTACAAAGTCTGCTACCCCCGTGCCAGCTTCGATCGCCAGTCCATCGCCTGGGATCTGAATTACTTCAAGTATTATTTTCTGCGCCTGGCCGGCGTTCCCTTTAACGAGCAGGCGCTGGAAGACGATTTCAGCCGCCTGACGAAGTTTCTCTTGAGCGCCAGCCGCGATTACTTTCTTTATCGCGATTTCCAATCGCGCAACATCATGTTGCGTGGCGAGTCGAACGACGTCCAACCGTACTTCCTCGACTATCAGGGCGGACGCAAAGGCGCACTCCAATACGACATAGCTTCACTTTTATACGACGCCAAGGCCGACCTGCCTCCCGAACTGCGCCAGCACTTGCTCGATCACTATCTCGATGCGCTCTCGGGCTTGCTCGACCTGGATCGCGCGGAGTTCATGCAGTTTTACTATGCTTACGTTTTTGTCCGTATCATGCAGGCCCTCGGCGCCTATGGTTTTCGCGGCTTCTACGAGCGTAAAGCCCATTTCCTGCAAAGCGTTCCCTACGCGCTGAAGAACCTGCGCTGGCTCCTGCATAACGTAGAGTTGCCCATCGCCTTGCCCACCCTCATGGAAGCCTTCAAGAATATGGTCGGGTCGGATAAGCTGCAATCCCTGACGGCGACGCCGCAACCAGCGAAACTGACGGTGCGTATTTTCAGCTTTTCATTCCACCGGGGCTTGCCCCAGGATGACACCGGAAACGGCGGCGGATTCGTTTTCGATGCCCGCAGCCTTCCCAATCCTGGGCGCGAAGACCGCTTCAAAGCGCTTACCGGCAAAGACGCTGCCGTGATCGACTATCTCCGTCAGCAGGAAAGCGTGCGCCAATTTATCGAGAGCGCCTGCTCGCTCGTGGACGCGAGTGTGGCCGCTTATCAACGGCGTGATTTTAAACACTTGATGGTGTCGTTCGGCTGCACCGGCGGGCAGCATCGCTCTGTCTATCTTGCCGAGCAATTGGCAAAGCATCTGCGCGTCAACGAAGGCGTCGAAGTAGTGGTGCGGCATCGCGAGCAGGAGCAGCTGAATCCGTAAACGATATGAAAACGATCCGCCGATGAAAGCAAAAGCAATGATCTTCGCAGCCGGTTTAGGCACGCGCCTACGGCCGCTCACCAATGATCGTCCCAAGGCGCTGGTCGAAATCAATGGCCGTACCCTGCTTGAGATCACACTCACACGTTTGCGCCAGTTTGGAGTCAGCGAAGTAGTCATCAACGTCCATCACTTCGCCGACATGATCGTGGAATATCTACAGGCGAACAAAAGCTTCGGGATACAAATCGAAGTTTCGCGAGAAGATGCGTTGCTCGATACGGGCGGGGGATTGAAAAAGGCTGCGAGTCTTTTGCTGAAAGGTTCTGACAATAGCTCCGTGCAAAATTCCGGCGAAGCGTCGAGTTCGCTCACGCCACCGATCATCGTTCACAATGTCGACGTCCTCAGCACCATCGACCTCGCGCGCATGTTGCAGTTTCACCACGAAAATCGCGCTCTAGCGACCTTAGCCGTACAGGACCGCCAGACCTCGCGCTATCTTGTTTTCGATAGCCGTCACCAACTTTGCGGTCGAAGAACCGGCAGCAACCCGCCGGAATTGCTCGGCACTCGCCAGCCCGCGCAGGCGCTGGCCTTTTCCGGCATTCACATCGTTTCTGCCCGCCTGCTCGACCTGCTGACGGAGGAAGGGGCTTTCTCCATCATTACCGCCTATTTGCGTCTCGCCGCCCAAGATCGGAAGAGCGTCGTGTAGGGAAAGAGTGTAGATCTCGGTGG
>OBLW0100004578.1_pt1 | contig 10532 bp, 11 predicted proteins | sample 1520161 | NCBI WGS metagenome assembly OBLW01 (sample SAMEA3539309, study PRJEB22396) | soil metagenome | biome: tundra; feature: field; material: soil | place: USA | collected 2010-05 | depth 0.15 m
CAAGCTGGTGGGATTATTACCTCGACACTCCCGCTCCTTTGACAGATAGGCGTCGGCGACATTGGAAAACGCTTCACCAACCTTCCCTAAGGAGAAAGCGTAGATCGGAATCTGGATGGCGGAGTTGATGCGGAATATAGAACAAGGCTTTGCGTGGAATCTGTCCTAAAAAGTTCACTGCCTCTGGGCTGTACGTCCCATCACTCAGGAGATTTCTTGTGATCTTCACGCGTGGATGCTGGCCTCTTGGTGCCAAGCCCCTTTTGCAGCTATAATACCCCCAGCGTCATCTAAAGACGCGTACAGGCTCTATCCGCGCGGTTTGCGGAGGGGCACTGGAGGATATTGTGAGTCTAACTCCTATCGGCGAACCTCGCCGCAAGATCACTACCGCTACTATCCGGGAAAAGAAGTTTCAGCGCGATCCCATCACCTGCCTTACCGCCTACGACTACCCGACCGCGCGCCTGGTCGACGAAGCCGGCATCGACATTGCTCTGGTTGGCGACTCGCTGGCCATGACCATGCTTGGCTATGAGAACACGCTTTCGGTCACGGTTGACGAGATGCTGCACCACGTCAAGGCGGTTCGCCGCGGCGTGAAAGACGCGCTGCTTATTGCCGACATGCCCTACGGGTCTTATCAGGCTGACCCCAACGAAGCCGTTCACAACGCCGCCCGCTTTGTGAAGGAAGGCGGCGCCGAGGCGGTCAAGATGGAAGGCGGCGAGAGGCGGGTGGACGTGATCCGTCGCGTGATCGACGCCGAGATTCCCGTCGCCGGGCACATCGGCCTCACTCCGCAATCGGTCAACGTGATGGGCGGCTACAAGGTTCAGGGCAAAACGCTGAATGCGATCGAGCAGCTTATGCGCGATGCGGTTGCGCTTGACCGCGCCGGCGTGGCCTGCATTTATCTTGAAGGGATTCCGCGGGAAGTCGCGGCCATGATCACGCTTGAGGTTGAAACGCCTACGATCGGCATCGGCGCCGGGCCGGATTGCGATGGGCAGGTGCTTGTCTTCCACGACCTGGTCAACCTGACGTTTGGACATGCGGCGAAATTCGTTCGCCGCTACGGAGACGCCGCCGCGCTGATTACGGAATCCATACTGGCCTTCAAGGCCGACGTGGTTGCGCATCAGTTCCCGAACGACGCTGAATCCTACCACTTGCCGAAAGAAACGCAGGCCGCACTCGAAACGGTACTCCACCGCAAGCACGCCATGCAGCGATAATGGTGGGTGGAGAAAAACGTCGTGCGCGAGATTGTGCGGGGCATGGTTCGGGGCACTGTGCGGGACATTCTACAACTGACTGTGACGCTAATGCTGTTGGGGGCACTGCTGGGGTGCTCCAAGCCGCCGCAAACGCAAACCGTGGAAATGCGGCAGCCAACCGGGCTTGAGTCCATCCCGGCACCGGATCCCTCGAAATATCCGCCGTTTAGCAACATGGCACATTGGCAGAATCCTTATTTCGTCGTCCGCGAGGATGGGATCGGTTTCGTCGATCTTTCCAATCGCGAGATCCATATGCTGAAGCCGGAGGAAATCCCGGCTGAGTTGGTCTCCCTGCCGTCGAGCGCATGGCCTTACGGCCGGGTGGTGCTGGTCACGCAAGCCGTTCCCAAGAATCCAACCAAAGAGACGAAGGCAGACCTGCGCAAGAACCGCGCCCTGCTCCTGGGAACCCTCCAGGAGTTAGACGTTCAATTTCGCGAGGCGCCCTGAGCGGGCAAGCTGTGAGGCGATGCCCTGATACGAACCTTGGTTTTTCCGCAGCCTGCTAAGCGTTGACGCCACGAGCCATGAAGATATGCTCCGCCATTCCGGAAGCGCGCGCCGCCTGCCTTGATGCCCGCGCGAGCCGCGGACGCCTTGGCCTCGTTCCTACGATGGGCGCTCTGCATGAAGGCCACTTGTCGCTGGTGCGTGCTGCGAAAGCGCAGTGCGAGGCCGTTGCCGTTTCCATCTTCGTGAACCCCACGCAATTCGGACCGACGGAGGATTTGTCGAAGTATCCGCGCCAGTTCGATCGCGACCGCCGGCTGTTGGAAAAAGAAGATGTAGACATCCTCTTCGCGCCGCCGGTCGCAGAGATCTATGCCGAGGGCGGAGTCACTTGGGTGCTGGTCGAAAGCCTGAGCGAAAAGCTTGACGGACGCTCGCGCCCCGGCCATTTTCGCGGCGTGACCACGATTGTCGCCAAGCTGTTTCACATTATCGAGCCCGCCGCCGCGTTCTTCGGGCAGAAAGACGCCGCGCAGCTGGCCGTGATCCGCCGCATGGTGCGCGACTTGAATTTCCCGGTGGAGATTGTCGCCTGCCCCATTGTGCGCGAACCCGATGGGCTGGCCATGAGTTCGCGTAACGCGTACCTGAAGCGAGAAGAGCGCAGGCGCGCACTCCTGCTGCAACGGTCTTTACAGAAAGCTCGGCAGCAATTCCACGACGGGGAAAGAAGTGCCGCGAAGCTGATCTCCGCGGCCAAAGAAATCTTCGCCAGCGAGCCGCAAGTCGTGCTCGATTATTTCGAGATTGTCGACCCGGACACGCTCGATCCCGTGGAACGGATCTCGCAAAAGACGCTGGTGGCGGTCGCCGCCCGCGTCGGATCCACGCGTCTGATCGACAATGTTGTTCTGGAACCCTGAAACGAAACCGCGCACGAATCAGGCGGCGGCTCAGAACAAATTCAGCTGGCGCGCGATCTGCCGTATCGGGGCGTATTCTTCGTCATGGGCTACGACAAATCGGTTGGCGCGGAGAATCCTGAGAATGGAATCGTCTTTGCCTGCCTTCAGGACGAGGAGAGCGCGGGCAAATTTTTCCCGCTCGGCCTCGGGCACATCCTTGCGAGCGACGAACACATAACCAACAAAGGGCTTGGAGGTATAAAAAACGCGGACTTTCTGGCTGTTTAGTTTTCCGTCATTGATCAGGGCGTCGAAAATCGTTTCATCTAAAGCTCCGGCATCGACCACACCGGTTTCCACCAGTACTGCGGTTGCCGGATTGCTTCCGCTAAAGCGAACCTTGAGATCGGTTTGGGGATCGATGCCCGCCTGCATGAGTTCGCGATACGGTATCAGATGAGTACTGGCCCCTTTGATATCTCCAAAGGCGAACAGCCTTCCCTTCAGGTCGCTGAGCGAATGGATCGACGAGGTGGCGCCGGTGATGAAGACCGAGTGCAGATGCAAGTCAGAGGTACGCTGGACGAGCGGGATGACTCCGGAACGGGCATGAGACTGGATATACGCCAGCGCACCCAAGCACGCGAAATCGTAAGATCCATTTGCCATGCGGTCAACGGTATCGCTGTAAAGGTCGGCGGCCTCAAGATGCACAGGCCGACCCATCGCCTTGGTGAGATAGGCCCGCAGAGGTTCCCTGTCCTCCGGAGTCGCCCCATCGTAGACCAAGCCGACGGTGATCGGCTGGTCGGCGCCGTAAAGCGCTGCGCTGACCAGAATACAAGTTACCGCCAACGCTGTGCTCCGAGCTAGTAACAGCATCGTTCTTCTCGCTCGCTGAATTCAAGCGGGGGTTCTATAGAGTGCGTCTAGCAACCACTCTAAGAGAGGCATCGGGGAGGCATCGCCTGACTCCTCAGTTAGGCCCTCGTCTAAGCGACTAATACATGATTTGGATCACGCGGTGTTAGTCACGAATGGACGTATTACAGCTTGCGCCCCGAGACAAACGGATTTCCGGCGATGAAGTAACGTAATGGCTGCTCGGCGGACTTTGCGATCCCGACGCGGGTTGTGACTATTACGCGTCGCACGCGATAGGCGTCATCGACAATCTGGAGGTCTGAGCGCGCGCTCACCAGGCTTTTCCCGTTGTCGCGCTCGCGGGTGATTTCCAGAGCTTCGGTCAGGCGTCCTGGACCGGACGAAATTTTCTTGAGTAGAGAAATCTTGTTGGGATCGGATTCTTTCGCTAACGCGAATCTGGAGTTGCCGGGTCCGCCGGCGACTGCCGAGCTCCTCCACCCCGTCAAGCCAACACCGGGCTTGACGGGGGCCCCGGTGCGCTCGGCTTGGACGGGCGAGGGCGCCCGTCCCCACACGAGCACTATCCCTCGTGCTTCTGCCATTTGCTCGATGCCGGCCACCGGCTCTAGGGCGCGAAAGAGCACGCAGCCGGGAACTCCGTCGGGCAGGCAGGAAACATTCAGGCAGTGGTGATTGCCATAGATGAAGTAAACGTAGGCGTGACCGGGAGGACCGAAGAGAACGGAATTCCGCGGCGTCCGGCCTGCGGCCGCGTGTGCCGCCGCATCGCCTTTGCTAAGGTACGCTTCGGTTTCGACAATTCGTCCCGCCAGAATTCCGCGAGGGGTTTTCCGGACCAGCAATTTCCCGAGCAGCGCCCGCGCCACCCGGCGGGGATCGCGATTGAAAAAGTCCGCTTTCAGCAAAGTAACGCGGCCGGGCGCTTTCATGTCCATCAGGCTATGGCGAAATCCAGAGTTACTGTGGTCCCGGCAGCTGCCGAGCCGCGCTCGGCTTGGACGGGCGAGGGCACCCGTCCCCACACGAACCGTTTCACGCTGCGCCCTTCAAATACGCCAGGACCTCTTCCGCGTGGCCTTCTGCTTTTACGTTGTTGAAAATGTGCTTTATTTTGCCGTCGGGGTCGATGACGAAAGTCGTCCGCGCGATGCCTTGCACTTTCTTGCCGTACATTTGCCTTTCTTTGACCACGCCAAACAGATTCGCGACCTTCTTCTCCGCATCGGCCAGCAGGGGGAAAGGCAAACTGAACTTGTCCTGAAACTTTTTCTGCGCGGCGGCCGTGTCCGCGGAAATCCCGAGCAGCACGACGCCTGTCTTCTTGATCTCTTTGTAGGTGTCGCGAAAGCCGCATGCTTCCTTGGTGCATCCTGGCGTATCGGCCTTGGGATAGAAATAAAGCACCACGGTCTTGCCGCGAAAATCTTTTGAGGCAACCTCCTTGCCGTTCTCGTCCGTCGTACTGAAGTCTGGGGATTTATCATTAACCTGCATATGGAATCTTCTCCTGGCCGCTCGTTATTACATCGCAAGTTATATCGCAACCGGATGCTCGCCGTCACCTTGTCTGCCTTGGCCTGGCTTGCCGGTTCATGGCTCGTGGCCCAAGTTTCAATACCGCAGTATGGGCACAAGGCGGCGTCTCCCAAGGGGCCGCGCGCGCTGGGTCTCGTCCAGCTTTCACCCAAGGGCAACAAAGGGCGCATCATTCCCATTGCCATCATGATGGACGGAAAATTTTACGACGCAGGCTCGTATAAAGCTGCGCCCGTTCCCATGGCTCTTGACTTCGGCATCGTCTATGAAGGTTTTCGCAGCGGGGTGTCGCAGGGCTTCTTCACCATTACCCAGCCGGGACAACTCAACCACGTGTGGATCGCCGAAGGCACGTGGCTTCCGGCGGGATCGAAGGCTTTGGAGAAACACAAGAAGTACACGGCGCCCGTGATCGCGGACGACGACAAGAATGGGCCACCCGTACTTCACCGCCGCGCCGAAAAGAGCGACTCTGATAGCAAGGACAACGACAAAGACAAAGACAAGAACAAAGATAAGGATCAGCAAAAGGGCGCGTCCGCTCCCGCGTCGCCGACTACCGCGCCGCCTGCCAACGCTCCGAGTTCGCCCGACAGTGCCAAGGCTGCGACCGCGCCGGAGACCGCGAAAACGCCTGCGCCGCCGGAGACCGCGAAGGCATCTGCACCAGTTTCAGCGTCTCCTGCGTCAGAAGAGCCGATCGAAGGTCCGAATCAGGATCCGAATCGGCCCCGCCTGCGGCGTGGAATACCGGACTCGAGTGCGCGCCGCGATATCTATCCGACGTTCGACGCTTTGCCGGTCGCAACTCCGGGCGCGGCCTCCGCAGGCACAGCTAAGCCCGATGCGAAGGCGGCAAAGGATTCCGCCGCGGCTTCGCCGCAGATCGCCTTTATCTTCATCCCTGCGATTTCCGATGCCGGCGGGCCCGATCCGCGTCCCTACACCTATGATGTGAAGCCGGCGGAAGAGGCCATCTACCGCAACAAGATGCTTGATCTGGCTGCGGCGCAAGTTCGCGGCCCGGCTAATGCGGCGACGAAAGACGCTGCCGCCACGCCCAAGAAATCATCCGTCGCGAAATCGGCTGCCAAATCGGCCGGCAAGTTGCCCACGCCGGTCTTCGACGATGTGAGCTTGCGCATCTTTGATCTTTCCAATTCGAACGAACCGGTGCTGGTGCTCTCCGCGAAAACTCACCCAGTCGCTGTCCCTGCCAGCGCAACCGGAAGCGTCGAAGAACCACAGGAGATCACGCTGATCGCCCGCACCAACCTCGAAGGCGAGCTACGGAAACTATTTTTCTCGCAGACGGATTCGCGGCATCTCGACGTCACTCCGCGCATGGAACTGATCGACGCGGTCGATGCCGACGGCGATGGCCGCGGCGAGTTGCTGTTCCGGCGCACCTTCGACGATGGCAGCGCCTATGCCATTTACCGCGTCACCGCCGACCGGCTTTGGCCGCTGTTTGAGGGAAGCAGGTAAGGCAATCGGGTCATCGGGTGAGCGGGCCATCGGGTGATCGAAATTCAAAGACCGAGCCTTTAGATCGCCCGATGACCCGATCGCCCGATGACCCGATTGACTCATTCCGTTTACAATGTCTTCCTCTCAGGGGTGAGATCTATGAGCGCTACTTCTCGCATTGCAGTACTCGCTTGCATCTCGGCGGGCTTCTGCTTGGCTCAGGAGCAGGACTTCAGCAAAGTTCAAATCAAAGTTTCGAAAGTTGCCGGGAATGTTTACATGCTGGTGGGGGCTGGGGGGAACATCGGCGCCTCCGTCGGCGATGACGGCATCGTGATCGTTGACGATCAATACGCTCCTCTCGCTGACAAAATTCAGGCGGCGCTCAAGGGCATTACCGATAAGCCGGTGCGCTTCATCATCAACACGCATTACCACGGAGACCACACGGGCGGGAACGAATTCTTCCAGAAGCAGGCACCCATTATCGCTCACGATAATGTTCGCAAGCGGCTGGAAGAGGGCGGCCAGGCGGGCAACGGCGGGTCGCTGCATTTCGAAGCCAAGCCGCAGCCGAAGGGCGCGCTGCCGATTATCACGTTCGATCACGACATCACGGTGCACTTGAACGGGGAAGACATCCGCGCGCTGCACTTCCCGGCCGGACACACCGACGGCGACTCGGTCATCTATTTTCCGAAATCGAACGTGGTGCACATGGGCGACGATTTCGTGACCTACGGCTTTCCCTTCATCGACGTGGACAGCGGCGGCAGCATCGACGGCATGATCAGCGGCGTCGAGGGAGCCATCGCCCAGCTTCCTCCGGACGTGAAGGTCATCCCCGGCCACGGCGGGGTTTCGAATCTCGATGATGTGCGGGCCTATGTGAAGATGCTGAAAGAAACGCGGGCCGCGGTGCAGGATGCGCTCGACAAGAAAATGACACTGGAGCAGATGAAGGAGAAGAAGATTCTCGATCCCTGGAAAAAGTATGGCGGAGAATTCGTCAGCCAGGATGTGTTTCTGGAAACGTTGTGCAACTCTTTGACCGGACAGAAAAACGGCAAGTTCGTCAAGCATAACTAGCGGCCCAGGCCCAGCCCCTAAAGGGGCATCGGCTTGCTAAAAATTGCGGTATCGCTAAAGCGATACCCTGATACGAATCTCGGAGGTTGGCGCATGAAACGTGGTCGCATGAAAAGTGGTCGCATGAAGAGTGGTCGCATGGAAAGTGGTCGCGTGAAGAGTGGGCGCGTGAAGAGTGGGTGCATGAAGAGTCTTCTCCTGTCGCTGATTTTGTCTCTCTCCTTTTGCGTGTCTGCTTTCGCCGCCGATGGCAAGGCCGTTGCCTACAAGTCTGGTGACGAGACCGTCAGTGGAATTCTGTACACTCCTGCCGGCAAAGGGCCGTTTCCAGCGCTGATCGTGGTTCACGAGTGGTGGGGATTGAACGACTGGGTGAAGCAGCAGGCCGAGAAGCTTGCCGGCCAGGGATACGTCGCGCTGGCAGTCGATCTGTATCGCGGCAAGGTCGCCGACAACCCGGACCTGGCCCACGAACTGATGCGCGGTTTGCCGGAAGACCGGGCTACCCGTGACCTGCGAGCCGCCTACGACTTCTTGACGGCGCAAGCGAGCGTGGAAAAAGATCGGATCGGCTCGATCGGCTGGTGCATGGGCGGGGGCTACGCACTCGATGCGGCGCTTGCCGAGCCTCATTTGGCGGCAACGGTCATCAACTATGGGCATCTGGCGACGGAACCCTCGGAACTGAAGAAGATCAACGCTCCGATTCTGGGACTTTTTGGCGGGCAGGATCGCGGCATTACGCCGGACGATGTGAAGAAGTTTCAGCAATCCATGGAACGGCTGGGCAAGAAGATCGAGGTGAAAATCTATCCGGATGCGGGACACGCATTTGAAAATCCCAACAACAAGCAGGGATACCGGCCTGAGGACGCGGCTGACGCTTGGCGGCGCACGGTCGATTTTCTGGCCGCGACATTGAAAAAATGAAGCGGCAAATGGGATTTTTGGGGGCGAGATCAAGCGATTTGCACAGATATTTGTGCGTCATTTCGAAGAACTAACGGCATCGCTGAAGCGATGCCCTGATACAAAACCGGAGTTTTTCCGCCGCCTGTGAGGCAGCGAACTAACCTAAGATCTTCGTGAAACAAGTTGCAGCGAGGATGCAAGGAATTTCCACTTGCCAGACGGTACCGCTCTGGTTACTATGCACGCATCTTTTTTTTTGGATTTGAATTAGCCGCGTACCTATGAATATCGGCGAGACCATCCGCAATTTCCGGCTGCAGCGCAGCATGTCGCAGGGCGACATCGAAAAGCGTACAGGCCTGTTGCGCTGCTACCTTTCGCGGGTTGAGAACGGCCACACCATCCCTTCGCTGGACACGCTGGCCAAGATCGCCGGGGCGATGGATCTGGCGCTGTCGCAATTCTTTGCCGAAGGCCACAGCAACGGACACAGCCACAAGGGGTTGCCGCAGCTCTCCGAGGATGAACTCCGCTTCCTGAGCCAGATGCGCCGGTATTCGGCGAATCTGAACGACAGTGACCGGAAGCTGGTGCTGGCAATGGTGAAGAAGATGGCGTCGAGCACGAAGTGAATCAGCTGTCAGCTTTCAGCTCGCAGCTTTCAATTCACCGATTTTTCCCTAGGCTCTTCTTGAGTGGACAGCCTAAACCGAGACTCGGCGTAACGGATCGGCTAGCAGGCTGCGGAAAAGTCTAACTTCGCGCCCAGCCCCTAAAGGGGCGTCTGATTTCGAAGGACTTACGGTATCGCTAAAGCGATACCCTGATACGAAACCCGAGTTTTTCCGCAAGCTGTAAAGCGATGCCCTGATACGAAACGTTAGTTTTTCCGCAACCTGTAAAGCCGCCATTGATTTTGCGGCTCTTACGGCGCGGCTGAACCCGCACCCCTTCAAAGCAAAGTCAAGACCCGAGTTTTCCCGCAGCCTGCTCGAACCGATTGCTGAGAGCTGGCAGCTGCCCGCTGCCCCTGGGTACTTTCGTACCATCACCTGCGTGTGCGGCTGGAACCTCGCTATCCTCATGCTGCAACGCTAAGCTGTTAGCTGGGGAATCCTTGTGACCACTGAAGAAGAACTGGAACTGCTCGATACTCAACTTCGCCGGCTGAAGATCGAGTATGAGATTTTCTTCAATAATCCGGCCAAACGGCCTCCCACCGACATCGAATGGAAGGTTCTCTCGTTAATTCGCAAGTTCAGCGATGGCACGCGGATGAGTTTCTCGCAGCGCTTTAAGTACAACGAAATGGCGCAGCGCTACGCGATTCAAAGCGACCTGTGGCGCAAAAAAATGCGGATTCGGGAAGAGGGCTATCGCCGGCCCTACGAAGCGATGCTCTCGGTGCAAGGCGTGCGCGCCGGCCAAGAGCGGGAAGCGAAGCACCATCCGGTGTATGGCCTCAGCCGCAGCGTCGAAAGCGGGGTCGCCGAGACGCCGGGGAGCGATCGGCCTTTCTCGGTACAGTGCTCGGGCGCGCTGGCGGAGCGAGAGCAAGTCGAATCCCTGTACTTGGCGCTTGCCGAAGCTAAGGAAAAGTTGGGAGAAAAAGTTTCCGGCAACCTCGAATCTTTCGCGACGTTCGTCAGGAAAAAGACCGGCGAGATTCGCAAGGAGCACGGCTGCGCGGCGGTCGTGTACTCGGTCGAAGTGCAGGAGGGACAGGTTAAGCTTAAGGCTAAGGCGAAAGGCTAGATTACCTTCAGCCCTAGTCGCTTCTCGAACGGGTCGAAAGCGCGGTCGCGATGCAGAAGTTCGTGACCGGACATTAGGCAGAACGTAGCAATCCAACAATCGATTGTTTTGCGGACGGTATACCCCTCCGCACGCAGCACGCGGTAGTTCCGGGCGGCTTCGGTTGCCAGTTCGACGCCTCCAGTTGGGAACACGTGGAACCGCAAAAGCTCGTCGTGAACTTGGAGGAACATGCCTGGATTCC
>OBLW0100004579.1_pt1 | contig 10531 bp, 6 predicted proteins | sample 1520161 | NCBI WGS metagenome assembly OBLW01 (sample SAMEA3539309, study PRJEB22396) | soil metagenome | biome: tundra; feature: field; material: soil | place: USA | collected 2010-05 | depth 0.15 m
CCTCAATCGCTGACGTCGATCATCGTCTTGATGATGGCCGGATTGCCGGCGAAGTCGGGAAAGCGGCGCGGGACGTCCCACAGCGAGAGACGGTTGCTGATCCACGGCGCCGTGTCGACGCGGCCGGCCTCGATGAGGGCGATGATGTCCCGGAACGTGCCGGGGAGGGCGTTGCGGCTGGCGAGCAGCGTTAGTTCACGGCGGTGAAAGCTGGGATCGTTGAACGACAGGTCTCCCTGGAAGAGGCCGACAAAGACGATCCTGCCTCCATGGGCCGGAAGTTCGAACGCACCCGCCATGGACTTGGAATTGCCGGTCGCATCGATCACGACCGTCGGAAGATCGCCGCCCCCGATCGCCCGGAGCGAATCGGGCGTCCCGGGGCCGGGTTGGAGCGTGTGTTTGACGCCCATCTGGCGCCGGCAGAATTCGAGGCGCGACTCGGCGACATCCATGACGGCGACCGCGGCCCCGCGGGCGATGACAAACTGAATGACGCTCAGGCCGATCGGGCCGGCGCCGATCACCAGGACGAACTCGTCCTGCTTCACCTCCGCGCGCTCGACCGCATGGGCGCCTATCGCCAGGGTCTCGACAAGCGCCAGCTGGTCGTACGACAGCTTGTCGGACTTGTGGAGCCTGCGCGCCGGAACGGAGAGGACCGGCCTCATCCCACCGTCGATGTGCACGCCGAAAACCTTCATCTCCGAGCAGCAATTCGGCTTCCCGCGGCGGCAGGCGATGCAGCGGCCGCAGTTGAAATACGGCTCCAGCGAGCAGCGGTCGCCCCGGCGAAGCCCGTTGGGCGCATCTCCGGGGTCGATGACCTCGAGCCCAAGCTCATGGCCGACCACCCGCGGATAGGTGAAAAACGGCTGCTTTCCGTAATAAGCGTGGATGTCCGTCCCGCATACGCCCAGCCGATGAACCCGCACGAGCGCCTCGCCGGGCCCCCGCACGGGCTCCGCGCATTCGGTCAGCTCGAATCTTCCCGGATTCTGGAGAACGATCTGGTTCATGGCGGTGTCACGCGAGGATCGGATCCCTGTTCTCGGGCCGGCCGCGCGTATAGTTGTGATTGTGGATGGGGCGCAGGAGGGAAAGCAGCTCGGCCATCAGCTCGAAGTCGATCGGCGCAAGGGCGTACTCGACGTTCCTTCGGACGTTTGCCGGATTGGCGGATCCGATGAGCGTCGTCGCGATCCCTGGATGGCTGACGGAGAACTGAACGGCGAGTTTCACGATGTCGGCGCCGCGCGACCGGCAGAAAGCGGCCGCGCGGCCGCACCCCGCGACGATTGCCGGCGAGGCGGGATGCCAGGAGGGCACGCCGCGTTCGGTGAGCAGGCCCATGCCCGTCGGAGCCGCATTGATGACGCCGACCCCCCGGTCCGCGAGGTACGGCAGGAGCGACTCGAGCGAATCGTCATTCAGCTCGTAGCGGCAGAAGGAGAGGATCGTTTCCACGACCCCTGCGGGAGCCCGGTCGATGACCGCAGTGAAGATCCTGAGGGGCAGCCCGGTGATTCCGATGTGGCCGATGCGGCCGGAGTCCCGCAGCCGCGCAAGCGCCGGAAGGGTTTCCTCCACGATCTGGTTCAAATCGGCGAACTCGATGTCATGACACTGCAGAAGGTCCACATAATCGACGCCGAGCCGCCCGCAGCTTTCATCGAGGCTGCGCGTCACGCGCGCCGCCGAGAAATCAAACTGGCCCTCCCCATACTGGCCGACCTTGGTCGCCAGAATATACCGGCTCCGATCGACGCCGTTCAGCGCCTTTCCAAGCACCGTCTCGGCCTTCGTGGCGCCGTAGTAGGGCGACACGTCGATGAAGTTCACGCCGAGATCGAGGGCCGCGTGCACCGCCTTGATGCCTTCGCCTTCGTTCACAGCGTGGAATACCCCGCCCAGGGAGGAGGCGCCAAAGCTCAGGACCGAGACGTTGAGGCCCGTGCGGCCCAGTTGCCGGTAGTGCATGGAAGTGACGGTTTTATCCTTTGGCGGAGGGAACGGGCGAAGATCGAACTGTCCGCAATCGGATTAGGTAAGGGCCAATCGTCGCTCCGCCAAAACAAATCGGCAGGGCAAGAAATGCGGAGTCCGGCGGAAAACGGGCGATGGCGCCACCCGGCCAATCGCGATGCGATTGCGCTGGCGCCGATGGCGACTCCGCGTTTCGCTGCCGGGATCCATTGGGACCGCGATCCGGTGGTCGCAATTCCAACTGTGGATGCCGAGTTTTCCCATACCCCATGCGCACACTCTCGTCTTGTATTGGCGTGCCGGCCCTGCCGCTCGCCGCCCTGGTGATCGCCGGAGCCTGCCTTGCGCGAGCGGGCGAATCGCCCCGTGAACGCATCCTGATCGATTCGGGATGGCGCTTTTCAGAGGCCGAGTTCGCGCCGGCCGAGGGCGCTTTCGGCGACTCGAGACTGCAGGCGGCCGTCCTCGCGACCCGGGATGCCTTCCTTGGGCGGGGCGGGGCGGACGCCTCCGCGCCGGACGGCGGCCCGTACGCGCGGCCCGAATACGATGACGGCGGGTGGCGCCTGGTGGATCTGCCCCACGACTGGGGAATCGAGGGCCCCTTCAAGGCCGAGTATTCCGGCGATACGGGCCGGCTCCCGTTTTGGGGCTGCGCCTGGTACAGGAGAAGGCTGGACATCCCGGCGAGCGACGCGGGACGGCGGGTGCATCTCGATGTCGACGGGGCGATGTCCTATGCGACCGTGTGGCTCAACGGCCGGTTCGTCGGCGGGTGGCCCTACGGCTATGCCTCCTTCGAGCTCGATCTCACCCCCTATGTCGTTCCGGGTGGCGCGAACGTCCTTGCGATCCGGCTGGACAATCCGCCGAACTCGTCCCGCTGGTATCCGGGAGGGGGGATCTATCGCAATGTGTGGCTTGAGAAGACATCGCCGGTCCACGTTGCCCACTGGGGAACGACCGTCACAACGCCGGATGTTTCGCGCGAGTCGGCGACTGTGAAAATAGCCGCGGCGCTGGACAACGATTCCGATGCGGAGGCGGACTTCACCGTGCGGACGGAAATCTTCGAGCTGGGCGTGGCGGGAAGGAAGGATGGGGATGCGGTGGCGGCTTCCGCGCCGGCCGCCTTCAGGCTCCCTCCGCATTCGCATGCGCGCACGGACGAGGCGGTCCGCGTGCCGTATCCCACGCTTTGGAGCACGCGGCTGCCCTACCGGTACCTCGCCGTGACGGAAGTGACCGGCAAGGGAGGGGAACTGGACGCCTACGAGACTCCGTTCGGAATACGCACGCTCGCATTCGATCCGGTCCGGGGATTCTTGTTGAACGGCGAGCGGCTCAGGTTCCAGGGCGTGTGCGACCACCACGACCTCGGATGCCTGGGCGCGGCCGTGAATTCCCGCGCCATCGAGCGGCAGCTTGCCTTGCTCCGGGAAATGGGATGCAACGCGATCCGGACGAGCCACAATCCGCCCGCCCCGGAACTGTTGGACCTTTGCGACCGGATGGGATTCGTCGTGATGGATGAGGCCTTCGACTGCTGGTTGCGGCAAAAGCGCCCGAACGACTACCATCGCCTTTTTGCGGATTGGCACGAGGCGGACCTTCGCGCCCTGCTCCGGCGGGACCGCAACCATCCCTCTGTCGTCCTTTGGAGCATTGGAAACGAAATACCGGAGACCGGCAGCCTCGCGGGCGTCACGATCGGCACGGAGCTTGCCCGTATCGTGCGCGAGGAGGATCCCACCCGTCCCGTCACATCGGCCTGCAGCAATGTCGAGGCCGGCTATAACGGGTTCGAGGAGGTGGTCGATGTGTTCGGCTACAACTACAAATTTGCCGAGTACCCGAAATTTCACGCGGCGCATCCCGGCAAGTTCCTGTACGGGAGCGAGACCGCATCCACGGTCAGTTCGCGGGGCGTGTACGCCTTTCCCGTGGTCGAGGACAAGTCCAAGGGCCTCACGGCGGATTTCCAGGTGAGTTCCTACGACCTTTACGCCCCGAGGTGGGCGTATCCGCCCGATGCGGAGTTCCGCGCCGAGGACCAGAACTCCTGCGTCAACGGCGAGTTCGTCTGGACGGGCTGGGACTATCTGGGAGAACCGACGCCCTTCGGGGGGATGAAGGATCCGGCACGAAGCTCCTATTTTGGAATCATCGATCTCGCGGGCTTCAAGAAGGACCGCTTTTACGAATACCAGGAGCGCTGGCGGCCCGACCTTCCCATGGCGCACCTTCTGCCGCACTGGACGTGGCCGGAACGGGTCGGCCAGGTGACGCCGGTGTTCGTTTACACGTCGGGGGATGAGGCGGAACTGTTCCTGAACGGCAAGTCGCTCGGGAAGAGGGCCATGGGGCCGCAGGAGTACCTGCTTCGTTGGAACGACGTCGTGTATGAACCGGGCGAATTGAGGGTCGTCGCCACCAAGGGCGGCAGAAAATGGGCCGAGGATGTCGAGAGGACGGCAGGGCCGGCCGCCAAGCTGATGATCCAGGCGGACCGAACCGAGGCTTCCGCAGACGGCCGGGACCTTGTGTTCGTAACGGTCGGCGTCTGCGACAGGGATGGAGTCCTTGTCCCGCGGGCCATGAATCACATCCGCTTCGCGGTTTCGGGACCCGGCTTGATCGCGGCCACGGACAACGGCGATGCGACCAGCTTCGATCCCTTTCAGGGACCCGAACGCAACGCGTTCAACGGCCTTGCCCTGGCGGTTGTGCGGACCGGGGGAGGCCCGCCCGGCCCGATTGCGATTTCTGCCGAGTCCGACGGTCTTTCCGGCGCGACATGCAGCGTCATGACCCGGGCTGCCGGGCCGTAGGCATGCCATTCCCCTGGAGCGGGATCGGGCAGGTTCGAGGCGATAAAGCGAACGCGCGCGGCCGGGCGGGCCTGGACCGGCGACAATTGGCGCGGTGGGAATACCAAGATTTGCGGAGCGGGTGCACTCCCGCCATGGCACACTGGAGTCTACCACCCGGGAAACTCCCGGAATGGCCCACTATTCATGTCTCGCCAGACCACAGCCCCCGCCTTTGCAACTCTCGATGGGAATGAGGCCGTCGCCTCCGTCGCCTACCGCATCAATGAGCTGATCGCAATCTATCCGATCACGCCCTCCTCGGCCATGGCCGAATCCTGCGACGAGTGGGCGGCCGCCGGCCGTCCAAACCTTTGGGGCGAGGTGCCCCGCATCGTTGAAATGCAGTCGGAAGGGGGCGCGGCGGGAGCCGTGCACGGAGGGCTGCTGGGTGGTGCATTGACGACCTCGTTCACGGCCTCCCAGGGGTTGCTCCTGATGATCCCGAATCTGTACAAGATTGCGGGTGAACTGCTTCCGCTGACGATCCACGTGAGCGCGCGCGCCCTGGCGGCGCAGGCTCTTTCCATCTTTGGCGATCACCAGGATGTAATGGCCTGCCGCGCAACCGGATGCGCCCTATTGGCCAGCAATTCCCCCCAGGAGGCTCACGACTTTGCCATCGTGGGGCATGCGGCGAGTTATCGGGCGCGGGTTCCGTTTATTCACTTTTTTGACGGTTTTCGGACCTCGCACGAGGTCTCGAAAATCGCGCTTTTGTCGGACGATCACCTGCGGGCCGTCATCGACGAGGCCGATCTTGCCGCGTTTCGATCCCGCGCCATGTCACCCGACCGGCCGACCCTTCGCGGCACGGCGCAGAATCCCGACGTCTATTTCCAGGGCAGGGAGGCGGTCAACCGGTTCTATACCGACCTGCCAAAAACCGTGCAGGCGACATTCGACAAGCTCGCGGCCGTCACGGGCCGGCAGTACCACCTTTTCGATTATCACGGCCATCCCGCCGCCGAACGCATCGTCGTCGCCATGGGGAGCGCGGTCGAGACCATCATTGAAACGGTGGAATGGCTCGCCTCGCGCGGAGAAAAGGTCGGAGTCGTGGCCGTGCGGCTTTTCCAGCCGTTCGCCGTGCCTGCGTTTCTAGCCGCCCTGCCGAAGACGGCGGCATCGATCGCGGTCCTCGACCGCACGAAGGAGCCGGGCGCCCTGGGCGAGCCGCTTTACCTTAACGTGATCACGGCCCTTGCCGAGGGCCGGTCGCCCCTGGCCGCGTCTCCGCGCGTCGTCGGCGGCCGTTACGGACTCGGCTCGAAGGAATTCACGCCGGGAATGGTTCGGGCCGTTTTCGAAAATCTCGCCGCGCGGCAGCCGCGGAATCACTTCACGGTCGGAATCACCGACGACGTCACCGGGCTCTCGCTTCCATTCGACGCCGAATTCGACATCGAATCGGCCGACGTGAGGCGGTGCGTGTTTGTGGGACTGGGAGCCGACGGCACGGTGGGGGCGAACAAGAATTCGATCAAGATCATCGGCGAGCAGACCGACAACTACGCCCAGGGCTACTTTGTCTATGACTCGAAGAAGTCGGGCTCGATCACGACATCGCACCTGCGCTTCGGGCCGCGCCCGATCCGCGCCCCATACCTCATCCGCCAGGCGGGCTTCGTCGCCTGCAGCCAGCACAGCTTCATCGGGCGCACGAACGTCCTCGGCTACGCCGCCCCCGGAGCCATCGTCCTCCTCAACTCGCCCCACGGCCCGGAGGAGACATGGAAGAGCCTCCCCCGGGAATGGCAGGAGGAACTGATTGCCAAGAAGCTGCGGCTGTTCGTCATCGACGCGACCAAGGTTGCGCAATCGGCCGGCATGGGCAGGCGCACCAACACCGTTTTGCAGACCTGTTTCTTCGCCCTTTCCGGCGTCCTCCCGCAGGACGAGGCGATCGCGCAGATCAAGAAGGCCATCGAAAAGACCTACGGGAAGAAGGGCGAGCAGATCGTGCAAATGAACTACGCTGCGGTCGATGCCGCCCTTGCGGGCTTGAAGGAGGTCAAGATTCCCGCCCAGGCCGATGCGGGCGCCGTGGCAACCCTCCCGCCGACCTACCCGGGAGCTCCGCAGTTCGTGCGGGAAATCACCGCGAGACTGCTCGCGGACCAGGGCGACCTGCTGCCCGTCAGCGCGATTCCCTTCGACGGCTGCTGGCCGACGGGCACCGCTCGATTTGAGAAGCGAAACATCGCCTTGGAGATCCCGTCCTGGGATCCGGCGGTCTGCATCCAGTGCAACAAGTGCGCGCTTGTCTGCCCCCACGCGGCGATCCGCGCCACGTTCTGCGATCCGATCGAGCTTGCGGGCGCCCCGAAGAGTTTCGTTTCGACCGCCTTCCGCTCCACCGAATTCCCAGGGAAGCGGTACATTCTCCAGGTCGCGCCCGAGGACTGCACGGGTTGCTCCCTGTGCGTGCAGGTGTGCCCGGCCAAGGACCGCACGAATCCCCGCCACAAGGCGATCGACATGGTCTCGCAACCGCCGCGGCTGGCGGCCGAAAAGGCCAACTGGGATTTCTTCATGCGCCTGCCGGAGCCCGACCGGACGAAGCTCGACACGTCGACAGTCAAGGGAACGCAATTCATGACGCCGCTCATCGAGTTTTCCGGCGCGTGCGCCGGATGCGGCGAGACACCGTACCTGAAGCTTCTGACGCAGCTTGTGGGCGACCGCCTGCTTGTGACCAATGCGACGGGCTGCTCGTCGATCTACGGCGGCAATCTTCCGACCACGCCCTACTGCGCCAACCAGGACGGCCGCGGCCCGACGTGGGTGAACTCACTTTTCGAGGACAACGCCGAATGCGGCCTCGGCGTCCGGCTGGCCGTCGACGAGCGGGTCCGCACCGCGCATTCCCTATTGGGCCGCCTCGGTGCGCAGGTCGGCGCCCCCCTTTCCCGGGCGCTCATTGAAGCCGACCAGACCACCGAGACCGGGATAGCTGAGCAGCGGGCTCGCGTGGCCGTTCTGAGGACGGCGCTGGCCAGGATCCAGGGCGCGGATGCGCGCAGGCTGGAAGCCCTGGCCGATGATCTGGTCCGAAAATCCGTATGGATCATCGGCGGCGACGGCTGGGCCTACGACATCGGCTACGGAGGCCTGGATCACGTCCTTGCCTCGGGCGCCAACGTCAAGGTGCTCGTCCTCGACACCGAGGTCTACTCGAACACGGGAGGACAGGCGTCGAAGTCGACGCCCATGGGCGCCGTCGCAAAGTTTGCCGCGAGCGGCAAGGCGATTGCCAAGAAAGACCTGGGCCTGATGGCAATGCAATATGGGCACGTGTATGTTGCGCACATCGCCATGGGTGCAAAGGACAGCCAGACCGTGACGGCGCTCCGGGAGGCCGACGCCTATCCGGGACCGGCGCTCGTAATCGCGTACTCGCACTGCATAGCGCACGGCTTCCCGCTCCACCTGGGCGGAGAACAGCAAAAGCTTGCGGTCGACACCGGTTATTGGCCCCTGTTCCGCTACGATCCGCGCCTGGCGGAGAAGGGCGAGGCGGCATTCAAGCTCGATTCCGCGGCGCCCAAGACCGACCTGTCCAAGTTCATGGCGAACGAAACCCGGTTTGGGATCCTGAAGAACGTCGATCCCGGCCGCGCGGCCGACCTCGCGGCGCAGGCGCAGGCGCACGTGAAGCGCCGTTACGCGTTGTACCAGGACCTGGCCGCTTCTGGAGCCGGATCCGCGTCATCCGCGACGGCGGCGCCCGCCCAAGCGGCGACGCCTCCCCCAAGGTCCGTTGCGCCCACTCCGCCCGCCGGAAAGCCGGCGGATCTTTGAGGCCATTGCCCCGTCCTGAATTCCGTCCCAAGAACATGAAACTGGAAACGCCTTATCTCGGACTCAAGCTTCGCAACCCGTTGGTCGTCGGAGCCGCACCATTCTGCGACAATGTCGAAGGGGCCGTCCACCTCCAGGATGCCGGAGCTGCGGCGGTCGTCATGCGGTCGCTCTTCGAGGAACAGATCGATTTCGAGCTCCGGGCGCTGACCCGTCTCGTCGAGACACCGGCCGACAGCAACCCGGAGGCGTCGTCGTATTTTCCGGCGTTCGAGGAATACCAGCTGACGCCCGACCGGTACCTGAAGCAGATCGCCAGTCTGAAAAACGCCCTGACCATCCCCGTCATTGCATCGCTGAACGGCTGCCGTCCGGGCGGCTGGACGAGCTACGCCCGGCGATTCGAGGCGGCGGGCGCGGATGCCATCGAGCTGAACCTTTATCACCTCGTGACCGACCCGGCCGTCTCGGCCGAGGAGGTTGAGGCGGATATGCTCGAAACCGTCCACCGGGTGACGGAATCCGTGCACATACCGGTCGCGGTCAAACTGTCCGCATTTCATGCGGCGCCGGCGCATTTCTCGCTCGCGCTCGAGCAGGCCGGGGCTGCGGGCATCGTCGTGCTCAATCGGTTTTATCAACCGGACATGAACATCGAGGATCTGGAGGTGGAGCCCCAGCTGCACCTGTCGGATTCCTCGGAGTTGCTCATGCGGCTCCGCTGGCTCGCCATACTCTCGCCAAACGTCCGGGGCTCCCTGGCGGCAACCGGCGGGGTCCACACCGCCGACGACGTTGTGAAGTCGATCCTTGCCGGTGCGCATGTGGTCCAGGTCGTCTCCGCGCTTCTGAAGAACGGCCCGGAGTTTCTCACCGTTCTCCTGGGAGGACTTCGCCGCTGGATGGAGGCGCATGGCTACGCAAGCGTCGAGGAGTTCCGAGGCGCCCTCAATCTTCGCCGCTGTCCCGACCCCACCGCGTTTGAACGGGCCAATTATCAGCGGATCCTGCAGAGCTGGCGGGCGTGAACGGCCCCCGGCTGCGCGGGACTTGCGACGGCCCGGCGCCGGCAAAAATGCATCCTTTGTTGCGCCCGGCGGCGATTTGGCCTTGATTCCCAGCGTCATGAGAATTCTTACCCCGTACCTGGCAATCGCGGCGCTCGTCGCCCCCGCCTCCCTTTCGGCCGAGTCCTTCGAGGGCAAGGTCACCATGCAAATGACGGGCCGCGGAGGCACTGCCCAAGAAGTTTCCTACACGATGAAGGGGTCGCGCGTGCTCATAGGCATCGGGACTATGGCGGGCGTCATCATGGATCGGGACAAGAATGAAATAACGGTCCTGATGCCCCAGCAGAGGATGTATATGGTCCGGCCGATGCCGCAGGTGCCTGCCAATCCGCAAGCGCCAAACGGCGCTCCCAATGACGTGTCTTTTCAGGAAACCGGTGTCACCGAAAAGATCCTGGGGTACACCTGCACGAAATACCTGGTAAAATCAAAGGGCTCGACGACCGAGCTGTGGGTGACGGACCAGCTCGGGTCGTTTGCCGGCTTCGGCCCGGGAATGGGCGGAGGGCGCCCCGGCGGCGGAAGAGGCAGCCTGCCGCAGCCCTGGGAACAGGCGCTCCGCGGAAAGAATTTCTTCCCCATGCGAGTCGTGGGCACCGGCGCCGGCAAAGGCGGAGCCGAGACGTTCCGGCTCGAGGTCACGGCGGTCGACAGGCAGCCCGTGGACGACTCTGCGCTGGCTCCCCCGGCTGATTGGCAAAAACTCGACGTCGGGGCGATGATGGGCGGTTTTGCCCCTCATTGAACCAGCACCCAAAGCGAAAAGCGGCGCGCGTCGGGCGCGAGCTCGGTCAGATCGGA
>OBLW0100004581.1_pt1 | contig 10529 bp, 3 predicted proteins | sample 1520161 | NCBI WGS metagenome assembly OBLW01 (sample SAMEA3539309, study PRJEB22396) | soil metagenome | biome: tundra; feature: field; material: soil | place: USA | collected 2010-05 | depth 0.15 m
AACGGAATGAACTCGCCATCCAGCGAGACATTGTCTACCGAAGATGCGGTCCAAACCATTGGCGGCCGGAATACGCGCGGCGATAAGTCCGACAGCCCCGGCCGCCGCAACGAAAAATCATACGCCCGAACTGTCTTCAATTTCTGTACTACATCTTCGCACCCACTAGAACTGGAACCGCAACGACATCGACATCTGCCGCGGGTTCAGCGCGCCTGTGTAACGGCCCAAACCGCTGGCAGTCTGCACATAAACGCCGTTCTTCCAGTTGTTCCAATCGTAGGTGGGACCGATGCTCCATCCATTGAACTGCGTATGGTTAAAGATGTTGTACATCTCCGCGCGGAAGATGAACACGCGCCTCTCGCTCTTCAGCGGGAAGTTCTTGGAGAATGTCATGTCCCAGTTGTTCGTGCGCGTCCCTGGAATGGTTACGATACTGCCGGCTCCGGCGTTGCCAAAGCATTCCATGGATTCCCCAATGCCCAGTTGCGGAGTGGACGCCGGCGTATAACTGCACGGATACGGAATCTGGAATACGCTTTCGTTGAGGAGCTGGTTGCCGGGCGTCCCGTTGGGGCCGTAGCCGTTTGCCGCCGGGCTGCCTTGGCTCGTCGCCACCGCGGGGCCGCCCACGAACGACACTTGGCCCGAGGGAAGTTGCGGGTTCCCAATGACGAACATCCTGGCGCCTTCCGCCGAGCCGGTGAAGTTCGGAGAGGCGTTGGTCGTACTGGTGCCGGTGAACGAAATGCCCGGAACGCTGGTGACCCGGTCGCTGCGCCACTGGGTCATGCCGGATACGCTCCAGTGGTCCGTAACCCAGCCCAGCCCTTTGAAGTTCAGCTTCTGTCCCAGGTTGGGCACTTCATAGACATAGTTCACTTCCAGCACCTGCGGAGCGGGCGTATACGAAGGCCCCCAGTTCCGGAATTTGTCCGCCCAGTAGGGACTGGTGCTGCCGCTCATGATCTTCGAGAAGGTGTACGACAATCCGTACGACAGGTGCTTCGTCATGTTGCGCCGCACGTTGACTTGCAGCGCGCTGTAGTCGGTGGCCGCCTCAAACTCTTGCTCGGTTATCGCGCCCAAGCCCTGTATCGGCCGGAAGTAATTGTCGCTGAGATCCTTACCGGATGCGTTGGCGTACAGATATCCTGTCATGGGGCTGGCCCAAGAGGGGTTGTACTCCCCGAATATCGGAATGGGGTTGAGCTGGCGGCTGTCCTGGACGTGCCGGCGCAGGTTAAAAACGTATGAGGCTTCGAGAACCGTCCCGAAGCCCACTCTCTGCTGGAGCATGAAGCTCCCGTTGTAGGTTCCTTCGGTTTTCTGCTCGCCGTAAATCCCGGTGGTGGCGAGCGGCGTAATCGCAGCGCTGTTCGCGAAGTTCGGAACCTGGTTGATGGTGGAGTAATAGATCGAACGGAGGTAAGCGGTCGGCGCTTGTCCGAGAATGCCCTCGACCACGTCCATGCTGGAGCGGTTCAGGAACTCCCCGATGCCCCCACGGATGGCTGTTTTGCCGTTGCCGAATACGTCCCAGGCAAAACCAAACCGTGGAGTCGGCGGAAATGGGTTCACCGTGTACAGCGACAGCGGTAGGTAGGAGCTGGTTGATAACTGCATGCCCGGAAAGGGAGTTGGCGTCGTAGAATAGCCCCCCACCGAACCCGGCACCAGCGTGCCGTTCAGAGTGTAGAACGTCTTGTATCCGGTCGCCATATCGATGGCGTACTGGCTGGCCGTGGGGCAGGCCTTGCTCGCCGTGGAGACGGCGCAACCCGGGTAGTATATCCGTTCGGCCGCGGCGGGGTTGTAGGTGGATCTCACCCACTCGGACGTGTTGTCATAACCGGTCCCCCCAATGTCGGTTACGGGCGGATCATGGTAAAAACGAACGCCTATGTCCAGCGTCAACCGCCGCGTGATGCGCCAGTTATCCTGCACGAACATCTCAAAGCTCGTGGCCCACCAATTCCCCATGTCTCGCGCCCCTTCGCTGTACGAGTTGAAATTCCCGAGGTAGGCGTTGGCAAAACCGTCTTGGGTATCGCTCGTCATGGCTGCGGCGCTGCTGAAGCTGTAGGCGCCCAGGTAATTGCCCGACGATCCTTGCTGTTCCCGCTTCGTATTTCGCTCCCAGTACAAACCGGCCTTCAAGTTGTGGGCGTGCCAAGTCTTGGTGAGGGCATCGCTGAAGCTGTAGATGTTGTTAAAGTTCGTATACGGGGCGGAAGTGCTAAAGCCCGTCTCGCCTGGCTCCTGCCCGCCCCCAAAGCTGAGACCCGGGACGTAAATCCCGTAATTCTCGTTGCCTGGAGCCAGGCCCGAGGGCCGCCACAGGTTCTGGTCGTTCGCGAAGTGCGGGTCGGTCGCGAAGTTGTTAAAAGACCCTGGGCTGCCCATGTTCGCACGATTGAGTTGGGATGGGTCGTGCGCATAGGTGTCGTAAGTGCCGAAGTTCTTGCCGATCGAAAACTCGTTCACTGTCGTCGGATTGATCGTGTAGGTAATTCCAATGGCATATCCATGCCCTGGGGTGGGATGATCCGTGCTGTAAGGGACCCACTGCCCCTGCGCGTTCTTTAGCGCGATGCTGCCGCTGGCGTTGTTGTCGTCGAAATCGTTGATGTAGTGGAACCAACTGGTCAGCTTCGCCGTGGGGTTCCAGTCGATGCGCACCGTGTCGTTGCGGCGTGGATGGTGCTCGTTGAACGAGTCCACATAGTTGCGCGTGTAGTTATCGGCGGTGTTGGAGTCGACCGTGCAACCCGCGGGAGCCACGGGCCCGGAGGCCGCATTGCATAGGTTCGGCAGGGGGAAGAAGTTCAGCATCGCCTGGCCGGTCTGTTGCGAAGCTGCGTTAAAAGACGGGGCCAGGGCGGCGACGTTATTGTTCGGGAGCGGGTTGCCGGTCGTGGGATCGAGGAGGGAATACAGTTGTCCGCTCCCGTTGGAGTATCCTGCGAAATTCCCCGCCCGTTGGTTCACCGTCGGGAGCATGGCGTAGGTGACGTCGGTGGCCGGCGTCTGCCTGGTATATTCCTGCGAGACGAAGAAAAACAGCTTCTTTTTCAGTACCTTGGGCAGGTTCGGAATAGCCACCGGACCGCCTAGACTGTAGCCAAACACGGCGAAGCGGTAGAGGCTCTTCGCCAGGCCATTGTAGTTGTTGAAGAAGCTCTTGGCGTTGAATTCCTCGTGCCGCTTGTTGAAATACGCCGAGCCATGGAACTCCCGGCTCCCGCCCTTGGTGACCACCGAGACCATGCCGCCGGAGCCGCGGCCGTACTCCGCCTGGTAGTTGGTGGTCATCACGCGGATTTCGGCGATGGAATCCATGGTCGGCTCGAATGTCATAGTGGCGTTAGAGCCGGTGTCCAGGTCCACCACCCCATCCACCTGAAAGTTCGTCTTGCCGTCGTACGTACTGCCGTTGTTTGTGCCGTTGATGCTTAGGTTTGAGACGCCGGTCGCATCGTTGGTGGTGTCCCCGCCCGTGAGATATGTATCTCCGAAGCTCACCCCGGGCACAGTCTGCAAAACCGCAAACATATCGCGGCCCTTCAAGGTAAGATCTACAATTTGGTTAGAGTCGACCAGCTTGGAGTTTTCGCTTGAGGCGGTCTGCACTGGCGTGGCTTCCGCGGTGACTGAAATCTGTTCCGTCAGCGCGCCCAGCGACAAAGCGATTCTCCCCAAGTCGCGCTCCTCGTTGGCGGTGACGTCAATGCCATTTTGGGTATAGGTCTTAAAGCCCGCCGAAGCCTTGATTGTCAAGTCGTATTTGGCCGGCTCCACGCTGTTGAATCGGAAAATACCTTCGGGTCCGCTCATGGTGGTTCTGACGAATCCAGTGGTCAGGTTCTTCACTTCGATTTGCGCGCCTGGGACAGCGGCATTGCTGGAATCCGTCACGATTCCCAGCAGGTTGCCAGTTGATGTCTGGGCGAACGCGCAGGCGCACAAAAGCGCTGCCAGCGAGAACGCCGCAATAGTTCGTTGTCGTGTCATCTCGGGGCCTCCCAAGTTCTTGAAACTGTAGAGCCCGGTAACACGGACTCTCTCGCGGCCTCCGCTATCGCAGTTAGCCACCCGGTCCCTGGACCCGAATATCCGTTTGTGCGATTGTACACCCAGCCGCTCCAGATTGAGCCGGTATTTTGAGGCAATCTTCGAGGGATCCCGTCTATGCCCGATAAGTGTCGTCTGGCGGCGTTACCCAGCCCAGGCTGAAAGGCAGTTCCGTCATGGGCCCCTGCCACTTCAACTGTTTCTCGAAGTCCGGATGCATGCGGTACGCTTTCTTGACGTCCGCCACCTTGGCGCCGATCACGTCGATCTTGGCCGGGTCGAACTGGCCCAGTCCCAGCTCTCCGCAATACTTGACGTAGCCGAGCCACTCCGGATCGATGCCCATGCACTCCGCCGCGGTCCTGTCCGCCGACACGAAATCCGCCGATGCGAGGGCCACCCGGGAGGGTACCGGGGTTCCCGAGTTGGGGCCGTTTCCTTCCATCCCCTCGTAGCCGTCGATCACCGAAGCTCCCCAACTCGGCGCCAGCCGCTGGGCCGTCAGGAGCATGTTGTAGTGGGTCTGGCGCAGGCCGACGTGATACTTGCGCCTTTCGTTCCGCCGCGGCGTTTCGTTGGGCGCGGACCGCAGAGCCGCTCCCAGCACCATATTCTTGATCGACAGAGTCGCGACCGCGGTATCGTGCGTTTTGAGCATCGCCGAGGAGATCACGAAGGCCTCGGGGTCGAGCAGCCTCGCCGCCAGCCGGAGCGGAACGATGTGCAGATCGGCGTCCAGCACGGGGATTCGTTCGAATTTCGCCTCCGCGCTCAGGTCGATCAGTTGCAACTGCTTTTGCTTATACTCTCCAGGCAAGGGCGTGAACTGGAAGTTTTCGTAGCCCGTCTGGGTATTTCCCGTGGCGCCTTCGGCGATCACTACCGGTCCCGAGAAGCGCTCGGAGAGGTAGTCGAGGATTCCCCGCATAGCATCCGCATGGCTGGCCGCCAGTTGGATCGACGTGTTGGCGAAATTCGGCTTGATGACTACGTACTTGCGCAGCCTCAACTTGGGCTGCAGATCCTTATCGACGGCCATCAAAGCGTTATAGACATTCTTGCGCCGGTCGTCGCCTTGAGTGAGCGCCACCGTCGAGCGCCGCTCCACTCCGGGGAACGGTTCCGGATTTCCTGCGTTTGCCGCGCCCCCTCGGCCCGCCGGTGGCTGTTGAGCGGACAAGATTCGGCTTCGGAGCAATGCGGCTGCTCCGGCCAGTTGGAATAGACTTCTGCGCGGGAAGTTTGCCACAACGTACTCTTTTCTGCACCGCCAAGCGGCCAGGTGGAAGCCACGGCTCCCACCTGGCCGCCCCCGGGATACTAGAACTGGAACCGTAGCGACATCGACATCTGCCGCGGGTTCAGCGTGCTTGTGTAACGGCCCAATCCGTTGGCAGTCTGCACGTCAAGGCCGTTCTTCCAGTTGTTCCAATCGTAAGTGGGACTGATGTTCCATCCATTGAACTGCGGGTGGTTAAAGATGTTGTACATTTCCGCCCGGAACATAAGCACGCGCTTCTCGCTCTTCAGCGGGAAGTTCTTGCCGAAGGTCATGTCCCAGTTGTTGGTGCCCGTACCCGGAATCTTCACGATGCTGCCGGCTCCGGCGTTGCCCAGGCACTCGAGCGATTCTCCAATTCCCAGTTGCGGAGTGGACGCCGGCGTGTAACTGCACGGATACGGAATCTGAAACGCGCTTTCGCTGATGAGCTGGTTGCCGGGCGTCCCGTTGGGGCCGTAGCCGCTGGCCGCCGGGCTGCCCTGGCTGGTCGCGACCGCCGCGCCGCCAACGAACGACGCTTGGCCCGAGGGAAGGGCTGTGCTCCCAATGACCAGCATCCTCGCCCCATCCGCGCCGCCCGTCCAGTTCGGAGTGGGATTGGTCGAAGTCGACCCGGTGAACGAGATGCCCGGAACGCCGGTCATCCGGTCGCTGCGCCACTGGGTCAAGCCCGAAATGCTCCAGTGGTCGGTCACCACGCCCATCAACTTGGAGTTCAGCTTCTGTCCCACGTTAGGCAGTTCGTAGACGTAATTGACAGTCATGACGCTCGGAGCCGGCATAAAGTTCGGCCCCCAGTTCCTGAACTTGTCCGGGAAGTAAGGATCGGTGGCCGGAAACTCCGAGGTTGAGACGGACGCATTATCGCTCATGATCTTGGAGAGCGTGTACGACAAGCCAAAGGAGAGGTGGCGGGTCATGTTGCGTCGCACGTTGACTTGCAGAGCATGGTAGTCCGAGGACGCCTCGTACTGGTCCTGGTTCAGCGCGCCCAAGCCGGGCAGCGGCCGGAAGTAATTGTCGCTGAGATCCTTGCCCGACGCGTTGGCGTACAGGTAGCCCGTCATGGGGCTGGCCCAGGACGGATTGTACTCGCCGAATATGGGGATGGGATTGATCTGGCGCGCGTCCGGGATATGGCGGCGCAGGGTGAAAACCCAAGCGGCTTCGAGGACAGTGGAAAAGCCCACTTTCTGCTGGATCATGAAGCTGCCATTGTAGGCGCCCTCGGTTTTTAGCGGGCCGAGCAGCCCGCTGGGGGCAATCGGCGTAATCGCCGCGTTGGTGGCGAAGCCCGCAATCGAATTGATATTGGAGTAATAGATGGAGCGGTTGATTATCGTCGGCGATTGAATCATCCCGTCCACATTGTCCATGCTGCTGCGATTCAAGAAAAGCCCGAGGCCGCCGCGGATGGCCGTCTTGCCGTTGCCGAATACGTCCCACGCAAGACCGAAACGCGGCGCCGCGGGAAACGCGCTCACCGTGTACAGCGAGAGCGGAAGGTTCGGGTTGCTGCCGGTGGCTACCTGCATGCCCGGGAACGGCGTTGGCGTCGTGGAATAGCTTCCCACCGAAGCCGGTACGAAGGTGCCATTCAGTGCGTAGAACGTCTTGTATCCGGTGGCCGGATCGATGGAGTACTGGTCGGCCGTGGGGCAGGCCGCCGCCGCCGTCGAGATGGTGCAGCCCGGATAGTAAAGCCGTTCCGCCGCCGCGGGATTGTATGTGGATCTGACAAACTCCGCCGAATCCGCGGCGCCGCCGGCGAGCGGGCTGCCGGTTTGCCCGACGTTGAAGACGGGCGGATCGTGGTAAAAACGGACGCCCAGATCGAGCGTCAATCGCGGCGTCACACGCCAGTTGTCCTGCACGAAGACCTCAAAAAAGCGGGCATACCAGAACCCCAAGGCGCGCTGCCCCTCGCTGTACGTGTTGAAGTTCCCCATCCAGGCATTGCCGAAACCGTCCTGGACGTCGGCCGGCATGGATGCGCTGCTGCTGAAGCTGTAGCTGCCCAGGTACGAGCCCGTCGATCCCTGCTGCAGCTTCGTGTTTCGTTCCCAGTAGATGCCCGCCTTGAAGTTATGCGTGCGCCACGTCTTGCTGAGCGCGTCGTTGACACTGATTATGTTGTTGATGTTCGTGTAGGTAAGAGTGGCGCTGGGCGCCGAGGTCTCGCCAGGCTCCTGCCCGCCCCCAAAGCTGACAGCGGGGATGAAAACCGAGTAATTCTCGTTGCCCGGGGCAAGGCCCGAGGGGCGCCAACTGTTCATATCGTTCACGAAGTTCGGGTCGGTGGCGAAGTTGTCGAACGACGGCGGATTGCCCATGGTCGAACGCGCGAGTTGGGTTGGATCGTGCGCATAGGTGTCGTACGTGCCCCAGTTCTTGCCAATGGTGAGCTCGTTCACCGTGGTTGGGTTAATCGTGTAGGTAATTCCAACCCCGTATCCATGTCCCGGCTCGGGATAGTCGGCGCTGTATGGCGTCACTTGCCCCGCGCCGTTTTTCAGCCCGATGCCGCCGCCGCCGTTTCGGTTGTCGTAGTCGTTGATGTAGCGGAACCATGTGGTCAGCTTCGAGGTGACGTTCCAGTCGATGCGGACCATGTCGTTGCGGCGCGGGTGCGACTCATTGAACGACTCGACATAGTTGCGTGTCCAGGTATCGGCGGTGTTCGGGTCGACAGTGCAACCCGCGGGAGGCGTGGGACCGGAGGCGGCATTGCACAGGTTCGGCAAGGGGAAGAAGTTCAGCATCGCCTGGCCGTAGGCCGCCGAGGCCGGGTCGTAGAACGACGTCCCCATAAGGCTGGTGAGTTGATTGCCCGTGAGCGGGTTGCCGGTCGAGGGGTTGTGGAGGGTATACTGTTGTCCGGTCCCATTCGCGTAACCCGTGAAATTCCCCACCCGCTGGTTCGCCGTCGGCAACATGGCGTAGGTGACGTCGGTGGCCGGCGTCTGCCTGGTATATTCCTGCGAGCCGAAGAAGAACAGCTTCTTTTTCAGCCGCTTGGGCAGCTTCGGAATCGCCACGGGACCGCCTATGCTGTAGCCAAACACGGCGAAGCGGTAGCGGCTCTTCGCCAGGCCGTTGTAGTTGTTGAAGAAGCTATTGGCGTTGAACTCCTCGTGCCGCTTGTTGAAATACGCCGAACCGTGGAACTCCTGCCCGCCGCCTTTGGTGACCACAGAGATCATGCCGGCGGAGCCACGGCCGTATTCCGCCTGGTAGTTCGTCGTCATCACGCGCACTTCAGCGATCGTATCCATGGTCGGCTCAAAGGTCGTGGTGCTATTTGAGCCGGTGTCCAGATCGACGATGCCATCCACCTGGAAGTTCACCTTGGCGTCGTAGTTGTTGCCGAAACTACCGTTAATGCTCAGGTTGACAAGGCCGGTGTTTTCGGCGGTAGTGTCGCCGCCCGTCAGATAAGCGTCCCCAAAACTGACGCCGGGCATGGTCGCCAGGACCGCAAACATGTCGCGGCCCTTCAGGGTGAGATTCGTAATCTGGTTGGAATCGGCCAGCTTGGAGTTCTCGCTCGAAGCCGTCTGTATCGGCGTCGCGGCCGCAGTGACCGAAATTTCCTCGGTGATCGCCCCCAGCGCCAGCGTAATCCGCCCCAAGTCGCGGACCTCATTGGCGGTGACGTCGATGTTGTTCTCCTGGTAAGTCTTGAAGCCGGCCAAAGGCTTGATTGTCAAGTCGTACTTGGCTGGCTCCAGGCTGTTGAAGCGGAAAATACCCTCGGCTCCGCTCGTAGTCGTGCGGATAAATCCAGTGGTCAGGTTCTTCAACTGGACTTGCGCCCCTTGAACGGCCGCGTTGCTGGAATCGGTAATGGTTCCCAGCAGGTCGGCAGTTGATGTCTGGGCGAACGCGCAGACGCATACAAGCGCCGCCAGCGAGAACGCCGTCACAATTCGTTTTCCTGTCATTGTTCGATCTCCCAACCTTTCACGAGATTTCGACTTTCTTAACCCGTATTTCAAACTCTGTGGTAAAAGTCTACGCCGATTTCTCGCAGGAATCAAGATAAACGTACCTAAAATCTTGAGTTAAATCCTCGCCCCTCTTTGCACTGCGGCTCATTCGAGCGATTGTGATATTCTGACAGCCATGTTGGTCCGGGCACTGCTTCTGGCTGGGTTGGGTATAGTGCTCGCCTGTGCGCAGAACGGGACTGCCCCCATTGTCATCGACTATCCGGCCGACGGGTCGGTCTTTCCGCCCGACATGGCTGCCCCTACGTTCCTATGGCGCGACCCCGCTCCGGACGCGGTCTCCTGGCGGATCGACGTGTCCTTCGCCGATGGTTCCGCTGCCATTCATGTGGCGGCTAAGGGCGAGCGGATGCACGTCGGCGAGATCGACCCGCGTTGCGTTTCGTCCACCAATCGGCCCCCTAGCCTTACGCCGCAGCAGGCCGCCGCCCACACCTGGATCCCCGATCCCGCCGACTGGGCCGCTATCAAGAAGAGGTCGCTTGCCGGCCCCGCCACTATCGCTATCAGCGGCTTCGCGGCCGGGAATGCCCTCCAGCCGGTATCGCACGGGCACATGCTGCTCCATACGTCGGCGGATCCGGTCGGCGCGCCCATCTTCTACCGCGATGTGCCGCTCATGCCTTCGAAATCGGAGTCGGGCGTCATCAAACCTCTGGACTCCAGTTCCATTCCCCTGATCGCGTGGCGCCTGCGCGATGTCTCGCAAACCCAGAGCCGCGTGCTGCTGACAGACATGCATACCTGCGCCAACTGCCATTCTTTCTCCGAGGATGGAAAGACTCTGGGGATGGACCTGGACGGTCCCGCAAACGACAAGAGCCTTTATACGCTCGCGCCGGTTCAACGGACCATGACCATCCGCAATGAAGACGTGATTTCGTGGACCTCCTTCCGCGGACAACTCGGCGCTCAGCTTCGCGTGGGCTTCATGTCCCGCGTCTCGCCCGATGGCCGCCGCGTGGTCACCACCATCAAGCCTCCCGGCACGGGTGGCGGCCAGCTTTATTACGTCTCCAATTTCACGGACTACCGCTTCCTCCAGGTGTTTTATCCCACGCGCGGCATCCTGGTCTGGTATGACCGCGACTCCCGCAAGCTTCAGCCGCTGCCCGGCGCCGACGACCCGCGCTACGCGCAGACCAACGCCGTCTGGAGCC